>Ga0208124_100052_pt1 | contig 91818 bp, 88 predicted proteins | sample LakWasM104_HOW12_2_FD_183922 | JGI IMG/M metagenome (GOLD analysis project Ga0208124, IMG submission 183922) | Freshwater sediment methanotrophic microbial communities from Lake Washington under simulated oxygen tension - Sediment Metagenome... | ecosystem: Environmental > Aquatic > Freshwater >...
ATAATTAATTTTTATATAATCTATATGATAAGCCATGACACAAGACCAGCTACCTGAAGAGTTCGCTCCCCTCAATAGACTAGCGATTAAAGCCATGCTTTGGCTTAACGGTTTCGCACACATCGTCATCGGCTTGGCGCTCGCCACCTCAGTTATCATGTTCACCTGGCTGTTCTTCAAAGATGTTCAAGAAGCCGCATATGCACACAATCTAGTACATGGTTTTCTACATGCCTTAGGCACACTCATGTTGCTATGGTCTATTTCGGCACTTATTTCAGCAGAAATTCGCTACCTGAATGGTAGTAAATTAGCCGTGGAAACTTTTATCGAAGTCGTACTGGTATTGTTTTTACGTAAATTAATCGTGATGCCAGTGCAAGATGCAGCGCCAACCTTTTCAGAAGTCGGCATGTGGGCTGGCGGTGCTTTTATGATGGGCGTGCTTTACGTGTTAATACGTTGGAGTCAAAAACAACCATCTGACTAAGCTTTAATTTAGCTTTATCTGTATCATCATGTTTTGAATTCCTTTTTGAATTACGCACATGAAAAAAATCACAGATGCCATTATTGCCAAAACAAGTGAAGTTATTTTAGGCAAAGAGCAACAAATCAAACTCGCCCTAGCCTGCATACTGGCTAAAGGACATTTACTCATAGAAGATCTGCCTGGCATGGGCAAAACCACCCTGGCACATACTTTGGCACAGGTGTTAGGTTTACAATTTCAACGCGTACAATTCACTAGCGACTTGCTACCTGCCGACGTGCTAGGTGTTTCTGTGTACGATAGAAATGCAGCTAATTTCAAATTCCATCCCGGTCCGATATTTACCAATGTTTTATTAGCCGATGAAATCAATCGCGCCACACCCAAAACGCAGAGCGCATTACTTGAAGTAATGGAAGAAGCCCAAGTGACCATAGATGCAGTCACTTATACCCTGCCCCAACCATTTTTTGTGATAGCCACGCAAAATCCGAGCTCACAAATCGGCACTTTTGCATTACCAGAATCGCAGCTAGACCGCTTTTTGATGCGCATTACCATTAACTACCCTGACGCCGCTTCGGAACGTAGACTCTTACAAAGTAATGGTGGTCGTGAGCAACTGGCAAAACTAAGCCCTGTGATTGATGCCAAACAATTACAAACATTACAAGACGCTTGCCATGAAATTCATGTTTCGGATGCGCTACTAGACTACTTACAAGCCATTTTAAAATACACACGCCAATCTGCACAATTCAATGCAGGCTTGTCGCCACGCGCAGGTTTGAGCTTAAAACAATGCGCACAAGCATGGGCAATGTTAGATGGTCGTGACCATGTTATTCCAGAGGATATTCAAGCTATCTTACCTAGCGTAGCGGGTCACCGATTGGTCAGCAATAGCACATTAACAGGTAGCGTAGATAATATCGCCCAACTGCTAAAATCTGTCGCTGTTTAAGCTTGGCGTTCAGTATGGCAAAAAACTTAAACCTATCGAGTGAGTCCAGTCTCAAACCTGACTTTAAATTCAGTTCGCCAAAAACTTGGTTTCGCACTGCAATCGCCATAGATTCAACCACGACGTTAAGCCGCAGGCATATTTACATATTACCGACACGGTTTGGCTGGATGTATGGCGTGTTATTGATAGGTCTGCTCACAGGTTCAATCAACTATTCCATCAGTTTAGGCTTTGCCATCACGTTTTTATTGACTGGATTAGGTTTAATTAGCATGTTGCATACTTGGCGTAATTTAGCTAATTTAAAAATCGAAGCAAAACGTGCAAACCCAGTATTTGCTGGTGAACAAGCAGTTTTTGAACTGGCCGTTATTGATGATAGCAATCGTGCCCGCTACAGTATCTTTGCAAGGTTTGCAGACCAAGAGGCTGATCTTCAAGATGTTCCTGCACTTGATGAAGGCATATTTAGATTATCCTTACGCAGCCAAAAGCGCGGGTGGCTAAAAGCGCCGCGCATTACATTTAGCACCGAGTTTCCGGTATCACTCTTTCATGTTTGGGCATATGCAGAAACGGCAAACCAATGCCTGATATACCCTAACCCAAGCTTGCGCAGTCAAATATTGCCTAGTGCAGATGCCGATGGTGCCACGGGACAGTTATCAACCACGCAAGGTGATGATGATTTTGCTGGGCACCGTAACTACCAGTTTGGTGACTCGCCTAAACGCGTCGATTGGAAAGCATCTTCTCGCGAACAAGGTTTGTTGGTTAAACAGTTTCAGGGAGAGGCCAGTTCTACCTTGTGGTTAGATTTTAATGTAACGACAGGCAACAATTTGGAATTACGCATCAGTCAGCTCACGCGCTGGGTGGTAGATGCAGACGCGCAGCATTTGAAATACGGCCTACGTTTGCCACAACTCAGTATTCAACCTAGTATTGGCGATGCCCATTATCACCAATGTTTAACTGCGCTGGCGCTGATGTAATGACGAATCATACCGACACAGAAACTAAAGTCAGCATGCTAGCCATTATTTGGTTATTGCTCTCGTTAAGTATCACCTTTACGCTTTATGCATTCAACCTGGAGAACTGGGTACCTGGATGTTTTGTGGTATTTGCAATTTGGCGCTATTTAATTGAGAAATACAATTGGGCTTACCCCAAACTTTGGCTGCGCTTTCCGCTGACGATTGCAGGGGGTATAGCTGTTTTAGTCACTTACGGTTCCTTGTTTGGGCGAGATGCGAGCGTTGGCTTGCTAGCAGTGATGATTTCAATGAAGTTACTTGAAACCAGAACAAAGCGCGACTTTGTTGTGATGGTGGTGCTAAGTTATTTCCTCACGGTTAATATCCTTCTTTTCACACAAGCCATATGGGTCTTTTTGGCGGTGTTACTCGCATTGACGGGGCTTACAGCATGCCTTATTAGCGTGAGCCATCAAAGTAAGCAAACAATCATCAGCCCACAGATATGGAAGGTTCAAGCAAAACTAGCAGGTAAATTGCTACTGCAAGCTACGCCTATCATGCTGGTGTTGTTTGTGCTGTTTCCACGCATCCCAGGCCCGATTTGGGGCATTCCACAAGATGCTTATAGCGGTATGACTGGGCTTTCAGACAGCATGGAACCTGGCAATATCAGTCAACTCAGTTTATCTAGCAAAATCGCTTTTCGCGTTGAGTTCAAATCTGCGATTCCTGCAAACAATCAGCTCTACTGGCGCGGCCCAGTGTTGTGGCATCAAGAAGGTCGGCGCTGGCAAATGACTAGCGACAACATTCCTTTGCCAACGGAAACAGTAGAAACCTCAGGCGAAGCTACTGATTACACTATCACGCTAGAGCCACATAATCGCAATTGGCTATTAATGCTTGATTTACCTGAAATGGCATTGAGCACATTACCAGCCGAAGCTCACATTAAACATGATATGCAGGTGCTCTCCAAAGAGCCAGTTCGCACGCGCATTCGCTATCAGGGTCATTCATACTTGCATTACAAATTAGGCGCTAAGTTAAGTGAACATGAACGCACGATGGCATTGCAATTACTAGAGGACGAAAATCCTAAAACCCGCCAACTTGCTGCCAAATGGGTCAGCGAGAATAAGTCGCCAACGGCAATTGTAGAAGCTGCACTGACGATGTTTCGTGAGCAAACCTTCGTCTATACGCTTGCACCGCCAAGATTAGGCAAAGAACCTGTTGATGATTTTCTATTCAATACCAAACGTGGCTTTTGTGAGCATTATGCCAGCAGCTTTGTTTATTTGATGCGGGCAGCAGGCGTACCCGCGCGCATCGTTACAGGCTACCAGGGCGGTGAAATTAACCCGAATGGCAACTACCTTATCGTTCGCCAATCTGACGCGCATGCCTGGGCGGAAGTCTGGCTAGAAGATAAAGGCTGGGTGCGCGTAGATCCAACCTCTGCTGTATCTCCCGACCGCATAGAATTCGGAATTGGAACAGCACTACCAGATTCCAATTTGCTACCCTTACTCTCACGTCAAGATTACCCTGTGCTGAAAAATCTCTACATGAACTGGGATGCATTCAATAACGGCTGGAATCAATGGGTGCTAGGCTACGACCAAGACAAGCAACTCGCGCTGCTCAAAAAACTGATCAACAAAGATATCGCATGGGAAGATATCGGTTTGATATTAGTCGCGACTATGATTGCCCTGATGCTTTTTGTAAGCTACTTGTTGCTGCGCAATAACGGCATTGTGCTAAACCCAACAAACAAAATCTACCAACAGTTTTTAAAGAAACTCTCTAAAGCTGACGTGACTAAACTAAGGCATGAAGGTGCAATTGATTTTGGTAACCGTGCCGCTAAAGCCTTACCAAATCAAGCCGTTGAAATACTAGAAATATCAGCGTTATACTCTTCGATGCAATATGCTAAAAATCAAACTAGCAGCAATATAGCGACTGCCACTAACAAACAAACGTTAAACTTACTCAAAGAGTTAGTCAAAAATCTAAAAATAAAATGACTGAAGACCCAATAGAATACTCAATAAATATAGACCAACAACTCGCTGACGAGCGCTACATGCAGCTAGCTTTAACGCTTGCGCAAGAAGCCGCCCTTGCAGGCGAAGTACCTGTAGGGGCGATTGTTGTAAAAGATGGCGTAGTGATTGGTCGTGGTGGCAACTCGCCGATTGATACACACGACCCGACAGCTCATGCAGAAATTGCAGCCTTACGCGATGCCGCTAAGAATTTAGGCAATTATCGCTTAGTTGACTGCTCACTGTACGTGACTTTAGAGCCATGTGCGATGTGCACAGGGGCAATTCAACATGCAAGAATCGCTAGGTTAGTATACGGTGCGAGTGACCCTAAAACTGGCGCTTGTGGAAGCGTGGTGAACTTAATGGCAGAGCCAAAACTGAATCATCATACTGAAGTGTTTAGCGGCGTGTTAGCGAATGAATGTGGTGCAATACTGAGTGAGTTTTTTAAACAGAAGCGATTAAAAAAATAAGCAATAAAAAACCCGCCATAGCGGGTTTTTTATTGGCATTAGACTTAATTTAAAATCTAGTTAACTAAAGCCTAGTCATTTCCGCCAAAAGACATCAATATATTCAATAAATTACTGAATATATTGTAGATGCTAATAAATAATGACAGAGTAGCCATCACATAATTTGTCTCACCACCGCGTACAATTTGATTCACTTCATACAAAATGAAACCTGATGAGATCAGAATAAACACCGCTGAAATAGTGAGTGATAATGCTGGAATATGCAAAAACAAGTTAGCAATAATCGCTAGAAACACAACCACTACACCTATCACCAAAAACTTACCTAAGAAGCTGAAATCTCTCTTAGTAGAGCTGGCGATACCTGCCAATGTCAAAAAGATAATACCTGTACCTGCTGCTGCCAAACCTACCAACTGACCGCCGTTACGTAAATGCAATGCATGTTGCAGTAATGGGCCTAACATCACACCAAGCAAGAATGTGTAAACCAAAAGCAAGACAATCCCTAAGCCACTGTTGCGATTAGCGGTGATCGCCATTTGCATACCGATAGTCACTGCCATAAATGCGCCAAATGCCATGAATGGGTGCAAGGCTATAACACTAAAATCAATGCCCATACCAATAAAAGCACCAATCACGGTTGGGATCATGGTTAAGCTCAGCATTGCGTAGGTATTACGCAACACTTTATTGGTAGCTAGCTGTGCTGATTCTGAACGACCTAAAACAGGTGTATTGTCAAACATTGTGAATTCCTTTAAGTAATAAAAAACTAAATTACTAAGTTATTGAGATAGTCTTTACTAAGATAGCGTTTAAGCCAATAAGTTTCAAGTGATAAATTGTTACAAATTAATGTTAATTAGCCTTTAACTAGGTAAACAACTCGCCTTCTGATTTTCCGACTAATGCCACTTGATGCACAGCTTTTACAAAGTCTGCGCTTTCGTGCAATTTATCTAGACTAAGCGGATTTCTTTGCCCATGCATGCGGGCCAGCCTTGCAATACTTTGCGCGGAAATTGTCCATTTGAGATTTGCTAGCAGCTCATCTGCCATGGCGGGTTGATTGCATAGCAAGACCATGTCGCAGCCCGCATTTAAAGCAGCTAAAGCACGCGTAGTGACATCGCCACCCGCAGTTGCTGCCTCCATGCTTAAATCATCGCTAAAAATCACACCGTTAAAACCTAGGCGCTCTCTTAGGATTTTTTGCAACCAACGTGGCGAGAAACCAGCAGGCTTATCATCTACCTTAGAGTAAATGACATGCGCTGGCATAATCGCTTGAATACCATCATCAATCAGCATTCTGAAAGGCTGCATATCATTTTGTGCGATTTGGTCAAACTCGCGGTCATCTACAGGCATGCTCACATGTGAATCTGCCACCACAAAGCCATGCCCTGGAAAGTGCTTACCCACCGCTGCCATACCGCCTTTTTTAAGGCCTTGCATCAGTGAAAAAGCTAAATCATTAATAGCCTGTGGCTTAAGGTGAAACGCTCTATCGCCAATAACTAAGCTATCGCCATAGTCCATATCAAGCACGGGCGTAAAACTAAAATCGATGCCGTGCGCACGTAATTCCGCAGCTAAAATCCAGCCTGCTTCTACTGCTAACTCTTTCGCTTTTTTAGGGTTGGTGTCCCAAATCTTGCCAAACTCACGCATAGGCGGAATTTTAGTAAATCCATCTCTAAAGCGTTGTACGCGACCACCTTCATGATCCACCGCAATTAAAAGTGGTGGCTGACGAACCGCATGAATGCTTGCTGTCAGCGCATCTAATTGCGCGTTATTTTCATAGTTACGTTTAAATAAAATAACACCACCCACCAATGGATGCTGCAAACGGCGTATATCTTCTGCCGTGAGCGTTGTACCAACCACATCCAACATAATAGGACCTAATGACATATTTCTACCTTTAAAATCTATTTTCTTAATAAGATTGTGGCCGTACTAACTACAGACCTACAATTTTACTGTTCTGTTCTTACGTCTAACTTATCGCGTAAATAATCGCCGCCTAGGTTAATCGCTAAAATCAAACTCATCAAGCTTAATCCTACAATTAACACATAATGCGGCGCGATTAGCATGTATCGCACACCATCGCGCAACATGGCGCCCCAAGAGGCATTCGGCGCTTGTATGCCTAGACCAAGAAAAGACAAGCTAGCTTCAGCGATTATGACACTAGCTAGGCTGTAAGTGGCCTCTACAACCAATATCGATGTAAGTAAGGGCAAAATATGCCTAAATATCATACGAGGGACAGAAGCACCTAATGACTCTGCAGCCAATACATGCTGACGATTTCGTAGTCCTAGCGCTTGTCCGCGCGTGAGTCTTGCGTAGCTCACCCAACCCGTGACGCTTAGTGCAATCATCAAATTCACTAAACCTGGACCTAGGACTGCCGCGAATGCAATCGCTAGTAAAATACCTGGGAAGGCTAAAAATACATCGGCAATTTGCATCAATGCACGGTCTATCTTGCCGCCATAGAAACCTGCTAGTAAACCTATACAAACGCCAACAAACATGGTGATGACTGTAACGATGATAGAGACCAGGAACGAAACTTCCACACCCCGTAAAAGGCGTGCCAGAATGCTACGTCCTAAATCATCAGCCCCCAACAAGTAAGAAAAGCTTGGCGAACTGAGAATTCCATTCAAGTCAATCTGATTCGGGTTAAGCTGCAGTAATCGCCCAATCACAACGGCAGCTAGCCAAAATATCAAAATAGAAGATGCTAATTTTTTCATTCTAATTGGTCATTCTGAGCGTTAGCGAAGAATCCAAACGGACGTGGTAAGAACTACTAGATTCTTCGCTAACGCTCAGAATGACGTTAAGGGTTTTAATTATCTTCACTAGCTTTAATTTCCAAACTTTACACGCGGGTCAGCAAATCGATACATTATATCTGTGACTAAATTCACCAATACATAACTCAAAGCGACAATCAGCACACAAGCCTGCGTCACAGGGTAATCACGTTTTTCTATACTTTCCACCAGCAAACGACCAATACCGTCCCAGCTAAAAATCGTTTCGGTAATCACGGTGCCTGCTAACAAGCTACCCATTTGCAGACCAACAATCGTGATAATCGGCAACAAGGCAGCACGCAAAGCGTGGCGTAAAATCACGGCCTGCTCAGTTAGACCTTTGGCGCGCGCAGTGCGAATATAATCGTCATTCAGTACCTCCAGCAGACTGGTGCGCGTCATACGCGTGAGTATCGCACTTAAGCCAAAACCTAAAGTCAACGCAGGCAGAATAATCGAAGCGCCAGACTCCATGCCGCTGACAGGTAGCCAACCAAGCCACACAGCGAATATCAGCATTAACATTGGTCCTAGCCAAAAGGCTGGCATTGCAGATAAGCGAACGCTCACTAAAGTCACCACAATGTCTTGCCAATGATTTGCTTTTAAAGCCGCATAAATACCCATAGGCACACCTAAAACGATACCAATAATCAAAGATAACAACGCCAACTTCACTGTGGCTGGATAACGCGTTTTAACTATTTCAATAATTGGCGTTTTTGTGTGTATAGACTTACCTAAATCGCCCTGCGATAGTTTAACTAAATAAGCGCCAAACTGCTGTATAAGCGGCTGATCTAGTCCCAAGTCAGCACGCAATTGGCTACGGTCAGCGGTGCTGGCAGATTCGCCTAGCATAACCTCCACTGGGTCACCCGGTACCAAATGAATCAGTAAAAAGGTAAGTAGCAAAACGCCGAAGATGACGGTGGCAAAGCTTGATAGTTTTTTAATTAAAAACATGTAAGCCGTCATTCCGACGAAAGTCGGAATCTAGTGATGTTAAAACCTAAAGACGCTGGATTCCGTGTTAAGCACGGAATGACAAAAAAGAGGTTCAGATTACTCACTTCGAAATCACCACAGAGGTACCAACATCAACCAAGTCAAACAACTCCATCATCTCTGAATTACGCATGCGCACGCAGCCATGCGAGCCAATCTTTCCAAGCTCAGTGCTTTCTGGCGTACCATGAATGTAAATATAACGTTGCATGGTATCGACATTACCCAAGCGATTCTTACCAATCTCTTTACCTGAAAGCCACAAAATACGCGTCAATATCCAATCTCGATTGGGAAACTCTGTCATTAATTCTGGCGTACAGATTTCACCTGTAGGCCTACGCCCAACAAACACCGTATTTTCTGCCGCCCCCGCACCAATCTTAGCGCGGATAATATGTTGCCCCAGTGGCGTGCAGCCGCTATTTTTCTCGCAACCAGCGCCATTCGCCGCAGTAGATACACTGTATTTAGCCTTAACGCCGCCGAAGTTATCGAAAAGCGTGAGAGTTTGATTGGAAATAGAGATTTCAATGCGCATAGCTAATTGTACCCAAATCATCCCAATTTCCATCAGGTTTTGCGTTGTAATTGGTGATGCTTTTGCGCATGGCGGCAAACTGCCCTTCGTACCACAATGGAACATAAGGTAATTGTTGGCGAATGCGCGTAGTTGCAACTTGCCAGTTTTCTTCAGCAAGCAGTTTATCGAGTTCAGCATCTGCGAATCTGCCACGATTAAAGCCATTGGGAGGAACGCTTTGGGTGCCAAAAGCTTTTACATATATTTCAGGTGTTTTAATACCGACCCATGTGAGACCATATAATTGAAAGTTGCCTTGTTTTACGTCTTCAAAGAACGTGCCCCAATCTAAGCTGCGAATTTCAAGGTCTATGCCGGCCTTCGCCATTTGCGCTTGTAATATAGTGGCAAAGCGAACGCGTTGAGCATCTGTCGAGGTTTTATAGACTAGCTTAAGTGGTAACTTAATGCCCGCTTCTTGCAAGAGTTGCTTTGCTAAAGCTGGGTTGTAGTCGTTGGGTGCTAAATCTGCATGGAGTTGATTCGTGTAATGCTCTGGCGGCAAAATCAGTTCGGCTTCACGACTATGTTGAATCATGGCTTTTGCTATGATTTGTTTGCGGTCAATGGCATGTGAGATGGCTTGCCTGACTTTAAGCTTTTGTAGAATAGGGTCTTTAAAATTCAAACCTAGATATGAAAAATTAGCGCCTATACTGGTTTTTACAATCACATCTGGCTTTGTCTGCAGATATTTCACTAGCTCTGGCGGCAATTCACCTTGCAATAAATCCACCTCGCCATGAAGCAGCTTGAGCACACGTACAGTTGGGTCTTTTACTTCTATCAAGCTAATATGTTGACCATCATTTACACGTTGCAAAGTTAACTTATTTTGCCAAGCGACAAATTTTAAAGGACCACTACCTAAAGGTGCGTGCGAAAAGTCATAATTCTCTGCAATCAGTTTTGCAGGCAAAATACCTAAAATGAGTTTGGCTGGAAAGTGCTTATCTACTTGATTTAGCTGAAACTCAACCGTGTCATTATCAATTACCGTGATATTTTTAATATTCGCAAACTCGGCAGTATTGGGAGAGTCATTTAAAGTAGTTAACGAGTCGTAAGTAGCTTTTACGTCATTAGCTGTTATCAGCATTTGATTATGAAATGATGCGCGATTTTTATTCAAAGCAAATCGGAACGCTGTCGGACTGAGCTCTACCCAAGTAGCCAAGCTGGAAACTGGCTTTGATTGCGCATCAAAATCCACCAGGCTTTGATACACCAATCGGTTCACGCGCTCCGAAGCGGCATCTGTGGCGTAGCGTGGATCTAGATTAAGCGGCATTTGCCCAATGGCGAATACAATTTCATGTGAGGAAGTGGATGGATTATGTTGAGTACAAGAACCTGTACTCAACATTAGTAAAACCAAAAAAAATTGCGCTAAAACTCTCAATGCCTTCATAGGCTTGAAGTTTACTAGATTATTAGTCACATAGACGCTTAGCTTAAATGAATATTTAAGCCAGTAATATTGAAAGCCTAAAACAATGACCACGCTAAAGCAAAGTTAACGTGTCTATACGCTACAACACCTTTAAATCAAATTTAACAGAATCTTAGTCATATATATGTTTGATATATATTAAGTACATATCGTAGCAATTCTTAAACAACATCAAGTCAAACTGTCAGTTTTTGGAAGCCAGAAAAAAAGTAAATTTATTTAAAAAAATAACTGAACTTTAACCATGAAAATTGTATCAATTTGTAACAGCATTAATTGAGCTTAAATTCAAAAAACTTCTACGTTATCAAGCAACTAATCCTAGCTAAGTGCATCCAACAGCGCTAGAATATTGACCTTTTAGAAACTAACTCAATTTCTATCTAATTGACATAAATCAATTGGGTTTATGGAAATCTGCGACAGAATGTCACGTGTAAAACTCACTAAAGAATTATCAATAAGTGCTATAGGGGAAACAAATGCAAGACCTTAAAACTCAAGCAATTACGTATGAGGATGGCGTCATACGGCAATTTTCAATCATGGCCGTAGTTTGGGGTGTGGTCGGCATGTTAGTGGGCGTTATTATTGCCTCACAACTTGTCTGGCCAGAACTCAATCTGGGCTTACCTTGGACTAGTTTTGGCCGCTTGCGTCCACTACATACTAACGCGGTAATCTTTGCATTTGGTGGCTGTACATTGTTTGCCACGTCTTATTATGTAGTACAACGTACCTGCCAAACTAAGCTATTTATGCCTAAGTTGGCTTCTTTTACATTCTGGGGCTGGCAATTAGTGATTGTAGCCGCAGCAATTTCCCTGCCTTTAGGTTACACGCAGGGTAAAGAGTATGCTGAATTAGAATGGCCAATTGACATTTTGATTGCCATCGTTTGGGTGTCTTACGCAATTGTGTTCTTTGGTACGATTGGTACACGTAAAGTAAAACATATTTATGTGGCTAACTGGTTCTTTGGTGCATTTATCCTAACAGTTGCTTTGCTACACATCGTTAACAGCGCTGCAATGCCAGCTGGTTTGATGAAATCTTACTCAGCATACGCTGGCGTACAAGATGCGATGGTGCAATGGTGGTATGGTCACAATGCGGTTGGTTTCTTCCTTACAGCGGGTTTCTTAGGCATCATGTATTACTTTGTGCCTAAACAAGCTGGTCGTCCTGTTTACTCATATAGCTTGTCTATCGTGCATTTCTGGGCATTAATTTTCACTTACATGTGGGCGGGTCCGCACCACTTGCATTACACAGCATTACCTGACTGGACTCAATCTCTAGGTATGGCATTCTCTTTAATTCTATTAGCACCAAGCTGGGGCGGTATGATTAACGGCATGATGACAATGTCTGGCGCATGGCACAAATTACGTACAGATCCTATCTTACGCTTCTTAATTGTTTCATTATCTTTCTACGGTATGAGTACCTTTGAAGGCCCCATGATGGCGATTAAAACAGTTAACTCACTTTCACACTACACAGACTGGACAGTTGGTCACGTGCACTCAGGTGCATTAGGCTGGGTTGGTTTAGTATCAATGGGTGCGCTTTATTACATGGTTCCACGTTTGTTTGGTCAAAAACAAATGTACAGCATCAAAGCCATTGAGTTGCATTTCTGGTTAGCTACAATCGGTATCGTGCTTTATATCTCATCACTTTGGATTTCAGGTGTGATGGAAGGCTTAATGTGGCGTGCAATCAACACTGATGGCACATTGACATACACATTCGTGGAAAGCGTTAAAGCAAAACATCCGTACTACATGATTCGTGCGCTAGGTGGTTTGCTCTACCTTAGCGGTATGACGATTATGTTGTGGAATGTCATTAAAACGGCAACAACCGGCAAAGCTGCTGTTGTCGACATTCCAGCTGTTACTGCTCACGCTTAAGGAAAAATTATGTCAAATAATGAAACAAAAAGTGGCTTCAGCCACGAAAAAATTGAGACCAATAACTTTCTGATGATTGTGCTGATTTTGCTCACAGTTGCATTTGGTGGTTTAGTGGAAATCGTTCCATTGTTCTTTCAAAAATCAACAACAGAGCCTATCACTGGCCTACAGCCTTACACGTCACTGCAGCTAGCTGGTCGCGATATCTACACACGTGAAGGTTGCTACAACTGCCACTCACAAATGATTCGTCCATTCCGCGCTGAAACTTTGCGCTATGGTCACTACTCAGTAGCTGGCGAATCAGTGTACGACCACCCATTTCAATGGGGTAGTAAGCGTACTGGTCCAGATTTAGCACGTGTTGGTGGTAAATATAGTGATGACTGGCAACGTATTCACTTAAACAACCCACGCGACCTTGTACCTGAATCTATCATGCCAGCGTATCCATGGTTAGAAAAAACCCTTGTTGATGCAGATGCAATGCCAGCTCATATGCGTGCGCTTCGCACAGTCGGCGTGCCTTACACTGACGCTCAAATTGCGAGCGCTGCAGAAGAGGTAAAAGGTAAAACTGAACTAGATGCCTTGGTTGCATTCCTGCAAGTTTTAGGTATTCACTTGAAATAAGCTAAATATCTTGAAGTAATCTCAATATAAGGAAGAACCCAAAATGGATATGAATACACTTCGCATTGCAGTGACAATCATCAGTTTTATCGTGTTTGTTGGCATCCTAATCTGGGTTTGGCGAAATCGAAATACTTCAGACTTTAAAGAGGCAGCTGATCTGCCTTTTAAAGAAGATTAAGTTAAGAAAACTTCATACACTGAAGAATAAAGGAAAATAAAATGAGTGATTTTACTAGTGGCTTTTGGCCAGTTTTCATTACAGTGATTGCACTAGGTGGCATACTTTTCTGCGTAATCATGCTAGTGATTGCAAGCAGAGTTAAGGTAGTGACTTCTGGCGTTGACAACACAAGTGATCATGTTTGGGACGGTGACCTTCGTGAAATGAACAACCCGTTACCACGCTGGTGGGTTGGTATGTTTATTCTCACAGTAATTTTTGCATTGTTTTACCTTGCAGCTTACCCTGGTTTAGGTAGTTTTGCAGGTAAATTAGGCTGGACTGCAACTAAACAATACGAGCAAGAAGTTGCAGCAGCAAACAAAGCGCTAGAGCCAATGTATGCCAAATTTGCCGTCATGAAAACCGAAGACCTTGCAAAAAACCCTGAAGCTAGAGCCATTGGCGAGCGCATATTTATGAACAACTGCGCGCAGTGTCATGGTTCAGATGCTAAAGGTAGCCGTGGCTTCCCTAACCTGACTGACAGCGATTGGTTACACGGTGGTAGCCCAGCTAAGATCGAAGAAACAATCACTGGCGGTCGTTACGGAATGATGCCTCCAATGGCAGCAGCTGTTGGTACGCCAGAAGATGTTAAAAACGTTGCAAACTATGTACTCAGCTTATCTGGCAGTATCTACGACTCAGGTCGCGCAGGTTTAGGTAAAGAGAAATTTGCAGCTTGTGCAGCTTGCCATGGTCCTGAAGGTAAAGGTAATCCAGACATTGGATCAGCAAACCTGACTGACAATATTTGGTTGCATGGCGCAGGTGAGGCATCCATTATCAAACGTATCAATGAAGGTAAAATCAACCAAATGCCAGCGTGGAAAGAAAAATTCACACCGGCTCAGATACATGTTTTAGCTGCTTATGTTTGGGGTTTCTCAAACAATAAATAAGCTTAGCAATATTAAGCACAGTAACAAACGGTATTAAAGTAAGCACTTTAATACCGCGTAGTTTTAATACAGCGTAGTAAAAAACAAAGCCATTTAAGCGAGTTTTAGAAAGTTGGATGCATGAAAAAAGCACCAAACGATAAAAAAATAGAAGCAACGATGCCCTTAAATGAAGTCGTAATTTCTTTGTACCAATCAGAAGATAAAATCTATCCTCGCAGCGTTTCAGGCTTTTTCACTCAGTGGCGCTGGGTCATGATCTGGCTGACCCAGCTCTTCTTTTACGGTGCTCCTTGGTTAGAATGGGGTAATCGCCAAGCGCTACTATTTGATCTTGAAGCCAAACGCTTTTATATATTTAAATTAGTCTTGTATCCGCAAGATTTGATTTATCTCACAGCAATTCTAATTATTTCAGCACTCTCTCTATTCCTATTTACTGCGATTGCCGGTCGTTTATGGTGTGGCTATGCCTGCCCTCAAACCGTTTATACGGAAATATTTCTTTGGATAGAGAAAAAAATTGAAGGTGACCGTGCGGCACGCATGAAACTCGATGCAGCTGGCATGTCTTCAAAAAAACTCAGCAGAAAAGTAGCCAAGCATTTTGTTTGGATTGCATTTGCATTGTGGACAGGCTTTACCTTCGTAGGTTACTTTACGCCGATTCGTGACTTAGCACACGCTGTAGTCAACGTAAGTTTAGGTCCATGGGAAACGTTTTGGGTCTGCTTCTACGGTTTTGCAACTTACGGTAATGCCGGCTTCATGCGTGAGCAAGTCTGTAAATATATGTGTCCATATGCACGCTTTCAAAGCGCCATGTTTGATGACGATACATTAATCGTTACTTACGATGAGGCGCGTGGCGAACCTCGCGGTGGTCGCTCACGTAAGGCTGAAGTCAACACTAAGGCATTGGGTTCTTGTATAGATTGCAGCCTTTGTGTTCAGGTTTGCCCTACAGGCATTGATATTCGAGATGGCTTGCAATACGAATGCATAGGTTGTGGTGCATGTGCAGATGTATGCGATACCGTAATGGACAAAATGGGTTATGAGCGTGGCTTAGTAAAATATTCTACACAAAATGCGCTAACCAATAATTGGTCTCATCAGCAAATGTTTAGGCGCATACTACGTCCGCGTGTACTCATTTACTCTGCTGCGCTTCTGCTGCTCGTTGTTGGTTTAGTTGCAAGCTTGTGGTTCAGAGCGCCTTTTAGAGTCGATGTAATGCGTGACAACGCTATAATGGGACGCTTAAGTGACGATGGTATGTTAGAAAATGTCTACCGCCTGCAAATCATGAATGGTACGGAAGATACACAGCATTACCGTATCAATGTAACTGGCTTGAAAGGTCTTGAGATAGATACAAAAGATACTAGAGAAACTCAAGACAATAAGAACAAAACTACCGATAAAGAGTCTGAATCTACTGAAAGCATCGAGCATAGCAGCGCAAATAATCATACATTTATGGTAAAACCGGCAGAGTCACGCTGGGTAATTATTGCTTTAAAAATATCTGATGGCACTACCGAGTCAGGCTCGCATAAAATTCAATTTGCGATTGAAGCCATTGAAAGCAAAAAAACTGTTATTGAAAAATCTGTTTTTCTAGTGCCTAGGTGACAACTAACTTGGCCCGCCGCTTAACTAGATAAAATACTTAGTGAATAAATTAAATATTTAAGGATATATTATGGAAAAACTGGATACCAAACCTTGGTGGAGCTTTGGCTATGTTTGGCTAATTATTGCAGGACCGCTATTGGTCGTTATCGCTTCTTTCATCACCTTGTATTTGGCCATTAGCCGCCCTGATGCAGTAATTGATGATTATTATCGTAAAGGGATGGAAATTAATAAAACATTAAGTGCTGAACATGATGGTATGGCACCTGCAATGCAAGCGCGTAACCATGCTGCTACTGGCATGAAGCCAATAGAAAATCAATAATGGCCAATCATGACGACTAATACGGATGTTGTCATCATTGGTGCTGGCCCAGCGGGGTTATGCTTAGCTAAGTCACTTGCTGATTCTGGATTGCACACAATCGTCATTGAGCGCCAATCTGAAAATACCTTATCTTCTCCAGCTTTTGATGGTCGAGAAATCGCGCTAACCCATCACTCAGCACAACTCATGCACGAGTTAGGGATATGGTCACATATATCGCCTGATGCAATCTCGCCTTTGCGAGATGCACGTGTTTTCAATGGCTCATCATTATTCTCAATGGATATTGGTCACCGCGATACGAGAAAAGCTGAACTTGGCTATTTAGTTTCAAATCACCTCATTCGTAAGGCAGCATATCAATCAGTAAAGTCAGTCTCAGCTGTTAGCCTCAGAACAGAGGTAGAAGCCATCAACATCAAAACTGATGCAAACAACACCCAAATCACACTGAATAACGGCGAGATTATTCAAGCCAAATTATTGATAGGCGCTGACAGCCGATTCTCAGAAACGCGTCGGGCAATGGGCATCGCTGCGGACATGCACGACTTTGGTAAAACCATGATGGTCTGCGTCATGGAGCACCCTATCTCTCATCAACATACGGCATGGGAATGGTTTGATTACGGACAAACTTTGGCACTGTTGCCTATGAATGGATCGCGTTCGTCTGTGGTGATTACACTAGCACCGGATGAAATGAATCCTTTGATGAAAATGGATGAGGAAGATTTTAACCGCGAAGTCTCAGCCAGATTCAAACATCGGCTTGGTGCAATGCGCTTGGTTTCTACCAAACACGCTTATCCATTAGTCACAGTATACTCAAAGCGCCTTATCGGGCAACGCTTCGCATTAATAGGCGATGCTGCAGTTGGCATGCATCCAGTCACCGCGCATGGCTTTAACTTTGGATTAAAAGGTGTTGCAACTTTGTCGGCTGAAATTAAGGCAGCGATTACGGCAAGCAAAGACTTTGCTGCTCATCCACTACTTCTGCGCTATGAACAAAAGCATAGGCGTGACACGCGCCCATTATTTATTGCGACTCATGCCATTGCTAAAGTTTATAGTAGCAACAGCCCCCCAGCACGACTATTTAGAGCTGGCGCGTTACGCTTAGGCAATCGGGTTGCGCCATTTAAACGTGCAGTAGCAGGCTTTTTAGCAGATGCGCACTAGTTATGGACTTACATATACTGTAAGACCTAGCAGGCGTATGCGTTGTGCTATGCCCTCCAGCCAGTCTTCTGGCAAACGGCTTAATCGTTCAGCCTCGGCCTGATACGACGGGCGTGCAAGCCCATAAAGATGCACACCTTGTATGACATCTTTAACTTGGCTAATTAGCGCTAAATAAGTCAAAATATCGGCCTCTTGTGGCGGCTCACCATCTAATCCAAACATGCAGGTTTGTATGAACGTTGGGCACACTGCAGCACATTTTTTAAGCCGCTCAATATGACTTTCTGGATTCAAATTGACGTCATTAATTCGTGCAATACCTTCTTTAGTGCCCGCATCAACCTTAAACCAAACTTCACCATTACATTTGGCTAGGTGGCTCACGCTATCAAGTACTGATTGCTTATCCATTAAGCTACCATTGGTAATCAATCTCAATTTGATAGGTTCTATTTGCTTGGTATTGCCAATATCACCAAGCAAGTGAAAGTCTTTCAAGACTTTCTCAACCAAAGAGACTACTTCGGGAAACTCTTTCGCGCTGGTAGGCTCACCATTGCCTGAAAAAGCGATGTCCTTCAAATGTCTATCACCTTCAGCAACGTAGCGCTCCATAAAGTCGCCGTGCAGAGCATAAGTTAAAAAAGATCTGAGTTCTTTTTCTAGTAAATCCAATTCAATTGGCGGGGGGGTGCCACGCGCAAGATTAGGTACTTGGCAATAAACGCAGCGCCAGTTACAAGCATTATTGACATTAAGATTAATACCAATTGAAACACCGCCAGCGCGCCGAGAAACGACAGGATAAACATATTTCATACCGCTTACGTCGCGGTTATGATCAGATACTATGAGGAAGTTTTGTAAAGTCATAGAGTGGTTTTGAATTGCTAATACGCTAGTTAGCAACAATGACTGTATCCAGCAAAAGCTAGAGACAGGTTTCTGGGTTAAATATTTTTTTAAGTGCTATAGGGTCTAAAATTCGCACATAACGTTGCTTTACTTCTATGATGCCATCTTCACTAAACTTTGAAAAAGCGCGGCTTACTGTCTCTAGTTTCATACCAAGATAGCTGCCGATTTCTTCGCGCGACATTCTAAGAGTTAATTCTGATTGTGAAAATCCGCGGGCATGTAGTCGCTGCACCAAGTTCAGTAAAAAAGCCGCTAAACGCTCCTCTGCGCGCATATTGCCGAGTAACATCATCACACTATTTTCACGCACAATTTCACGGCTCATAATTTTATGTACATGACGCTGCAGTAAGGGGAACTCACGAGATAAATCTTCTACCTTGGCAAAGGGCATCACGCAGACTTCAGCATCTTCCAAAGCCACAGCGTTACAGCTATGGTGGTCTGTAACGATTCCATCTAAACCGATAATTTCACCTGCCATTTGAAAGCCTGTCACTTGTTCACGACCGTCTTCGGTTGACACACATGTTTTGAAAAAACCTGTTCTAATGGCGTACAGTGAAGTGAATACATCACCATTGCTAAAAAGCATCTCACCTTGCTTAACTCGACGACGTGTGGCGACCACTTCGTCTAACTTCTTCATATCGTCGGTGTTAAACCCGGTAGGCATACAAAGCTCACGCAAGTTACAGTTTGAGCAAGCGACTTTGACAGATTCTGGGGTAATGGGTAGATTCATATTTTTGATAAAATTCAAGAAGGCAATGTGAGCATAGCGCTAATCCCATCTAGTTACTAGGGGTAATTCAAGATTATTTCACTTCATCAATATGCCGAAATTTCTACTAAGTAAGTTTTAGTAAATATCACGCGCCATCGTTTGATTTGCATCAAGGAGTTATGCAAACAAAGCTGGCATAGTTCTATCCTGAACTAAATTGTAGGAGTGGAATAATGAGCGCAAATATCATTTCAATTAAGCCTGTTGAAAATATAATTAGTATGACCCCGACAGCAAACACCAGCTATGTCATGCCAGGCGTCACAACAGATATGTTACAAAAATATGATGTGTCAGGTCCACGTTATACGTCTTACCCTACTGCGGATAGATTTGTAGAGGCCTTTACTGAGGACGCTTACAAATTAGCGCTGGAACAAAGAAGTGTTGCTGGCGCTGCCCTACCGCTATCGATTTATGTGCATATTCCATTTTGTGAATCACTTTGTTTTTTCTGTGCTTGCAATAAAATTGTGACTAAACATCATGAACGTAGCGCGGAATATTTACGCTATCTGAACCGCGAAATTGATTTGCATATGGAGCATTTAGGTAGTAAAAAAGGCTTAGTGCAAACCATTTCACAACTGCATTTAGGTGGCGGCACACCCACCTTTTTCTCAGATGATGAGCTGACTGAACTGATGAATATGCTAAAGCGCAACTTTGTTTTTGCGCCAAATGGTGAATACTCAATTGAAGTTGATCCGCGTACGGTCAACGAACAACGCCTAAAACATTTAGCCGAATTGGGCTTTAACCGCTTAAGTTTTGGCGTACAAGATTTTGATCCAGAAGTACAAAAAGCAGTGCATCGGATTCAACCTGCAGAGCAAGTGTTTTCTCTGGTTGAAGCTGCACGCCGTCTGAAATTTGATTCTATCAATGTAGATTTAATCTACGGGCTACCAATGCAAACGCCAGAGTCATTTACTCGCACTTTAAACCAAATCGTTGAACTCAGACCTAATAGAATAGCGCTATACGGCTACGCGCACTTGCCAGAGCGATTCAAACCACAGCGCCGCATAAGCGAATATGAATTACCTGCAGCGCAAGATAAAATCGCCATGTTATCGAATGCCCTAAAAAGATTTATCGAGGCTGGGTATGTGTATGTTGGCATGGATCACTTTGCCTTACCAGATGATGATTTAGCCATCGCAAAACGACAAGGCAGACTGCATCGTAATTTCCAAGGTTATAGTACGCAACCAGATTGTGATTTAATCAGCTTAGGCGTCTCTGCAATAGGTCGCGTGGGGGCTACCTATAGCCAGAATGCTAAAACAATTGAAGAATATTATGACTATCTCAATCAAGGTCGATTCCCTGTTGTACGTGGGCTAGCGCTGTCTAGGGATGACTTAGTACGTCGTGCAGTGATTATGGCCATTATGTGCCAAGGAGCATTGCAGTTTGAATCCATTGAACTTGCCTATGTGATTGACTTCAAAACCTACTTCGCAAATGAGTTAGAGCTGTTAAAAGAGCAACAAGCCATAGGCATGTTAGAGCTGGATGATAGCGGTTTACAGGTAACAGATACTGGCTGGTTCTTTGTAAGAGCTATTGCGATGCTGTTTGATAAATACCTACAAACTGACCGTAATCGGGCGCGCTTCTCAAAAATCATATAGCACTCATATAGGTTGAATAGCCGATAGAATTTTTCTATCGGTTATTTTTTTGCCTGTGCTTTATAAAATTTAATGATAAAAATTTAATACATAAAAAAAGCCCCTACCGCGAACGATAGAGGCAAAGGTGGAGCCTTATAATCTTTGTATTAAATACTTATCTTAGAATTTTTTACCGATACCGATACCGAATACCCATGGATTAATATCAAGTGAGTCAATTTTCGTCCAACCTGAAGCCAATCTTAATTTAACATCTGTATCAAGCGTGATGTACTTCACATCCGCATTAATTAACCATCCATCTTTCAAGTTAATATCAACACCCGCTTGCAAGGCATAGCCCCAGCTATCGCTATCAACCTTAATTTTCGTTCCTGCTAGAGGCCCTTGTCTTAGATTAAGATTGCGATCCAACATTGCAGAGTAGTTGATACCTGCTCCTAGGTAAGGGTCAATCGTTTGATCTGGGTTAAAGTGCCATTGTGCTAACAATGTTGGTGGTAAAACATCGACACTGCCTAACAACTGATTTGGAAGTGCCGCTGATGTACTTTTGCTGATACTCACGTCATGCTTAGAACCTGTAGCGAGGATTAATTCCGCAGCAATATTCTTTGTAAAATAGTAAGAAATATCAAACTCTGGAATCCAGTTATTATCCACAGATAATTCTGCACCAGTGTTAATCACTGGACCCACGTTCTTATTAACAACCTTACCCAAGTTGCTATCTTCACTTGGGCTAATGTCAGCTGCACGTAAACGTACAACCCAATCACCAGCTTCTGCTTGAGCTAGCGCAGGTGCAAAAGCAGCTGCAAGTGCTAATACCAATAATGCTTTTTTCATTTTAAAACTCTCCACATAAGAAAAAAATTGATTCGACGTGTGAATTTTACGAGGTGCTATGAACAAGCAATTTGATGTGTATCAACTAGACATATGAAATAGCTGAACGTTGTTTATTTACAACAATAAATCTCGCACGTTTATATGCAATTCGCTAGCTGTAGGCTCTATTTCTTTAACAGTTAGTGCCAGAAGTTGTTCTGCCTTCGTTGGCCCCTTGTACTCAGACATTGCAATATAAGCAAAATTGATTAGTTGTCGTATGGTTTGCAAATCATATTGCAGAGTTAAAGAATCGCTTTCTCGACTTAACCATTCAAGCAAATCATTCTTCTGGAGTTGATCTAATTTTAACTTTGCACTGTGTTTTGCAACAAAAGCTCGGATTGTATCTATTTCGTCTTCATTTGCCTTATTTAGCAAAGATTCAAAAAAAAGTGTAAATAAGACAGTCTTGGAATCTGCCCCATTTTTTTTAGCTAATACGTTTATTTTTCTGCTTATTTCATCTATTGGATCAGCAAATAATAGATTTTCTGGTAACTCCATAGCCTGAGATATTGAGCTTAGAATATTATTTTGCTGCGCTTTTAGCTCTTCTGTTTTGCAACAAATACTTAAAAATTCAGCGAGTGCTAGATTAGGCTTATCCGCATATGAAGTTTGCCAAAGGTGTAAAGCATCAAGCAAGTCTGCATCATCAAAATACGGACTCATCCCAGTGTAAACAGCCCGCCTTTTTAGCTTCAAATCCATACAACTCTCCCAAAATTTACAGTTCCCTAAACTCTTTTTACAAGAGCTGACGCATAGGCAGAGCCTATACCAATTAGTTCAACTATAACGTGATGTAGGTCAAATATATTGAGAATTAAGAATTAAAGTAAGCAAAGACCTCAGAAGCAATAATTAGTAGCAACAGCTGTCACCTGAGATTTTAATTAGATTAACATCTGGTTAAGGGTATGCAGCAGAAGCTGATTTCTTCCGAAAAAAGCTTCTGCAGAGTATTTAAATTAGATATTTAGATTTAAGAAAGCTCAAATAGAGCGATTGATTCTACATGAGCCGTATGTGGAAACATATTAATTACGCCTGCCGCCGCTAGCTTGTAGCCTTTTTCATTGACTAACACACCAGCATCACGCGCAAGCGTGGCAGGATTACATGATACGTAAACAATTAACTTTGGAGCAGTTTCAGGAGTAATCGCTTTGACTAACTCAAAAGCACCATCACGTGGCGGGTCTACTAACCATTTATCAAAATGACCAAGTTCGGCTAAGCTAGATTCTGTCATTTTAAATAAATCAGCGACACCAAACTTAACATGCTTGATATTATTGAGGGTAGCACTTTCATTCGCTCTATCGACTAAATTCGTTAAACCTTCTAGCCCTAATACCTGAGCACCACTGCGAGCTATTGGTAAAGTGAAGTTTCCGATTCCGCAGAAGAAGTCTGCGATTCTTTCATTTCGTTGCGGCGCTAATAACTGCATCGCACGACGTAACATCACGCGATTGATGTGTGGGTTCACTTGCGTAAACTCATTAGGCTTGAACGGGTAAGTTAAATCGAACTCGGGCAGGCTGTATTTAAGCGCTGAGCCAGCCAATGGATAAAACGGTTTAATCGTGTCAGGGCCTTTGGTTTGTGTCCAAATCTGTACAGCGTGTGTATCAGCAAAGTTTGTTAGTAATGCTTCATCATCTGGATTGAGTGCTTCCATAATGCGCAATATCAGCACAATCACTGGGTGGTCTTTTTCTGCTTCTAAGTCAGCTTCGCCAACTGCCAGCTCTATTTGCGGCAACTTGTCACGTATGCTGAGTTGTAAAATCATGTGCTGCAATGGCGCTATCAGCGCAGAAACTTCTGGCACTAACACCTCGCATGAATTCATATCTGCCACGTATCGTGTGGCTTTTTCATTAAAACCGACCAATACACGTTCTTTTTTTTCTACATATTTAACGCTTAAACGGGCTTTATGGCGATAACCCCATGTAGGGCCATATAAAGGCGGTAGCATGTTATCGGCTCTTACTTTGCCGATGTGCCATAAATCATTTTCAAGTAATCGCTGTTTTGCCGCCACTTGCGCAGCAAAATCTAAATGCTGCAATTTACAGCCACCACACAATCCAAAATGCGGACACTTAGGCGTCACGCGTTGGTTGGATTGCTTTAACACCTCGACTACATTCGCAACTTCGTAACTCGGCTTAATACGGATGGATTGATAAGTGACTTTTTCATTTGGCAGGGCGCCATCTATAAAAATGGTTTTACCCTCAACATGCGCAACACCGCGACCTTCTTGATCTAGCGATTCAATAGTCGCATGTTTTGTTTCGAGGATGGCTGGGGGTTTATTGCGATTTCTAGCGTGACGTGCCATGTGAAAACCTGTATTTCTGAGTAAGGTGTGATTTTAACGTATTATTGGCACATTGTTAAAAGTGCAATGATATATGTAGTAGCACCGCAGCTACAAAAGGCTGCTACCAAGCGGCTAGAAACTCAGTCCAATGCGGTGCGCTGTAACTAGTCAATGTCTCACGAACAAGCTTAATTTCTGCCTCATACGCTCCTGGTGTAAGGTTTCCACGCATGAGTTGAAATCTTAAAAATACCAAGTGTGTATTGGCGACGTCCGTCTCGCAGTAATTGCGTATTTCTTCAATTTTTCCTGCTTTGTAGGCATCCCACACTTTACTACCATCCATACCCAGCTTACCTGGGAAGCCGCACAACTTAGCCAAATCATCTAAGGGCGCATTGGCACGTGCGTTGTACATTGCCATTACATCCATTAAGTCTAAATGGCGCATGTGGTAACGGCTAATATAGTTATTCCACTTGAATTCTTTGTCGTCTTCGCCCAAATCCCAATAACGGCTTGCGTTAATGCCGTGTATCAGCCCGCGATAATGCAACACTGGTAAATCAAAGCCACTGCCGTTCCAAGAAATGATTTGCGGCGTGAATTTATCGATGCCATCAAAAAAACGCTGGATGATTTCAGCTTCTGTCGCATCTGCATCGCCGAGCGTCCAAACTTTGAAGTTATTACCTTCGCGCAATGCACATGAAATGGCGCAAATTCGATGTTGATGCAATGGTAAAAAATCCGTGCCATTTTGCTGACGACGTTGATGCAAAGCAATATTGGCAACATCCTCTGCTGAAGTTTCAGGTGGCAGGTTATACAAAACTCGCAGACCATCCGTGTCAGGAATGGTCTCGATATCAAATACTAAGGTAGGCGTCATGCCAAAAGCATACACGATACAACATCTAATGAGCAACCAGCCCGTGTGACTTTTTAGGCGAACTCCGCAGTATCTAATGTTGTGGGTTGCTCTGAAGTTGCTGGCTCTTCAGCTTTATGTATCAGTATTGGCGTCAGCATTTCGCCGTCTACAAATGCTAGCATTGCGTAGCGTATCGGCTCATCGACTTGAACTGGCGTAAATTTACCGAAACCAAATTTTGAGTTTTTAATGACTTGCCATGCGCCTCTGGGTTCGGCATATTCTGGCTTAGAAAAGTGCTGTCTAATTTGTGTTGAAGTCATACTGTGCAGCACGTAATCTGCACTACCAATCAAAAGTGACCAGCGCGTTTCATCTTCATTTTCGGCACTTTCCAACTGATATAAATACCAATCATCACCCTGATAAACTAATTGAAATATGCTGTGGATAGCCTGCGTTCGCGTATTGATGGCATAGTAAACACCTTGATCATCCAAGGTAATAGCCTTACCAAAAGAGGGAAAGTTAATCACGTTATTTGAGACACTGCTTGGCATGCTTGAAGAATGACTTGGCATTTTGCACTCCATTAACTTATCAAAGTTAAGCTTAGTGTATGCCTGTCATCATGAAGTCTAAACTGAAAATAACATAAGATTAATAGCTTATTTCAATCAGAATCCAAACAGCTATGGAAAAATAAAGGCTGCCTAAGCAGCCTTGTCATTAACTATTTTTTCTGCCAACCGCTATCACTTTGATAATACCAGCCGCTTTGCGCTTTATCTATCCAACGTCCAGCAAACGTGCCTTGAATATCACCACGCCACTCTGGGTGGCCATTACCTGCGGCGATTTCTTTATATAAAGCATTGCGATCAGCATTCTCAGCCGCCACTAGCGCATTAATGCCTTGCCTATCCTTTAGAGGCACAGCAGTCGTATCACGTACCGCGATTAGACCATCTTTAGTGAGACCTATAGCACCGCTGGCATAATGAGGCGCCAGTTGATTGTGGCGCGCTTGCATACTGTTTTTAATTGCCGAAATCGCCGGCGTGTTGACTTCTAAATCTGGCACAGCATTTGCCAAGCTGCTTGATAAAAATAGCGCCATTACTACTATAAAAATATTCATTAGTTTTTGCATGTTACTTCCTTTTTGTATCGGTTCGTTTCCAACTGAACTGGTGTAGATCTCTCTCGAGTCTGACGCCAGGCTGAAAGCAGGCCTACTTAGTAGCTGGAGCGTCCGCGGGCTTAGTAGTTTGCGCATCATCTTTTAGCTGCCAAACATCGTCAATGATTTTATCAGCTGCTTTTTCTGCAGCTGCGGCGGGAAAGTAAATATTGATAGTCACGCAGGCAGATAAGCCTGCAATGACTGCTAACAAACTTATACTTTTGGTTAAATTACTTTTCATTGTTATTCCTTATTCGATAGCACAATTCTAAATAAACCTAATTAATGCGCAAAACACCACCATTTGTACCTACTTCACTATTACTGCTTCACCCTTACTACTTAACTATCACTTTGGTATTACCGTCAGTAATACGTTTTATTCTACCTAACAAATCAGACAAACTGATTCTTTGTGTATAGCCATTCACATTCACCGCTGGGATACCTTTACCTTTAACGATGACATACCCTGTTGCGGTTGACTCAACGCCACCCATTTCGCAAACATCTTGACGCAATTTGCAACTTAACCCTATTTTTTCGTAATTAAACTCTTTAAAGAAACGTAAAAAAGTCCGCTGCAAAGCTGCTGCTGTGCCCTCACCACCCAATGCGGCAATATTTTCAACCGCACGTTGCGAGATTTTTTTAAGATGTTTGCCTTCGCTAGTTTGGATGGAGGCATCTAAACGCACAGGCTTCCAGTTTTCTAGCACCATATTTTTAACGTCGCCATCCAATTTACCTTCAATATCACCGAAGCTAAAAGTGCGCGTTAAATCACCCAAATCTAAATCACGCATCTGCAAATCTGCTTGCAACCTTGGCACCACGCCTAGCGGATCCTCAATTTTAAGGTTATCCATCCCAATAGTGCCATCAAATACATTAAAAACCATCGCCCCATCCATCACCAGCAGCTTACCTGCATAGGTCAGTTGCGGTACGTGACCTGAAATTTTACCTTGCATGATAGGCCAACCCAGCGCCTTACTAAACTCGCTCATCGAAATTGGCGCGACATTCATGCCTACGTGCCAGTACCAGTTATCGGCAATCATCGCCGCAGATAAATCGGTAAAGTTTAGAGCGCCATCTAAAATCGGCAATGTGAGTTGTGGGGTGGTGAATGAATATCGGTTAATCACCGCACTTAGCTTTGTATCCCCCAAAGGCATTTTTAGCAAATGTCCGCCTTCATATTCAATGTTCACGGTTTTAGCGTTGTTGTAATCCCATGGTAAATGCGCATTCATATGTTTGAAAGCAAACTTGCCGTTTTTATCCTCAATATTGGCATCGCGCAGATTCAGTTCAAAGCTACTCGGTTCTAAATTTTTAATCTCGAACTGCCAATCAGCTTTGCCCGACACGTCCAAATTACCAAACACAGATTTTTCAGCCATGGGTTTCAGAAATATGGCATAAAGCCCAGCAAAATCAACGTCTTTAGCGGTAACTTTAATATCCTCGACCGCTTTAGTATCAGTGTTAATTTGCACACTCGAGCTCATCTTACCGACCTCATTCACCAGTAAGCTAGCATTCTCAATATTTAGCATAGGCTGCTTAAAAATGCCGTTAACTTCAAACCTATTACCCGCTTTGCCAAAATAAAATGGTTGCCAAAACAACTCGCCTTTATCCCAGCTAATCAGGCCGTTCCATTGCCAAATTTTGTTGATATTTTTTGCGGCAAGCTTAATTTGACCAGTGAGATTTTCACCCGCATGCAAGCCTGACTCATCACTAAAACTAGCTGAGTTAAAGGCAATGTCGATTGCAAAATCGTTGGGATAACTCACAAAATTTACTGAAAATGGCGCCTTTACTTGCTTGGCTATAAAACTACCATTCAAACAATCTATTTGCCCAATTTTTTCAGTATTGAATTGCGCACATTGCAGGCTGAAGGGGATGAACTCTTTTTCGTTGGTCGGCTTTACTTCTGCTTTCAAGCTTAGCGTCGGTTTCGTGCCTTTTAAATCTACCTGAAATTGTGCATTCTTGAGTTTGCCCGCAGGCGCATCAACCTCACCAATTTGAATTTGAATCGCGCTAATAGCATAAGCCTGCTGATAAAACAAACTGATGCATACACTAAAAACAATGGCTAGCTGACGAAACATTTAAGCTGGAGACATTAAAGGTAAACGTATTTATGAAGGAAACACGCCTGTAGACAAGTACCGATCACCCCTATCGCAAACAATAGTGACAATCACTGCATTTTCCAGCTCTTTAGAAAGCTGTAGTGCCGTGTATAGCGCGCCACCACTTGATATTCCTGCGAATACGCCCTCTTCAGTAGCTAATTTTCTAGTGATATTTTCAGCATTTTTTTGATTCACATAGCGCAACTCATCCACACGTCTAGCCTCGTAAATCTCAGGCAAATATTCAACTGGCCACTTACGAATACCTGGAATCTGACTACCCTCTTCTGGCTGCACCCCAACTATCTGGATGTTTGGATTTTGCTCTTTTAAATAGCGAGAAACGCCCATAATCGTCCCTGTAGTACCCATGCTAGAAACAAAATGCGTCACCTTTCCGCCAGTGTCGCGCCAAATCTCAGGGCCTGTGCCTTCGTAATGCGCTAGAGGATTATCACTATTACCGAACTGATCCAATACGATGCCCTCGCCCTCTGCTTGCAGCTTCATCGCCACATCGCGTGCAAGTTCCATGCTGCCATCTTTAGGCGTTAATATCAGCTCTGCGCCGTAAGCTTTCATACTTTGGCGGCGCTCCATACTTTGATTGTCTGGCATGACTAATATCATTTTATAGCCACGCATCGCCGCAACCATCGCCAATGCAATGCCTGTGTTACCACTTGTCGCTTCAATCAACGTATCGCCTGGTTTAATATCGCCGCGTACTTCAGCACGAGTAATCATGCTGTAAGCTGGCCTATCTTTTACAGAGCCTGCAGGGTTATTGCCTTCGAGCTTGAGTAGTATTGTATTGCTGGTGTTGCCAGCCATGCGCTGCAGTTTAACTAAAGGGGTATTACCGACAAAATCATCTAATGTTTTATACATTTACTTAAGTTTCTTTATGTGTGGTTTTATTGTTTGTTTAGCTTAGCTAGATACAAGGCATAAATAGCCATGCTAATAAAGGCGATAAGCGCCATTTGCGGTATGCTCAAGCCCAGAAAAGTCCAATCGATTGAGGCGCAATCCCCTGTTCCGCGAAACACCAATTTAAGCGCTTTTTGTAATGGAAAATTCTCAAACATATAGTCGAAACCAACACCGCAGTCTGCAATCATCGTGTCACGATGCGCTTGTAACCACCAATGTCTAATTGCCACGCCAGCGCCACCGAGTGCCGTTAGCACCTGTAATAAAGTAAATAATTTACCAAGAATTGAGGCAGGCTTAATAAAAGCTGCAATTAAAAATAGTACGCCCAAACCCATAAATACCATGCGCTGTGATATGCACAACGGGCAAGGATTTAGTTGATAGTGCGTTTGTATCGCTAATGCCAAACCGACCAAGCCAAAACAAGCCACAAAACCTAGCAAATAGCCGCGTTTACCACTGAGTAATTTATTTACCATTTCACATTTCATTTCAAACACCTTATATTTAGTTAGCTGCGCGATTTTGCTAGCTGTGCGATTTGTTAGCCGTCGCTTATAATTGACCCAATAAAACATTGTAATAGATAACGCCTGATGACTGAACCTACTTTATTGAATGAAAAGCAAATTCGTAACGGGAAAATTTTGACCGTGAGCGAACTAAATCGTTTAGCCAATCAGGTATTAACGCAAAGTTTTCCGCTTTTCTGGGTGTCTGGCGAAGTTTCTAACCTAACGCGTGCAGCAAGCGGGCATTGGTATTTTTCACTTAAAGACAGCAGCGCTCAAGTACGCTGTGTGATGTTCAAAGGCCGCAACAGTTATTTAGATTGGGTGCCAAAAGAAGGTGATAAAGTTGAAGCCCGTTGCACGGTAACGCTGTATGAAGCACGTGGTGACTTTCAACTCACCATCGAGTTTTTACAACGCGCAGGTTTGGGTGTTCTATTCGAGGCATTTGAAAAGCTAAAATCCAAGCTTCAACAAGAAGGTTTATTTGATGCTGCGTTTAAAAAGTCGCTGCCAACGCATCCAAAAAAAATCGGTATAGTGACATCTCCTGATGCTGCAGCCTTACGCGATGTACTCACCACACTCAAACGCCGCATGCCTAGCATTCCGATTGTGATTTACCCCACGCCAGTGCAAGGTAAAGGTGTAGCAATACAGATTGCTGATGCCATTCAATTGGCTAATGAGCGTGCTGAATGTGACGTGCTGATAATTTGTCGAGGCGGCGGTAGCATTGAAGACTTATGGCAATTCAACGAAGAGATCGTTGCTAGAGCCATTTCGGAATGCTCGATACCCACTATCAGTGGCGTCGGTCACGAAACTGACTTTACCATTTGCGACTTTGTATCTGATGTACGTGCCGCAACCCCAACAGCTGCTGCCGAGCTAGCCACGCCTTCGAGAGAAAACATACTAGGCGCACTCAATCAACTAAAGCAGCAATTAAGCCGAATGATGCAATATCAACTTAACCAGCGCGCACAAGCCCTAGATTACTTATCGCGTAGGCTAATTTCACCGTCTCAACAAATTGAGCAGCAGAAATCACAACTCGCGCAAATGACTTTGCGTTTGAATACGGTGATGAATCAACAACTAAAAAATAAGCAGCAAAATTTATTACGTGCGAGCCAGAATTTAACCCATCTTAATCCACAAGCCGTACTCACCCGCGGTTACGCTTTTGTACAAAATAAACTGGGGACGATTATCAGTTCAAGCCAGCAATTACGACAAGGTGACGATGTGACGCTGACATTCGGTGCTGGTTCTGCAGAGGCCACAATCGATAAAACAAATCCCTGATATTTAATTTTACAATTGTCATCAAAGTTTCAAACTATAATTACAGAATAAACAATAATATTGTTTTATAGAACATTCTAAAGTTTAAGTTGGCGACTATGCAAAATAACCTAAATAATTTACCCGTAATACCTGCCGACAAAACCTTGCTCGCGGCGATTGATTTAGGTTCAAACAGCTTCAGACTTGAAATCGGGCGCTTAGATAGTGGTCATATTCAACGCGTAGAATACCTAAAAGAGGCCGTACGACAAGGTGGCGACTTAGATGAAAACCGTAATCTAACACCAGAATCGATGGAACGTGGCATTCGCTGCCTAGCCAGATTTGGCGAGCGTTTACAAGGCTTTGACCCCTCTCACGTACGTGCCGTTGCCACACAGACCTTACGCGAGGCCAATAATCGCGATGTGTTTATCAAACTAGCCAAAAAAGCGTTAGGGTTTGATGTAGAGGTCATTTCTGGCGTGGAAGAAGCACGTCTCATCTACAAAGGTGTCAGTAGATTTTTACCACAATCAAATGAGCGCCGTTTAGTGATAGACATTGGCGGCCGCTCTACAGAGTTTATTCTAGGCCAAGGCTTTGCATCGCAACACACTGCCTCATTACATGTAGGCTCAGTTGCTTGGTCACTCAAACATTTTGGTTCAGGTGACTACACCGAGAATGCTTTTACCCGTGCAGAGATTGCTGCTGAATCTATTTTTGACACCCTAGGCACACACTTTAATCACACACAATGGGACATTGCCTACGGCGCTTCTGGTACGGTTGGCGCTGTAGCTGACGTGTTAGTGCAATATGGGCGACCAATTAACACTATCACCAAGGAAGGTCTATATTGGCTTAGAGATGAATTATTACGCACTAAGCACGTAGATAAATTACGGCTACTAGGTTTAAAAGAAGATAGAAAGCCTGTCATTGCTGGTGGCTTATCCATACTCATCGGCATATTTGATTTTTTAAAAATTGAAACATTGAATGTGGCTCAAGGTGCACTTAGACATGGCTTGCTGTATGACATGCTCGCACGTGACAATGAAATGGTTGATCTAAGGAACGCCTCAGTTCAACGTTTAGCACGCAAATTTGATGTAGATGAACCGCACGCAAAAACTGTGGCAGAGGTCGCTGGAAGGTTATTTGAAAAAATTAGTGAGAATATACATTTTGCAGCTGGTGAACAACAAGTGCATGCACGTAAGCTACACTGGGCAGGTTTACTACATGAGATTGGCTGCGCGGTTTCACCAATTGATGCAAATTTACATGGCGCATACATACTAGAACATACTGAGCCAGCAGGCTTCTCACAAAGTGAGCTACATTGTTTAAGCCTGTTAACACTAGGTTATAAAGGTAAATTAAAGCGCTTAGAAACGGATTTTTCTGACCGTATTTTCGTTATGCAGCTTGTGTGTTTACGTCTTGCCGTTATTTTGTGCCATGCTCGTCAAATGCCTAACCTACGTGGGTTCCAGCTGCACTTCAAACAAAATAATATTCAATTAAACATACCAAAATCTTGGCCTGAAAAATTTCCGCAATCTTATTACCTATTAGATGAAGAAACCATCGCATGGCAGAAAATTAACTGGCAACTGGAAATATCAAATACTTAACATTTTGTCATAAAAAATTCACATTCAAACATTCTGTAACAGTATAAACTGTTTATACCGTTTATTTAGGAGACCATAATGTCAAAAATCAATCAGCTACAAGCTGCAGCACTAAAAGCGCCTGTTGAAAAAACAACTCCAGTGAAAGCTGCAGTTAAAAAAAATGTTAGCCCAAAACCATTAGCAGCAAAGGCCGCAACCACAAAAGTAGCCGCGCCTAAACCAACTGCGACTAGCCCAGCTAAAGTTGCACCAAAAACAGCTGCACCTAAAGTTGTAAAAGCTAAAGCCGCAGCTAAGCCAGCAGCAAAAGAAAAAGCGCCTAAATTAAAAATGGAACGTGATAGCTTTACAATGCCAAAAGCTGAATATGCACAGCTTTACGTGTTGAAAGAACGTTTAGCCAAACTAGGCAATCCTGCGAAGAAAAGTGAATTATTACGCGCTGGTATTATGCAATTGGCTGCGATGACTGATGCAGCGTTGAAAGTGGCTATGAGTAAAGTGCCAACAATTAAAACAGGCCGCCCAAAGAAGAAGTAATATCGCCTATAAATTTGGGTGTTTAACCGTGTATAAATAAGTTTGCATAACACCCTCGTTCACGCGTTGGCGCAGCCACCAAACTGCGCCCTTCTTCACTGCGCATGCACTCTCATTCATGCCAAGTAGCTTTGTAATTAATGCGCCTAAATTGGGTTGATGCCCAATAATTAAGATGGTTTTACTGCTATCGTCATTAGTAATCTTGCTAGCAATTATCTCTGGTGTACTATCCACACTTAAATAATCAACCACTTCAACGTTAATTGAACTTAGCGCTTGTAACGCAGCTGCAGTCTGCAAACAACGTATTGCCGGGCTACAGAACACTTCGGTATTCGCAGGTAAATGTTGATTCAGCCACTTTGCCATTTTAGCCGCGTCTTTATGACCGCTCTTTGTGAGCGCTCTGTCAAAATCTGCACCACTTTTACTATGGTCTTCAGCTTCAGCATGTCGCCATAAAATCAAATTTGCCATTGTGTTTTCTATGTCTAGTTCTCTACTATAGGTCTACTAAATTAGCTCTCGTATTTTTTTAGTAACTGTTGCTGCGCGCTGAGCTCAGTCTCTTTCATTTTAGATTGAGGCAAGGCTGGCGTGTTCAACGTATAAGTTCCGTCTGCGTTAAGTAGCCATGCGTTTTTGCTGTCATCCAAGTACATCTGGCAGCATTCGAGCAAAATTCGCGCGCGATTATCAGCATCGACAATTGGCCAAGCAATTTCTACACGGCGCATCATATTACGGTTCATCCAATCGGCACTTGAAAGCCACATATTTTCTACTTCATCTACTTTAAAATAGAAAACTCTAGAGTGTTCCAATAACCTTCCGATAATTGACCGCACCCTGATGCGTCCATCTAGCCCAGGCGCATCTATAGGTAAAATGCAGGCACCACGCAATATCAAATCAACCTCAACGCCAGCGCGCCCAGCGTTAACCAAGGCTTGTACTAGTGCGACATCAGTTAGTGCGTTCATTTTTAAAATAATACGCGCTGGCTTACCCGCTTTTGCAGCAAGTTCAGCACTTCTAATTTTAGCCAACATTTGTCTGTGTAAATTAAACGGCGCAACAAGTAACTTCTGCATGCGAGGTAATTGTATTTGGCTGGCAATATGCCTAAACAAATACTCCATATCGCGAGTAATTTGCGCATCGGCCGTTAGCATACTTACATCGGTATACAAACGTGCAGTTCTTGGGTTGTAATTGCCCGTAGAAACATGCCCATAGTGCTTTAAATGTGCACCCTCACGTCGCATGACTAGTAACATCTTAGCGTGTGTCTTTAAACCCACGACGCCGTATACTACTTGCGCACCAACTGATTCTAAATCTTCAGCCCAGTTGATATTGGCTTCCTCGTCAAAACGCGCTTTGAGCTCAACTACAGCCATAACCTCTTTGCCACGTCTGACGGCTTCTTGCAGCAACTTAAGCATGCGCGGATCAGAGCCTGTACGATAAATAGTTTGCTGAATCGACAATACATCTGGGTCATAAACCGCTTCACGCAGAAAGTCGATGACTGACTCAAAGCTCTCGTACGGTTGGTGAATCAATATATCTCTTTGTTTTAACTGCGTAAAGAATGATTGCCCAGAAACTAACTGCTCACTACGCTTCGGCTCGAACGGCTTGAATTTTAAATCATCACCTTCGGCTAAATCCGCTAATTGCATCAATCGAGCGAGATTCACAAGACCATTAACGCGATATAAAGACTGCTTAGGTAAGTCGAATTGCTGCAATAAAAACTTAGCGAGTTTTTCATCACAGCCGTGTGACACCTCTAAACGAACCGCATCACCAAAGTTACGCTGCACTAAGCCTTGTCTCAAGGCTGTACGTAGATTCTTCACATCTTCTTCATCAACAGCCAAGTCAGAATGCCGAGTAACCCTGAACTGTGAGAAATTAAGCACTTCGCGCCCAGTAAATAAACTGGTCAAATGCGCTCTGATAACGCTTGATAAAGAAACAAACTTTTGCTGCTTATCACTTAAATTTTTAGGCAGTTTGATTAAGCGTGGCAAGACTCTTGGCACTTTAACAATGGCAATATTGTTGTCGCGACCAAACGCATCATTACCACCTAATAACACAATAAAATTGAGTGATTTATTAGCAACTAACGGAAATGGATGTGACGGATCAAGCGCCACGGGCACTAGTAATGGACGCACTTCAGTTTCAAAATACTTGGCCACCCATTTACGTTGCTCTGCTGTGCGATCACCATGCGAAACCAAATATACGCCTTGCTTTGCCAGCGCTGGCATCAATTCATTATTAAAAATTTGATATTGTTTGTCTACCAAAGTATGAGCGGCTTCGGATATAGCCTGATAGCTTTGTACGTTAATATCGCTTTTACGTTCATCCTCACGCATCGCGTCAACATGTGGCGCGGCACGCACTTCAAAGAATTCATCCAGATTCGAAGAAACGATGCAAAGAAAGCGTAAACGCTCTAACAATGGATAATCAGGGTTTTGTGCGAGACTTAATACACGCTGATTGAAAGCTAAAATGCTGATGTCGCGATTAAGTAGTTTTAACGGTGGATAGGTTGAGCGCATATGATTTTCATTATTGATATGCATAAGATATTATGCGCCGATTGTGACAAATTGATGAAATTTTGATGAAAAACAATCCAAGTAAAAGAACTAGATTTACTGACATTTTTTTGTAATATTTCTACACCAGAATCCCTCTGTAGATTTTATGTAGAAAAATTACTAATATGATTTATGAGAAATCGGCTCTTGGATTTAATGAATTTATCAATCAAAATCGCACACTAAGCGTAAGAGAGCGGCAAGTTCTGTTGTTAGTGAATGGTGTTCGTAATGTTGATGAGTTGGAAAAGTTTTTTAAAAAAGAGCAATTAACAATCACACTGAATAAGTTAATGTCAGATGGTTATATACATCAATTCAACAACATAAGCTCATTAAGTAAAAATAAAACACTAGGTCACTCTACGCTCACTACTCTGTCATTCATCAACAAAATAAATGATGAATTACCAATAGACCCAATAAAAATTACTGCCATCAAAACCATTCTTTTAGAGTCAACTGATGATTATTTAGGGTTGATGGGACACAGCATCAAGGTGTGCGTTAACTCGTGCCACAATGAATATGACTTGAGAAGTTGCATCTCAATGTGGCATATGGCAATGCGGGAATCAAAACTAGGTCGAGAATCTACAAGTTTTTTGTTAGAGCAAATTCATCAAACACTCGAGAACAAAATGTTAGATTCTGATAACCATACTCACTAACATTTTAACACCTCTCGAATTAGCAATCCTGCTGCTGCAAACCCAAACGGCGCGGTTACGCATACACTAGAGCCATAACCTGCGCAGTTTAAACCAGTGATTGCCGCATCACTGGTTTCACATACGTGATCTGGCATGATGACTTCTTCATCTGAATAAACACATTGAATGCCAAATTTCGCAGGCTTACTTTTACCTGCATCGGCTTTTGCAAAACCATAATCACGACGTAGTAAGTTACGAACTTTTGCTAGCAACTTATCATGACTAACTTGGCTTAAATCTGCCTGCTTAATGCGGCTTGCATCCAAACGCCCACCTGCTGCGCCGGTCATCACTAATGGAATGTTCTTTTGCTGACAGAATGCAGCAATAGCAGCCTTGGCTTTCGCATCATCTATGCAATCTATTACGCCGTGAAAGTTGCGATTGAGCATTTCACTCACGTTCTCAACTGTCACAAAATCCTCAATTTCATGTACCACAGCTGTTGGATTAATCAGACGGACTCGCTCCGCCATAGCTGTCACTTTAGCTTCACCAAATGCACCATCTACCGCATGCAATTGGCGATTCACATTCGACTCAGCAATATTATCTAAATCAATCAACGTAATCGTACCCACGGCATTACGTGCAACAGCCTCCGCAGCCCAGCTACCTACACCTCCGATACCGATAATGCATAGGTGCATCGTTTGCAACTTAGCTAAGCCTTCAACGCCATATAACCTTGAAACGCCACCAAATCGGCGTGCTATATCTATAGGCTCCATCATGCTGCGTTATTAACTTCCAGCACCACAAATGCGGCGGCTAAATTCTTCTCATCACTAATACTAAGGTGCATTTGAGTAATATTTTTAGATTGTAGTAATGCTTGCAACTCTGGCGCTAAAACTAGCAATGGTTTACCTAAATCATCATGAGAAACTGCAATGTTTTGGAAGGTTGCAGGCTCTCGCAGCCCTGTACCTAAGGCTTTAGAAAAAGCTTCTTTTGCGGCAAAGCGTTTAGCTAAAAAGCGCGCTTTGATATGCGACTCCAAATAGCTGGCTAACTCACTCTCAGCCAAGATACGTTTGGCGAAATCATCGCCAAACTGTTGAATAGAAGCCTCGATTCGAGCCACTTCTACGATGTCAGTACCGATACCAAAAATCATTTTAATTTAGCTTCAACTTTGTTAAATTATTTGTAGCTAAACTCTTTGACAAGCGCCTTCATCTCACGCACTGCATTATCCCAGCCCACAAATAAGGCATGAGCAACAATCGCGTGACCGATATTAAGCTCATCGATACCTTCAATTGATGCGATTTCATGCACATTATGGTAATGCAAACCGTGGCCTGCGTTCACTACCAAACCTAACTTCAAACCGTGGTTCACAGCATCTTTGATGCGCTGCAATTCACGGGCTTTATCAACTGGATTCTCTGCATCGGCAAATGTACCTGTATGCAGCTCAATGACTGGCGCACCTGCTTTTTTTGCAGCATCGATTTGTGCCGCCTCTGGCCCAATAAATAATGATACGCGGATACCAGCATCACTTAATCTTCTCACTGCTTTTTGCACATTAGCAAAATTACCAATGACATCTAAGCCACCTTCTGTAGTGCGCTCTTCGCGACGCTCTGGTACTAAGCAGACATCTTGTGGTGAAACTTCCAAAGCAATATCTATCATTTCATCAGTTACAGCACATTCCAAATTCATACGAGTTTGCAACAAGTTACGCAAAGCGTGGACATCCGCATCCTGCATATGGCGTCGATCTTCACGCAGATGCAGCGTAATACTATCTGCACCCGATTGCTCTGCGCGCAAAGCGGCCTGAACCACACTTGGATATTTAGTGCCACGTGCTTGGCGGATGGTCGCTACGTGGTCGATATTGACACCTAATTTAATCATAATTAACTTCTATCTTTAAACTTTATAAAATTATAAACCCTGCAAATCAATAAGTAGCTGCCTTGTGTGCAAAGGTTTATCACCTAAATAATGGGCTAATAAATAACGCATCAATTGTTTACTCTGCTGCTGCGTTTGTATGTTGTTGTAATCGTCACTAGCCATATCTATCAAGGTTTTACCTAGCAATTGTATGCCATTATTTACACGTGTCGGTGACCCATTTAGCTTTGTTGCACCATGCTCGGCAATATATCGATAATTGAAATCTTCTAAAATCTGTGCATTACTCACATCGTGCTGTAACGGAATTGCATAGCCTAATTCTTGTAACAACTTCAGTTCAAAACGCCTAAGCGTAGTGGCTAAATTTTCACCGTTCGCTAGTATCTTTAAGGTCGCGCTGTAATACTCAAACAAGCTTTCATGCGGGTCTTCACGTGGAAGCAATCGCAACAACAATTCATTCAGGTAAAAGCCGCACATCAGTGCCTCACCTTTAAGCAGGAGTAAACCACTACCCCACTCTAAGCTGTGCAATGTTTTAAGCTCTAACTTGCCAGACCAAGTAGCAAGTAAAGGCTGAAAAGACTGTAACATGCCACGCATGGCTGAGCGTGGTCGCCTTGCACCTTTTGCCGTAGTTGCCACACGACCAAAGCCATGTGCAAACAATTCTACAACTAAGCTGGTTTCTTTAAACGGGTAGGTGTGAAGCACATAGACGGGTTGGTTATCTTGGCGGTGTGAGTTGGAGCTAACCGCCATTATTGTTCAGGCTCAGCTAAACTTTGCAAACTATGATCATCCGCTTTTAAGATCAATAATGGCACCAACATTTCTGCACCTGAGAAAAGAATCAATGCAAAACGCACATTATCTTCTGCATGAATTGGGGTAAATTTGCCAAATCCATATCTTGAATTCCGCATAAGCTGCCATGCTCCTTTAGGTTCAGCATATTCTGGCTTGTCAAAATGATGCTTAACCTCTTCAGTAGACACACTTTTTAGAGGGTAATCACCATTGTCAGCCAGTATCACCCATCCCATCTCGCCATTTTTACCAGTATTTTTTAACTGATAAAGATACCAATCCTGATTTTCTTTAGTATCTCCCTCATAAACCAACTGGAATACATTATTGATATCGCCAGTTTTACGATTGATGGCGTAATAAATACCTTGCTCATCTAGCTCGATTGGCTTGCCGTAAACAGGAATGTTATAAACATTATTCGGCATACTGAATACTCTAAACTAATTAGCTTAATTACCGCCTAGTTAATAACCCAGGCTTTTTAGCGCTCTTTCGTCGTCGGCCCAACCGCCTTTAACTTTCACCCAAGTTTCTAGGTAAACTTTACCACCAAATAATTTTTCCATATCTTGGCGGGCTTCAGTAGAAATCTGCTTCATTTTTTCGCCACTTTTACCAATGAGCATGGGTTTTTGGCTATCTTTATCGACAATAATGGCGACAAAAATACGGCGTAAGTTACCAACCACTTCAAATTTTTCAATTTCCACCGCGACGGCATAAGGAAGTTCATCACCAACCAATCTGAAAATCTTCTCGCGAACCAGCTCAGCAGCTAGAAAGCGTTCGTTTTTATCGGTCAGTTCATCTTCAGCATAAATCGCTGCTTGCTCAGGTAAATACTTGCGAATCGTATGTAACAACTCATCTAAATTGAGACTCTTTTTTGCACTCACAGGCACGATATCTGTAAATGGAAATTCTAAATCAAAGTCTTGAATCAGTGGTAACAAATTACCTTTATCACCCATCAAATCTGATTTATTCACCACCAAAATTGTCGGGGTTTTATCTGACAATAATGCTAATACTTTGCGGTCAGCCTCACCTAATTTCATAGGCTCAATCACAAACAGCACCACATCAACCTCTGTGAGTACTTGTGTCACGGTTTTATTCAAACCTTTATTCAGCGTATTAAGATGCTTTTGTTGAAAGCCTGGCGTATCTACAAATAAGAACTGGGTATCTTCTGTAGTATGAATGCCCAACAAGCGATGGCGCGTGGTTTGCGCCTTGCGCGAAGTAATGGCTAACTTCATGCCTAAAATATGGTTAAGAAGCGTAGATTTTCCTACGTTAGGGCGACCTACAATCGCGATGGTGCCGCATTTGAATGCAGACAATGTGTCTATCTCCAAATTTGAATCCAAGTCTGAGTCTGTCATTTTGGGGTTTCCAATAATAGTTTATGCAATTTGGCTTTTACCAAAGCGAATTTTTTCTAATGCCAGCAAAGCAAGTTGGGCTGCCTGTTGCTCTGCAATGCGGCGGCTAGTGCCTTCACCTACAGTGCGTATGTCGAGTTTCTGTATAAAACACTCTACAATAAATATCTGCGCATGCGCTTCGCCACTAGTGTGAACGACTGCATACTCTGGCACCGCAATTTTTTTGCCCTGCAGCATTTCTTGTAATAAAGACTTCGGATCTTTATCGATAATTTTAGGGTCTATCGTGCTAAGTTTCTCAGTGTAAAGCTCTAAAACCAAAGCTTCTGCCGCAAAAAATCCACCATCAAGATACACCGCGCCAACAATGGCTTCCAAGGCATCTGCCAGTATGGATGGTCTACGCCAACCTGCACTTTTTAGCTCACCTTCGCCGAGTTTCAATGCATCGCCAATATCCAATGAGAATGCAATTTCGCTGATCGTGGCCTCTTTAACCAGCTGCGCACGCAGGCGGCTTAAATCACCTTCAGCCAAACTTGGAAAACGCTGGTATAACTGATTGGCAATAATGAAATTAAGCGCACCATCTCCCAAATACTCAAGTCTCTCGTTATTTTGAGAAGCGTAACTACGGTGAGTTAGTGCCTGAGTCAGCAGATTCTTATCTACAAACTTGTAACTAAGGCGTTTTGATAAATCCTGCTGAGTCATTGAATATGTTTAATTGCCTGTGTTTCTAACTTACTTACCATCTGCCGAAGCATTAAAATCCATCATGACGCTAATATTGCCAAAAAGCGGTGTGATGACTTGGTACTGCGCAGAAACTGTTGTTTCACCTGAGCTATTCTTGCCCATGGTTATATCTGTACCACGAATGACAGTAATGTATGAGGTGTTGGCTCTTTTATCAAATGAATCCTGAATTTCTTTTTTGCTCATGCTGCTTAAAGACTCTTTATTCATCGCACGGATGACTGTTTTAACAGAAAAGTATTCTTGATATGCTGGAAAAATCTTCATTGCAATGATTGCTACAAAAAACAGTAGTGCGCCAACAAACAACATGCCAAGCAAAGTTGCACCAGCCTGTTTTTTAAGATTATCTGGATGTTTTTTTTGTAGATTAAGCATGAATTTCTCCATTATTTTAGAAAATTAAATGTCGTGAATTAATGAATTAAGTTACCGATTCTAGAGCCTTGGTCAAAGTTCATCCAGATGAAAAATGCTTTACCGACTAAATTTTTCTCTGGGACAAAACCCCACACGCGGCTGTCTGAACTGTCATCACGATTATCACCCATCGCCAAATAATGTCCAGCAGGCACAGTAACTTCCTCATCGTTGGCAAACTTGGCGCCTATCGCATCAGAGTCGTAACTATTCACCCATTCATTAATCAAAATATCATGCGCTACGTTTCCTAATTGCTCACGATACTGTTGTGCTGTCACCATATTTAAACCTGGTTTCACATAGGCATAATCACCGACACTCTGCACATCTAAAAACTTTCCGTTAATCGTTAAGCGTTTATCTTGATAACGGATTTTATCACCAGGCAAACCAACCACACGTTTGATATAGTCTACCGATGGTTCAGGTGGATAATGAAACACGAACACATCACCACGAGTCGGGTGATTAATTTCAAAGAACGTATTATTTAGAATTGGCACACGTAGACCGTAGGTAAATTTATTCACCAAAATATAATCACCTGCCAATAGCGTTGGCATCATGGAGCCTGAAGGAATTTTGAAGGGTTCAACGATAAAAGAGCGTACGAAAAACACTACAAAAATTACTGGAAAAAAGCTTTTAGCGTATTCAACTGCGACAGGTTCTAACGCTCCGACTGGGCGTTTTTTCCTCAAGACCAAACTATCTAACAACCAAATAAAGCCTGTCACTAAGAGTATCGCCACCATGAATAAAGCAAAGTACATTATTTATCCTTATCGCCTGTTATTTTAGACTTAATTAATTACTATTTACTTATCTTCAACACGCAAAATCGCTAAAAACGCTTCTTGTGGAATCTCTACGTTACCCACTTGCTTCATGCGTTTTTTACCCTCTTTTTGCTTATCAAGCAATTTACGTTTACGTGAAACGTCACCACCATAACACTTAGCAATCACGTTTTTACGCATCGCTTTTACAGTTTCACGTGCAATGATATTTGCACCAATAGAAGCTTGAATCGCCACATCAAACATTTGGCGCGGAATCAGTTCGCGCATTTTAGCTGCCACTTCACGACCGCGATGCACGCTATTTGCCCTGTGAACAATCATACTCAGTGCGTCGACACGTTCGCCATTGACCATAATATCAAGCTTGACTAAATCTGCCGCACGAAATTCCAAAAACTCGTAGTCCATTGAAGCATAGCCACGTGACACTGATTTTAATTTATCAAAAAAATCTAGTACAACTTCATTGAGTGGCATTTCGTAACTAAGCATCACTTGCCTACCCAAATACTGCATATTTTTTTGAATGCCTCGCTTATTGTTACACAGCGTCATCACTGGCCCCACGTAGTCTTGTGGCATCAACAAATTCACGTTAATCACAGGCTCGCGCGTTTCTTCTACACGTGAAGGCTCTGGCAAGCGGGATGGATTTTCAATTTGCACCACTGAGCCATCTTTTAACAATAGCTCATACACTACTGTTGGCGCGGTGGTGATTAAATCCATGTCGTATTCACGCTCTAGGCGCTCTTGCACGATTTCCATGTGCAACAAGCCTAAAAAACCGCATCTAAAGCCAAAACCTAATGCAGTTGAATTTTCGGCTTCAAACAAAAGAGAAGCGTCATTCAAACTCAATTTTTCAAGCGCAGTTCTTAAAGCTTCAAACTGGTTGGATTCTGTAGGATACAAGCCTGCAAACACTTGCGGCTTCACTTCTTTAAAGCCGGCAAGCGGCTCAGGCGCTGGTTTATTCGCCAAGGTGACGGTGTCGCCCACTTTCGCACTGGCTAACTCTTTAATGCCTGCGATAATAAAGCCTACTTCACCTGCTGAAAGAGATGTTTTTTGTAACGACTTTGGCGTAAATACGCCTACTTGCTCACATAAAAAATCACTATGAGTAGCCATTAAACGAATTTTGTCTTTAGGTTTAAGCACACCATCCACCACACGCACCAGCATGACCACGCCAACGTAATTATCAAACCAAGCGTCAATCACCAATGCTTTAAGCGGACCGTCAATATTGCCTACTGGTGACGGTACTTTTTTAATCACCGCTTCTAGCACATCACGTATGCCCAAACCAGTTTTGGCCGAGCACTGCACAGCATCACTAGCATCCACGCCAATCACATCCTCAATTTCTTGTTTAACGCGTTCAGGGTCAGCTGATGGCAAATCGATTTTATTCAACACAGCTGTCACTTCAACGCCTAAATCAAGCGCGGTATAACAGTTAGCAACACTTTGCGCTTCAACACCTTGGCTGGCATCCACCACCAGTAGCGCGCCTTCACAAGCTGAAAGTGAGCGTGACACTTCATAGCTAAAGTCCACGTGGCCTGGTGTATCGATCAAGTTAAGATTATAAATCTGACCATCGTCTGCTTTGTATTGTAGCGCGGCTGTCTGAGCTTTAATTGTAATCCCACGCTCACGCTCAATATCCATAGAATCAAGCACTTGTGCTTCCATTTCGCGATCAGCTAGTCCGCCGCAAAGGTGAATAATGCGGTCAGCTAGTGTAGATTTACCATGGTCAATGTGGGCAATAATGGAGAAGTTACGAATATTTTTCATTTAGTCTTTTTAAGCTTTTTACGACTTTTAATTTTGCTTTATTAGGTTAATTCTGCTTTTTAAATAAAGATAAGGCGCCAGAAGCGCCTTTTCACAATAGCCGTGATTTTACAACAAATGCTTGATTAGTTTGTAATTAATTGTGGCGTTGTCTTCAAAATTGCCAATCGGGACTTAATTTGTCTCTTTTGCATTTTTTCGACCCTTAACCTGCATGGCTTGTGTCAATTGTTTTACGCATGCTGCCTCACTAGGACAAGAAGCGATTAGGTTATCGTCAGCAAAAACCCCCTCCACAACATAGTAATTACCAACCCATTTGCCAGAACCTGCAAAGGCTTTAATATGTGGGTTGTTAAGCACTAAACTTAATTTACCATAGCCGAATTTTTTATCTTGCTGAAACTCACCCACGTAAAAACTGCCATCAACCCAGTAAATAGTACCTTTTCCATCCATCAAATTATTTTGATAGTCACCTTCGTAACGAGTGCCGTCAGCCCAAAGATAAGCACCTCTACCACTACGCAAATTATTCCGAAACTCGCCTATATAGCGACCGCCATCGTCCATAGCATAAGTGCCGTGGCCATGCATTTTACCAAGAACATAATCGCCATCGTAACGACCTTTGGGACTTTTGTTGTAAAACCATTGCAGACTACCTATGCCGTCTGCCTTACCATTTTTGCATTGCCCCGTCCAACTGATGGCATACCCCTCTAGTGATTTTGAGTTCCAAATTTTGCAGCCTGTCTCTTTATCGCTAATTTCGCTATCTGCATAGCTAAACAAACTCGCTGTCATCAATATCAAACTACAAATAACAATTAAAGGATCTTTTCTCATCATTCACCTCATGACGTAGCTTAATAAATATAGATTGATTAAGTTCATTTTATAACTTTTATTTCGATAAACACAGTACATTCACTTATAGTCTATGTTCGCTACTTAACCAACGCCACTATACTTTTATAGTATGATTAACTGAACAAATTATATGAGTGGTAAAGTCAATTTTGCATAACACACTACGCATCGCCACCTTCAATATTCACAAGGGCTTTACTCACTTTAACGCCCGTTTTTCTTTGCATCTTCAACGCGACATGTTAAGAAAACTTCAGGCCGATGTGATTTTTTTACAAGAAGTACAAGATGTGCATACTAAGCATACTGACCGCTTTGCTTCTTGGTCGACTTCCGGTCAAATGGAGTTCTTAGCGGATGAAGTATGGTCTGACTATTCTTACGGTAAGAATTCAGTCTACCCTGCGGGTCACCATGGCAATGCGGTGCTTTCCAAATTCCCCATCATTAAAACCAATAATCAGGATATTTCTGCGCATGCCACTGAACAACGGGGTATGTTACATTGTGAAATCAATATCCCGAATTGGGATGTGCCCTTACATGCGGTTTGTGTGCATCTTGGATTATTTGCACAATGGCGACGCAAGCAGTTAGTTGCTGTCTCAGAGTATATTGAACAGCATATTCCAGCCGATGCGCCATTAATCATTGCCGGTGATTTTAACGATTGGGGCATGCGTACGGGGCAAGTTTTCGCCAAACGCTTACACATGCATGAGGTATTTGAACACCACGCAGGAAAACCTGCGAAGAGCTTTCCAGCTTGGTTACCCATGCTCAGGCTAGACCGAATTTACGTGCGCGGCTTTAACGTAAAGCATGTAGAAGTGCATTCAGGTGCGCACTTTTTGAAAGTTTCTGACCACGCGATTCTTACGGCGACACTTACTAAAATATGATCGACTTTGCTAAAATATGACCTACTTTGTTGACGGCAATCAGATTCAATTATTACGCAGTGGCGCGGAGTATTTTCCTGCGCTTTTGGCTGCCATTGAGAACTCAACTAGAGAAATATACTTACAAAGCTATATTTATAAGGAAGATGTCACTGGCATACAGATAGGCGATGCACTAAAGAGCGCAGCTAAACGCGGCGTATCGGTCAATATTTTATTAGATGGTTTTGGCAGCAAAGAGTTATCCAAAAGCTATGTAGAAGAGCTTGAACACACAGGTGTGCAAGTGATGTTTTACCGCCCCAAAATATCACCTTGGTCACTAAAAAAGAGGCGCTTGCGGCGCCTGCACCAGAAGATTGTAGTGATTGATGGGCATATTGGCTTCGTTGGTGGTATCAATATTATTGACGATTACGACGTACCCAATAATGGCCCCAACAACGTACCGCCCCGCATTGATTACGCAGTGCGAATTGAAGGCAAGCTATTACCCATCATTCTTGGCAGCGTGCAAAAACTTTGGCGCAGAATTGCTTGGATACATATGCGACGAGCTAATCTCGTGATAGCTAAAACCGTAAAATCGATGAATTCGTCTAATTCTCAACAACACAATATTAAAGCGGCACTAGTGCTACGCGATAATGTGTTGCACAGAAGTGACATCGAAGATGCTTACTTGGATGCCATCGACCATGCTAAATCTGAGATTATCATCGCCAATGCTTACTTTGTACCTGGTAGACGATTTCGCCTAGCATTACTAGCCGCAGTTAAACGCGGCGTTAAGGTTAGATTATTACTGCAGGGGCGTATGGAATATTTCCTGATGTTCGCCACGCATGCTTTTTATAGCGAGTTTTTAAGATCTGGTATTGAGATTTTCGAATATCGCAAAAGCTTTATGCACAGCAAAGTTGCGGTGATTGATAGTACTTGGGCGACAGTTGGCTCTTCAAATATAGACCCATTTAGCCTGTTATTAGCGCGGGAGGCTAATGTTGTAGTAAAAGATGCAGCATTTGCCCAAGAACTAAGAACCGACATTCAGGGAAGTATCGAAGATGGCGCACTTCGTATTGACCCACAACACTGGACGCGAGGCAATATATTCACACGCTTTGCCTCTTGGGTTGCCTACGGATTAGTGAGAGCATTTTTAGGCGTGATTGGTCACTCGAATGAAAAATAATAAACCATAAGAATTAACTTGATTCTGGATTTCATCACAATAAAAAAGCCGCTTTAAGCGGCTTTTTTATCAAACTAAACTAATAACTTACAAACTATTTAGTCACCTTTATCGGCACATACAGAGTGTTCTCACCCCTCAAGACTAATACAGCAATTGTCTTACCTACTGCGACAGCATTAATTTGCTTGTTGAATAAATCTACACTTTGCGACTCGCTATTATTTAAACCTAACACTACATCACCACGACGAATCCCCGCTTGAGCGGCCGCCCCAGCACTTTCCATCACTAGCAGGCCATTTTTGCCGTTTAGTTTCTTCTTTTGCTGCGGAGTTAACTCTTTTAAGGTGAGTCCAATCCTGTTGGCTTCAGCTTTTGGTACAGGTTTAATGTTCTGTACAGCCTCAGCTGTCTCAGTTGGCATTTCACCTACGCCCATGCTAAGCGTTTTAACAGCACCTTTACGCAAGACTTCAACAGAGGCAATCTTACCTGGTTTAGTCGCACCCACAGCGCGTGGTAAATCAGCTGAAGATGTAATCGCTTTACCATCAAACTTAGTAATGACGTCACCCGCTTCTAAACCACCTTTATCTGCAGGGCCGTTTTTCTCAACGCTCGCTACCAATGCGCCATTGGTGTTTTTCATGCCAAAAGATTCAGCAAGCTCTTTAGTAATTTCTTGAATGGCGATACCTAGCCAGCCACGAGTAATTTTGCCAGAAGCTTTCAGCTGGTTTGAAATATCAATCGCCACATCAATTGGAATACTAAATGACAAGCCCATAGAACCACCACTGCGGCTGTAGATTTGTGAGTTAATACCGACAACTTCACCAGCCAAGTTAAATAGAGGGCCACCTGAATTACCTGGGTTAATCGCGACGTCTGTTTGAATAAATGGGACAAAGTTCTCTTGAGGTAAAGCACGCCCTTTCGCGCTGACAATACCAGCCGTCATGGTATTTTCTAAACCAAATGGCGAGCCAATTGCAGCTACCCATTCACCCACTTTTAATTTAGCTGGGTCGCCCACGTTTACTTTAGGTAAACCAGTCGCTTCGATTTTCACCAAAGCTACATCTGTGCGCTTATCAACACCTATAATTTTGGCTTTGAACTCACGTTTATCATACAACTTAACGATGACTTCATCCGCTTCATTGACCACATGCGCATTAGTCAGTATGTAGCCATCACTACTAATAATAAAACCTGAACCTAGCGACTGTGATTTGTAATCCTGCTGTGGGGCACCTTGTCCAGGCATGCCTGGAATACCAAAACGCTTAAAGAATTCTTGCATCTGCTCATCACCTTCCATACCTGGGAAAGGCATAGCACTAGGGTCAGCATGTACATTTTGAGTGACGCTAATATTCACAACCTCAGCGCCATGCTTTTCAGCAAGCTCAGTAAAATCTGGAAGGTCTTTTGCAAAGGCGCTTGTATTTATCGTGGTAATTAAGCCAAAACCAATGACAGTAATCCAATTTCTTAACATCTATTCACCTCGTTTAATATTTAGAAACATAATGAAATTTAATAACTTTAAATTTAAGTTATCAAACTCCAACTTACTCACAATTACAATTGGGCTAGCTTTAAGTTTTATCAAGATCTGAATGATTAAGCCCAGCCCCATCATCAGCTAAACGTAAAATTACCGCCTGATATTTTTTACTAAATGCCACACCAGATTTATCATGGCCAATCAGATGGCCTTTAACCCACAAGAATCCAAGTGCTAAACCCAACACCGCACCAAGAATCACATAAAATTGATTTTTGAATAAGTAATCCGCCACAAACGTACCCATTAACAAACCAGCTAATGGCACTACATAAAGAAAAAATGCAGAACTAAGTACGGCTTGTTCATCAATTCCCACTACAACGCTATCACCCACCTTGGCGTTGATTTGATTTTCAGCGGTAAAATCATGACTATCATGCCCAAGCATCTTGCCCCAAGTAGCGTTACCACAGCCACGCTTTTGGCCACAAAGCCCACATGCGGTACGCCGCTCTATTTCTAGCGTAGCTGTAGTACCTGCGGACTTTGTTACTATTGCGTACTCTTCTATCATGGCAATATTTTATTACTTTTTCATGAATTTTAACGAGGATTTAAACTGTATTGATAGTTGATAAACAATGATTTACTTAATGAACACCACCGAGTTTGCAATGGCTGCAACGGTAGCTTCTGGCACTTCGCCCAATACGGTAATTTGCAAGTAACCAGCAACACTGGAATAAAAACTAGTATTGCCAACTACACTATGACCCGCTCTGGGCTTAGCACCATTTGTCACAGGCTCAATAAACAACGACACCGAAGCTAAACCATCTGAGAACACTACATGCGTGACAGGTAAAGGTTTACCATGCACCATACGCAGCATTTGATCCACCTTACGATAGCCTGCTGGTAACTGCTTTAGCATCCAATGCGGACTAGGGTTGTAATCCGCTTGCGCTGGAACCTCATCCTCCATCACATAGTTTTTTTTGCTATCGATTTTTGGCTTAAACCAGTCTAAATCAACAGTGTTCACTAAATTAAGCTGAGTAAACGAAATACTATCCATCATTTCATTTCGGCTGTTAAACATCACTGATTTTAAAATAAGACCATATTCAGTATCTATCCAAAAGCGATAACTGTAACGTAAATCATCTTTAGGCTCTAAAAACAATATTTGTGCTTCACGGCCAGCAACACGCTCAATATCGCCAGTACGCACGGTGTAACTTTGTTTCACAGCAGCTAGATTTGCAGGCAAAACTGCCGGAAACATATTTTGCCCCCTGCGCTTCTCTATGACTATTTTTTCATTTTTAGGGTTATAGATGATTAAATCACCGCCTTGGCTTAGCACCTCACGAGGAGAGCCATCAAGCAGGACATTGCGGGCAAACTCATTTTGCCCATCAAAAAAATGTTTAATTTGAACAGATTTAGATTGTTGCCCAGACTGGCAAACGAAGATACCTTGATAACTTAATGCATGGGCAGCCAAAGCAGCTTTTTGCAATATCTGCCACTTTTCATCATCGCTGGCAGCTAGTACGCTTTGGCTCGCGCTAGATATTGCGCTGGCGAACAAGCAAGCTAAAACAAACCCTTTCATTCGCATTACTCTGTATAACTCGCTGATTGAATATAATATGAACTCGCAGAAGGCGCAGAAGCTTGATGTGCCATTAAATATTCCGCTGGAACACCTTGTTCACTTGTTGCAGGTAATGTAGCCACTTCTTGCGAAAGTGCCGCTTGAGCAACCATAGCAGGCGCCGCTTGGTTGCCAACTTGAGTTTGCAATACCATCCAACCCACTACCATAACTGCTGCAAAGGAGGCCGCAACCGACCACACAACAGGCAGATGAGTCGCAGAGGATTTATGTTTTTCCTCTAAAGCTTGCTTCTTGTTTCTCGCTTCGTTTAACTTATCTGATTCGTTGAATACTTTAGGTTCGTTAATCCAAGCTGCATTGGGCGATAACACGGTAGGCTCTAAATCAATTTTAGCCATTAAGTTTTGTTTAAAATTAGGGCTCAACGCACTTGCACCGCGCATCACATCGCCAATTAAGTGATACTGGCTCCAGACATCGCCTGCGTGGCCATTGGTCTGCATCCCTGCCATCAAATGCTCTGCATCTTCTAAGGCAATTTCATCATCTAATAGTGCGGATATTTGTTCGGTCATTTTTTACTCCAAAATCTCATGCGTTAATCTCAACCCTTGTGTCTTAAAAAGATATTCCACTTAATGCTAATTTCATACTTTTTAAAATCTAAAAATCTCACTACCATCTTTTATTATCAGGCGTATCTAAAAGCGGTTTTAATTTGAGTGAAATTGTATCGCGCGCTCTAAATATCCGTGATCTTACTGTGCCGATAGGACAGTTCATAATCGTTGCAATCTCTTCATAACTCAAACCTTCAATCTCACGCAAGGTAATAGCTGTGCGCAACTCTTCAGGCAAGCTGGCGACGGTGTCATTCACAGTTTGCGCAATTTGCTTAGTCATCATGGATGACTCAGGTGTTTCCATTGTGCGCAACTCATCGCCATCTTCAAAGTTTTCAGCATCTTCAATTTCCACGCCTGTACTCACGGTTGGCCTGCGACCCATAGAAACTAAGTAGTTTTTCGCAGTATTAATACCAATGCGGTACAACCAAGTATAAAAAGCACTATCGCCACGAAAGTTTGGTAATGCGCGATATGCTTTAATAAAGGTATCTTGCACGATATCTTCAATTTCAGATTGATCGCGCACCATGCGAGACAATAGACGCGCTAATTTACGCTGATACTTGTCGACCAACATACCAAACGCGCGCTTATCTCCACGCTGCGCACGTAGTACCAGCTCATGGTCAATTTCGCGATTTCCAGATATTGGATTAACGGACACTACGCTTAGGCTTCCTTTAGGTTTGGTCTGCTCAATTGCAAGCTCATTTGTGTTTTTCTTACTCACACTCTTTTCACTCTGCGCAGTATAACCTTGCACAGCGGGTTGTACTAAACTTTGTACCAAGTTTAGTTGAGTAAATTCGACTATATTACCTATACGCATCATTAAGTTTCCTCTCAGCAACGACACAAAACTACAATTTAATTGTTTACTACTGTTTTACTACGTTTATTTGAGCTTATCTATTGCCTATTTTAAAGACAGCGATACACTCTCATTAGTTCCAGAGTTTGGCTCAAAACAGCATTACATTTATTCAAAATTCATACTAAAAATACTATGCAGCAATTTGATGTACTCATTATTGGCAGCGGTCTTGCGGGCTTAACTTTAGCGTTGCGAACAGCAGAACATAAGAATGTCTGCTTGGTCAGCAAGCGTAGCATTAACGATACCGCCAGTGATTGGGCGCAAGGCGGCATTGCAGCAGTGCTTAATGATGAAGATTCAATAGAAAATCACGTGCGAGATACTTTAGTTGCAGGCGGTGGCTTATGTGATGAAGCGGTCACGAGAATGGTCGCGGAGCATGCTAAAGAGTCAGTTGAATGGCTGATCGAACAAGGTGTAGGCTTTACACGTGAGCATGACAATTCTGGCTACCATTTAACACGCGAAGGCGGACATAGTCACCGCCGTATTATTCATGCAGCTGATGCCACGGGCCACGCGGTACAAATAACGCTTTCAGATAAAGTGAAGCAGCATCCGAATATCACTTTAATGGAATATCACATTGCGGTTGATTTGATTACCACAAGCAAAATCAATCAAAATAAAGTGGATAGTTCCAAGATTGAACCCACTGATGACAACACCTGCCTAGGTGCTTACGTGCTGGATAAAAGCACAGGCAAAGTGCTCACTATTGCCGCACAAAACACTATTCTAGCCACAGGTGGCGCAGGCAAGGTTTATCTTTACACCACGAATCCAGACATTAGCACAGGTGATGGCATTGCCATGGCATGGCGCGCCGGTTGTCGTGTGGCGAATATGGAGTTTATACAATTTCATCCAACTTGCTTATTCCACCCACATGCCAAATCATTTTTGATTAGCGAGGCAGTACGCGGTGAAGGCGGATTATTAAAACTTGCTGATGGCACGCGGTTCATGTTTGATCATGATGAACGCTTAGAACTTGCGCCGCGTGATGTAGTAGCGCGCGCCATTGACTTTGAAATGAAAAAGCGCGGTTTAGATTGTGTCTATTTAGATATTACCGATAAACCTTTATCTTTCATCAAAGAACACTTTCCCAATATCTACAAACGCTGTTTAGAATTCGGCATCGACATCAGCAAGACGCCCATTCCAGTGGTACCAGCCGCGCACTACACCTGTGGCGGCGTCATGACAGATGACAAAGGCCGCACAGATATTGCAAATTTATACGCTGTGGGCGAAACCGCTTGCACAGGCTTACATGGCGCTAATCGCCTTGCTAGTAACTCGCTACTTGAATGCTTGGTGTTCGGTCAAATGGCAGCAAAAGACATTCTCAGCCAGCCAACAAAACCATCGCCACAATTACCTTATTGGGATGAGAGTCGCGTAACCGATGCGGATGAAGAGGTGCTGATTACACATACTTGGGACGAGCTTCGCCGCTTTATGTGGAACTACGTGGGCATTGTACGTACAGACAAGCGGCTAAGTCGCGCCCTGCATCGCATTCACATGCTGCGCGATGAGGTATATGAGTTCTACAGCAATTTCAAAATCAGCAACGACTTAATCGAGTTGCGTAATTTATTGCAAGTGGCTGAACTGATTGTTGAAAGCGCCATTTCACGCAAAGAAAGTCGCGGCTTGCATTACAGTAAAGACCATACAAACTTGGAGGCAGAACCTATTCCCACAGTGCTTGAACCTTCTAACTATGACAGCCTACTAGACAATGAGTGAGTCACGCAAAGAGCCTCCTCGTTGATTTCTAGAATTTGCTTCACCTATATTTGCCTATGTCTTTCTATCACAACAAGTCAAGCTGAAGAAAACTCCTACACAGTCACTTATGTGTATGACGGCGATACCGTAAAGTTGCGCCCTGTCGGCTCTAACGAGTCACAAGATGAATTCAAATTACGCCTAACTGATATTGATGCACCAGAGCGCAACCAAAGTTACGGTTTAAAATCCCGTCGCGCACTCATGAAGCTCTGTAAAGGCAAAAACATTATTGTCACCGCGCAAATATCTGGCTCAGACAAATATTATCGCTCACTCGGCAGAATGGAGTGCAATGGCATTGATGCTAGCTATTACTTAGCCAAACATGGCTTAGCTTGGTTCTACGCCCAATATTCCAGCGACACGACAATTGAGAACGCTGCAAAAAATGCCCGTCAACTTATGCTTGGACTTTGGGCGGATGAGAAGCCAATTGCACCTTGGGATTGGCGGCGCGAACATCTGTACTACTAACATTTAAACTTTGTAATATTTGAACTTAGTTACAGTTTTAAAGTTGTAACAATCAAGTAAATAGTTTGTAAGTAGTTGATATTACTAGAAGCCATTTTTTTAATATTAATCAAAATTTTGCTAAGTTATTCACACCACTTAAAGTTTTACATTAAGTATGTCAGATAAATCGCAGCAATCTAAATGCCAAAGGTAAGTTATTGATTTTTATATGTAAAATTAAATGATTACTATTTATACGATTTTTACAAAACCCTTATAAAACGCCATGTTACGATTACATTTCACAGATAATCACAGAGTTATCCACAGATTTTGTGGAAAGCACTTTTGTTACAAATCCAGATAAATTAGTCAATCATTTAATTAAACGATTTGCTAAATTTAAATGTTGATTTTTAAAAAAACTACATTTTCTTATACAAAAAACTAAACTAACATCTCGCTAGCTTTAATTGAAATTCACCGTATAATGCCTGTAGAAATACTAGCCCTATGCCAACCAATCAGCGTAGCGGTCCTAACCCTTAATCTTCTTGATTTTCAAATCACCTGAATGATTATTACATTTGCCTACCTCGATTGGTGTTGCTTCATAAGTAATAGGTCGGCTTAAATTCCAAGCTGGAGCTTTATACTTTGACAACTGAAACAATCCTTAACTTTAACGAGTTAGGCTTATCTGAACCCATTTTGCGTGCAATTAACGATGCAGGCTATACCACCCCAACCCCAATTCAATCTAAAGCGATACCGCAAGTATTAAGTGGTGGCGATTTACTGGCTGGCGCACAAACCGGCACGGGTAAAACAGCAGGCTTTACCTTGCCGATTTTGCATTTGCTTAGCCAAAAGCCGTTGAGCGAAGTTGTTAAAGGTCGCCCGCGCTGCTTGATGCTAACACCAACGCGCGAGCTTGCTGCGCAGATTGAAGAATCTGTAAAAGTGTATGGCAAGTTTTTACCTTTAACCTCTACTGTAATTTTTGGCGGTGTAAATGCCAACCCACAAATCGCACGCTTGAAAAAGCCACTGGATATTTTAGTGGCAACGCCAGGTCGCTTACTTGACCATGCAAATCAAAAGAATGTCGACTTATCAGGCATTGAGATTTTAGTGCTTGATGAAGCTGACCGCATGCTGGACATGGGTTTTATCCGTGACATCAAAAAAATATTAGCAATGCTGCCTAAGCAACGCCAGAACCTGTTGTTCTCTGCGACTTTCTCTGACGAAATCAAAGCCTTAGCTGATGGCTTATTGCACAATCCAGGCTTTGTAGAAGTGGCTCGCCGCAACACAGCATCTGAGTTGGTAGAGCAAACTGTGCACATGGTTGCACAAGGCCATAAGCGTGAATTAATGAGCCACCTCATTCAGCAAAATGATTGGAAGCAAGTATTAATATTCACTCGCACCAAACATGGCGCGAATCGTTTAGCTGAAAAACTGGTAAAAGACGGTATTCAATCTGCTGCCATTCACGGCAACAAGAGCCAAAGCGCGCGTACTAAGGCATTAGCTCAATTTAAAGACGGTTCGATGCGTGTGCTCGTTGCCACAGACATCGCGGCACGCGGTTTAGACATTGACCAATTACCACAAGTAGTTAATTTTGAACTGCCTAATGTACCAGAAGATTATGTACATCGTATTGGTCGTACAGGCCGCGCTGGCAGTAGCGGTGCCGCGGTTTCATTAGTAGACCGTGAAGAGCTGAAATTACTTAAAGATATTGAAAAACTGATTAAACGCGAGATTCCAAAAGTGCAAGTTGAAGGCTTTACGCCATCTGACAAGCCAGAGCCAGAAGCACCTCGTTCAACGCAAGCACATGGCAGACCACCACGTGGGCATGGCCAAGGTCAGCAACGTAAGGCGCATGTGCCAGCTAATACTGAAAGCAATGGTGCAAACCCTAATGCTGGTCGCAATCAAAACCGAGCCAACGGGCAGCGCAACGGCCAAGCTCAGGGTAGAAACGGCAGTCAAATAAACACTGAAGGTCGCCCAGCACAAGGCAATAAAGCTAGACCTGCGCAATCCCAAAATACAAAAAATATGTCGGAAGCCGCGCGCCACCAAGCAATGCCACAACCCGCTTTATTTGTTCCGCCAAGCCCGAGTCGCCATCAACCTAATCGACAAAATGCTGCACGCCCTAATGAAGGTCGAGGTAATGCGGGCAGAACGAACACTAACCCGAACAGCACGCACAGAAGCGGTGGCCGAGGTCGTTAACTCTAGCTGTCACATTCAGCACTTAAAATTAAACACGCTTTACAAAAATAGATTAAAATCTTACCCAGAATTTTCACCAACTTTAGATTTAGAACTTTAGCTTAGAATAAGGACACACCATGCAAATTGCCATGAACACTGTAGTAACAATGACTTATGAACTTAAAGATGCTGATGGCAATGTGCTTGAATCAAGCGCAGATCCAGTAGCTTACTTGCACGGCGGATACGACAATATTTTCCCAAAAGTGGAAGAAGCCATGCACGGTAAAAATGTGGGCGACTCTGTTGTTGTCGATTTGCAACCAGTGGATGGTTTTGGCGAATACGATGAAGAGTTAGTGCAAATTGAGCCAGCTAGCGCTTTTCCAGCTGATGAATTAAAAGTGGGCATGCAATTTGAAGGCGAAGACGAAACTGGCGAAGTGATTCTGTACACAGTGACTGAAATCGCTGATGGCAAAGTTGTAGTTGATGGTAACCATCCTTGGGCTGGTGAGCGTTTGATCTTTACTGCAACCGTCACTGATGTTCGCGTGGCAAATAAAGAAGAAGTAACGCATCAACACGTGCATGGTGCTGGTGGTCATCACCACTAAGAAGCTTTAGACTTCGAACAAATAAAAAAAGCACTCTTGATGAGTGCTTTTTTTATTGCTGTTTATATTAGCTAAACATTTTCTATTCAGCTTTGACTGACACCTTTTGATTAACATCCAAAGTCAGCCTAGTATTTACGTCCTTAGCACCTCCATCACCCCTGTGTTTTTCTGACGCGTCTATATGCATTCTACCCACACTGACGCCAGCCGCTAACAAAGCTTTTTGTATCGCTTCTCCGCGAGATTTAGCGAGCGCTTGTAAATCAGCATCTGTCACTTGTATGCTGGCAGTAAGTTTCTGTACAGCTTCTTCATAATGCCCCTCTTTGGGTTTTTCTAACTTAGAAGCTAGCTTTTTCAATAAGCTTTTTTTGGTGAGCGTGTCATAAAGATTATCAACGGCTTTTTGTACCTTGGCATTATTCAAATCAATTGGCCCAGCAGCTTGGCCTTCTGCCAGTACAAGCCCCATTTCTTCTGCCACCTTACTTCGTATTGTATGCTCTTGTATTGCAGGTACATCTAAGGCTTCATCATAAGCAGGCACGATGCCAAGTGCCAGGCCTTGTCTTTTAGCCAATGCAGTACTGATCATTTTAATTTTTTCAAGCTCTGGTGGGCTAAGCACGGCACCACCAGCTTCAAACGTAATCGCTTCTAACTTATCACCACTACCACCAAACAATTTACCTAAAGCGCGAAATGGCGCAGTGACGATTTTGCCAAGCACATTTCTAATGGCTTTCCATACGATACTTCCATAGCTAAATTGAGGATCATCCAAACTGCCTGTAATTGGTAATTCCAAGTCAATCACACCGTCGCTATCTTCTAAAATGGCAATGGCTAAATCCAGCGGCAAATCAGCGGCATCTGCACTTTTTATTTTTTCACCTAATTTTAATTTGTTAATCACAAATTTGTTTTCGCCTGCTAGCTGGCGTTGCTTGATTTTGTATTCCAAATCAACCGAAAGTTTGCCTGAATCAATGCGCCGACCAGCAAACTTTCCAGAATAAGGTGTGAGTCTATTCATTTCTATGTTGGTAAACATTAATTTCAAGTCAGTAAAATTAGTGATGTTAAATGGCTGTAAAGAGCCTCGAATACGTGCGGCACCATAGTCATCCACACGACCATCTAATTCCACTTGTGCGGTAGAGGTAGCGTTAGTTGACACGCCATTAATCACACCAGTGAGCGAATGAATATTAGTACCAAATTGAGGAACCAGTGAAAGATCGGCAAATTCTAATGCAGCATTTTCAATTCTGACAGTTTCGATATTGACAGGAAAGGCTTCCACTTGCGTAGTAGCTGTTAAAGGCGGTGATGCAAACGATTTGTCATCTGCAGTTTTTGCTTTGCTTGAAATCGAAGATTTGGCACTATCTAACATGCCGCCGCTAGCAGGCAGTGCTTTGTGTTCAGCAGGTACTGCAACTACTTTCATAGATGCATTTGCAACAGTATCAGGTTGATTGCGCAGAAATTTTGTAACATTCAAGCTTTTATCTTGATTGATAATAAACTTGCCTACAGGTTTCACTATTTGCAACTCAGCCATCTGGAGACGATTGGGTGCCAGCGAAACTTGCAGACTACGACTGCCAAGACGCTCCCAACTTAAGAATGGTGCGCCACTTGCCTCTTCTACCACATTCAGATGATTGACATCAAAGCCGCCATTAAAGCTAAGCGCAAGAACTTTATTGTTTTTTATTGCAAGCTTACCTGTTAAATCTGCCGCACCTTGATTAAGGGTAAGCAAAGCAAATTGGTTGATATACGGCGCAAATGGAGTAAGTGAAAGTTGATTGAGTTTTACATCAAAATTAGCGGCAAATGGCATTGGCGTAAGCTTGCCTTGCGTACTAAATTGACCGCCTTGCCTCACTTTAAAATCTGCTTTTATAGGTAATGCTCGCTTTAAATCCAGCGAGCTGTCACGCACTTCTACATTAATTTTCTCAACATCCATCACTACAGGCGTAGTCAAGCTTCGGTCTTCAATATGGAGGTTTGCGTTCTCAAGCGCAACTTTTTTAAGCGAGAGAGCCCAATCAGTTTTATTAGCACTAACCTTACTTGTAGCAGTTGGCTTACTAGCACTAGTTATTGCTGGCGTGAGTATCGTTTGCCAGTTAAGTGGTTTATTGGCTTCTTTGATGAGTTGGGTTTTTAGTCCGCTCAATATCAATGTAGGGATACTTACTTTTTGTTCGGTTATTAAAACTTCACCATCAGAAAGCTGAACATTATCCAAGCTTGCCACTTGCTTATTCGCGGCTGATTTTGCGCTAATACCTGTCGCTTTACTTTGAATTTGTGTGATTGCCACATCGCCTTTAGGCATAGCGAGTGCGAGGCTCAAATTAAAGTCCGCTACGTACGTTTGTAATGGGCTTAAAAAAGTCTGATCTAGATATGCCAGCTTCCAATGTTGAAGCTGAACATCGGCCACTTCTAGCGCGAACGGCGCTTCAACATCAGTGGTACTAGCAGTTTTTACTAAACTGGGCTGCGAGTTAACTGCTTTAACTGGACTGCTTTCATTATTAGGAGCAGTAAACACTTGCTGCCAATTAACTGTGCCAGTTTTGTCCATTACCGCACTTATTGAGCCTTGTGGCAGTATAACTTGTCCGATTTTAGCGCTACGTGCAGTTAAATCTAAACTGACATGATTAACCGCTACTTGCGGCAAAACTAGTAAAGACTGACTGCCACTATTGATTTCAAAATCTGCAAACTTCATGTTTAAATCTTGAAACTGTAGTTGCGGCGCATTGTTCATCACAAAATCTAAGCGTGGAATAGTTAGATTAGCCTGCTTTAAGCTGACTTTTGCATTGGGAGTATCGCCAACTACGTTATTCAAATTTAACGCAACGTTTTTTAGCGCAAGTTTAGGTTTATCGTTTGGTAGTGAGAAGTTATATTCAAAGCTCGTCTGAGCATCGCCTTGATTAACTGTTAACGGTAAGTTAACGCCTTTGACAATCTTCATCAGCTTGGCAAGTTTAACGCCATCAAGTGCAACAGAACCTTTAGAGGCAACTGGATTTACGCCAATATTACCTTTCCATTTAAGCGTGCCGCCCTGCTCTGGAAAATTAGCGGCAATCAAGTAATTACCTCTATCTTGCGGTAAGGTCGAAAATTGACCTAATTCAAAATCTAAAGGTGTGATTGCAGCTTTAAGTGGTGTAGCACGGCTAGCATCTACATACTCAATATTGCCGAGCTTGACCGAAACCTGCTGAATAAACAATCTTGGAATGGTGTCGTCAGGGGGCGTTTTGTCTTCATTTAATTTGGCAATTAAATCCGCCCAATTAAGCCTACCTTGTGGTGAGATGGCAATAAGTGCTTGAGGATCAACAAGGCTGATTTCTTTGAATTTCCAAGCTCTTTTAAAGATTCCACTCGCTTCAAAATCAACTACCAGCTTAGCAAAACCAGCAAGAGGTGCGCCACTTTTCTCTGTCAGCTTAAAGTTGTCTATGGTCGCTTTTAGACGCAAAGGATCAAAAGTTACTTTGCCAACACTGCCAATACTCGCTAATTTCTTTTCCGCAATCCAAGGTACAAGCTTTTTAGCCAAAGGATTAACAGCAAAGTAGCCAAACAAACAATAAAATATGAACAATCCAGCCAAAATCTTGGCTGGTAAAGTCACTAAAAGTTGTAAGACTTTTTGTTTTACTAGGCTTAGCATGCGGAACCAAATTTTAGTTAAAGTAATTAAGGCGCAGATTCTGCGATTTGCATGAAGATTTTAGTCATTCTTTAACAACATAGCTAATGATTACTAGCCCGTTATCAAAAAATTACAATTGCACTCTTAAACAAAGGCTTTTAGTAAACAAAGGTTTTTAGATGATAAAGGACTTCTAAAGCTTGCTTAGGCGTTAAATCGTCTGGGTTAACACCTTCCAATGCGTTAACCACCGGATGCAGCACTATTTCTGGCGCAATTGCTTCGCTTGCAAATAAATCTACTTGTGAGTGGTTATTCGCCACATTTTGGTTTTCAAGCTGTAGTAATTTGCGCTTAGCACTTGCCACTACTGATTTAGGAATACCGGCCAATTGCGCTACTTGCAGACCATAACTTTGATTGGCAGCACCTTCTTCAACCTTATGCATAAAGACTATGTTGTGACCATGCTCAACCGCATCTAAATGTACATTAGCGGCTTGTTTAAACTCATCTACAATGCGTGTAAGTTCAAAATAATGGGTTGCAAAAAGCGTGTAACTGCGGTTCTTCTCTAGCAACTGCTTAGCCACGGCCCAGGCCAAACTTAAGCCATCAAAGGTTGAGGTGCCGCGACCAATTTCATCTAGCAGCACCAAACTTTTATCCGTCGCATTATGCAAAATGTTAGCGGTTTCTGTCATTTCCACCATAAAGGTAGAACGACCACCCGCCAAATCATCAGAGGCTCCAATTCGCGTCATTATTCGGTCAATTTCACCGATTTTGGCCGAACTTGCCGGAACATAACATCCACAGTGCGCCAATAATACAATCAACGCAGTTTGCCGCATAAACGTTGATTTACCGCCCATGTTAGGCCCGGTAATGAGCAACAACTGGCGATAAGGGTTTAACACCACATCATTGGCAATAAAGGGTTGGGCTATGCTTTCAACCACAGGATGGCGACCATTCACAATTTGAATGCCAGCTTCCGTAATGAATTCTGGTGCGACATAATTGAGCGTTTCAGCGCGCTCTGCAAAACAACCTAATACATCCAAGCTAGCAACCGCGCCAGCGTTGGTCTGCAGGGCAGCGATAAACGGCATTAGCTTCTCTAAGACTTCAGAAAAAAGCAGTTTTTCACGCGCGAGTGCGCGGTCATTTGCGCTTAGCACTTTGTCTTCAAACGCTTTTAGTTCAGGTGTAATAAAGCGCTCAACATTTTTTAGCGTTTGGCGACGTCTATATTCTGCAGGGGCGGTTTCAGCTTGTGTGCGACTCATTTCAATATAAAAACCATGCACACTGTTGTATTCAACTTTTAAATTGGTAATACCTGTGCGAGCCTTTTCGGCAGCTTCATATTGCAATAGAAATTCGCCATGGTTATTTTGCAAGGCGCGTAACTCGTCCAACTCAGCATCATAGCCATCAGCAATCACGCCACCCTCACGTAATACAACACTAGGCTCAGCCTTAATCGCTGTAGTCAGCAAACTCACAATTGCATTCGGCGGGGTTAAACTTGAGCCCAAAGTTTGTAATAAACTGGTTTGAGAGCTTTGCAGTTGCGCTTGCAGTAAAGGTAATTGCTGCAAACTTGCAGACAAGCCTGACAAGTCTCTCGGCCTAGCTGTTTTAAGCGCAATACGCGCTGTAATGCGCTCTATATCGCCAATATTCTTGAGCGGCAACATAGCGTAACTATTATTTTGAATCAGCTCAGCCACTGCCTCATGGCGCTTCATCACCAAATTTCTATCTTGCAATGGATGATGCAACCAGTGGCGCAAAAGTCGCGCGCCCATGGCTGTTTGCGTGGTGTTAAGCAATGAATATAAGGTTGGACTAGCTTCGCCACGCAAGGTCATGTCAATTTCTAAGTTGCGGCGCGTGGCAGCGTCCAACTGTACATAAGCACTCGTCACTTCAACCGAAATAGCATTGATATGCGGCAAGGTAGTGCGTTGCGTGTGCTTCACATAATCAAGTAGAGCACCCGCTGCACAAATAGCTGGATTAAGGCTAGCACAGCCAAAACCGTTCAAATCATAAGTATTGAACTGTTTGGTGAGGGTATTAAACGCGCTATCAAAATCAAATTGCCAAGGGCTTAAGCGCTTTTTAGCGACTTTACTTAAACCAATAGCAGCATGCTGAAAATCATCCGCCAGCAAAATCTCACTAGGAGCGATGCGCTCAATCTCTTGACCTAATAACCCAACAGCGATTTCACTCAAAATAAACGTACCAGAAGCAAGATTTAAACGTGCTAAACCAATCATGCCATCTGCTTGAAAGATGCTGAGTAACTGATTATCACGAGACTCATCTAATAACGCAGTATCAGTTAATGTACCTGGCGTTAAAATACGTGCGACTTGCCTATCAACCGGGCCTTTGCTAGTTGCGGGATCACCTATTTGCTCACAAATCGCAACCGCTTCACCTAACTTAGCCAACTTAGCTAAGTAACCTTCAGCCGCATGATATGGCACACCCGCCATTTTGATAGGTTGACCATTACTACTACCGCGCTGCGTTAATGTTATACCGAGTAAACGTGAGGCTTTCTCAGCATCTTCAAAAAACAACTCATAAAAGTCGCCCATGCGATAAAACAACAACATGTCTGGATGTTGCGCTTTTAAGCCAAGATATTGGCGCATCATTGGGGTGTGAGTCGAGGCGGTATGACTAGCTACTGACTCCGCAGGGCTGGCAGTTTGTTGAGTTTTACTCATGATGAGCAATAGTATTATCAGTCGATTTTTTAGGCGGAAAAATAAATTCGCCTGGATGTTGATTTAATCTGGTTGCCAAATTACCCAACAATAATCGCCATTGCTTAAAACGAACCTTACGCGACTTCATGGCCACGTAAAGCGCCAAACTGAAACTTACGGCAAGATTTACAAAACCGATTAACACCAAGCTCAAGGCGATATAAGCAACTGCTTGCCAATTTAACATAAAGTCTAAGCCAACGGCGGCATAACCAGCAAAAGCTGACGAGAAGGCAATATGTCGAATATCAAAAGGTAGACCAAACAGTACGCCTATTGCGCTCATGCCACCTAACAAACAACCAAAATAAAAGTTACCTGCCAATGCGCCTAAGTTGTTTTCTACGTAATTCGCAATGCGATTAAGCCGTGCGACACCAAAAAGTTTTTGCATCCACGTTACGGCACGTAAGCGCTGAGGGATTTTGTTATAAATCGCTAAATTATCATGGTAGCCAGCAATTAAACCCGATAAAAACAAGCAAACACCCGCCACAGCAGCATAAAGTAAGGCGCCACTATGAAAAGGGTCAATATCGGCCAATAGGCTGTGTGCTTTTTCTGGCGTAATAAAGTGTTGGCCAGTTAAGCGCAATGTGCCAAAAGCAATCAACATTGCGATAGGTATTGCTAATACAACGTTGCCGAAAATTGCGACGACCTGGCTACGCATAGTGTTAGCAATCATCGCGACCAGATTATCCATTTCCTTAGACTTAATATCAGTCGCATCAATGCTGGCGGCAATCGCAGCGGCCGTCATAGCAGGCTGCTTAGTCGCCACAGTGAAATGCAGTATATGAATTAAAATAAAACCCAAGCCATAATTTAAACTAAATGAAATGGCCTCAGTCAGCGGCGCCATGTGCTGTTTGGCAAGCGTGATTTTAATCATTGCCATCACGGCAATAATAATGCCCGCCCCCATAGCTGAGCGCATTAACGTAAAGTATTCGCTACGATTACCTGTGATGTAATGTTCACCCGTGCGGCTGGCGTTTTCAGTGACACGCAGTGCCATGACTTCCATATTTTCACGCCAGTGTTCACTCACGTCGTTTTTATGACATTCGCTATAAACCAGCTCTTTAAATAGCTGTACGATTTTTAAATTCGCTTTAGAGTGAGTATCTTTAGGACTGTTGTCTTGATTTTTGTCACTGTCATCACTGCTGGTGTAGTCAAGAATCTCTAATAGCGTTTCTAGTCGGGTGACTTGTTGCGCCATTCTCTGCAACATAAAAGTGAGCTGAATGCTGGTGCCAACGACTGCACTATTACGCCGAATTTTAATGACGACTTCACTACACTGATTGAGCATCACTAAAATATGCTTAATATCAGTCTCGTTACTTTTTGAATTCAACTCATCAGTATCGGCATCAGGCGATGCCAAAAATTCAGCTAGCTCAATTTGCTGCGCAATAAATGGTGAAGTATGTTGCTCAAGTTCAGGATGGTTGCGTAACAGTTCAGGCTCTAAGCCTAAAGCCGCTATTCGGTACGAAAGCACCTGCGTCGCCGCCAAAAAATTCTGTCTGCAAGACTCAATAATAGGCTTAGTGGTATCTGTAGCAGCCTCATTAAACCGCATTGCAACAATAAGCTGCGCCCAAACCTCGTCTGGCACAGCCTGCACCCATAACTCATCGCTGGTTTTAGTGAAAAAACATGCGAATAAATCAATGAGATAAGATTCATCAACCGCTTCAGGTAAGAGCTTATGCCCTATGCGCCTCCGCATTTCTGTAAAGAACCCCGAAAAGGCGGAATGACGGGTCACTAAGAATAGTGAGATGGGTTTATGTTCGCTTAAAAGTCTTAATATCGCCTCACGCAACTGACGCGCTTTTTCAGGGTGACTATTAAGTAAATAACACAGCGCTTGAATCGCTTTGATGGCCGCTTCCACCTGATGTGGCTTTGACGGCCTAATTTCTGTAATTAAGCTTGCAATAAACTTAGCGGTTGATTGCGGCGAATGAACAGATTCACTCATATGCCGCTCGAACACGTGTTCTATCATCGTTATTTAGGTGTTTTTAAATCGTCAGTTAAATGCGGGCTTAAGGTTTGCAGCATTTGAGAGAATATTTTTGGGTTGGCTGCAACGATATTACCTGTTTTAAGCCATGACTCATTACCTTCAAAGTCGCCCACAATCCCGCCAGCTTCTTGCACGATTAAACCGCCTGCGGCGACGTCCCAAGTTGACAGGTCAATTTCCCAAAAACCATCGTACCAACCTGCAGCCACGTAAGCTAAATCTAACGCGGCGGAACCTGGACGACGAATCCCTGTAGTTTTCTTAATCATGTCTTTCAGCATATCTAAGTAGGTATCTAAATGCGTGAAATCACGGAATGGGAAGCCTGTGCCGATAATGGTATCTTGCAGTTTTGTGCGTTGTGATACACGAATACGTTTGTCATTTAAGAATGCACCACGACCTTTAGTTGCCGTAAACAAGTCATTGCGATTTGGATCATACACGACAGCGTGCGTCAACACGCCACGTTCTTGCAAGGCGATTGAAATGCAATATTGCGGCATGCCATGTAAAAAGTTGGTAGTGCCGTCTAAGGGATCAATAATCCAAATGAAATCAGCTTCAGAATTTGATTCGCCGCTTTCTTCACCCAAAAATCCGTGCGTTGGATACAAATCCTTCAACATGTCGATAATGGCACCCTCTGCAGCTTTATCTACTTCAGTGACAAAGTCATTATAAGTTTTGGTTTGAATTTTAAGTGAGCCTACGTCTTCAGAGGCACGTGTAATAATATTGCCAGCGCGGCGTGCAGCTTTCACTGCATTGGATAACATAGGATGCATATTTTCTCGAATCTTTGTTGGTAGTCTGTTGCTTTAAGCTGTATTGAATAAAATTTAGGCTAAGTGTGGCTTGACCATTACTTAAGCTTCAACGACTCAAGTTAATGACTCGAGCTTTAAATTCATGTTAAAGAACTGATAAGTCAGCATTTTAATACTATTTCACGTATTCACCAATCGCCATGAAGAGCTGACCCAAGCAACTGAAAGTTTTGACGCAAAAAGTTTTCTTAAGGTTGCGGCAGTTGCATAATCGGCTTACTTCGCATTTTATCTGCCAGTACTTGCGACTCAGTCTTTCTTTTTTCAACATACTGCAATATGTTTTTAAGTTTAGCGGCTGAGGGCAACGCCGGGTCACTCGGTAATTGTGATAATTGCTCAAAACTTTGTTCATAGGGCTCGCTAATCGCCTCGTCTATATGATTCGCCAAGGAATCAAACGTCGCTTCGCCTTTATTACCTTCATGCATAATTTGTAGCCAAGAACGATTAATGGCCTGATCTTTTAGCAAGAACTCATCCACTTTCTTGCGCAAGAGCAACTCATCACTCCAGCGATACTTAGGCGCTGGAATATTCAGCACCAAAACCACACAAGCGAGCACAATAACGCCACCAGCTAACAACTTAGCATTGCGCGATACAGGCTTAACCTCAATGGATTGCGAAAGTAAAATACTACTGAAAATACCCGTTAAAAAGCCACCTATGTGGGCAGAGTTATCGATGCCTGGCACAACAAAACCAAACACGATAGTCGCCACAGAGAACACCGACGCGCCCCAGAACAACCAGCGAAACTCATGACGCGCAATCGATTGTCGTTCACGCCAAAGAAAAGTCAGTAGCGCGCCATAAACGCCAAAAATAGCGCCTGACGCACCACCAGACACTGCAGCATTCCCTTGAATAACCAGCGACACCAAGTTACCGGTTAACCCACTCAACACGTATATCCCAGCAAAACGAAGATGTCCATACATACGTTCAACCAGCTGCCCTGCATCCCACAATGACCAAACATTCACGAGCAAATGAATGACGCCAAAATGCAGAAACATCGCCGTACCCAAGCGCCACCATTCGCCATCTTGCGTCGCTGGGCCAAAATTAGCCCCCCAAGCAAGCTGAATAGCATTGGGCGAATGCCAAAGACCTGCGCCTTTTACTAACATCGCCACAAAAACTAAAATATTTGCTGCAATAATCAGCTTGGTAATCGTGACTTGTGGCACGCGTGATTTCAGCGTTAAGTGTAATGGCTGCAAATGAAATCCTAAGTGTCTAATGCTAATAACTCAAATACCAACTCAAACCTTACTGAACATTTTGCAGCATTCTGCAAGAGGTACAATATGGGCTAGCTAAAGGCTCGCCAATAAACAAACCCTGTGCTGGCCATGCAACGCTTTTCCAATAAGCTTCCACGGCGCTTTCGCCCGAAAGATAATGTGCAAGCAGTACGGTAGGATTAGGAAATTTTTGCCAATAATTACAAGGCTCTGACACACTGCCATAGCTAGCAGTAGCGCCAGCTTCCAACCATTTCAAGCTACTCATTTGACCGCTTCCTAGCAAGTCTCCACCGGAAGAAGTCAAATGGTCAGCAAGCGCGCCAGGCATAAATCCTAATGTATCCAGCTTTGGCACATCTGCAAGACCAGTTTCATACACCATGATGTCTTTCATATTTTCAATAGCGTCTAATTGCAAAGTTTGTATCTGTAGCTTTCTTTCAGGAATTTGCATAGACTTTGGGAAAAATTCAGCTCTAGAGCTGCGCAGCTTGTCTGAGGTATTTAAATAATAAGCGCTCGCTTCGCTCATCATAAATCCGCTTAATACGCCGCGATCGATCAATGCTTTTGCCTCTCCTACCGACTCCGTCGGCATTAACATTGACAGCCTCAAACCCGCATCAACAGGCTGTGTCGTCGCGCTATCAAAATAAGGGCTCATTCTGCCAGGGTCGCAAGTTTTTTTGCACTGCTGAGCATCAAAACCTAATGTCACTGCAGACGTAATCGCATTGCACTCCACCGCATAAGGCGCAGTCCAAACTAGCAGGATTACTTGCATCTCTGGCTTCAGTTTTTCATCAATAGATTGCTTGAGCTGATTAAACTGCTCAACCGTCAGCTTTTTAGGGTTTCCAGGGATATTGACTCGAATAAGATTACTCGACGGAATGCCGCGTGCTTTTAAATAATACTGGCCAATCGCCAGACTATTCATATTAGCGGTATTTACAACTACTGCCACATTGCTTGGCCTAATCAGAGAGTCAGCTGCAAGCGCCTTATTCACAAACAAGATACTTGAAAAAATAAGCATCGCAACGCTTAATAAAAAAATTAGTTTCTTCATCATCCTATGACTAAATATTTGCACGAACCATGCCCCAGTATACCTTTAACATTTAAACAATTAAATTTTTACAATACTTTTGCTGCATTTAAGTTTTAATCAGCCATCATGACCATACAGAATATTTAAATGTTCAAAATCCATATAGTGCAGAGTTTAGAATGATAAAATGACACTTTAATGGTGATATGTCATGACAGCAAATTTAGACGCAATAAAATCAGACTCAGCAAAAGCTGAACCCTTACACAATGTCCGTGTAGTGCTATGCCAAACCAGTCATCCAGGCAATATTGGCTCCGCCGCACGCGCCATGAAAACCATGGGGCTAAAGCATTTGTATTTGGTCAAACCAGATAAGTTCCCAGATGCCCATGCAACCGCTCTTTCAACCGGTGCGGCAGATTTGCTCGAAAATGCAATCGTGACGGAAACCTTAAGTGAAGCTCTACAAGGCTGTGTACTGGCTATTGGCATGAGCGCGCGTAAACGTCAAATTTCGCACGAGCTTGTGAATGTGCGTGAAGCCGCACTGCGAGCCAGTAAAATAGCGGCTAGTCAACCTGTCGCCTTGGTGTTCGGCACAGAAATGAGTGGTCTTTCAAACGCGGAGTTGGATTGCTGCCAACTACTTGCCATGATTCCCGCTAATCCTGAATACTCCTCACTGAATCTAGCCGCCGCAGTGCAAGTGATGTGTTACGAAATGCGCATGGCGGTACTTGAAGGTAAGCTGGATGAAACCACACCAACCGAATACGCCACCAATGAAGCGCTAGAAGGCTTATATACGCATCTGGAAGATACGCTCATTAAAATCGGCTACCTCAACCCCAGCGCACCAAAGAAACTCAGTGAGCGTATACGTCGCATCTATGCACGCGCCAAACTAGAAAAAGAAGAAGTGAATCTGCTTAGAGGCATTCTAACGTTAACGATAGAGCCAAAAAAGCATACCAAGTATTAATTAAATCTTAGCTACTCATGATTCATCACACATTAACCCAACTTGCATATTCATTGCTTTTAAAGCAATGAATATGCAAGTTATGGCATAATATCGCCATGTTTAATCACCTAAAAGAAGACATCTCCATCGTGTTCGAGCGCGACCCTGCAGCGCGCACACATTGGGAAATACTCACCACCTACCCTGGTGTACATGCTTTGCTGATGCACCGCTTATCGCATTGGCTATGGAAGCAGCACTTATATTGGTTTGCGCGCTTTAATTCGCATTTAGCTCGCTGGCTCACCGGAATCGAAATTCACCCAGGCGCCACTATCGGTCGCCGTGTATTTATCGACCACGGCATGGGCGTAGTAGTTGGTGAGACAGCAGTGATTGGCGATGATTGCACGCTTTACCACGGTGTAACACTAGGCGGTACTTCATGGAATAAAGGTAAGCGCCACCCTACACTTGAAAGCGGCGTAGTGATTGGTGCTGGTGCAAAAGTACTCGGCCCGATTACCGTAGGAACTGGTGCAAAAATCGGCTCAAATGCAGTGGTAGTAAAAAACGTGCCTCCTAATGCAACAGCTGTTGGCATACCTGCAAGGATTTTAGAAGAAGAAAAAGCCAACAAAGAAGAGTCTAGCAAAAGCGCCAGCTTTACAGCCTATGCGGTGATTGATGATAACGACAAGTTTAACCATGAAGCGATGTCTAAAGCGCTACAGGTACTACTAGAACACAGTGCAGCACAAGATGCTAAGCTGGCTGAACTAACATTACAGCTGCAGGCGCTCAGTAATGATGAAACTAGTGATACCAAGGTTGCTACTGCCTTTGATGTAAAACAACCAATAAAAAGCAAAGTCACTAAGAAAATCACCTCAGAATAATCATCTAAAAAGTCGCTAAGCGTAAAAAATCTTGCTTGGAATAGAATTATCAAGCAACTTAAATGAGTTGCTTTAGCAAGTGAACTTAAATGGGCTAATAGTTGACTAAAGTGATCAGGTATTATAAAATTGCCTGTAATTATATAGGTGCCATTTACTAATGAAACTTACAACAAAAGGGCGTTTTGCTGTGACTGCGATGCTGGACTTAGCATTACATGAAGCGCTAGCCAATAGCGAGAGTAAGCTTGCAGGTAGCGAGCTTAACGAAATTAAACCCGTTACGCTTGCTGGAATTAGCGAACGTCAAAGCATTTCACTTTCATATTTAGAACAGTTATTCAGCCGCTTGCGTCGTCAAGGCTTAGTGAACAGTGTGCGCGGACCTGGTGGCGGTTACAAGCTTGCAAAAAACTATGCAGATATTTCGGTGGCTGAAATCATCAATGCGGTAGATGAGCAAATCGATGCAACACACTGCGGTGGTCATGAAAACTGTAAAGATGAAGGTCGTTGTATGACACACGACTTATGGTCTACGCTCAACACTAAGATTTTAGATTACCTTGCCGGCGTAAGCTTAGCCGATATGGTTGCGTCACAGACATCAGATAAAAAAGTCACCATTATGCCGCGTGCTAACAGTGCTTGCAGTCAAAAAGATCTAACTATCGAGGCTGCGGTCGTTTAACACTCACGATACTTTAGCAATGGCCAACATCTATTTTGATCATAATGCGACTACTGCGCTTGATAATCGCGTATTGGAAGCCATGTTACCTTGGATGACAAACCAAGCAGGCAACCCAACCAGTCGCCATGTTTTTGGTCGCTCAGCGCGTGATGCTGTTGAACATGCACGAGCTCAAGTAGCTGAAGCCTGCGGTGCTTATACCTCGCAAGTGGTATTTACTTCGTGTGGCACTGAAGCCAATAATTTTGCAGTAAAAGGTATTACTGCAATTAAATCAGCGGCGACTGCACGACAAATTTTAACAAGCGCCATTGAGCATCCATGTGTGACTCGACCAGCAATAGCGATGCAACAGCACGGTTATGTCAGTCAAAAAATTGTAGTCGATGCAAACGGAAAAGTAGATTTAGAGAAATTTAAATTACAGTTAAACACACCAACAGGCTTGGTTTCGGTCATGTTGGCAAACAATGAAACAGGTGTGATACAAGAGCTGGGTACTATTGCTGATATGGCACGAAGCGCAGGTGCATTTATGCATACTGATGCGGTACAAGCACTTGGTAAGATTGATCTGAATTTTGCAGATTTAAATGTAAATGCAATGACGATTTCCAGCCATAAGATTCATGGCCCACAAGGTGCCGCAGCACTAATAGTAGATAAAAAACTGGACATACAGCCACTATTACATGGCGGCGGACAAGAAAAAAGTTTACGCAGCGGCACAGAAAACGTTGCAGCAATTGTTGGTTTTGGCGCAGCTTGCGAATTAGCCATGAGCAATCGGGCGAATTTTGCGGCTCACACTGCAGCCTTACGCAATCAGCTTGAACAAGGTTTACAAGCATTAGATGTTAGCATTTTCGGCAAGCAAGTCGCGCGCATCCCGAATACCAGTTTTTTTGCGATTGACAATATTGAAGGTGAAACACTGGTCATGGCCTTAGATCGTAAAGGCTACGCGGTTGCTAGCGGCTCAGCTTGCTCTAGCGACAGTACTGAACCGAGCCATGTACTTTTGGCGATGGGCATACCTGCAGATTTGGCGCGTGGGGCAGTAAGAGTTAGTTTTGGTGCACACAACACGGCAGCACAAGTGGCAAGTTTTTTGGCCACATTGAATACTGAAATTTTGAGATTAAAACAATTGACGGCAATAGCCGCTTAATTAAGGTTTTGTAGATCGAGCTTTTAAACCCGACCTACACAATCCAAACCGATTTAATAAAATGCAAGGATAAATAAAAGAATGTCAGCTTCAATAGAAATGCCAGTTTCAAAACACGCAGAGGATAGTATGCATCCAATTTATTTGGATTACTCAGCAACTACGCCTGTTGATCCACGCGTTGCCGCAAAAATGATTCCATATTTAACGGAAGACTTTGGCAACCCAGCTTCACGTAGCCATCCGTACGGTTGGACTGCTGAAAAAGCGGTTGAGAACGCACGTGAAGAAGTTGCCAAGTTAGTAGGTGCAGACCCTCGCGAAATCGTATGGACGTCTGGCGCGACTGAATCTAACAACCTTGCAATTAAAGGCGCAGCCAATTTTTACAGCGGTAAAGGTAAACACATCATTACCGTAGCAACCGAGCATAAAGCGGTGATTGACCCAATACGTGAACTTGAGCGTCAAGGTTTTGAAGCTACATTTTTGGAGCCAGAACCAAATGGCTTAGTAGATTTAGAGAAATTCAAAGCAGCGATTCGTCCAGATACTGTGTTAGCTTCTGTAATGTTGGTCAACAATGAAATCGGTGTGATTCAGGACATCACTGCAATCGGCAATATCTGTCGTGAAAATGGCGTAATTTTTCACGTAGATGCAGCGCAAGCAACTGGTAAAGTACATATTGATTTAGAAAACTTACCTGTCGATTTAATGAGCTTCAGCGCACATAAAACTTACGGCCCTAAAGGCATTGGCGCTTTATATGTGCGTCGTAAACCACGTATTCGTATTGAAGCGCAAATGCACGGCGGTGGTCATGAGCGTGGCATGCGTTCAGGCACATTAGCTACGCATCAAATCGTTGGTATGGGTGAAGCGTTTAGAATTGCTCGCGAAGAAATGGATTTGGAAAATGCACGTATCCGTCGCTTACGCGACAAATTGTTACATGGCTTAGAAACGATGGAAGAAGTTTACGTGAACGGTGATTTAGAACACCGCGTCCCACATAACTTAAATATCAGTTTCAATTATGTAGAAGGCGAATCTCTGATTATGGCTGTGAAAGGCATTGCCGTTTCAAGCGGTTCTGCTTGTACATCTGCCAGTTTAGAGCCAAGCTATGTATTGCGTGCTTTAGGTCGTTCAGATGAGTTAGCACACAGTTCAATTCGCTTCTCAATTGGCCGCTTCACGACTGAAGAAGACGTTGATTACACCATCAACTTAATGAAAAGTAAAATTGATAAATTAAGAGAATTATCCCCACTTTGGGAAATGTTTAAGGATGGAATTGATCTAACTAAAGTGCAGTGGGCTGCACACTAAAATGCCTCTCTTTTCCCGTCTTGCTAGACGAAAAGATAGTGCGCATTTGTAATTTAAAAAAGAATACTTAAGGAGTAAGAATCATGGCTTATAGCGATAAAGTTTTAGACCACTACGAAAACCCGCGTAACGTAGGTACGTTAGACAAAAACGATCCAAACGTAGGAACTGGTATGGTCGGTGCGCCAGCTTGTGGCGATGTAATGAAATTAATGATTAAAGTGAATGATAGCGGCATTATTGAAGATGCTAAATTCAAGACTTACGGTTGTGGCTCAGCCATTGCGTCTAGCTCTTTGGTAACCGAGTGGCTTAAAGGTCGTACTATTGAAGAAGCTTATGCGATTAAGAATTCAGAAATCGCTGAAGAATTGGCATTGCCGCCAGTAAAAATTCACTGTTCTGTATTAGCAGAAGATGCAATTAAAGCAGCTGTTTCTGACATTAAAGCAAAACAAGCCGCGAAAGTGACCGCGTAATTTATGGCAATATCACTGACAGAAACCGCGGCTAACCGTGTAGAAAAATTCCTTGCCAATCGAGGCAAAGGCATTGGCTTACGTTTGGGCGTTAAAACCACAGGCTGCTCAGGCATGGCATATACTTTGGAGTTTGTAGATGAGATGCATCCAGAAGATACCGCGTTTGAAAGCCATGGTGTTAAAGTGATTGTTGATCCAAAGAGCCTCGTTTACATTGACGGTACAGAATTAGACTTTACCAAAGAAGGCTTAAATGAAGGCTTTAAGTTTAACAATCCCAACGTGAAAGACGAATGTGGTTGCGGTGAAAGCTTTACAGTGTGAGTTTGAATTATTTTGAGTTGTTTGGACTTGAACCAATTTTCAATATTGAGTTAGCCGCACTAGAAAGCAATTTTCGCAAGATACAATCTGAGTCGCACCCAGACAGATTTGTGACTGCTCCAGCTGCAGAAAAGTTAAGTGCTATGCAACAAGCAACGCTAGCAAATGAAGCTTATCTAAGCCTTAAAAATCCGGCTAATCGCGCTAAATATCTATTAGAATTGCAAGGCATCACTGCGATTAGCGAAACAAATACAGCCATGCCGACAGATTTTTTGATGCAGCAAATGGAATGGCGTGAAGCGACGGAAGATGCAATATCGGCTAAAGATATCAGCGCTTTAGATAGCTTATTAGCTGAAATTCAAGTTGAAGCAAAAACTTTGCAAGAGAGCTTAACTAGTTTGCTAGATGTGCAGAAAGATTATGCCGCTGCCACTGATGCCACTCGTAAGCTCATTTTTATCGATAAAGTGTCTGAAGACATTAATCGCGCAATAGAACAAATAGACATTTAAGATAGCAATAAACTGATGGCAATTATCTAATGGCATTACTGCAAATATCCGAACCTGGCATGAGTGCCGCACCACACCAACACAAGTTGGCTGTGGGTATAGACCTAGGCACCACAAACTCTCTAGTGGCCACAGTAAAAAGCGGCATGGCTACCGTGCTACAAGATGAGCATGGTCATGCGCTATTGCCGTCCGTAGTGCGTTATATGCCCGAGGGTGAAGTAGTTGTTGGACACGATGCGCAAGCGCAACAAAGTGCGGATCCTGTCAATACCATTGCCTCAGCCAAGCGTTTTATGGGGCGCAGTCTAAAAGATATTGCAGATAGAGCCCATATTCCATATAACTTTGTAGATAGCTCAGATTCAACCAAACTATTACAAATTCAAACTCGCGCTGGTTTAAAAACGCCAGTAGAAATCTCCGCTGAAATCTTGAAAACACTTAAAGCCCGCGCTGAGAAATCACTTGGCGGCGACTTAATTGGTGTAGTCATTACCGTGCCAGCCTACTTTGATGATGCACAGCGCCAAGCTACAAAAGATGCCGCACGCTTAGCTGGGTTGAATGTATTACGTCTGCTGAATGAACCTACCGCTGCTGCGGTGGCTTATGGCTTAGACAACGCTGCGGAAGGCACATTTGTCATTTATGATTTAGGTGGAGGCACGTTTGATGTATCTATACTCAAGCTAACCAAAGGCGTGTTTGAAGTGCTTGCGACGAATGGTGATTCTGCACTTGGTGGTGACGATTTCGACCACCGCATTTATTGTTGGGTGTTAGATAGAATTAGAGAAAGTACCAGTGACTTTAATCCACTAAGTGAGAATGACACACGCTTGCTATTGACCAAAGCGCGTCAGGCAAAAGAATGGTTAACAGATAATCATGAAGCGCAGATTGTGTGCCGCTTGAGTAATGGTATGTTAGTTGATGTAACGCTCAGCTCGACTCAATTTGTAGAGTTCACACAGCAGCTGGTGATTAAAACGCTCGCACCTACTCGTAAAGCTATGCGCGATGCAGAACTTACGCTAGATGATATTAAAGGCGTTGTATTAGTTGGCGGTGCTACACGCATGCCACAAGTGAGGCATGCAGTTGAAGAGTACTTTAAACAAACGCCTCTGACTAATCTAGACCCTGACAAAGTGGTCGCGCTTGGTGCAGCGATTCAAGCCAATGCTTTAGTAGGTAACCGCAGCGAAGATGACTTGTTGTTATTGGATGTGACGCCGCTTTCTTTAGGGTTAGAAACCATGGGCGGCTTGGTGGAAAGAATTATCCCACGCAATAGCACGTTGCCCGTTGCCCGTGCGCAAGACTTCACCACTTACAAGGATGGCCAAACTGCCATGAGCATACAAGTGGTGCAAGGCGAGCGTGAGTTGGTCGCAGACTGTCGTTCCCTAGCTCGTTTTGAACTACGCGGTATTCCACCAATGGCGGCAGGCGCGGCACGTATACGCGTGACTTTTCAGGTAGACGCTGATGGCCTACTTTCCGTCAGTGCTCGTGAGCAAACGAACGGTGTTGAAGCGCATGTAGTGGTTAAACCATCGTATGGACTGAGCGAAGATGAAATCACGCATATGCTGAAATCATCATTCGGCAGTGCAGAAGCTGACAAAGTGGCACGTATGCTGGCTGAGGCTCGCGTATCGGCAGGTGCCATTATTAATTCAGTCACGTTAGCACTAGCAGTGGACAGCCACTTGATAAGTGAACAGGAAAAGCAAGTCATAGAAACTGAAATACAAAATCTGCAAACAGTTAGCCAAGCTGAAGATGCCGTAGCCATTAACAAAGCCGTAGATGCTTTAAACCATGCAACCGAAGCATTTGCTGCAGCCCGCATGAATGCTAGCGTGAGCCATGCATTAAGCGGCAAAAACTTAGATTCAATTAACTTATAAGACCTTCATTTTCGCACAGGCGGAAATGACAGGAAAATTTAGCAAGGAAACAAAATGCCACAAATCATCATACTGCCACACGTAGAACTCTGCCCAGATGGTGCAGCGATTGAAGCTAAAACAGGCGATTCGATATGTGAGGTATTATTAAGAAACCATATTGATATTGACCACGCCTGTGACCAAGCCTGCGCTTGCACCACGTGCCATGTGATTGTGCGCGAAGGTTTTAAATCGCTCAACCCATCAGATGATCAAGAGGATGACTTATTAGATAAAGCCTGGGGATTAGAACCAAACTCGCGCTTATCTTGCCAAGCGCTTGTTGGTTCAGAGGATTTAGTGGTTGAAATACCTAAGTACTCAATCAATATGGCTAAAGAAGGCCACCGCTAGACCTTCTATTTATTTGGCACCTTTTTCAGCTAAAAGCTTCAAGCTTTTAGAGTTTTAAGGTGTCTTCTAGAAAGTTAACTTGGCCTGTAGATATATCGTAAACAGCGCCAATCAAGCCTATTTTCTTCTCGTTGAGCATATCCTCAATAATGTCGCTGCTATGCAAAATTTGCTTAATTTGCACCCTAACATTTTGCGCACATACTTTAGCTACAAAATCTTCATTACTTGAATCACGCGACTCCAGTACAGTTTTCTCTTGACGAACAGCTGGGCGAATATGATTAATAATCTCGCCAATATGGCCTTCCCTGAAATTATCGCAAGCCGCTTTTATCGCGCCACAACTCGTATGCCCAAGCACCACAATTAGTTTAGAACCTAAATATTTACTTGCGAACTCTAAGCTACCAATCCCTTTATCTGAAGCAATATTACCCGCCAAACGTACGCTAAACACATCACCCAAAGCTTGATCAAACAACAATTCCACAGGTGCGCGCGAATCACTGCAACTTAAAAATGAAGTAAATGGATGTTGCTTATCTTTCGTAATTTCAATTAAAGACTGATAATCTTTCTTTGAAGTTTGGTTATGCGTAAAGCGATGATTACCTTCAATCAAAATATCCAAAGCCTCTTGTGGAGACATCTTGTCGCGATTAAGTAACGGGTGCTGGTACATGCGGCTTACCTTTCAAAACTATGTACTCGAATTATACCTGATTGTATATTTGCAGAAACATGTACAGCATTAAGTGAAATGAAAAAAGCCCGCTGCTGGAGCGGGCTTTAGTTAGACTGATCTTACTTACAACTTAACTAGAATTTGTAAGTCATGTCCAATTGGTACAATTCATAATCATCAATATTCAAGCTAATATCGTTACCAGAACCAACGGCACTAATATTCGTATCTTTTCTCTTAGCTTTACCTGCTGAGAAGTTCACAAATACATTGTCTCTAAGGTTGTACTCGCTTTTAAACACAATACCTTTCATGTTTACACGTGAATCCATAAAGTCGGAATCTGGGGTGTTTGGATCAAGTGAGTAAACACCCACATTTTGGTACCATAACTTAGCTGACCAATCACCTTGTTTTGGCTTCTTGTCTTGCTTAGAATCAACACCTACACCTAGCATCCACGCTTTATCATCGTTACCAGCTTTACGAATAGCTGTGTTAGTAGCACCCGTAGAGTTAGCTAATGCTGCTTTATATCGATCATTACCATCAATATTGTATGCATAGTCACCAAATACTTTATAAGCAATATTGCCATCTGTTTTGAAGCTAACTTCAGCTGGAATTTCGATAATTTGTAAATCGTTAGTTGCTAAGGGGTTAGCAACTACAGCAGGAGTAGTACCCACTGCAGGCGTAATGACATAGGATAATGCATTACCATTACCTACCGCGGGAGTAAACTTACCAGGTCTACCGACTTCAACATTATTATTGGTGTATGTATAGTAAGTTATAGCAGCCTTAGCTGATGCATTATCAGTGATTTTAAATTTTGCACCACCTTGGAAAGCCAGCAGCTCATTAGTGGTAGATGCTGAACCAGTGATACTTCCATCGCTGTTTTGTCTTCTATCACCTTCATATTGTGCCTGAAATGCATTTAGGAAAACATCCGCGCTACCAACTTGGAAATTTACTTTCTCCGCCAAACCTTCAACAGTTAAGTCACTATCCCACACCATTGATGTTGTATAAAGTGGGTTAGCTATGCGACCAGCCTCTAAAGCTAACCAATCTGTAACATTCCAACCTAGCATTGCACGTTTCACCAATAAAGCATCTTTGTTATTTGCACCATTAGTTGAACCAAATGTTGCGTTATCTGAACGACCACCAGAACCCATAGCAAAAGCTAAATCAGAATAAAAATCACCTGATGTAGTAGTTGCGCCAAAAGTTAATTTATAGCGAGTACGCGTTCTTTCTTGTTTAACGGAGGTAGCTCGATCATCTTCACCTTCTCTGTATTCTGCACGAGCACGAATATCACCGTACAATTTTGCATTATCAATTGCATCAGAAACGCTCAAGTTTGCCGCTTTTTTAACTTTCTTATCAGCCAGTTGAATGTCGTTTTCACGACCTTTCAACAATGGCAATGCTTCCTCTTCAGTCAGCACGCCTTTTGCAACCAATGCCTGAACAAGATCAAATGTAGAGTCAGCCATTGCACTTGTGCCAAAACCCATTAAAATTGAACCTGCTAGCGTTGCGGCTACCATGTTACGTAATTTAAAATTCATCAAAAATCCCCTCATAAAATTAACTGCATCAATGTATTTTTTCAACACGAGCAGTGTGTTATTTTTTTATGACAATTTGATGACAAAGAACTAATTGGTGGGCAATTAGCAACAACATTGTTGCTAATTAACAACAGGGGAAATGATAGGTAATTTTGAGCATTAATTTATCTAGAGTTAGACATGGTAGAAGCAACTTACATGTCGCGAAGCGGCGCTTCTATAACAACTAGCATTAAAAAGTAAACGGGCAACCCATTAATTAATTTTGCCGCATTGCTCACAACGGGTTACTGCCCTACTCGTAATTTTGAAAATTATGAGTAGGGCAATATACTGATTTTGTATTGCACTAAGGCATAGACAAACTTTTACCTAAGCGCACTACCCATGCTTTACTAGGGTAGTTATTGGCATTTTCACCTACGCCAAAATCGTTATCATTGCTTAGCACCACTACATTGGGTGATAACACCGCTAAACCTTCCAGTTTATCAGTATCAATTTTTGAACGCACATCGTGACTATCGAATACCTCTCTTGTGCTAGCGGGCGTAATAGTGAGCTTACCTAACTTTTCACCCTCTTTCTCAAAGAGCAAAGTATTCATATCTTGATAAGTAAGTATATTGGTTGCTGTGCTTAAGTCTGCCTCGATTAGCTTCACTTTATTGGTGGCACGCTCTAATAACAAAAGCTTGTCTTGCGAAATTGCTACTGCATCAGAGTATTTCAGATCCTTTTGCTTATCTGTTTTTGGATAGGCTGATTTATCGCTTTGCAGTACTACAAACATCCCAGTGACTTTTGCATCTGTAGGCTTTGTAATATCTAAGCGCAAGATTCTAACCAACCGACTTTTTTTATATGCTTTCTTGTTTTCGTTTCCCATTGGGCTTTGTAGGGTTGCAAATGCTGTTTTTCCATCTGGCGTGACACTAACATTTTCAAAACCATGGTTACCACGTCGCTCTTTATAGATTGATGGCAATATCTCTTTTACAGGGTAATTAACACCATCATAAGTTTTACCAATAGGCACGTAGCGCATCAGCACATGGCCGTTCGTGTCAATCACAGCAATACTTGGCCCATATTCTTCAGAGACTAAAAAGTTACCATCGGGTAAAAGTTGCAACGCTTCGGTATCTAAGCCCGCTGGGTGATAACTCAATGGTGAGTTTAACTTGCCTGAGTATGGTTGCTCGTCAACTTCATGATTGCTTAACCCAGTCACTGGTTTACCTTTGCTATCAACAATCGGGATGGCACGAATCACTTCAATCCGTCCAATTGCACCTTTGCCTTGAATGAGCTTTACATGCACGATTGCTGGCGTGAAGCTTGGTAATGGAAAAGTCTTACCATTCACGCTACCGAGCCAATTGGTATGGTCAAAATTAGGCCCCCTGTCCGTTAACATGTAAAACTCACCTGGTTTATTCGGTATAGCCACAATGGCTGAACCAATACCAGGGATATGGCGATTGGGGTAACCACTCTTAACTGCTTGAGCATTGTCACCTAAGTCAATATTTGGATTCAGCGTAGAAATATCGGTGTCTGGCAGCTGGAAAGTCGCCAAAACACTTGCATGCTTATTAGCATTTGGCTTGGCAGGTAGTGAAGACCAATCAAACTGAGTAGATTCTTCTGCCTTTAATGTGTTGCCAACGTTAACGAGCAATAAAGCTGTTAACAAACCTAGTTGAAGATGTTTTGACATTGAGTGTTCCTAAGAGTCAGAGTTACATCAATTAATTTGTCTAGATACAAACTGATGTAACTTAAAAAATATATGGCGTAAAAAAACCGCAAGCTAATTTTTTTAGCTTGCGGTTTTGATTATGTCTTCTGCATCTAACTTAAGATTCAGCGCGCATGTGCGGAAACAAAATCACATCACGGATACTAGCGCTGTCGGTAATCATCATCACTAAGCGATCTATACCGATACCGCAGCCGCCTGCTGGTGGCATGCCGTATTCCAAAGCACGAATAAAGTCCGCATCATAGAACATCGCCTCATGGTCACCCGCTTCTTTAGCTTTCATTTGCGCATGGAAACGTGCGGCTTGATCTTCAGCATCGTTTAACTCGCTGAACCCGTTTGCGATTTCGCGACCAGTCACAAACAATTCAAAACGCTCGGTGATTTCTGGGTTTTTGTCTGATGCACGCGCCAATGGTGAAACTTCAACCGGGTAATCGATAATATAAGTTGGCTCCCACAATTGGCTTTCAGCAGTTTCTTCAAACAATGCCAATTGCAATGCGCCTAAACCAGCGTGATCAAAAGGTTTTGTACCATGTTTAAGGATTTCAGCACGCAAGAACGCTGCATCATTTAACTGCTCAAGCGTATATTGCGGTGCGTATTTTTGGATAGCGCCAACAATTGTTAAACGTTGGAATGGCTTACTTAAATCTAGCTCACGACCTTGATATTCCAGCACGGCAGTTCCTCGTGCTGCGATGGCGGCGGTACGAATACAGTTTTCAGTAAAGTCCATCAACCATTGATAGTCAGTATAAGCCGCATAAAATTCCATCATAGTGAATTCTGGATTATGGCGAACGCTCAAGCCTTCGTTACGGAAGTTACGATTCACTTCAAACACACGCTCAAAACCGCCCACAACTAGGCGTTTCAGATATAACTCTGGGGCGATACGCATGTACATTTGCATATCTAAAGCATTGTGATGCGTAATGAATGGCTTAGCTGAAGCACCACCTGGAATCGGGTGCAACATCGGCGTTTCAACTTCTAAGAATTCATTTTGAATCATAAAATTACGAATCGCAGAAACGACTTTGCTACGTGCAACAAAAGTCGCACGCGTTTCTTCGCTCGTAATTAAATCAACGTAACGTTGGCGATATTTAACTTCTTGATCTTGCAAACCGTGGAACTTCTCTGGCAACGGGCGTAAAGATTTTGTTAGCAAACGAATTTCAGTGACTTTGATTGAAAGCTCGCCAGTTTTAGTTTTAAACAGATAGCCAGTTGCACCTAAAAAGTCGCCCAAATCCCAATGTTTAAATTGCTCATAGACTTCTTCGCTGATCATGTCTTTGGCTACATAAAGCTGAATACGACTGCCTGCATTTGCCCCACTACCATCTTGTATAGTCGCAAAACTTGCTTTACCCATCACACGCTTCAACATCATACGACCAGCCACTACAACGTTAACTGGCGTCGTTTCAAATGCCTCATTTTCTTGATTAGCATAGGCTGCGATTAAATCAGCTGCTTTATGTTGAGGCTTAAAATCGTTAGGGAACGCTACACCACCTGTGGCTTCACGAATGGACTTTAGCTTCTCACGACGCTCTGCAATCACGTGATTTTCATCTACTGGGACTACTTCATTATTTTGCTGGTTATTCTCTTGGCTGCTCATTCTTAAACTCCCTGCTTCAAACTGACTTGTATAAATGGGTCAAGGTCGCCATCCAGCACGCCTTGCGTATTACCAATTTCTACATTGGTACGTAAATCTTTAATGCGGCCTTGGTCTAGCACATAAGACCTGATTTGATGCCCCCAACCAATATCGGTTTTAGCATCTTCAAGCGCTTGTTTGTCTGCATTACGCTTGTTTAGTTCTAGGTTATACAGCGCGCCTTTAAGCATATTCATCGCTTCATCGCGATTGCGATGCTGTGAGCGGTCATTTTGACATTGCACCACGGTATTAGTCGGTAGATGGGTAATACGCACGGCAGAATCGGTTTTGTTAATATGCTGACCACCTGCACCACTGGCGCGATAAGTGTCGATACGCAAATCAGCTGGGTTAATATCAATTTGAATTGAATCATCGACTTCAGGGAAAATTTGCACACTTGCAAATGATGTATGACGTTTGGCATTGCTATCAAACGGTGATTTACGGACTAAGCGATGTACACCATTTTCGGTTCTTAAAGTGCCGTAAGCGTAATCGCCAGTCACCTTGATCGAAGCGCCTTTGATACCTGCCACATCGCCATCAGACTCTTCTAGCACTTCGACTTTAAAGCCTTTGCGTTCACAGTAACGAAGGTACATACGCAGGAGCATGGCCGCCCAATCTTGCGCCTCTGTACCGCCGCTACCTGATTGGAATTCGATAAAGCAGTTATTTGAATCTAACTCGCCAGAGAACATGCGGCGGAATTCCATCTCTGCGACCTGTTTTTCTACAGCTTGTGAATCGGCATCTACACTTAATAAAGTGTCATCGTCATTTTCTTCGCGCGCCATTTCAAATAGCTCGCGACTATCATTTAAACTGCTTTCAACTGCCTGTAGACTGTGTACGACAAGCTCTAACGCACGTTTTTCTTTACCTAAGGCTTGGCTTTTCTTGTTGTCATCCCAAACTTTTGGGTCTTCCAACAAACCATTGACCTCTTCTAGACGCTGAGACTTGGTCTCAAAGTCAAAGATACCCCCTAAGGTCGTTGTTACGCTCACCTAAGTCGATTAGACGATTAGCGATGATATTAAGTTGTTCGGCTTCCATAATGTTTTCTACAATGACTTGCGGTGCTATTGAAAGCCGACATTATACAGTAAAACACACCCCGTTTTTACTCCACGCCGACGCGCCAGGCGCCATCATGGTAAACCACTTGCTCGTCTAACGTCACTCGCTCAGTGACGGCAAACACATCAATATGATACTTTCCATCACCACGTTTAAAGTTAGGTTTACCGTAAACACCATGTTTGGCGCCTAATGACAAATGCACGCCGCACATGCGTTCATAACTACCGATGTCACTCACAGCGCGGTCTTTGGTAAATGCACGATTCAACCCAAAACCAATTTCGCGTAACCAGACCACTTGTTCGTCAGCGCGAATATTGGCTAATACTGTATCGAATTGCGGCGTACTATCTTCAGTGGCGACCACTTGTCCGCTTTCAACAATTAAAGTAATGGGTTTGTCTGGGCGGTTGACTCGGTATTGCGTGTCACCAAAAGCGAAAATGCGAACACGACCATGCACTGCTTCCAGGTCAAGCGCCTCGGTAAAGACCTCGCCGATGGGAAATTGCCCGCCTACATTCTGCATCTCGCTATAATCGCCTATGTTGAGTTTAGCCGATTCAAAGGCTGAACCAAACATCAAGCGAGCATCGGGAAATTGATCGCCGCCGCTATCTAAACAACCGCATTGCGCTTGGTCAATGATAGCTTTGAGTTGCTCACCTACTCCACGAAAATACAGAGGATCATACGCCAGAGCATCTATGTAGTAGCATACCTCAACACCTACCATACGACTCAAATGCGGATGCTCAATAACTTTGAGTCCGCGCTTGAACAACTCGACACGAATACGAAAAGCCTCCAGCCTGAAATTGGTCGACTGAACGAGTACAACCAAATCTGAGACTGCTAAACCAGACAACACCTCTAGCACAGCATCTGGCGTATGTTGATCAAAATCAATAAACTGTGCATCTGGCATGCAACGTCTATAAGCTTGTGTCAAAGTAGTTGCCAGCTCGCAACGCGTATCAAATACCACCACCGCATTATGCGGCGCAGCGTGTTTGAATACATGCGTCAATAGCTCGTTTATATTGCTTTCCGCAATGCCCGCAATATCTGTAGCTAGCCCACTGTTCTCGCCGTCCATCCAAGAGCGCGCGATGGCGCGTTGATTGACTAACAAACTTTAGTTGCCGCGTTAACTACTTCACCATCTTCTTTAGTAAAAGGTCCAATATTTGGATTTTCCAAAATATCTAATACCAACTCTGATGGGCGACATAACTTCACCCCTTTGTTAGTCACTACAATTGGACGATTGATAAGTATTGGATGCTGTAGCATGGCGTCTATCAAAGCGACATCCGATAAGTTTGCATTATCTAAACCTAGCTCAGCGTAAGGTGTGCCTTTTTCGCGGATAAGCGCACGTACGTTGCCACCCATGGCTGCGATAAGCTCAACTAAACGCTCGCGGCTGGGCGGATTCTTTACATACTCAATCACTTCAGGCTCAACACCGCTAGCGCGTATCATGGCCAAGGTATTTCTAGAAGTTCCACAAGATGGGTTATGGTAAATAGTGACGCTCATTTAAAGTCAACTTTCATGATGATAAGCATTATAACTACCGCAACAATCTGTGCGGAAATAAAGACCCAAACATCTGCAGGCTGAATGCCAACAAAAGTATTGGTGAGACTTCTGGCTACGGTAACTGCTGGGTTCGAGAAAAAAGTAGATGATGTAAACCAGTATCCTGCAGTCACAGTTAAAGCAACCAACATAGGTATTTTGTCGCTGGCGTACTTAATTCCCAAACGAATCACTGTAAGCAATATCAGTGTAGCAATTAACTCACTTAGCCAAATACCAAATCCGATACGTGGTTTTGTGGAGACTTGAATGAGCGGTAAAGTAAACATCATATGCACAAGCCACACGCCACTAATCGCTCCCAGAAATTGAGCCACTATATAATTAATGAGTGCGGCGAAACTTAATTTACCCTCACTCCAAAACATAATGCTGACCACTGGATTAAAATGCGCGCCTGAAATAGGCGCTAACAAAGTAATCAACACATATAACCCGCACCCTGTAGCTATGCTGTTGCCTAGCAAGGCAACAGCCGCATTACCAGCCGAAAGTGTGTCACCCATAATGCCAGAGCCAGTGACTATCGCTAGTAGCAATGCCGTGCCAATGAACTCTGTTACAACCAATGCTTTTTGATTCATAACTTCTCAATAGTAATTTATATGGAATTAATGTAAAAAATTTGAACGAATTATATCTTAAGATATTTAGTTATTTATGACATTAGCGCTCGCGGATTTAATCGTGGACGGTTAAAATAGCGAAATAATAAATTTGAAATTAAATTGCAATAAATTTGTAATAAAAATATTGGGAGAATGATGTATGGCAAATGCTGTTTTCGGTCGATTAATGGCTGCAATATCACCACGTAACGACAATTATTTTGTGTTGTTTAACAATTTGGCTGATAGTGCAGTGAAAGGCTCCAAAGTACTTGCCATGATGTCGGCAGTGAATGATCCAACTAAGTTCGAAGAACATTTTGCTGAAATCAGAGCCATCGAATCACAAGCAGATGAATACACCAAAGAAATTCTTCTCTCACTTCACAAAACTTATATTACTCCATTTGACCGCCGCGAAATTCGCGAACTAGCCATGGCGCTAGATGACATTATTGACTACATGGAAGATATTCCACAAAGCTCTAAAATATACGGCCACAGTGACTTCACACCTGAAATGGTGGCATTAGGTCAAATTTTATTACGTGCATCAGAAAAAGTACGCGATGCCGTAAATATGCTTTCTGACATGAAAAATGCAGAACGCATTTTACGTACTTGCGAAGAAATCAGCGCAATTGAAGGTGAGGCTGACCATGTAATGCGTGCAGGTATGCGTCGCTTGTTTGATGAAGAAGCCGATGCTCGCAAATTGATTCGCTCAAAAGAACTTTATGATTTGTTTGAAATGGCGGTTGATAGCTGTGAAGATGTAGCCGATGTAATCCACGGTGTCGTGCTAGAGCGAATTTAAGGAGCACGGCATGGATCACGCAATCCTCATCATGGCATTGCTCGTGGTGGTTGCCCTCATGTTTGACTTCATGAACGGCTTTCACGATGCAGCAAACTCCATTGCACTTATGGTTTCAACCCGGTTACTAACGCCGCAAGCAGCGGTAGTTTGGGCAGCATTTTTCAATTTAATCGCTTTTTTGTTTTTTGGGCTACACGTTGCAAACGTAGTTGGTAAAGGCATTATTTCTAAAGAGATTATTGATAATGCGGTGATATTTGGCGCGCTTAGTGGCGCCATATCATGGAACCTGATTACTTGGTGGTTTGGTATTCCATCATCTTCATCACATGCATTAGTTGGCGGCTTAGTTGGCGCTGGCGTGGCTAAAGCAGGTACTGGCGCTATTGTTGCCGAAGGTCTAATTAAAACTTCAGTCGCCATTATTCTTTCGCCTTTATTCGGCATGCTGCTCGCGCTAATACTAATGGTGCTAGTGTTGTGGATATACGAAAAATCATCGCCCTACCCAACTGAGCGCATGTTTAATAAGTTGCAGTTTGTATCATCATCACTTTACAGCTTAGGTCATGGTGGTAACGACGCACAAAAAACCATGGGGATTATTGCAGTTTTACTTTACGCCAACGGTTATATTCAAGGTGATTTCCATGTGCCATTTTGGGTAGTTATTTCTTGCCAAATTGCTATGGCATGCGGCACATTGTTTGGCGGCTGGCGTATAGTCCGGACTATGGGGATGGGGATCACACGCATTCGTCCTTCTGGTGGCTTTTGTGCACAAACTTCTGGGGCTATCGCTTTATTTATAGCCACTTCTCTTGGCATTCCAGTATCAACCACACATACAATTACTGGTGCGATTGTTGGCGTTGGGTTGTCAAGACGCGTATCTGCAGTACGCTGGGGTTTGGCATCACGCATTGTTTGGGCATGGGTTCTTACCATCCCATGCGCGGGCTTAATTGCAGCGATTAGTTACCATTTTGGTAGCACATTTTTAAAATAGCTAAAACTTAGCTTATTAAATAAAAAGGGACTCTTAGTGGTCCCTTTTTTATTTTTAACGTTTCTTCAATTTGTCATTAAATTGTCATATTTGATTTCTAGAATGGTCATCAAGTTAAACCTACTCATGAAACAAACAGGAGAAATTAATGCAAGTAAGCAACTTTAATCTTAAGGCAGCTCTTTTAGCAGCAGGTCTTATCCTCGCCCCTAGCGCATTCGCAACTGACATTACTGGTGCTGGCGCTACTTTCCCATACCCAATTTACGCAAAATGGGCTGAGTCATACAATGTTAAAACTGGCGTTAAATTAAATTACCAATCTATCGGTTCTGGCGGTGGTATTAAACAAATCACTAACAAGACAGTAGATTTCGGCGCTTCTGATAAACCATTAAAACCTGAAGAGTTAGAAAAAGCTGGTTTAGTGCAATTCCCAGCAGTTGTTGGTGGTGTAGTTCCTGTAGTGAATGTACCTGGTGTTACTGATGGCGAAATGCGTTTAAACGGTGAAGTGTTAGCTAACATTTATTTGAAAAAAATCGTTAAATGGAATGACCCTGCAATTAAAGCACTTAACCCAAGCTTGGCATTACCAGATACAGCAATTACTGTAGTACATCGTTCTGACGGTTCAGGTACGTCTTTTGTATTTACTAACTACTTAAGCAAAGTTAGCAAAGAGTGGAGCGATAAAGTAGGTGCTGACACTTCTGTCGCTTGGCCAACTGGTTTAGGTGGTAAAGGTAATGAAGGCGTGGCTTCATACGCACAACGTATTAAAGGTTCAATTGGTTATGTTGAATATGCCTTCGCTAAACAAAACAATTTACCTACAGTAAGTTTACAAAACCGTGATGGTGAGTTTACTAAACCAAGTATCGAAAGCTTCCAATCTGCTGCTAAATACGCTGAATGGGAAAAAGCACCTGGTTTTTACGAAATTTTAACGAATGAGCCTGGCAAAGCAACATGGCCTATCACTGGCGCTAGCTTCATCTTGATGCACAAACTACAAGACAAACCAGCTAACGGTGCTGAAGTACTCAAGTTCTTTGACTGGAGCTATAACAATGGTGCTTTGATGGCTAAAGGTTTGGACTATGTACCAATGCCTGACAACGTTGTAAAATTGATTGAAACTAGCTGGAAAACAAACATTAAAAGCAAAGATGGCGCTGCAGTTTGGACTAAATAGTTTTAAATCTAACTCGCTTTAAATTAAGATAAAGTAGTCATTAAAGTTAATAGGCGACCCTAAAAGGTTGCTTATTAACAATATCAAACTTAAATACTGTTGAAGGGAATATAAAATGGATACGTATGCCCCTTCGGCAGTTTTAAATGATCAGAAAATCATTCGAGAATCAATTTCAATGCCGAATAGCCCACAAAATAAAAACATTGGAGCGACGCTAGATAAGCTGTTTCGCTATACCACCATGTTTTTTGCTTTCCTAGTTTTCATCTTACTGTTTGGCATTATTATTACCTTATTAGTGGGTAGCCTGCCTGCATTGAAGATGTTCGGTGCATCTTTTTTCACAAGTACAGCATGGAATCCCGTCACGATTGACTTTGGTGGTGTAGTGCCTATTTATGGCACATTTATCACCGCTTTAATTGCGATGCTCATCGGCATCCCAGTGAGTTTTGGTATTGCTATTTTCATCACAGAACTCTCTCCTAACTGGCTAAAACGCCCAATTGGTGTAGCTATTGAACTACTAGCAGGTATCCCAAGTATTATTTACGGCATGTGGGGTTTATTTGTATTCGCCCCGCTGTTTGCTGACCACGTACAACCTTGGATGAACGATAACCTTGGCACATTGCCTTTAATAGGCGCTCTATTTCAAGGCCCACCTATGGGTATTGGCATGTTTACCGCAGGCTTTATTCTTGCCATTATGGTGATTCCATACACAGCATCAGTCATGCGAGATGTATTCGAAATTGTGCCTAGCATGCTTAAAGAGTCCGCATATGGTCTAGGTTCAACCACTTGGGAAGTCATTTGGAACGTAGTGCTTCCTTACACTAAAACAGGTGTGGTTGGCGGCATTATGCTTGGTTTAGGTAGAGCACTTGGTGAAACAATGGCGGTGACATTTGTTATTGGTAATGCGCACGAGCTGTCCGCTTCGCTCATGATGCCAGGTAATACGATTTCATCCGCTTTAGCTAACGAATTTACTGAAGCAGTTGGTGACGTTTACACCTCATCACTCATTACGTTAGGTTTAACATTATTTGTGATTACATTTATTGTGCTGTCACTGGCTAAATTGTTATTGATACGCTTATCACTGCGTGAAGGGAAACAGTCATGAAAGGCCTTGATAACAAGCGCTACATGCGTCGTAAATTTGTCAATGGACTTACACTAAGCTTATCTGTTGCCACAGTTATATTTGCACTTACATTCTTAGTATGGATTTTATGGACATTGTTCAGCCAAGGTCTTAGCCACTTAACGCTGGATGTATTTACTAAAATGACGCCACCTCCTGGTAGCTCAGGCGGCTTGTTAAATGCCATTGTAGGTAGTTTATACATGGTGTTTTTTGCTACAGTCATCGGCACCCCTGTCGGCATATTAGCTGGAACCTACCTTTCAGAATACGGTAAGTCAGGCTGGTTAGCGCCAACTACTAGATTCATTAATGACATCTTGTTATCAGCACCATCCATTGTCATCGGTCTATTTGTGTATGAAGTAGCCGTGCATAGTGTTAATCACTTTTCTGGTTGGGCTGGTTCATTCGCCCTCTCATTGTTGGTGATACCTGTTGTAGTGCGTACTACAGAAAACATGATGTCATTGGTACCTAGTACATTACGTGAAGCCGCAGCAGCACTCGGTGCACCTTACTGGAAAGTCATTGTGAATGTTGTATACAAATCAGCAAGAACTGGGATTTTGACAGGGCTATTACTTGCAGTTGCACGTATCAGTGGCGAAACCGCACCACTATTATTCACCGCGTTGAATAATCAGTTCTGGAGCACTGATATGAACCAACCAATTTCAAGTTTAGCGGTTGTGATTTTCCAATTCGCAATGAGTCCATATGAAGACTGGCAGCACCTTGCATGGGCTGGCGCCTTACTCATTACCTTATTCGTGCTTGGCCTCAAT
>Ga0208124_100053_pt1 | contig 89695 bp, 76 predicted proteins | sample LakWasM104_HOW12_2_FD_183922 | JGI IMG/M metagenome (GOLD analysis project Ga0208124, IMG submission 183922) | Freshwater sediment methanotrophic microbial communities from Lake Washington under simulated oxygen tension - Sediment Metagenome... | ecosystem: Environmental > Aquatic > Freshwater >...
ATGATGCCCATCATGGAAGACGAGCACGGCACCTACATCATGAACAGCAAGGACCTGCGCGCGGTGGAGCATGTGGCGCGCCTCACGCAGATCGGTGTCGATTCGCTCAAGATCGAAGGCCGCACCAAGAGCCTGTACTACGTGGCCCGCACCGCCCAGGTCTACAGCCGCGCCATCGACGACGCCGTGGCGGGCCGCCCCTTCAACCCTGAGTTGCTGATTGAGCTCGAAGGCCTGTCCAACCGGGGCTACACCGGCGGCCTGCTGGAGCGCCGCCCCAGCAACGATTACCAGAACTACATCAGCGGCCACTCGGCCACGCAGCGCAGCCAGTATGTGGGCGAGGTGCTGGGTGCCGAAGGACAGGCCGATGTGGGCCTGTCAGGAGATTGGGTACAGGTAGAAACCAAGAACCACTTTGCCGTGGGCGACCTGGTCGAGGTCGTGCACCCCAGCGGCAACACCACCGTGCGCCTGCAAGAGATGCGCAATGTGGAAGGCCAGCCCGTGCAGGTCGCCCAGGGCAGCCCGGTGCGCGTGTGGATCCCGATGCCCGCGCGCTACAGCGGCGCGCTGCTGGCGCGGGTGATTGAATCGCAACCGCCTGCTGCAGCGGCAGAGCCTGCATTGGCGGTGTAACTCTTTTGCAGGGGCTGGAGCATGAAGACCTTGGTGCACGCCACACGGCCTCGCCACTGGACCATGGCTGCTTTGCTGGGCGCAGTTCTCGTAGGCCCGGCCAATGCCCAGACGCCGGCTGTGGCGCCAGCCAAGCAGCGTTATGTGCAGGGCTCCTGGGTCAACCTGCGCGATGCTGCCCAGTCGCAGGCGCGCATCGTGGCCCAGGTGCCCGCCAACACCGTGCTGCAGCAGATCACCGAGCGCGACGGCTGGTGCGCCGTGCTCTACACGGGCGATGCGCGCCTGGGCCCGCCGTTGCCTGAGCCCCTGCAAGCCTATGTGGCCTGCAACCTGCTGGCCGATCAGCCCCTCACCCTGGCCCAGGCAGGCAAGGACGCCGCCCGCGCCTTCTGGGTCGCACCGTCACCCAATCGCCTGCGCGCATACGGCAACGCCCTGCCGCGTCCGCTGGCCCTGCAGCTGCCCGCGCTGGCCAAAAGCCACGCGCATGAAATGCCGGTGCAGTACCCCACCCGAGCTGAGTGGGAAGCCGCCAAGAAGCTCATGCGCGCTGGCGTGGTGCTGCGGCCCGAGCAGGAGATCGACCGGGGTCGCTCCGTCAACCCGCTGGACGACCTGAAGCTGGCCACCCGTGTCGTGGACCACATTCCCGCCGTGACCCCTTTGGCCGCCAAGCCGACCTTGCCAGCGATTGCCCCGTCGTACTTTCGGTCCCACACCAGCGTGGCCCTGCTGCACGAGACCGATGCCGACGGCCTGGCCGCCGTGGCGGGCACCCGCATCAGCGTCATCCCTACCGGCGTGCCCGTGGGGCGGTTCAATCGCCACAGTGGTCCCGAAATCGAGTACATCACCGGCTTCTGGGACGTGGGCACTGCCGACCAGGCCTTCGCACCCGCGCTGACCATCTATGCCATCACCCACCAGGGCCTGGTGGGTGCCCATACTCTGCGCCAGCGCTATTGGGACATCAGCAACGAAGACCACTACTGCGGCGGCCACTACCCCGGCCGTGGGTTCAAGGATCCTGGTGAAGAAGCCCAACCTGTGCGCGGCTATGCCAAGCTGTCCGACAGTGCCCAGGTACTGACCCGCCTGGTGCTGCCCGCAAAGCTTCCGCCGGACGCGGTGAAGGTGAAGACCCGGCGCTACGCCACGAGCTGGATGCAGCCTGCCGACCCGCCCATCCGCGACAAGCCCCAGCGCAAAAACACCGCCGTGATGGTGCACGAGATTGACCTCGACCGCGACGGCGTGGCGGACATTCTGCGCATCGACACTCCCTCGCCGGGCGGCATGAGCTTTGAGCCCATCTTTGAATGGCGCTGGTACCTCAATATCAACGGCCAGTGGTTTCCGGCGGGGTATTGGGTGGATCAGGAGTGCACGTGAGGGGAGGCTGCTGGACAACGTTCGGCTGGGAGCAGCAGTCGGCGAGCCAGTGTCACCGTCCAATTCAATGCTTGAATGTTATTTTTCTCTTCAATTGAAGTTTGCCGCGCACTATGCGGTGAAAGCGGCGGTTCCAATTGACGTGGCCATTGACCGTTGTACTAACCTGCGACGCAGGCTGAACCTTTGGGGCAACGCCGGCGAGACTCAATGGCATCGCTTCTTGGCCAGAGTTCAAAGCACAGGCAGTGACCATGCTGCCCACCTCGCCTTGTGCGCCGAGTACCAGCGGGCCCACTCCTACCCCGAACTCGAACGGTCGTTTGGCTGCTTCTCGTACGACCCGCCCGATGCCACCGGTACCTTGCGCATCCACTTTCTACCGCCAAGTGGACTCAAGTCCAGTCCATTGGCCGTTGAGAACGTCGGCGCGAGGATGTCAGACCTGCGCGACTTGTTTGCACATGTTCAGCGAAGTGCGCCAATGGCTACAACAGTGCGTGGCGTTTCGTGGCTCTACAACCTTCACGCCTACAGGCGGCTCTTTCCTCTGGCCTATAGCGCATCAGTGCAAGCCGTGCGGTTTCCATTGCATTTGAATGGGAGTTCAACCTGGGGCCAGGTCTTGAACTGGCGACAGGAAGTGAAAGCGGCTGTGCGGGATCAATTGTTGGCTCGCCTTGATGACATGAGCGTTGAAAATCCCTGGGAGATTTTTCCGCTCCAGGCCAAGGTCGCCACGAGCCCGATTGATGTGTTTTATGAGCAGTTCAGCTGAGTACTGCTGAACGTCGGGCATGGCTCTCATCCGTCTGCCAGCGGATCTGCACGGCGCCTCCCTCTTATCACTGCCCCGGCTGACGCAACAACGCCCCCAACACCAGCGCCTCGGCCAGCACTTCCAGCCCTTCTTCCAGCGTGGCCAGCAGCGATGGCAGATCGGGCAGGCGGGGCCAGCGCGCTTGCACTTCGGGCCATTGGTCCACACCAATCGCCAGCCAGCCCACAGCCAGGCCCGCCCACAGCAGGGCGCGGGTGCCGGTGTGTAGCAAGGCGCGGTGCAGCCAGGCCATGGTGAGCAGGCCCACCACCGCCACGGCGAGCATGGGGGCTTCGCGCACGGGGGCCCAGCGGCAGGCATCCGTCCATTCATGGCAGCGGAACTTCCACAGCTCGTGCAGCATGAACTGCTCGTCCAGCGCCAGCACAAAAAACGCAAGCGCCAGCCAGGCACCCAGCAGCCGGGGCAGGGCGCGGTCCCCCACCATCCGCAGGGCCGTGATGCTGAGCGCCAGCAGCAGCGCGCTCGACAGCCACGACACCGGCGAGCCGTCCGAGCGGAAGGCGCGCTCCCACTGCGGCGCATACATCCACCCACTGAACAGCAGGAAGCCCAGCACGGCCATCAGCAGTGCGGGCGCAACCCCGGTGTGGGGCGTGGGGTGGCGATCAACAAGGCGCGGGCGGGCGGTGGTGTGCGGGTGCATGGCGGGGAGGTGGCTGCGCGCTGAGAGGCAGCGCGGCGGGCGGTGGAACCGGATTGTGGACAAAAAGTGCCGGTAGCGCCGGACTTTATTGCACCTTTTGCTATGTAGTTGATAGCTGATACGGGCAACAGGTTTGCCCGCACCATGGCCTGTTCACGCTGGACGAATCACTACAGAATCGGGCATCCATTCCCCAGGCAACCCGGCATGACCCTCCCGATCGATCCGTCCCGCACGGCACTGCCGCCCGTGGCCCAGTTCCTGGCCGAGGCGGCGCTGCAGCGGCAGACGGCGTTGCTGGGGCTGGACAAGCCCAAACCTGCTGTACCCGCCGCACCCTCGCCGTTGCCCACGGCAGACCCCAGCGCGCCGCCGCCCTCGGTCACATCACCCAGCCCGCCCGGCGGGCCGCTGCCTACGCCGGCAGACCAGGCCAGCATCTCGCCCCAGGCGCGCGAACAGTTGGCGGCGGGCTTCGACCCGCGCCGGGCGGGCGGGGTCGATGGCCGCTTGCAGGGCGCAAGGGGTGAGGGCGCCGCGCGGGCCGCACCACCGGGGTCGTCGGCGCTGCCGCGTGGCGCAACCATGGCGGCGCAGGCCAATGCGGCAACCTCCGCTGCCTCCGCCACAAGTGGCACGGCCTGGCCCGCGTCGGGCCTCAGCGCACCGTTGCTGCGGATGGTGAGTGCCCTGGTGGCACAGGTCACCGCCCAGGCCGGAGTGCCGCAACGCGTGGTGGCCGCGCAGCCCTGGCCGATTGGCATGGCGCAGGCGCTGGAGAGCGGCGCGCTGGATGCCGACCAGCCGCCGCTGCAAACCTGGCTGGTGCGCCAGGGCGTGGTGTCGACCCCCGAGGGGCCGCGCGGGCTGGCGCTCACCTTGCGTGCCCCGGTGCCGTGGCTGGCGGCCCAGGCGTCACCTGCCGCTGCGGGCGCGGCGGCGGCGCAAGTCAGCGCAAGCCTGGGCGCGGGCGCCACCGCTGCGGGCGGCGCGCTGCAGGTGCCTTTTGCGGGCGGCGGCCAGGCGTTGCAATCGGGGGTCATGGCCTTGGTGTTGCAGGGCATGGATGCTGCCGCGCCGCGCACCAGCGCGCTGCTGGTGCTGGACCTGCAACCGCAACTGGCCGCCACCGTGTATGGCCGCGACATGCTGCAGCAGGCCACAGGGCGCCTGGACCCCTGGACCCAGATGGCCGTGCTGCAGGCCAGCGGCCAGGTGCCGCGCGAGGACGCGCGGGCGCGCAACGGGGAATCGGGCCTGTGCGAGACCGTGGGCTGCCCGTATGCAGCGCGCGCAGAGTGTGCGCAGCCCTTCTGTCTGGCGCTGCGCGGCGTGTTGCCGCCCGAACCGGTCGGGCCAGCGCCGTCTGCCTGAGGGCGCTCCCGGATGTTCTCTAACGACTGTGTGCGAAGTCGTGCCCACCACCGGGCAGGGTGCGTGAGGGCTCCCACGCAGGGCGGGTGGTGTGTTCGCTCTGGCGTACAGGGGTTGCGGCCACTGCTGCCGCACTGGCCGTCTCCGCCGGGGCGGCGGCGCCCACGCTGCGCACCAGGTCTGCATGGCGGGCGCGGGTGATGGGGTAGGCCATCAGCAGCGGGATGGCCAGCACCAGGCACAGCGCTGGCAGCAGGCCCGTCATGGCCGTGATGCCTTGCAGCGCCTGGGCAGACTGGGCTACGTTGGGCACATAACCGGTCAGCTCCAGCATGCCGGCCACCAGCACCGTGGCCAGGGTGCGAGCCAGCTTATCGACCAGGCCATACAGGCCGTAGTACATGCCGGTCTGGCGCTCGCCCGCCTGCATGTGACCGTGGTCGATGGTGTCGGGCACCATGGCAAACGGCACGATCCAGTGCGCACCCATGCCAATGCCCACCACCACCAGAATGCCCGTCACCAGGGCCTGCTGGCCTGGGCCCACCCAGTACAGCGCTACCAGCCCCGCGCAGCAAAACACCAGCCCGAGGATGTAGGCCAGGTTCTTCTCCCACCGGTCCACCACGCGCTTCCACACGAACAGCGAGACGCCCACCACCGCGAGCAGGATGCCCATGAAGCGTGGCAGGTCGCCCTTGTCGCCCTGCAGCTGGTAGATGACGAAATAAGCGAGCGAGGCCTGCACCAGCGTGAGGCCCAGCCGCACCAGCCCGGCTGCGCTCACCAGCATCACAAACGGGCGGTTGCGCAGCGTGGCCAGCAGGGTGCTGCGTACCGATGTCCAGCCGGGTGTGGCTGCTGGAGGGTTTGGGGCCGTAGGCGATAAGTCGCCGGTGGTGGCGGGCTCGCGCACGCGCCAGGCCACCACGGCCACAGCGACCCCGGCGGCCAGCCCGAAACAGGCGCCGGCCAGTGCGTAGCCCGTGCGTGCATCGGGCGCGGCCCGTACCAGCAGGGGCATGAACACGCTGCCCGCAAAAAACCCCAGCAGGGCACCCATGGATGCAAAAGCCGTGAGGCTGGTGCGCTCGTCGTAGTCCTGCGTCATGTTGGCGGCCATGGCCTGGTAGGGCAGCTGCACCAGCGTCATCACGGTGTCGAACAAGGTGTAGGTGACGGCGATCCACACAAACGCTGCCCAGGGGCTCAGGCCCGGCGGCACCATCCACACGGCGGCAGCCACCACCGCCAGGGGCAGGGCGCCGTAGATCAGGTACACGCGGTGGCGGCCGTGGCGCGAGCGCGTGCGGTCGGTCAGCCAGCCAAACAGCGGGTCGTTGATGGTGTCCCACACCTTGCCCACCAGCAGCGCCGCACCGGCCACGGCCGGAGGCACCAGGGCCACATCGGTGTAGAAGATCATGAGCAGGAAGCTCATGGCCGCAATCAGCATCTGCAGGCCGACGTTGCCCACGGCGTAGCCGAGCTTGGTGCCCAGGCTCAGCCGGATGTGTGGGGTGTGCTGCATGTTCATGGGGGCTGTCATGGGTGCGCGGATGCCATTGCTTCGGCCCGGGCAGCCGTCGCCATCGAGCCCGCCACAGGCTCTGCGCGCGCCGTGTGCGCCGCGCTGTTGCGCGGCGGCATGGCCTCCAGCATCAGGCGCACCTCGCGCCGCAGCATCTTGTTGAGGAAGCTGCGCGGAATTTCGGTGACCAGGCGCACATCGTCGGGCCGCATCTCGGGCGGCAGGTGTTGCACCAGGAACTCCGCCAGGTCGTGCTCCAGGGCCTGGGTGCCCCGGTCGTTGCGCCAGCTCTGCCGCAGGCTGGCCACCAGCACGGCGGCGGTGCCGTGCTGCACCAGGCAGGCCTCTTTGACGGCCGGGTGGCAGTGCGCCACTTCCTCGATCTCGCGCGGGTTGAGTGCCTGGCCGTGGCGCACCACGCGGTCGGCGCTGCGGCCCAGCACGTGCAGATAGCCCGCAGCATCGAAATAGCCCAGGTCCCCCATCACCACCCAGCCGTCGCGCAGGGTCTCGCTGGTCTTTTCCGGGTCCAGCCAGTAGCCATCAAACCGCACCGGCGTCTGCACGGTGATCAGGCCCATCTGGCCCAGCGGCAGCGGCGCAAACTGCTCGTCGCGGATGACCACGTCCACGCCCGGCATCACGCGACCCACGGTGGAGAGGATGTCGTTGCCCAGCGGGTTGCCTTGCGCGTCCACATGCTCGTGGGGCAGCAACCAGGTGATGGGGGGCAGGGCCTCCAGGCAGCCGTAGCCCTGCTGGAAGATGGGCCCGAAGCGGCGGATGGCCTCGGCGATCTTGGGCGCGGGCATCATCTCCGAGCCGTAGGGCACATGGGTCAGCGACGACAGGTCGTACTGGCCCAGCGTGGGCTCGTCCAGCAGGTCGATGATGGCCGAGGGCGACAGGAAAGCGCGCGACACGCGGTGCTTCTGGATCAGCCCGGCCAGCGTGGTGGCGCGGAAGTCCTCGGGCATCACCAGCGCCGCACCCGCCAGCAGCGTAGGCAGCACCAGGCCCGAGCCCGGGCCGGTGAGCGGCAGGCCCAGCATGTTCACGTCCGGTCCGTTGGCGGGCGGCTTGAAGTCGATGGCGCGCGAGATCAACCGCACGCTGTCCAGGTATTTGCGGTTGCTGTAGCCAATGGACTTGGGCAGGCCCGTGGTGCCTGAGGTCATGTGCAGCGCGAACACATCGTCCTCGTGCACGTCGGCCGTTCCCGCAGAGGGGGTCTGCTGCGCCAGGGCGCGCTCGTATTCATCCCCCAGCGCCAGCACGCGCAGGCCGGGCAGCTGCTCGCGCACGGCCTGCAGGATGGGCGCGCTCAGCAGCGGGTCATGGATGAAGACGGTGGGCTTGACGCGGCCCATGGTCGTGAGCGCTGCCTCGGCAGGCAGGTGCTTGTGAAAGCTGGCAAAGATGGTGCCGTTCTCGAACGTGGCCAGGCGGGTTTCGTACTGCTCTCCGGTCTCGGGCAGCCAGGTAAAGACCACGTCCCCTTTTTTTACGCCCTGGGCCTGCATCCAGGCCTGCAGGCGGTACACGCGATCCTGCAACTGCCCGTAGGTGAGGGTGCCGCGCCGGTCGATGAGCGCGGGTTTGTGGGGGTGCAGGCGGTACGCCAGACGGGCCACGGAGCGCGCGGTGCGCAGGCGGCTGAGCAGAAAGCGCGCCAGCAGGCTGCGCAGGGATGGAAGGGCCACCAGAATCTCCCGAAGACGGCGTGAGTGCGAAGTCCAGGCAGTTTTTCACGCAAGGTCCGGGGGAAAGATCACCATTTGTATGTGTGCGTATCTTTTGGTTTCTGCGGCGGCTGCGCGGTCGTTCTGGGGCCTTGAACGGCCGTTGTGCGCGCTTGCTGCGTCGCCACGGCGCAACAGCCACGGTGGCTGCGCAAGGCCTGGGCAAAGAAAAACCGCCAGGGCTGGATCGCAGCGGCTGGCGGTGGTGTGACGGCCTGCCCCGGGTAAGGGGCGGGCCGGTGGGGCGGGCGAGGGCTTATGGATACAGGCCGCGCATTTCGCGGGCGTGCAGGATGCGCTGGCAGGCCACGATGAAGGTGGCGGTGCGCAGGCTCACCTTGTGCTCTTGCGCCACTTGCCAGATACCCGCAAAGGCCTCTTGCATGATGCGCACCAGGCGGGCGTTGATCTCGTCTTCGCTCCAGAAGAAGCTGGAAAAATCCTGCACCCACTCAAAGTAGCTCACTGTCACGCCGCCGGCGTTGGCGATCACATCGGGCAGCACCAGCACGCCCTTGTCGTGCAGGATGTCGTCGGCTTCGGTGGTCGTGGGGCCGTTGGCGCCTTCGATCACGAGCTTGGCCTTGATCTGGCCCGCGTTGTCCTTGGTGATCTGGCCTTCCAGCGCGGCAGGGATCAGGATCTCGCAATCCACGCCCCAGAACTCTTCGGCCTTCATCACATCGGCGCCCGCAAAGCCGCCCACGCCACCACGGGTCTTCACATGCGCCAGCAGTGCGGGCACATCCACGCCCTTGCTGTTGAAGATGGTGCCGGTGTGGTCTTGCACCGCCACCACCTTGGCACCCGCTTCGGCAAACAGCTTGGCGGCAATGCCGCCTACATTGCCAAAGCCCTGCACGGCCACGCGGGCACCGTCGAGCGCCAGGCCGGTCAGCTTGGCGGCTTCCACGCCCACGGTGAACACGCCACGGCCGGTGGCTTCCACACGGCCCAGCGAGCCACCCAGGTCCACGGGCTTGCCGGTGACCACGCCGGTGGCGGTGGCGCCCACGTTCATGGAATAGGTGTCCATCATCCAGGCCATGATCTGGCCGTTGGTGTTCACGTCGGGTGCGGGGATGTCCTTGGACGGGCCGATCAGCAGGCCGATTTCGCTGGTGTAGCGGCGCGTCAGGCGCTCCAGCTCACCCATCGACAGCTTCTTGGGGTCCACGCGGATACCACCCTTGGCACCGCCGTAGGGCACGTTCACCGCGGCGTTCTTCACCGACATCCAGGCCGACAAAGCCATCACTTCCGACAGCGTCACGTCCTGGTGAAAACGCACGCCACCCTTGCCCGGGCCGCGGCTTAGGTTGTGCTGCACGCGGTAGCCTTCGTAGTGGGCGATGGTGCCGTTGTCCAGCTCGATCGGCACGTCCACGATCAGGATGCGCTTGGGACGCTTGAGCGTTTCCACCCAACGCGCCAGGCTGCCCAGGTAAGGGGTGACGCGGTCCACCTGCTGCAGGTAGTTGCCCCAGGGGCCGAGGTGGTCGGCCTGCAGGTACGAGGGCAGGGGGTGGGATTGTGCGGCGGGGGCGCCGACGGGGTTTGACATGGTGAATTTCCTTGTGGGATCAGTTCAGACTGCGAAGCTTATGCCTCGGCCCGGGCACTGTCCAAGGCCGGTGTGTTTGTGGGTTATGCATTTGATGCATAGTTTGGTGTAACCCCATTCCATGCTGCAGTGCGGCAATCTACCGGTGGGGTAGCGGCCCGTGGGCCCGGACCTTGCCGGGCGGCCCGTTGCGCCTAGACTCGGCCAGCCCGGCGCAGAACCAGGCGCTGCACCGGACGCACACCGGACCGCCGGGACCATGAAAAAAGAGAGGGAAATCCCATGAGCGTGACCCACACCGCCTGTCCGCAGTGCCAGGCGCCCAACCACCCTACGGCGCGTTGGTGCGTGAAGTGCGCCCACCCCCTGGAGGCAGAGGCCAACCTCGCCACCCCCGCTGCCCCGGCGCCGATGGAGTTTGTGTTCGACGACGACGAGCACCCTGCTGCGGGCCCGGCGCGCCAGCGACCGGCCATGGCCTACGCAGGCGCCGCAGTGGCCCTGCTGGTGGTGGCGGGCGTTGCGGCCTGGTACCTGCTGGGCCGGCCCGATGCCGTGCCGCCCCCGCAGCAGGCCCCGGCCGTCGCAGCCCCCGCCGCCGTGCCCGGCACTGCGGGCACTGCGGAGCCTGCACCTGCCCGCCCCGAGCCGGTGGAGGAAATCATTGAATCCGAACGCGCACGCCCGGCAGCCGCTGCGTCCGCACCAGACAGTACCGCTGCTGCACCGTCGTCTGCATCTGCGGCCTCTGCGCCGCCTTTCACGCCTGTCACCGCGCCCCGCGTGGCCGATGCGGCATCGCTGCCTGCCACCGGCAAGCCACGCGCAGTGGCACCGGCCGACAACGCACCGTGGCCGCCGCCCGCAGCGCCCGCGCCGTCGCCCGGCGACAGCCTGGCCCGCTTGCGCGGCGCGCTGGCCCAGTGCGCGGCCATGAGCAACGAGCTGTCGCGCGCAAGCTGCCTCACCCGCACACGGCAGAACTTCTGCGGCGACGCCTGGGGCCGCATCCCCGAATGCCCGCCGGGCCAGTGATGGCATGCGCAGCCTGTCTTTGCGCCGCCCGCTGCCGTGTCCGCAGCGGTGCGGGGCCTATTCGATGCGGATCTTCTGCAGCGCCGGGTCGCCCGGGGGGTAGCGCAGGTCCAGGCCGGTGAGCACTTCGCGCACCAGCGTGGCGATCATCAGGTTGCGGTGGGTCTTGGAGTTGGCAGGCACGATGGTCCACGGCGCCCAGGGCGTGTGCGTGGCGGCCAGCAGCATTTCGTAGGCCTTCTGGTACTGGCTCCACTGCTTGCGTGCCTCGATGTCGCTCATCGAGAACTTCCAGTGCTTGGCCGGGTCGTCCAGGCGCTCCTGCAGGCGTTCGCGCTGCTCGTCTGCGCTGATGTGCAGCATGAACTTGAGCACGATGGTGCCGGTGTGCGTGAGCATGCGCTCGAAGTCGTTGATGTGGCCAAAGCGCTGGTGGTGCTGCTCGGGGGTGATCCATCCGTTCACGGCGGGCACCAGCACGTCCTCGTAGTGGCTGCGGTTGAACACCGTGATCTCGCCCGCGCCGGGCACCTTCTGGTGGATGCGCCACAGGTAGTCGTGGGCACGTTCGGCCTCGGTGGGTGCGCTCCAGCCCACGGCGTGCACGCCCAGCGCGCTCATGCGGCCAAACACGCCCCGGATGGTGCCGTCCTTGCCAGCCGTGTCCGTGCCCTGCAGGATCACCAGCAGCTTGTAGCGCTTGTCGGCATAGAACAGGTTCTGTAGCGTGTCCAGCTCCTGCGCAATCGACTCGGTGGCGGCCTTGTCCTTGAGCTTGTCGCCCAGCGAAAACGGCTTGGCCGACGGATCAAAGTCCTTGAGCGCCACCGTGCGGCGGTGTTTTCCGGCCTTGCGCCGCTCGGGCTGGCCGTCGGGCCGCTTCTCGTCGTCGTGCTGCGGCGCGTCCGGCTGCCACTGCGACCAGCGCTGGGCCACGTCTTTGTTGCTGCTGTGAAACGGGTGGTTCATGCGGGCTCCTCGATGGGCCATCGTACGTCAGCAGCGCGGGCGCGGTCTCCTCTTCTACGAAAACATGATGCTATCAAGCCCATAGCTGATTGCGCATGATTCACTAGCGCTTGGAGCAGATTGAGCTTGAAAATTGCCGCAGGAGCCGTTGAGGGACCCTCTGTACAAATCACCGCGCCGTGTGCAGCTGCGGTCTCGGGCGGTCTGCGGCGTTGCAAATACTCGCAATAGCTGCGGCTATTGCGAGTATTTGCGCCTTGCAGCCCATCCCGATCCGCAGCGCCCACTTGCCGCTCGATTCGTGCAGAGGATCCCTTAGCGCGCGCCATGTGCCATGCGGTAGGCCAGCGGCGTCTGCCCCGTGGCCTGGCGGAACGCGCGGTGCAGCCCGGCCTCGCTGGCAAAGCCCAGGTCCTCGGCAATGCGCTTGAGCGGCAGCGCGGTGTCGCACAGCGCCTCGCTGGCCTGGCGCAGCTTGATGCGGCGCATCCACAAGGCCGCCGTCAGGCCCGTGTGGGCCTGCACCCGCCGCGCGAGCGTGCGGGGCGAGAGGCCCAGCGCCTGGGCCAGCGCAGGCAGTCGCAGATCGGCGGCGGGGCTGCGCTGCACCCACAGCATGGCGCGGCGCAGGTCGGCGTCGGCCAGCGTCATCAGGTCATGCCCGGCAAATGCGGGGTGCGCCGTGCGGGGGCGGGGCAGCATCAGCAGCTCCTGCAGGTCGGTCAATGCCTGGGGCGGCAGGCGCGCGGCCAGCGCGTGCAGCATCAGCGGCAGATAGCCGTTGGCCCCGGCGGCCGTGGTGGCAGTGGGGCCGGCCACCAGCGGCTCGTCAAAGCGCCAGTCCACCGGCGCAAACTGCTGCTCCAGCGCCGCACGCAACCACCAGGTGGCTGTGGCGCCCTGGCCGCGCAGCCGCCCGCTGGCAGCCGCCAGCACCACGCCCGCGCAGTAGCTCCACACCTGGGTGCGCCGAGGCAGCGCGCGCAAGGCCTGCACCACCGGGGCCAGCTGCTGCAGCGGCCCCTGCAGCTGGTCAGGCGACGAGAGCCACAGGCCCGGCACCAGCACCACATCGGCCTGGGCATGCTGCAGCGCCACGGTGGGGGCCAGCGCGGGGCCTTGCCAGGTGGGCACGGGCGACAGGTCCACCCCCGTCCAGCAGATGTCCATCACGCTGGCCTGCGCGCGCAGGTTGGCGGCGCGTGCCATGTCCGCCGCCGCAAACAGGCCGGCGGGCATGCAGCCCGGGTAGAGCAGCAGCGCCACGCGCAAAGGCGGCTGGTGTGGAGAGGGTGGCGAAACCATGGGTGGCACAAAAAGGCAAGAAATTGTCAATCTGCGCCATTTTCGGGGGAGGCCTGCTTTTCAACAATGGCAACACCCCTTCCCACTGAAAGCACCCCATGCTCATCACCCAATTGCGCAACGCCACCGTTCTGCTCGAGTTTCAGCACGCGGGTCGCCCCGTCGGCCTGCTGGTGGACCCCATGCTCGCGCCCCGGGGCAGCCTGCCCGCGCTGCGCTACCTGGGCACCCGGCGCCAGCGCAACCCTCTGGTGGACTTGCCCGCCGAGGCCGACGCGGCGCTGCAGCGCGTGACCCACGCGCTCATCACCCATTGCCAGCGTGGGCACTTTGACCACCTGGACCGCGCGGGCAAGCAGTTTCTGCGCGAGCGCCAGATTCCCGTCCTGTGCATGCCGCACGACGCCGCCTACCTGGCGCAGCGTGGGCTGCAGGTGCTGCCGCTGGCGGGCGAGGGCCGCCAGCCTTTTGCGCTGGGCGGGCAGGTCACGCCCGTGGCCTGCACCCACGGCCGGGGCTGGGTGGCGCGCTTCATGGAGCACGGCCACGGCTACCTGCTGGAGCTGCCGGGCGAGCCCAGCGTGTACTTGGCGGGCGACACGGTGCTGACGCCCCCGGTGCGCGACTGCCTGCAGCATCTGCAGCCCGGTGTGGCCGTGCTGCCGGCGGGTGGCGCCCGGTTTGACCTGGGCGCGGACATCCTGATGGACGCCGCCGAGGTCGCACAGGCTGCCGCACTGACGACGGGCGCCGTGGTCGTCAACCACCTGGAGGCCCTGGACCACTGCCCCACCACCCGTGCCCAGGTGCGCGCCCTGGCGCAGCGCGGCGGGTGGGCGCACCGCCTGTGGGTGCCCGAGGACGGTGAGTGCCGGGAATACCCCGGACCCATTGTCCAAAGAAACGCTATGAATTTGGTAGCTGTTACGGCATGATCGACTGGCGCTGCCGCCCAAAAGGGCCGTAAATCACGCCAGCTCGGTCTCCAGCGCCCGCTGGTCGCGCATCAGCGCCACAAACCGCGCAGCGCCCAGACCCAGCGGCCGCTCCTTGGACCACACCACGTCCACCCACAGCGCGGCGCCGTTGCTCAGGTTCTCGAACGGCATCTCCACCAGCCGCCCCGCCTCGATGCGCGACTGCACCAGCGCGCGCGGCTGCCAGCCCCAGCCCATCCCGGCTTCGATGAGGCCCAGCGCGGCCAGGTGGTTGTCGGTGCGCCAGTGGTGGCGGGCAAATACAAAGCGCGGGTCGGTCTGCGCCAGGTCGCGGCTGGCCACCACGATCTGGCGCGTGGTGGTCAGGTGCTCTTCGCGCAGCATGGCATCCTCCGTTGGGGCACCCCGCGCCTGGGCGGCGGCGCGGGCGGCCACCAGCACCGGGTGCTGCGGCGCCATCACCGCCACCAGGGTTTCGGTGCCCACCTCCTGAAAGCCCTCGCGCCCGTCGATGCTGGGCCGCTCGAACACCAGCGCCAGCTGCGCGCGGCCGCTGTGCAGCAGCGCCAGCGCATCCACCTGCGGCGCGGCCAGCACCTCGATCTGCAGCAGCGGGTGTTCTTGCGCCAATGCCGCCAGCGCCTCCGTCCAGCGCGAGGCCAGCAGCTCGGGTGCAATGGCCAGCGTGAGCCGCTCCTCCAGCCCCTGGGTGAGCGCCAGCGCCTGGGCGTTGAGCTGCTGCAGCTGGCCCGCCAGCAGCCGGGCCTGGGGCTCCAGCGCGCGGGCGGCGGCGGTGGGGCGGGGCTCGCGTCCGCTGCGGTCAAACAGCTGCACATCCAACTCGGCCTCCAGGTGCGCAATGGTCATGCTCACGGCCGACGGCACACGCGACAAGGCCCGCGCGGCGGCCGAGAACGAGCCGTGGTCGAGCACGGTCAGAAACACCTGCACGCTGTCAGAGTTGAAGGCCATGGCGGTTTGATCTATCAATAAAACTGAAATAAGCTGACTTTATGTGTCAGTGCAGCGAATATAAAGTACTGGCCATGGACAAGACCCCCACTCTTTTTGGACTGCAAGGCGTCAAGCGCCGCGTGATCTACGTGACCCTGTACGAGCTGATCGCCATTGGCGCCGCCACGGTGGGCCTGGCGCTGCTCACGGGCCAGGGCGCGGGGCATTCGAGCGTGGTGGCGGTGGCAGCCTCGGTGATCGCCATCGTCTGGAACATCGTCTTCAACTGGGCGTTCGAGCGCTGGGAGGCACGCCAGCCCGTGCGCGGGCGCAGTGTGGCGCGGCGCGTGGCGCACGCCATCGGGTTTGAGGGCGGCCTGGTCTTCACGCTGGTGCCGCTGTTTGCCTGGTGGTTTGGCGTGAGCCTGTGGCACGCGTTCGTGATGGACCTGGGGCTCATCGTGTTCTTCCTTTGCTACACCTTTGTCTTCAACTGGGTGTTTGACCACCTGTTCGGCCTGCCCACGTCGGCCATGGCGGCGGCGTAACAGGGGCCTAGGAGTCTGCGCGACAGAGGGGACATCGGCTGCAACGCGCGATAAACCGGTCTCGCGCGGCACTACCTCCTGCGCCCAGGGGCCCACCCTGGGCTTCTCGGTAGCTCCACGCGACCCTCGGTTTTCGCACGTTTCGCTTCGATGCCCTCTGCCGCGCAGACTCCCAGCGCGCGCTTCTTCAAACAATGTCAACCGCCGTGCAGCGGCCCTCATAGGCGCTCAGCCGTCACCCATAATCGGCCCCATGCGAGGGCCGTTTTTATTGCTGCTGCGGGGTTTGCGGGGTCGGTGGGCTGGCGTGGCGGTCTGCTGCGTGCTGGCAGGCTGTACCAGCAATGCTCCTACCCCGCGCGGCGAGGTGAAGGGTGCACCCACCCATGCCGCCGAACTGGCCCAGTCCGATGCCAACCGCATGGCCACCCTGGCCATGCAGGAGAACCTGGACGGCCTGCTGCGCTTGGCCGACAAGCTCTACCGCCGCAACCCCGCCGAATGGCGCAAGGGCGCCGCCACCGGCCGCGAGCAGGCGCTGGAGCAGCTGCGCACCGCCGTGCTGCAGCGCCAGCCCTGGGCCCCACTGCAGGGGCGCCGCGACATTGCCGCCATGGCGCTTGCCCTGGCGCCCGAGTTCGCGGGCGACCGCGTGGCGGCCTTCATCCACGCCACGGCCGACATGGTCATCACGGCCCACGGCGGCAAGACCGAGTTCTTCTTGCTCGACGGCGTGGATGCCCAGCACCTCTACAACGCCGCGCGCAACGTCGAGACCGCCGTGTGGCTGCTGGCGCAGCGCCGCAACGCCCAGGGCCAGCCCCTGCTGCTGGCCGACGAGATCGGCCAGCAGCGCCGCAACCTGAGCTTCGAGCGCGAGTTCGGCAAGATCATCGCGCGGCTGGACCTGCTGGCCGCGTTCACCACCGAAAAGTACCGCCGCGCTGCCATCAGTTACGTGCAGGGCATTGTGGGCGGTACCTTTTTGCAATTCCTGCCGGTGCGTTGATGCGGCGAACGCCAGCTCGTATCACCCGGTAAAATCCGCATCTGCCCAAGGAGCGTTGCAGCGGCCTCTCACCACGACGGGGCCGTCAGGCTTGGGTACCCAAAAGCTATTCAAGCCCCACCGCAACGACGCTCACCTGTTTTTCTGCTGCCCCTGCACAGGTGAGTCCTATGTCCGCGTCTGCCCCGTCCCTGCCCCCCATGAAGCTGTCCGGCCTGGAGCCCGTCTCCATCGGCGAGGGCACGCTGTTCGTCAACATCGGCGAGCGCACCAACGTCACCGGCTCCAAGGCGTTTGCGCGCATGATCCTCAACGGCCAGTACGAAGAGGCCCTGGCCGTGGCGCGCCAGCAGGTAGAGAACGGCGCCCAGGTCATCGACATCAACATGGACGAGGCCATGCTCGACAGCAAGGCGGCCATGGTGCGCTTTCTGCAGCTCATCGCGTCCGAGCCCGACATCGCGCGCGTGCCCATCATGGTGGACTCCTCCAAGTGGGAGGTGATCGAAGCCGGTCTGCGCTGCATCCAGGGCAAGGGCATCGTCAACTCCATCAGCATGAAAGAGGGCGTGGAGAAGTTCAAGCACGAGGCGCGGCTGGTCAAGCGCTATGGCGCTGCGGCCGTGGTGATGGCGTTTGACGAAGTGGGCCAGGCCGACACCTACGCGCGCAAGATCGAGATCTGCGAACGTGCCTACCGCGTGCTGGTCGATGAAGTGGGCTTTCCGCCCGAGGACATCATCTTCGACCCCAACATCTTTGCGGTGGCCACCGGTATCGAGGAGCACAACAACTACGCGGTCGACTTCATCGAGGCGGTGCGCTGGATCAAGCAGAACCTGCCGGGGGCCAAGGTGTCGGGTGGTGTGTCCAACGTGTCGTTCAGCTTCCGCGGCAACGACCCGGTGCGCGAGGCCATCCACACGGTGTTCCTGTACCACGCCATCCAGGCGGGCATGGACATGGGCATCGTCAACGCGGGCATGGTGGGCGTGTACGACGATCTGGAGCCCGTACTGCGTGAGCGTGTGGAAGACGTGGTGCTCAACCGCCGCCCCGACGCGGGTGAGCGCCTGGTGGAGATCGCCGAAACCGCCAAGAGCGGCGCCAAGGACGAGAGCAAGAAGCTCGAATGGCGCGGAACGCCCGAGCACCCCAAGACCGTGGGCGAACGCCTGTCGCACGCGCTGGTGCATGGCATCACCGACTTCATCACCGAAGACACCGAAGAGGCCTACCGCGCCATCCTGGCCAAGGGCGGCCGCCCGCTGCACGTGATCGAAGGCCCGCTCATGGACGGCATGAACGTGGTGGGCGATCTGTTCGGCGCGGGCAAGATGTTCCTGCCCCAGGTGGTGAAAAGCGCGCGCGTGATGAAGCAGGCCGTGGCCCACCTGATCCCCTACATCGAAGAAGAAAAGCGCCAGGACGAACTGGCTGGGCGCGATGTGCGCAGCAAGGGCAAGATCATCATCGCCACCGTGAAAGGCGACGTGCACGATATCGGCAAGAACATCGTCACCGTGGTCCTGCAGTGCAATAACTTTGAGGTGGTGAACATGGGCGTGATGGTGCCCTGCCACGAGATTTTGGCGCGCGCCAAGGTCGAGGGGGCCGACATCGTGGGCCTGTCGGGCCTCATCACCCCCAGCCTCGAAGAGATGCAGTACGTGGCCGGCGAGATGCAGAAGGACGACCACTTCCGCATCAAGAAGATCCCGCTGCTCATCGGTGGCGCCACCACCAGCCGCGTGCACACTGCCGTCAAGATTGCCCCGCATTACGAAGGCCCTGTGGTCTACGTGCCCGATGCGTCCCGCAGCGTGAGCGTGGCGCAAAGCCTGCTGGGCGACGGCGTGCAGAGCTACGTGGATGAGCTGAACGCCGACTACGACAAGGTGCGCACCCAGCACGCCAACAAAAAGGCCACTCCCCTGTGGCCCTTGGCCAAGATCCGCGCCAACAAGACGCCGATCGACTGGTCGGCCTACCAGCCCGCCGTGCCCCGCGCGCTGGGCCGCCGCGTGTTCAAGAACTTCGACCTGGCCGAGCTGGCCAAGTACATCGACTGGGGCCCGTTCTTCCAGACCTGGGACCTGGCCGGCCCGTACCCCGCCATCCTCACCGACGAGATCGTGGGCGTGGAAGCCACGCGTGTGTTTGCCGATGGGCAGGCCATGCTCAAGAAGATCATCGAAGGCCGGTGGCTCACGGCCAGCGGCGTGATGGCCCTGCTGCCCGCCAACAGCGTGAACGATGACGACATCGAGTTCTACACCGACGACACCCGCACCGAAGTGGCCATGACCTGGTACGGCCTGCGCCAGCAGGCCGAAAAGCACACCATCGACGGCGTGACCCGCCCCAGCCGCTGCCTGGCCGACTTTGTGGCGCCCAAGGAAAGCGGCATTGCCGACTACGCCGGCATGTTTGCCGTGACGGCGGGCCTGGGCATCGAGAAGAAGGAAAAAGCCTTCATCGACGCGCTGGACGACTACTCCGCCATCATGTTCAAGAGCCTGGCCGACCGCCTGGCCGAAGCCTTTGCCGAAGCCCTGCACCACCGCGTGCGCACCGACCTGTGGGGCTACGCTGCCGGTGAAGCGCTGAGTAACGACGACATGATTGCCGAGAAGTACCAGGGCATCCGCCCCGCGCCCGGCTACCCCGCCTGCCCCGACCACAGCGCCAAGACCGACCTGTTCCGCGTGCTGCAGGCTGGCGAGATCGGCATGTCGCTCACCGAAAGCCTGGCCATGATGCCCGCCGCCAGCGTGAGCGGCTTCTACATCGGCCACCCCGACAGCGTGTACTTCAACGTCGGCAAGATTGGCGAAGACCAGCTGCACGACATGGCCCAGCGCCGGGGCATGGAGGAGAAGGTGCTGGAGCGGCTGCTGGCGCCGAACCTGTGATGCTATGAATTGAATAGCTTCCAGCGCTTTTTCGATAAGCGCTGGAAGCCTGTTTGATTCAAATGTTCCGGCCCATCAGCCCTTATAGCCAGGCAGCTTCGCAATCACCTTGATCTCGAACTGGAACCCGTACAGCCAGGTCACCCCGATGCCGGTGAGCGTGGGGTAGGGCGCCTCGCCCCAGAACTCGGGCACGACGCCCCAGACGGTCTCGAAGTTCGCCTCCGGGTTGACCACAAACATCGTCACGTCCACCACGTCATCAAACGTGCAGCCTGCAGCGTGCAGCACGGCGTGGAGGTTGCTGAACGCCAGGCGCACCTGGGCTTTCAGGTCGGGCTCGGGCGAGCCGTCCTCGCGGCTGCCCACCTGGCCCGAGACAAACAAGAAGCCGTTGGCGCGCACGGCGGGCGAATAGCGGTTGCGCTCGTACAGCGCCTGGCGGCCTGCGGGGAAGACAACATCACGGTGGGGCATGGGATTCCTTTCGTTCTGCAGGGCAGATGATTGCGATGAAGGCACTGTAGAAGCGCGCGTTGTTTCGATAAACAGGCTAATCTGCGCACCACTGTTCCTGATAGCCAAACAATGGCGGGCGTGCCGCCTCTTCGGCATGTCTCAACTACCTGTACGCCATGGACCGTTTTGACGCCCTGCAGGCCTTTGCCCGCGTTGTGGAATCCGGCAGCTTCACCAAGGCTGCCCTCACCCTGCACCTGAGCCGCACCACCGTCACGCAGCTGGTGCAGCAGCTCGAAGCGCGCCTGCGCGTGAAGCTCCTGCACCGCACCACCCGGCGCGTGCAGGTCACGCCCGATGGTGCTGCCTACTACGAGCGCGTGGTGCGCCTGCTGGCCGACCTGGACGATGCCGATGCCAGCGTTTCCACCGCCGCCGCCGCGCCCCGGGGCCGCCTGCGGGTGGACGTGCCCAGCCCCCTGGCGCGCCTGGTCCTCATCCCCGCGCTGCCCGCGTTCCACGCGCAATACCCCGACATCCTCCTGCACATGGGCGTGAGCGACCGCCCCGTGGACATGGTGGGCGACAACGTGGACTGCGTGGTGCGCGGCGGCGCCCCCACCAACCCGGCGCTCGTCGCACGCCATGTGGGCGACCTGCAACTGCGCGTGTATGCCGCCCCCAGCTACCTGCTGCGCGCGGGCACGCCCGAGCACCCGCAGGCGCTGGAAGGACCTCACCATCGCACCGTGGGTTTTCTGTGGGCGCGCACCGGCCAGCCTCTGCCTTTCGAGATGCGCCGCGGCACCGAACATGTGTACGCGCAAGGCCACGACATCTGCGCCGTGGACGACGGCAACGCCTACCTGGCCGCAGGCCTGGCGGGCCTGGGCGTGCTCTGGCTGCCCGACTACATGGCCCGCCCCCACGTGGCGGCTGGCGAGCTGGTGCCCCTGCTGCAGGACTGGACGCTGGAGCCGATGCCGCTGTACGTGGCCTACCCACCCCAACGGCATGTGAGCGCCAAGGTGCGGGTGTTCATTGAATGGGTGGCGGGGTTGATGGCGCTGCATGCGCCGCTTCATCGCTCTTCGAGGGCCGCATAAGACGCACCTTGGTCCGATGGAATTGTTCGTGAAGCGAAAGAGGCATGCCTGTTGGTCCCAGCCTACAGCGCCCATAGTGTGCGCTGTAAGAGTTGGAAACAGCTATCTGATTTAAAGAGCGCATTCATACAATCGCTCGCAAAAGGGAGTGTATAAATGACAGATTCTTCACCAGTACCTCAGGATAAACGCGGATTTTTCATGCTGCCCCAAATGCCGGAGGAATCTGGCTATTACACCTATGGAACTCCTTCAGGTGGAAGAGGGCAATATGCCCATGTGCAAATGCTGAATTTCATTTTCAAACTTGAGCATGGCTGGAGCATCACAGAAGAGCGAAAAATCGGCATTGGTAACATCAGTTTGGCCGAAGGAAAAAAATTTCCACCGCATGCTAGCCACAGAAGCGGTCTGGAGGTCGATATTCGTCCCATTCGCAAGGATGGGCTGAAGCAGCCCGTCCGCTGGTCTAGCAAAGACTACGACCAAGCCGCGACGCAAAAGTTAGTAAATTTAATTTGGCAGACTGGAATGGTAAAAAAGGTCGGATTCAATGATCCCAAAATTGCCAACGCTACTTATATGAACGGACACGATGACCATCTGCATGTGGAGGTGCGTATTTGATCGTTCTCGGGTATTGATTTCAGGCGACTGGTTGCGTTTCATTAATAAGTGCTGCCACCGGCCAAGATAAATACTCCATGTTCCTATATAGACAAGTAAAGGCTTGGGAATGAGAAAAGGTGTTGCTGTTATCGGAGTGTTGCTTATGTGTGCAGGCGCGATAGCCGCAGACTGGGCATTTGAATTCAAGCCAGTCAATGCGCAAATGGCAATTTACTCTGGAGGTTTGGGCGATCCAGCATCGCCCACAGCCCAAGACGCCAAAGTGTCATTCCATGTGCAGGGTAGAGCTGCACGCGACTTGTTTGACCGCATGGGGCCCGATGTGAAGAGTGAGTGTGGGTCCGACCCGAAAACGCGTGCAAGAGTCCGTGACCGCCTTCAGTGCATTCGCTATTCCCCATCCGACTACAGCTGCTATTTCGGCTTTGATCTGAAAGACGGGAAAAGCATCGGCGGCAATATCTGTTGAGTGAGGCCAGACGACCTGCTGCTCAATAAGGGGCGTTTTCTCCGCTAGGCAGGACGCATGCGGATGCATGGCCGCGGTGGGTTGTCCGTGCCTGACCCATTCCAAAACCGCCTAAGCCCTTTGATCAGGTTTACACCAAGGCATTTTCGCCTTAGCCCGGGTCCGCTCCACCCGCACTCTCCGCCATCTCCAACTGCATCATCACCATGTTGACCAGCGTGTGCACCGAAGGCCGCCCGGTCTCGATCACGTAGTGGGCGGTTTCGCGGTACAGGTGGTCGCGCTGGGCGTAGAGGTCGCGCAGCTTGTCCATGGGGTTACCGCCTTGCAGCAGGGGGCGGGTCTTGTCGTGTTTGACGCGCTTGAAGATTTCTTCGGGCGAGGCGCGCAGGTACAGCACATTGCCGAACTGGCGCAACACCTCGCGGTTCTCGGGGCGCAGCACGGCGCCGCCGCCGGTGGAGAGGACCATGCCGCCGGGCTGCTGGGCCACGTCGGCCAGCACCTGGGATTCGATGTCGCGAAAGCGGGCTTCGCCTTCGGCCTCGAAGAAGCTGCGGATGGTGGTGCCCAGGGTCTGTTCCAGCCGGTGGTCCAGGTCGATGAAGGGCACGCCCGCCCGGTGGGCCAGTTGCCGGCCAACGGTGGATTTTCCCGAGCCGGGCATGCCGACCAGTGCGCAGCGAATCTGCATAGGTTCAAAAAAGAGATCTGGGGGACGGGTTTGCGTGCTGCGGGTGGCGCTGCGCCGCGTGCCGTGACTGGACGCCGAGTGTAAGCCGGGGCCTCTGTTGCCATGCGCAGCGGTTGGAACTGGCGCTGCCCCCGCCAGAGACGCCGAGCAAGGGCCGCCCCGCAGCGAGGGCGTCGTCCCCCTGCCCGCGCGCAGCGCGAGAGCGGGGGGAAGCGGCAAAGCCGCTCAGGGGGGTGTCCGAATCACAGTGCGGCGTACACCAGCGCCGGATACAGCTCGCACAGATACCGCAGCTGGCCGGGCGCCTGCGTGAGCAGGATGGCGAACAGGTCTTCCGCGGGGTCCACAAAAAAGAAGGTGCCGCCCAGGCCGCTCCAGCTGTAGTGCCCGGCCGATCCAGGGCGCGTGGCCTGGCCGGTGGCGGTGCGCACGGCCACGCCCAGCCCAAAGCCATAGCCGGTGGGCAGGATGTCGCCCGCCACGGGCAGGTTGCCCAGGTGGTCGGCGGTCATGAAGTCCACCGTGGCGCGGCCCAGCAGGTGCACGGGGGCGCCAAGGCCGCTGGGGCCGTCCTGCCCGGGGGCAGTGCCCCTGCCCAGCATGAGCTGCAGAAAGCGCGCGTAGTCGCTGGCGGTAGACACCAACCCGCCACCGGCCGATTCGAACATGGGCGGTGCGGTCACGTCGATCAAGGGCATGCCGAGCCCGGTCTGCGGGTCGCGCTCAAAGGCTTCGGCCAGGCGGTGCTGCTGCGCGGCGGGCACCGCAAAGCCCGTGTCGTGCATGCCCAGCGGGCCGAACACGCGGCGTTGCAGGATGGCGCCCAGGCTTTCGCCCTCGATCACCTCCAGCACCGCGCCCAGCACATCGGTGGCCCGGCTGTATTCCCAGCGGGTGCCTGGCTGGTGGACCAGGGGCAAAGGGCCCAGCGCCGCGACCAGATCCGCATTGCTATGGCGGCGCGAGCCGACGCGGGCGGCGCGGTAGGCGTCTGGCACGGTGCCGGCCTCCCACGCGTAGCTCAGGCCGGCGGTGTGGCGCAGCAGGTCGTGCACTGTGGCCTCGCGCTGCACGGGGGCGGTGGTGCCGGTGGCTTCGTCGTACACGCGCTGGCCTGCAAACGCGGGCAGGTAGTGCGACACGGGGTGCGACAGCAGCAGGCGGCCTTCTTCCATGAGCATCATCGCCACCAGCGAGGCGATGGGCTTGGTCATGGAATAGATGCGGAACACCGTGTCGGGCGCCATCGCGGGCACCGCCGACTCGGCGATGGGCGGGCGCTGGTGGCCCACCGCCGTGTGCAGCACGGTATGGCCCTGGTGATGAACCAGGGCCACTGCACCGGGCAGCAGGCCCTGGTCCACATGGGTTTGCAGCACAGAGCGCAGGCGGGCGAGGGCAGAGGGGTTCATGGCAGTGGGATGTGGAGTTTGAGGTAATTTTGGCCAGTAGCGCTAGTGCATATTGTGCTGGTAGCTATCAAAAACAGAGCAAGTCTGGCAGACCTTTGATACGGGTTTCATGGTGTTGCACCGGCCGCGCGGCTGCGTTCCTGCTCTTGCAGCTCGCGCCACTGCACCTTGCCCGTGCCGGACTTGGGCAGGCTGTCCACCAGCTGCACGATGCGTGGGCTTTTGTAGGCGGCCATGTGTTCGTGGCTCCAGTCGATGATGGACTGCTCGCTCACCTGGCCCTTGAAGGCGTCGCGCAGCACGACCAGGGCCTTCACCGTCTCGCCCCGGCGATCGTCGTGCGCGGCGATCACGCACACCTCCTGGATCGCAGGGTGGGCGTACATCATGGCCTCGACCTCGGCGGGCCAGACCTTGAAGCCCGACGCATTGATCATGCGCTTGAGCCGGTCCACCATGAAGAAGTAACCGTCCTCGTCCACCTGCGCCAGGTCGCCCGTGCGCAGAAAGCGCTTGCCGTCCAGCGTGATAAAGCTGTCGGCCGTGGCCTGCGGGTTGTTCCAGTAGCCCAGCATGACCTGCGGGCCATGCACCACGATCTCGCCAATCTCGCCCGGTGGCAGTTCGGCGAACGTGGCCGGGTCCACCACGCGCGCATCCACGTCGAACACCGGGATGCCCAGGCACTGCGGCTTGGGGCGGTGCGGCGGGTTGATGTGGGTAGCGGCCATGGTTTCAGACATGCCGTAGCCTTCCACGTAGTCCAGTCCGGTCAGGTCCTTCAGCTGCTGCGCCACGGCCTTGGGCATGGCCGCGCCGCCGCCGCGTATGGCCTGGATGCTGCTGATGTCGTAGTCGGCAATGCGCGGGTTGGCCAGAAAGTCCACCACCATGGTCGAGATGGCCTGCCAGATGGTGACCCGGTAGCGCTGGATGAGCTGGGCGGCCGCGTCACGGTCCCAGCGCGGCAGCACGACCACGGTGGCGCCCACAAACAGCGGGCCGTTCATGCTGCCCGATAGGCCGGTGACGTGGAACAGCGGCAGCACCGCGAGGTAGGTCGAATCCTGCGTGCGCGCAAACCACTGCACGCCGCCCACCAGCGTGCTCATCGCACTGCGGTGCGTGTGCATGCAGCCCTTGGGATGGCCCGTGGTGCCCGAGGTGTAGGGCATCACGCACAGGTCGTCCGGCCCGGTGGTGATGGGGCCGGGGGCGCGCTGCTCCGCGAGCATGTCGCTCCACAGCGTGACGCCCGGGGCATCAATGGCCTGGCGCGGTGCCGACACGAAAGCGGGCACGGACAGGTCGGTGGGCACCTGCAGGTAGTCGCTGTACGCGGCCACGATGAGGTGCTGGAGCTTGCCCTCACCAGACTTCTCGCCCGCCACATCCACCAGCGGCTGGGCCTGTGCATGCAGGTCCTGCGGCACAAAGGCCACGGTCGCGCCGCTGTCGTGCACATAGTGGCGCAGTTCGTCGGTGAGGTTCATGGGGTTCACCGGCACCACCACCGCGTTGGCGCGCAGGATGCCGTAGAACGCCAGAATCCACTGCGGGCTGTTCTGCATGTACAGCAGCACGCGGTCGCCCGCCTTCACGCCACACACCTGCTGCAAGAAGCCCGCAATGTGCTCCGCCTGCTGCTGGAACTGCCGGAAGGTCACCAGCGTGTCGTAGAACACCAGAAAGGGCTTGTCCGGGTACCGCGCGGCCGACACCTCGGCGTTGTGGAACAGATGGGTCTGCGGCAGCGTGAGGTGGCGCGACAGGCCGGGTGGCCAATGGGCGAGGTGGCGGTCGGACATGGTGACGGAACTCTGGGTTGGTTCGTGCAGGGTACAGGCCGGGCAAAACAGGGCGCAACTCAGGCGAGGGACGGCCAGCAAGGGCCGCCCCGCAGCAAAGGCCGTCGTCCCCCGGAGGGGGAAGGCGCGCAGCGCCTCATGGGGCTCAAATCAAACTGGCACCACCGTCCACCACGATGCTTTCACCCGTGATGTGCCGCGAGGCATTGGACGCCAGGAACACCACCGCGCCCTTGAGGTCCTCTTCGCCGCCAATGCGGCGCAGGGGCGTGCGCTCGATCATCGCAGGGCCCAGCTTTTCGATGAGGCCGCTGGCCATCTTGCTGGGGAAAAAGCCGGGGCAGATCGCATTGACGCGAACGCCGTAGTGCCCCCATTCGGACGCCAGCGTGCGCGCAAAGTGCAGCGCGGCGGCCTTGGAGGTGTTGTAGGCAATGGTGTTCATGCCCGGGGGCGTGCCCTTGAGCGCGGCCACCGAGGCCGTGACGATGATCGAGCCCTTGCCGCGCGGAATCATGCAGCGCTTGCCCACTTCGCGCGAAAGGAAGAACGGCGCGCTCACGTTCAGGTCCATCACCTTGTGCCAGGCGGCGTCGGGGTAGTCCTCGGCCTTGGCGCCCCAGGTGGCGCCCGCGTTGTTGACGAGGATGTCGATGGTGCCAAAGCGCTCGACCACCTGGTCCACCAGGCCGGGGATGTCCTCGGTCTTTTGCAGGTCGTTCACCACCGTCAGCACCTCGTAGCCCATGCCTTCCAGGTGCTTTTTGGCCTCGGCCAGCTCATCGGCCTTGCGCGCGGTGATGGCGAGTTTGGCGCCCATTTCGCCCAGGGCTTCGGCCATCTGCAGGCCCAGGCCGCGCGAGCCGCCGGTGACCAGGGCAACCTGGCCGGTGAGATCGAAGAGTTGCTTGACGCTCATGGAAAAAACGCTTTCGTGCAGAGAGGGGTGAAGGTGAATGAATGCCAAGACCGGCCCGACGGCTTGTGGCCCGCAGGGGGGTGAGGAGGTGCGGCTGGGGCGGCGGTGGCCGCTGTGTCAATGGCGGTCGAGTCAACCGACTGCGCCCCATGCTAGCCCTGCCCCGGCCCCGTGTAAAACCGGTGCTGTCACCTTTGAAACTCTGTGCGATGCATCCGGCACGGTGCGTGTGGGACAGCGCCTACCCCGCCTCGCGGCTGCGGCGGATGGATGGGGCCGCCGCCAGGCCTTACGCTCGCGGGGATGACCGCGCCCCCTCCGTCCCTGATGGCGACTTCGCTTGCCCGCATCGCCCAGCCCCTGCAGTCCCTGCAGCCCCTGTGGCGCCTGGTGCAGCCGTTCTGGCGCGCCGCGCAGATGTGGCTGGACGCCGATGGGCTGCGCATGAGCGCGGCCATGTCGTTCTACGGCATGCTCAGCCTGGCGCCCCTGCTGCTGCTGTTGGTGGGCGTGCTGGGCTGGTGGGTGGACCGCAGCTACCTGGAGAGCAGCCTGGTTGCCCAGGTGCAGTCGGTGATGGGTCAGCAGGTGGCCGATGTGGTGCGCCAGGCCATGGCCAGCGCCCAGGCCCCGTCCGAGGGGCGACTGGCATCGGTCATCGGGTTTGTGGTGCTGGTCTCGGGCGCCACCGGCGTGTTTGTGGAGCTGCAGTCGGCGCTGGAGCGGCTGTGGCGCCGGGATGGCTACACCCCGCCCCAGCGGGCCGCGTGGTGGCGCATGGCGTCGCTGCGGCTGCGGGGGCTGGCCTATGTGCTGGCGCTGGGCTTTTTGCTCATGGTGTCGCTGGCGCTGTCCACGCTGATCCACCTGTTGGCGGGCTGGGCGGGAGAGCGGCTGACCGTGGCACACCTGCCCACCTTGGCGCCCCTGGCACCGTTGCTGCAGGTCGTCAACGAAGCCATTGCCTTCGGGTTTGCGGTGGCCCTGTTTGTGGGGCTCATGCGCATCGGCGCGGGCCCCAAGCCGTCGCTGCGCTACCTGGTGATGGGCGCCGTGGTGGGGGCCACGCTGTTCACGGTGGGCAAGCAGCTGCTGGCGTGGTACCTGTCCACGGCAGCCGTGGTGTCGGCCTACGGTGCGGCGGGCTCGCTGGTGGTGCTGCTCATGTGGATCTATTTTTCATCGGCCATCCTGCTGTTTTCTGCCAGCTGCGCCCAGGCGCTGGAGCAGGCCTTGCACCCCGGGCCGCGCCGACCGGTGGGCTGGGCCCGGTGGACGGCCGCGGCCCGCGCGCGGGTGCAGGAGCTGTAAATGTTGGCAACAGCGCACAACAAGCGGGGGCCAGCGCGGCGCCCGGATCGTTCGGGCCGCTGCGATGGTGCCCGTTGCGCCGCCGGGCCGTGCGGGCAGGGGTCATACGCGGGGCCTGGCGCCGCAAGTGCTGGCCAAGGTGGTTTACCGCTGCTTACTGCCGCTTACAAACCGGCCACACCGCAGCGCCCCCCGCTGTGTACCTTTGCACCATCCAGGCCGTTGAAACACCACGGCCCCATTCCGTAGCGGGCGTGCAGCGCATATCTACCTGCCGCCCCCTGTGGATTTCTCCGACATGAACAAGGACATGACCATGAACCTGACAGTTTCTTCTCCTGCCTCGCCCGTACCCGCTGCAGCCCCCGCGGGACCAGCCCTGAAATGGATGTGGGCGGCCATTGGCGCGCTGGGCGTGAGCGTGCTGGCCTTGGGTGCCACCCTGGTGATGCAAAACCGCACGCCCTCGGCAGCCGATGCGACAGCCCCCGCCGCCCTGGCGGCGGCCCCCCGCACGCCCGAATCCGAGATCATTGAAGAAAAACGGGCCCAAGCGCCGGTTGTACCTGCCCAGAATGCTATGAATAGCGGAGCAAACTACCGTCCGCAGACCGGCGGCAGCGCAGGCCGGTCCGGTGACATGGCGGGTGGCATGGCCCCCGGGGGCGCTGCCCAGCCCGTGCGTGCGGCAGCCCCTGTGTGCCGCAGCTGCGGCCGTGTCGAATCGGTGCAGGCCGTTCAACAAGCTGCCCCCGCCACGGGCGTGGGCGCCGTGGCCGGCGGTGTGCTGGGCGCCGTGGTGGGCAACCAGATCGGCAAGGGCAGCGGCCGCACCGCTGCCACCGTGCTAGGTGCCGTGGGCGGTGGTTATGTGGGCCACAAGGTCGAAGAGCGCACCCGCACCCACACGGTGTACCAGGTGGTGGTGCGCATGGAAGACGGCTCGCTGCGCCAATTCCAGCGCGCTGAACCCACTGCTGTGGGCACGCCCGTGGTACTGCAGGGCAAGGGCTTCCGCGTGGATCAGGGCGGCTCGGCCCGGGCGGCAGACCCCTATGCGCAGCCACAGCCCCAGCCAGGTGCGGTGCGGGTGTCGGACACCTACTGAGCCCGTCGCTTCCCTCCAAACAAAAGCCCGCCAATGCGGGCTTTTGTTTTTGTCGCTGTTGGTTGCTGGTTGGCGAGTTACAGCACCACCGGGATCTCGGTCGCAGGCGGGGTGTTGCGGCTGCGTCCACAGCGCACCAGGCCGTCGATCATCACCATGCCAATGCCCGGGATGTCGCCCAGCTGCACGCTTTCGAGCAGCGTGGCGCCGGCGGTGTGCTGCGCCCGGTCCATGAACACGAAGTCGGCCGCGCGGCCCACCTCGATCAGGCCGCAGTTCAGGTTGCGGATGCGCGCCGTATTGCCCGTGGCAAAGCAGAACACCAGCTCGGCGGGGATGTCGGCAAAGCTCGATATCAGCGCAATCATGCGCAGCATGCCCAGCGGCTGCACGCCCGAGCCGGCCGGACCGTCGGTGCCAAGGATCACGCGGTGTGGGCACTTGAGTTCGATGGCCGCGCGCGCGGCCTGGATGGCAATCTTCTCGTTGCCGTTGTGCACCAGTTCGATGGCGCGGGACGACTTCTCGCACAGCTCGCACACATGCTTCCAGGGCAGCGAGGTGTGGCCGCCGTTGATGTGGCCGATCACGTCGGCATCGGCCTCCAGCACCACATCCTTGTCGATCAGGCCCGAGCCCGGGATGGACGGGCCGCCCGTGTGGATGGTGCTCTGGATGCCGTGCTTGCGCGCCCAGGCCACCATCTGCTGGGCCTCGTAGCCCGCCTTGACGGAACCCAGGCCCACTTCGCCCAGCAGCGTCACGCCCGCGTCGGCCATGTCCTTGAAGTCCTGCTCGGTCATGCCTTTCTCGATCACTGGGGCGCCCGCGATCACCTTCACGCCACCGGGGCGGAAGTTGTCGAACGAGCGCTGCGCGGTGATGGCCAGGGCCTTCAGGCCCACGATGTCCTTGGGGCGGCCGGGCAGGTGCACTTCGCCGGCCGACACCATGGTGGTCACGCCGCCGTTCATGGTCGAATCGATCCAGCCGATTTGGTTCTGGCGCGGCGTCCAGTCGCCAAACACCGGGTGCACATGGCTGTCGATCAGGCCCGGGGCGACGCAGGTCTGGCGTGCGTCGATCACGGTGTTGGCGTGGTCGGTGTCGCAGTCCTTGTAGCGGCCCACGGCCACGATGAGGCCGTCATTCACCACGATGGTGTCGGCGTCGAGGATGGGGTGGTCCAGGTCGCCCGACAACAAAAGACCGATGTTCTGGATGACGACCTTGCCCGATTTGCCGCCTGCTGCTGCTTCTGCCATGGATTCTCCTCGTGGGGTGGTGGGCGGGGCACCACGCGGCACCCCGCAGGGAAAAATCTCTTGTTGATTCAGGCCGCTGCCCTGCCCTTGGGCAGGCTGGGGCCGGGTGCCACGGTGCGCAGCACGCTGTCGATGACAAACGATTCCCAGTGCGCCAGCGCGTCGGGCGTCTCCAGGTCTTCGCCGAGAAAGGCCGACAGCGTGTGCCGGTTGGACATGTAGAAGTAGCCCGTGGCGGCGATCAGCAGGTACACATCGCGCGCCGACACGTCCTTGCGAAACAGCCCCTGCGCCTGGCCGCTGTCGAGTACGCGGCGGATCACCTCGATGGCGGGCGACGAGTATTCACGGGCGCGCATCGACTTGGAGATGTGTTTGCCCTTGTGCAGGTTCTCGGTGTTGAGCAGCGTGATGAACTCGGGGTTCTTGCGGTAGTAACCCACCACAAAGCGGATCACCGCCTGCAGCGCCTCCACCGGCTTGGCGGTGTCCAGGTCCAGTTTGGATTCCGCGTCGTTCATGCGCCGGTAGGTTTCCTCCAGCACTTCGATGAACAGGCCTTCCTTGCTGCCGAAGTAGTAATAGATCATCCGGTCGAAGGACTTGGCCGCCTTGGAGATCTTCTCCACGCTGCCGCCTTCGTAGCCGTAGCGGGCGAACACCTTGGTCGCCGCCTTCAGGATGTTGTCGCGCGTGGTCTGTGCGGCCTGCTCGCGCACGCCCGTCTTGCGGGCAGAGGCTGCGCGGGGGGACGCGGTCCGGGTCTTGGTGGGAGTGGCAGACATGGCGGGTCCTGGTGGATGGCGCGGGCCCCGGGAGTGGAGCCCGCCGGGGATCACTGCTCTGCGAACGCGCGTTCGATCACGAAGTCGCCAGGCTTCGTGGTGTTGCCTTCATTGAAGCCGCGCTCTTCCATCATGTGCTTGAGGTCGCGCAGCATCTCGGGGCTGCCGCAGATCATCACGCGGTCTTCGGCGGGGTTGAGCGCGGGCAGGCCCAAGTCGCGCGCCAGCTGGCCGTTCTCGATGATCGTGGTGACGCGGCCCTGGTGCTTGAAGGCCTCGCGCGTCACGGTGGGGTAGTACTTAAGCTGCTTGGTGACCATCTCGCCCAGGAACTCGTGCTTCGGCAGCTCCTCGGTGATGTAGTCGTGGTAAGCCAGCTCCTTCACCTCGCGCACGCCGTGCACCAGGATGACTTCCTCGAACTTCTCGTACGTCTCGGGGTCGCGGATCAGGCTCAGGAACGGTGCCACGCCCGTGCCGGTGGAGAGCATGTACAGGCGCTTAGCAGGCAGCAGGTAGTCGATCAGCAGGGTGCCCGTGGGCTTTTTGCCGACCACGATGGTGTCGCCCACCTTGATGTGCTGCAGGCGCGAGGTCAGCGGGCCGTCGGGCACCTTGATGGAGAGGAACTCCAGGTGCTCTTCGTAGTTGGGGCTCACGATGCTGTAGGCGCGCAGCAGGGGTTTGCCGTTTTCGCCGCGCAGGCCAATCATCGTGAAATGGCCATTGGAGAAGCGCAGCGCGGTGTCGCGCGTGGTGGTGAAGGAGAAAAGGCGGTCCGTCCAGTGGTGGACCGTCAGGACGCGTTCGTCAAGAAAGGCGCTCATGGTGCGTTAGATGGAAAAGTTGGAAGCAAATAAGGAATTTGGCTGAAGAGCAGGGCCCCATGCGCTCTACAGCGCAATGTTCAGGCCTGAAAGCTTGTGGCTCACAACCCTCCATTGTTCCGCATCTGGCAAAGCCGCTTTTCTTTTGGTGATTGTGGGGAGCGTGGGCGCCAGCTTTTTGTTGAACTGCAGAAAGATTTCCATGCCTTCGGGCAGGTCGTCTTCGGCATAGATGGTGTTGGCCGGGCACTCCGGAATGCACACAGCGCAGTCGATGCATTCGTCAGGGTCGATCACGAGATATTCGGGGCCCTCCTTGAAGCAATCGACCGGGCACACATCGACGCAGTCGGTGTACTTGCACCGAATGCAGGCGTCTGTCACAACGTGCGTCATTTTGGGGCTCCTCATGCACCATTTTTGGGGGCGCAAAAACACCATTGCAGAGTCTGATCGATTCCGCTACATTGACATCGAATGTAGTGTTCACAACATTTAAGTTAAGTGAATGCTACACAAAATGCAATGCGCGTACAAGCACTTGCCACAATGCAATGAATGGGCCGCCACGATGACTGAACACACCAAGACCGACGGGCTACCTGGCATGGATGCGCCGGATCTGCCGCAGGTGCTCGAGCGCGCCCGGCCCCGCAACGAGCGCATGAACGCTGCCAAGGTCGAGTGCAATGCGTGTCCGGTGCTGTGCCAGATTTCCGAAGGCCGCGCAGGGGCTTGCGACCGTTATGCCAACCACGCGGGCGTGCTGGTGCGGCTGGACCCGGTGGTGTTGCTGCGCAAGACGCTGGAAGCGGGTGAGGCCACGCTGGTGCCATTTGCGGGCCGCGCTGAGGCTGCAGAAGGTGCAGAGACTGAGGTGGCTCCTGAACCCGCATGGAACGGCGACCTGCTGCTGTCTGAAGAAGTGTTCGTGACGGGCGTGGGCTCATCCACCACCTACCCGGATTACAAGCCCGCGCCCTTCATCGTGGGCTCCCAAACCGACGGCGTGGACATGGTCACCGTGGTGACCGAGGGCATCTTCAGCTACTGCAGCTTCAAGGTGAAGATCGATACCGACCGCTTCCTCGGCTCCGAACAGGCCAACGTGCGCTGCAAGGGCGAGGTGGTGGGCCATGTGACCACGGCGGAGTACGGCTCGCAGATGCTGTCGCTGGGTGGTGTGCACCACCTCACGGGCGGCACCAAGAAAGAAGGCCGCGTCACCGCCGAGATGATGCAGGCCCTGGGCAACAAGCAGGCGGTGGAGTTCACCATCGACGGTGGCTCGCAGCTCATCATCCAGGCCGGCCGCGCGCCCATCGTCAACGGTGTGGCCGAGCAGCGCATGCGCGTGGGCTGCGGCTCAGCGGCGATTGGCATCTTTGCGCGCCAGTTCTTTGGCCATGCAGACGAGGTGGTGGTGGTGGACGACCACATCACTGGCGTGCTCACCGAGCACCAGGCGGGCCGTTGCCTCGACATGGAGCCTTCGGGCATTCAGATGCGCGGGCGCAAGTCCACACCGGGTCGTTACTTTCAGGTGGCCAACCCGGGCATCGGCTGGGGCGGCACCGACATTGCCGACCCGCTGTCCATCATTGAGGGCTGGGACGAATCCGTGGCCTGGCCGGGGCTGCGCTTGTTGATGACCTCCACCACCGGGGAGCATGCCTCCTGGTACGTGCTGGACGAGCAACTCCATCCGGTCGAGGCCGAGATGCCTGCCGAGGTGCGCCGCATCGTGGACCGCATCGGCGAAAACTGCGAGCCTTCGCTGGCGTCTGTGCTGTTCCTTGGCGGAGCCGGCGGCAGCCTGCGCGCAGGGGTTACTGAAAACCCGGTGCTGCTCACGCGCTCCATCAAAAACGCGCTGGTCAACGTGACCTGTGGCGGTGCCCCTGCCTATGTATGGCCGGGCGGCGGTATCACCGTGATGGCCGACGTGCTGCGCATGCCGGACAACAGCTTTGGCACCGTGCCCACCCCCGCCATCGTGGCGCCCATGGAGTTCAGCATGCGCCGGGCGGACTACGAAGCGCTGGGCGGGCACACCGAACAGATCCGCAGCCTGCGCGAAGTGCTGGAGCGCGGTGCGTGGCACAGCGATGGTGCACCGCAGGCGCGCGTGTGGCAGACCTTGCCCGCCGCCAATCCGTGGCCGCTGGGTCGCCCACCTCTGCTGGGCTGATATGAAACACCCCCTGAGTCGCTTCGCGCCTTCCCCCTCCAGGGGGACGACACCCTCGCTGCGGGGCGGCCCTTGCTCGGCGTCTCTGGCGGGGGCCGCGCCGGTGTTTACGGCTGCGGGCGGTGCGCCCTGCGGCGAGTACTGAAACGCATATGCAAGCCGCTCGCAAGCTCCTGTCCGATGGCCGCTGGCATTTCCAGCATGGGCCGATGGACCTCATCCTCCAGGCCGAAGGGGCGCGCGACGCCGTGGCCCTGGCGCATGAGCGCGCGTGGCAGCGTTTTGAAGGCCTACTGCAGGAGCTGGTGAATGAACTCCCCGGCTTGCGGGCGCCGGTGGGTGCGCACTGCGCTTTGCAGGGCGTGGTGGCGCGCCGCATGTGGGCCGCCTGCAGCCCTTATCGCGCAGGTTTCATCACATCGATGGCGGCGGTGGCGGGCGCGGTGGCGCAGGAGATTCTGGCCTGCTACGAGCAGCCGGGCATAGACCGCGCCTGGGTCAACAACGGGGGCGACATTGCGCTGCACCTGGCGCCGGGCCAGTCGGTCACGGTGGGGGTGTACGCTGACATTGCTGCACTGAATGCAGCACAGTTGCGCAACGGCTTGGTACTGAATGGAAAGATCAGCATCGACAGCGCCATGCCGGTGCGCGGTGTGGCCACCAGTGGCTGGCGCGGGCGCAGCCAGTCGCTCGGCATTGCCGACAGCGTGACGGTGCTGGCGCGCACGGCGGCGCAGGCCGATGCGGCAGCAACCATCGTGGCCAACGCGGTGAATGTGGCCGATGCGCGGATTGTCCGCAGGCCCGCGTGGCAGGTGCGGGACGACAGTGACCTGGGTGCCATTCCTGTCACCGTGGATGTCCCTGCCTTGCCCAAGGAGCTGGTGGCCCGGGCATTGCACCAGGGGCTGCAAAAAGCGCAAGAATTGCAGTCCAGCGGCCTGCTGTGGTTTGCGCTGCTGGCGTGCCAGGGGCAGTTCGTGGCGACCTCGGCGCCCCAGGCGCTGGCGGATGCGGTATGGCCCCGGGATCCGGCGGTGGAATCGGAAGTTGGTTCAGTATTTGCTTAACGAAATGCACAGGTCTCCAAAATGATCCAGATACGACGCGTTTTCACCCATCTTGAGGAAATCCGGCACGAATTCGGGCCGGTGGCCGACGTGCCGCTGCTGCGTGGTGCCATCGGCGCGGTGCTGACCAACCCCTTTGCGGGGCGTTACGAGCCCGACATCCTCCCCATGATGGACGCGCTGCAGGACGTGGGGCTGGACATGGCCCAGCGCCTCCTGAAGGCCATGGCGGTGCCTGCCGAGCGCATCGAGACCTATGGCAAAGGCGCCATCGTGGGCGCGGCCGGTGAGCTGGAACACGGCGCGCTGTGGCATGTGCCCGGCGGCTACGCCATGCGCGAACTGCTGGGCTGGAAGGGCGACCGCAACGCCTACGCCAAAGGCCAGGCCGAAGAGAAGACCGGGCAGCCCGCGAATGCGCTGTCCATCGTGCCCTCCACCAAGAAAGTGGGTGGCCCCGGTGCAGCGCTGGATGTGCCGCTCACCCACATCAACGCCAGCTACGTACGCAGCCATTTCGACGCGATCGAAGTGCGTGTTCCGGGCGCGCCATCCGCTGATGAGATCGTGTTCATACTTGCCATGACCACGGGCCCGCGCATCCACGCCCGCGTCGGAGGGCTCAAGGCGGCAGACATCAGCCAGTGGAACGGCCTGCGCTGAGCCGCCCGCCGACCCGCACACCATCGAACAAGACAAGATCCCAAGGAGCCAAAAAATGCCAGCCAAGATTCGAAAGATCATCGTCCAGACCGACGAGGTCCGCGTGGAAATGGGGCGTGACGTTCAGCCTCCGGTGCGCAAGGCGCTGGCCATGGCCGTGATCGAGAACCCCTTTGCCGGACGTTATGTGGAAAACCTGGACGAACTCATCGCCATCGGTGAGGAGCTGGGAGGCCTTCTGGGCGCCCGCTGCGTGCAGGCCCTGGGCATTGCCCCGGGCGATGCGCACAGCTACGGCAAGGCCGCCATCGTGGGCGAGGCGGGCGAGCTGGAGCACGCCGCCGCCATCCTCCACCCCAAGCTGGGCGCACCACTGCGTGTGGCTGTCGAGAAGGGTGCCGCGTTGGTCCCATCCAGCAAGAAGATGGGCGGCCTCGGCACGGCCATCGACGTGCCCCTGGGCCACAAGGATGCGGCGTACGTGCGCAGCCATTTCGACGCCATGGAAGCCCGTGTAGCCGATGCCCCGCGGGCCAATGAAATCGTGGTGGCCGTTGTCGTGACCGACAGCGGGCGGCCGTTGCCACGTGTCGGCGGCCTCATGGCCTCTGAAATAAAAGGCGTTGACGGCCTGCGCTGAGCCCGGCGCGCGTACAACACACACCTGTCCTGTCTCACCCCCGTTCGATCTCTCTCCAACCATCCTTCAGGAGTCTCCCCATGACGATGCGACGAAACCTCATGCGTGCCACGGCTGCGGCTGCATTGGCCCTTACCCTGGCCCCTGTTTTTGCCCAGGGCGTGATCAAGATTGGCGAGGTCAACAGCTACAAGGCGCAGCCCGCTTTCCTGGAGCCCTACAAGAAAGGCATGGAGCTGGCGGTCGATGAGATCAATGCTGCGGGCGGCGTCAATGGCAAGAAGATCGAACTGATCACGCGCGACGACAACGCCAACCCCGGCGACGCCGTTCGTGTGGCCGAAGAGCTGGTGTCGCGCGAGAAGGTCGATGTGCTGGCTGGCACCTTCCTGTCGAACACCGGCCTCGCAGTGGCCGACTTTGCCAAGCAGAAGAAGTTCTTCTTTCTCGCAGGCGAGCCGCTGACCGACAAGATGACCTGGCAGGGTGGCAACCAGTACACCTTCCGCCTGCGTCCCGGCACCTACATGCAGGCCGCCATGCTGGTGCCTGAGGCCGCCAAGATGAAGAAAAAGCGCTGGGCCGTGGTCTACCCCAACTACGAATACGGGCAGTCTGCCGTGGCGGCGTTCAAGCAACTGCTCAAGGCCGCCCAGCCCGACGTGGAGTTTGTGGCTGAACAAGCCACGCCGCTGGGCCGGGTGGATGCTGGCAGCGTGGTGCAAGCGCTGTCGGATGCCAAGCCCGACGCCGTCTTCAACGTGCTGTTTGGCGCAGACTTGTCGAAGTTCGTGCGCGAAGGCAACACGCGCGGCCTCTTCAAGGGCATCGAGGTGGTCAGCGTGCTGACGGGCGAACCCGAATACCTGGACCCCCTGAAAGACGAGGCCCCCAACGGGTGGCTGGTGACCGGCTATCCCTGGTACGGCATCAACACCCCTGCACACAAGGCGTTCGAGCAGGCGTACCAGGCCAAGTTCAAGGACTACCCGCGCCTGGGTTCGGTGGTGGGCTACAGCATGATCAAGTCGGCTGCGGCCGGTATTGCCAAAGCCAAGAGCACCGACACCGACAAGCTGGTCGCTGCCTTCAAGGGACTGCAGGTGGACACCCCGTTCGGCAAGATCACCTACCGACCTGAAGACCATCAGGCCACCATGGGCGCATTTGTCGGTCGCACCAAGAACGAAGGCGGCAAGGGCGTGATGGTGGATTACGTCTACCTGGATGGTGCCGATGCCAAGTACCAGCCGTCCGCTGCCGACGTGAAAAAGTCACGAAGCGCTGATTGATTCCCCTAGGAGTCTGAGGCGCCTGCTGCGCCTCGGTCCCAGCAGACGCTACCGGCAGTCCGGCACAGGCCAATTCTGCAGGTGCTGGCTGGTGGCGGCTGGGGCACGGCCGGCTTCTTTCATGGCCTTCGCGCTGGCAAAAATAGTGTGAACAGGCCCTACAGGGTTTATTGAACATGAGTTTTTCGGGTTTCATCGTTCAGCTCATCAACGGGCTGGCGAGCGCGTCGTCGCTGTTCCTCGTGGCGGCGGGTCTGTCGCTGATCTTTGGCGTGACCCGCATCGTGAACTTTGCCCATGGCTCGTTCTTCATGGTGGGCATCTACGTCGCGTACTCGCTGGTCGAGCGCCTGAGCGGTGCGCTGGGCTTCTGGGTGGCCTTGCCGCTGGCCGCGCTGATCGTTGGCGTGCTGGGGGCGCTGATCGAGGTGGTGCTGCTGCGCCGCATCTACAAGGCGCCCGAGCTGTTCCAGCTGCTGGCCACGTTTGCACTGGTACTGGTCATCAAGGACGCCGTGCTGTGGCTCTGGGGCCCCGACGAACTGCTGGGCCCGCGCGCGCCGGGCCTTTCGGGTTCCGTGAGCCTGCTCGGGCGGCAGTTTCCCAGCTACGACCTGTTCCTCATCGTGGTCGGTCCGCTGGTGCTGGGCGCGGTCTGGCTGCTCCTCACGCGCACCCGGTTTGGCACGCTGGTGCGTGCCGCTACGCAAGACCGCGAGATGGTGAGCGCCCTGGGCGTCAACCAGGCCTGGTTGTTCACGGCCGTGTTTGCGCTGGGCGCGATGCTGGCCGGGCTGGGTGGCGCACTGCAACTGCCGCGCGAGCCCGCGACGCTGGAGATGGACCTGCACACCATCGGTGCCGCCTTCGTGGTGGTGGTGGTGGGTGGCATGGGCTCCATTCCGGGCGCGTACGCCGCCGCCCTGCTGATCTCCGAGATCAAGGCCATCTGCATCTGGCTGGGTGTGGTCGATGTGTTTGGCCTGAGTGTTTCGTTTTCCAAGCTGACCCTGGTGGTGGATTTTCTGGTGATGGCGGTGGTGCTGGTCTGGCGACCCTGGGGCCTGTTCGGCAGGCCGCAGGCGCCCAGCCGCTACGTGGGCATGCAGGAGGAGCCGCTGCGTCGGCCTGGCAGGGCCTACCTGGTGGCGGCCGCCGTGCTGGGCCTGCTGCTGGCGGCAGCCCCGCTGCTGACCGCGCAGTCGCCGTACACCACGGTGTTGCTGATTGACCTGCTGATCGCAGCGCTGTTTGCGGCCAGCCTTCACTTCATCATGGGGCCTGCGGGCATGCACTCCTTCGGCCATGCCGCCTACTTCGGGCTGGGCGCCTATGGCGCGGCCCTGCTGGTGCGCTCGCTCGGGCTACCGATGGAGATCGCACTGGTGGTGGCGCCGCTGGTGGCGGCGGCCGGGGCGTTTGTCTACGGGTGGTTCGCAGTGCGGCTGTCGGGTGTGTACCTCGCCATGCTCACGCTGGCCTTCGCCCAGATCACCTGGGCCATCACCTACCAGTGGGACAGTTTCACGGGGGGCAGCAACGGCCTGACCGGTGTCTGGCCTGCGGCCTGGCTGGCAGACAAGCGCATGTATTACTGGCTCACGCTGGCACTGGTGGGGGCAGGCGTGTGGTGGCTGCGCCGCGTGCTGTTCTCTCCGTTTGGCTATGCGCTGCGCGCGGGGCGCGACTCTGTGCTGCGGGCCGACGCCATCGGCATCGACGTCAAGCGCATGCAGTGGGCGGCGTTTGTGGTGGCGGGCACGGCTGCAGGGCTGGCGGGGGCGCTGTATGCGTTCTCCAAGGGCAGCATTTCGCCGGAGTCGCTGGCCGTGGGCAAATCGGTGGACGGGCTGGTGATGGTGCTGCTCGGCGGCATCCAGACGCTGGCGGGCCCCGTGGTGGGCGCGGTCACCTTCACCTGGCTGCACGACACCGTGGCGCGCAACACCGACTACTGGCGCGCCATGCTGGGCGCCATCATCCTCATCCTGGTGCTGCTGTTTCCGCAGGGCATCGCGGGCACCATCAAACAGATCTTTGACAACATGCGCGACGCCAAGAACACCAAGGAGGGCGCAGCATGAGCCTCCTCAAAGTCACCGGTCTGGGCAAATCGTTTGGCGGCGTCAAGGCGGTGGATGGCATCCACTTCGAACTGGCGGCTGGCGAGCTGCTGGCGCTGATTGGCCCCAACGGCGCGGGCAAGTCCACCACGTTCAACATGGTCAATGGCCAGCTGCCTGCCGATGCAGGCTCAATCCAGCTCAACGGGCAAGAGCTGGTGGGCCGCAAGCCCCGCGACATATGGCGCATGGGAGTGGGCCGCACCTTTCAGATTGCCGAAACCTTTGCATCGCTGACGGTGGTGGAGAACGTGCAGATGGCACTGATCTCCAACGACGGCCTGCTGTTCTCCCTATGGCGCAGGGCTGCCGACCACAAACGCGAAGAAGCTCTGGCGTTGCTCGACCAAGTGGGCATGAAGTCGCAGGCCGATCGGCCCTGCAGCGTGCTGGCCTATGGCGATGTGAAGCGCGTAGAGCTGGCGATTGCCATGGCCAACTCGCCCAAGCTCCTGCTCATGGACGAGCCCACCGCTGGCATGGCGCCCAAGGAGCGCAACGAACTCATGGCGCTGACCAAGCAGCTGGTGATCGACCGCAATATGGCGGTGTTGTTCACCGAGCACAGCATGGACGTGGTGTTTGCCTATGCCGACCGCATGATCGTGCTGGCGCGCGGGCGGCTGATTGCCGAGGGCAAGCCGCTGGAGCTGCGCGACCACCCCAAGGTGCAGGAGGTCTACTTCGGCACCGGCAAGACGTTTGAGAAGAAAGCCGCAGCCCATGCGGAGGCGGCATGACCATGACGACCCACAACCCCAAAGAACTGCTGCTCCAGGCCAAGGGCCTGCAGGCCTGGTACGGTGCCGCGCAAATCCTGTACGACGTGGACCTGGACGTGCGCCGGGGCGAAGTCGTGGCCCTGATGGGCCGCAACGGCGCAGGCAAGTCCACCACGCTCAAGACGCTGATGGGCATGCTGGCCAAGCGCAAGGGCAGCATCCAGTTCATGGGCCGCGACATCTCCAAAACCGACCCGCACGACGCCGCGCGCCTGGGCCTGGGCTTTGTGCCCGAAGACCGCCGTGTGTTCACCGACCTCACGGTGATGGAGAACCTGGAAGTGGGCCGCCAGCCCGCCCGCACCTGGCCCGATGGCACGGCCGCCCCGGTGTGGACGCCCGAGCGATTGTTCAAGCTCTTCCCCAACCTGGGTGAGATGCCCCAGCGCCCCGGCGGCCGCATGAGTGGCGGTGAGCAGCAGATGCTCACGGTGGCCCGCACGCTCATGGGCAACCCGTACCTGGTGCTGCTGGACGAGCCCTCCGAAGGCGTGGCCCCTGTCATCGTGGAGCAGATGGCGCACATGATTTTGGAGTTGAAGGAGCAGGGCGTGAGCATCCTGCTGTCCGAGCAGAACATGCACTTTGCCGAGCTCGTGTCCGACCGCGCCTATGTGCTCGAAAAGGGCCAGATCCGCTACCAGGCCAGCATGGAAGAGCTGGCCGCCAACGAAGAGGTGCGGCGCGCCTACCTCAGCGTCTGAAGAAGAAGTTCCCCGGCTTTGGCCCTACCGGGCCGTGGCCGATGTGTCAGTGCGTTCCCAACCGGAGTGTTCACCATGCAAACTGCGCAACGTCGTCGCTTTCTTCTTCAATCGGCCGCGCTCACCGTGGCCGGGGCCAGCTTCCCCGCCAGCTGGGCGGCAGGCAAGATCAAACCCGGTGAGCGAGCGGCGCTCATCGTGGTCGATGTGCAGAACTGTTTTGTCCCGGGCGGCACGCTGCCCGTGGCCAAGGGGGATGAGGTGGTGCCCGTCATCAACCGCATTGCCACAGCGTTTGAAAACGTGGTGGTCACGCAGGACTGGCACACCCAGGGCCACGCCTCTTTTGCCAGTGCTCACGCGGGCAAGAAGCCGTTTGAAACCACCAAGCTGAGTTACGGCCAGCAGGTGCTGTGGCCCGACCATTGCGTGCAGGGCACCGACGATGCCGCCCTGCACAAAGACCTCCAGGTGCCCAAGGCCCAGGTGATCCTGCGCAAGGGCTTTCACCAGCATGTGGACAGCTACTCGGCCTTTGAAGAGGCCGACCGCAAGACCTCCACCGGCCTGGCGGGTTACCTCAAGCAGCGTGGCATCAAGACCGTGTTTGTCACCGGCCTGGCCACCGACTTCTGCGTGGCCTGGACGGCGCTCGACGCCAAACGTCTGGGCTTCGAAACCTATGTGGTCGAAGATGCGACCCGCGCCATCGACCTCAACGGATCGCTCGATGCAGCCTGGAAAAACATGAAGGCCAAGGGCGTCAAACGCATCCAGTCCAGCGACATCGATGTCGCCTGACGGCGCACCGCCCCGGTGCTTCGGCGCCGGGGTTTGACGGATTCACAACACCCCGCAGAAATGGTTGCGCAGCCGCTCCGCTTGCAGGGAAACTTGCGCCTTTGATGTAAGGAGCGTTTCATGAAATGTCGTGGGATGGAGGAGGGCAGCATCGACCGCCGTGTGGTGCTGACGGCCCTGGCCGCCGCTGCTCTGGGGGCCGCGGGCCCGGCGGCTGCCGAGACCGGGGTGACGGACACCCGCATCAAGGTGGGACAGTCGGCCGTGTTCACCGGTCCGGCCAAGGATTTCGGGGTGGACTACAAGGCGGGCATTGCGCTGGCGTTCGACAAGGTGAACAAGACCGGCGGCGTGCAGGGGCGCACGCTGGAGCTGGTGTCGCACGATGACGCGTACGAGCCCAAGAAGACCGCCGAGAACACGGCCAAGCTCATTGACGAAGACAAGGTCTTCGCCCTGATCGGCTACGTGGCCACCGGCAACCTCATCGCCGCCATGCCCCTGGCAGAGAAGGCGGGCGTGCCCATGTTCGCGCCGCTGGTGGGCACCACCTCGTTTCGCACCAACCACAACCGCTACCTGTTCCACGTGCGCGCCAGCTACGAGACCGAGCTGCGCAAGATCGTGGGCCACCTCGCCACGCTGGGCATCAACAACATCGCCGTCATCTACCAGAACAGCGCATTCGGCAAATCCAACCTCGACACCTGCCTGCAGATCGCCCAGGGCCTGAAGGTCAAGGTGGTCGATTCCGTGCCCATGGAGATCGCCGCCACCGACGCCAAGCCCCAGGTGGCGCAGCTCACCAAGGCCCAGCCGGGCGCGGTGGTGATGATCATGGCGGGCAAGATGGTGGAGGTGTTCCTGCGCGACTACCGGGCGGCGGGCGCGGCGTCGCCGCTGTACACCATCTCGGTGGGCATCACCGATGCACCGGGGTCTGCCCAGCGCCTGAACGGCGGCATCGAAGGGCTGGTCACGGCCAGCATCGTGCCCTCGCCGCAGGCCAGCCGCCTGGCCATCGTGGCCGACTACCGCAAGGACCGCGCGGACGCGGGCGAAAAGATCGACAGCTACACCATGCTGGAGGGCTATATCGCCGCGCGCGTGTTTGTGGAAGGCCTCAAGCGTGCAGGCAAAGCCCTCACGCGGGAAGGCTTCATCAAGGCCATGGAAGACATGGGCACCACCAAGATCGGCGACTTTCCGCTGGTGTACGGCCCGGGCAACCACAATGGCTCCAACTTTGTGGACCTGGAGATGTACACGCGCAGCGGGTCGCTGCGACGCTGACTGAGAACAACCCACCGAGACATGCACGCGCCCGCTTCACCCTCCCCGGTCGTCGTTAATGGCCAGCCGTTTGCCCTGCCGCAGAGCACCTTGGCCAGCGCCACGCTGCTGCACGTGCTGCGCAACGACATGTCGCTCAACGGCCCCAAATACGGCTGTGGCCTGGGGCAGTGTGGTGCCTGCACGGTGCTGGTGGACGGGATTGCCGCGCGGGCCTGCGTGATCCCGGCGCAGGGCGTGGCGGGCCGCGAGGTGACCACGCTGGAAGGGCTGCCCGGGCGCTGCAGCCGCACCGCAGGACTTCACCCGGTGCAGCAGGCCTTTGTGGATGAACAGGCCGCGCAGTGCGGCTATTGCCTGAGCGGCATGGTGATGATGGCCGTGGCCTTGCTGGAGCGCAATCCTGACCCCGATGAAGCCGCTGTGCGCCGCGAGCTGTCGGGCAACCTGTGCCGCTGCGGCACGCATGTCGAAATCATCCGCGCCGTGCTGCGCGCTGCCCAGTTGATGCGCGAGGCCCAGGCATGAACACGCCTCCATCCCTGCGCGCCCACAGCCCGCTCACCCGCGCCGACTTCCATGCCGCCCGGGGCGTGCTGCTGGTGGTGCGCAACCCACCGCCCGCACCACCGCCCGTCAAGGGCCAGCCCGCGCTGGTGGCGGGCAACCCGGCCGAGGGCGTGGAGATACTGATCGCCGTGTGGGACGACGGCAGCGTGACCGCGCTCAACGGCCATGTGGACCTGGGCACTGGCATCCGCACCGCACTCGCGCAGATCGTGGCCGAAGAACTGGACGTGCCGCTGGCGCAGGTGAACATGGTGCTGGGCGACACCACGCGCGCGCCCAACCAGGGCGCCACCATCGCCAGCGCATCCATCCAGATCCACGCCAAGCCCCTGCGCACCGCTGCCGCGCAGGCGCGCCACTGGCTGGTGGCCCAGGCCGCAGAGCGGCTGGGCGTGCCGGTGGAGGCACTGCAGGTGCGCGACGGGGTGGTGCAGATCACTGCAGACCCGTCGCGCCAAGTGGCCTACGGCGCGCTGCTGGCGGGCGCGCACACCACGCTGGAGCTGGTGGACGCCACGCCCACCAAGGCCGCCGCCGATTACACCGTGGTCGGCCAGTCCGTGCCGCGTGTGGACATCCCCGCCAAGGTCAGCGGCGAGCTGGTGTTTGTGCACGACATGCGCGTGCCCGGCATGCTGCACGGCCGTGTGGTGCGCCCGCCGTACGCGGGGGCTGACCATGGCGACTTCATCGGCAACACGCTTGAATCAGTAGACCAGCAGTCCATCGCCCACATCCCCGGCATCCGCGCCGTGGTGGTGATCCGCGACTTTGTGGGCATCGTCGCCGAGCGCGAGGAACAGGCCGAGCAGGCGCTGCGCGATTTGAAAGTGCGCTGGAAGGATTGGCCCGGCTTCCCGCGCCAGGACAGCGCCGAGGCGCTGGAACAAGCCATCCGCGCCAACCCCGCCACGCAGCGCCGCCTGGTGGACGAGGGCGATGTGGAGGGCGCCCTGGCCGCGCTGTCTGCCGACGGCCAGCCCATGCCACGCACCTATGTGTGGCCCTACCAGATGCATGGATCCATCGGCCCATCGTGCGCGGTGGCCGAATGGCGCAGTGATGACAGCACGGGCCGCCCCCGCATGGCGGTGTGGGCTGGCACGCAAAACCCCCATGTGCTGCGCGCCGACCTGGCCCGCCTGATGGGGCTGGCCGATGTGGACATCGACCTCATCCGCATGGAGGCTGCAGGCTGCTACGGCCGCAACGGCGCCGACGATGTGGCGGCCGATGCCGCGCTGCTCTCGCGCGCCGTCGGTGCGCCGGTGCGCGTGCAGCTCACGCGCGAGCAGGAGCATTTGTGGGAGCCCAAGGGCACGGCGCAGCTCATGCAGGTGCGCGGCGGGCTCAAGGCCGATGGCTCCGTAGCGGCGTACGACTTTGAAACGTCCTACCCCTCCAACGGCGCCCCCACGCTGGCCCTGCTGCTCACCCGCACCATCGAGCCCGTGGCCCAGGCCTATGAGATGGGCGACCGCACCGCGCGCCCGCCCTACCAGTACGACAACCTGCGCGTGGCCGTCAACGACATGCCGCCCATCGTGCGCGCGTCGTGGCTGCGCGGCGTGTCGGCCCTGCCCAACTCGTTTGCGCACGAGTCGTATGTGGACGAACTGGCTACTGCTGCGGGTGTGGACCCGGTGCAGTTTCGCCTGCAGCTGCTGAACGACCCGCGCGCCGCCGAGCTGGTGCAGGCCACGGCCGAAAAGGCGGGCTGGATTCGCCGCACCGGCCCCCAGCAGCGCCCCTTGGATGGGGATTGGGTGCAAGGCCAGGGCTTTGCCTATGCCCGCTACATCCACAGCAAATGGCCCGGCTTTGGCGCCGCCTGGGCCGCCTGGGTGGCCGATGTGGAGGTCAACAAGAAGACCGGCGAGGTGCATGTGCGCCGCGTGGTCGTGGGGCACGATGCGGGCCTGATGGTGAACCCCGCCGGTGTGGAGCAGCAGGTACACGGCAACGTGCTGCAGACCACCAGCCGCGCGCTCAAGGAGCAGGTGACGTTCGAGCCCGTCAAGCAGGCCGTGGACAACCGCGAATGGGGCAGCTACCCCATCCTGAGCTTCCGCGAGGTGCCGGTCATCGAGGTCATGCACATGCCCCGGCAGGACGAGGCGCCGCTGGGCTCGGGCGAGTCGTCGTCAGTGCCGGGCACGGCAGCGATTGCCAACGCGATTTTTGACGCCACGGGCGTGCGCTTTCGCGCGCCGCCGTTCACGCCCGAGGTGGTGCGCGCCGGGCTCAGCCCCTTGCCCGGCGGCGCAGGCGAGGCGGCTGCAGGCAGCACCGCACCCACCGAGCAGGCCGAGGTTTTGCCCACGCTGGAGCTGCCCGCACCCACCGTGCCCGCCAGCGCCACATGGCCCACCCAGCGCAGCCCCTGGGCGCGCGCCCTGGCCCTAGCCGCTGGTGGCATCGCCATGGGCGCCGCGCTGCTGGGCTGGCGCCCCTCCATCGCGCCCGTGGTGCAGACGGCGGGTGCCTCGGTCTACAACGCCGCCACCATCGAGCGTGGCCGCTTGCTGGCCGCTGCGGGCGACTGCGCGGTGTGCCACACCGCACCGGGCGGCACGCCCAACACGGGCGGCCGCGCCATGGAAACGCCCTTTGGCAAGGTCTACACCACCAACCTCACTCCCGACGCCGAGACCGGCATCGGCCAGTGGTCCTTCAGCGCCTTCCAGCGCGCCATGCGCGAAGGCATCTCGCGCGATGGCAAACACCTGTACCCCGCGTTCCCCTACACCTCGTTCGCCAAGATGAGCGACGACGACCTCACGGCGCTGTACGCCTACCTGATGGTGCAGCCCGCCGTGCGGGCCGAGGTACCGAAGACCGCGTTGACCTTCCCGTTCAGCGTGCGCCCCCTCATGGCGGGCTGGAACGCGCTGTTCCACGACGCCACGCCGTTCAAGCCGGACCCGACCCGCCCGCCCGAATGGAACCGGGGCGCTTACCTAGTGCAGGGCGTGGGCCACTGCGGCGCCTGCCACACGCCGCGCAATGCGCTGGGGGCCGAGCTGGGTGGCGCTGCGTTTCTGTCGGGCGCCATGATTGATGGCTGGGAGGCGCCTGCGCTCACCGGTCTATCGAAAGCGCCCGTACCCTGGACGGCCGATGCGCTGTATGGCTACCTGCGCCACGGCCACAGCCCGCAGCACGGCAGCGCCTCCGGCCCCATGGCGCCCGTGGTGCGCGAGCTCGCCCACTTGCCTGACGACGACATCCGCGCCATGGCGAGTTACCTGGCCTCGTTCACCGCTGCGGACACGGCTACCCAACCAGCCACCCAGCCTGTGTCAGACCCGCAGCAGCGCGCACAAACCGCCGTGGCCCAGGCCGCAGCACTCGCGCCGCAGCCCGGCCAGGCCCAGCGCCTGTTCGACGGTGCCTGCGCCGCCTGCCACCACGACGGCGACGGCCCGAAGCTGCTGGGCGTGAACGTGCCCCTGGCGCTCAACAGCAATCTGCACAGCGACCGGCCCGACAACCTGCTGCAGGTCATCGTGCACGGCATCCGCGAGCCTGCCGCGCGGGACATTGGCTTTATGCCCGGCTTTGGCCACGCGCTCAGCGACGCGCAGATCACCGAGCTGGCGGGCTACATGCGCCAGCGCTACGCCCCCGGCCGCCCGGCGTGGCGCGATGTGCCCGAGGCGCTGGCCCGCGTGCGGGCGGGGCCTGCGCATCCTTAGAGCGGCGAACAAAACTCCTCTGGCGTTGTTGCTGTGTCTTGTCGTACTGCTCGTACTGCCTGCGACACAGCGCCTAGCCAGAACCGCTTCGCTGAGTTTTGTTAGCCGCTCTTAGACGGTTCCGACGACCCTCCAGGCCATGCCTTGGGGAGCGTCAGCACGTTTTGAAGCCTTTTGGTGCTGATGCGCTAGTGGAATATGCGCAAGCAGCTATCAAAAGTGGAGCAAATGGATCATCCGCAGGCCCCGTGTTCAGCCCGACAATCGGGCTGCACCACTGCCCAGACACCATGACACCTGCCGCTCCCTCGCCATTGCACAGCGCCCTGCGCATCCCACCACGGCGCGTGCAGCGCATCGGCGGCGCCGCAACGCTGACCCTGTGTTGCCTGGCCCTCACGGCCTGCGGGCCGGAGGTGCAAGGGTCGCCCAAGCCGCCTGCGGCGTTTGGCCCGGTGCAGAGCAGCTGGTTCGGTTGCCCGTCCCTGCAAGGCGTGTACGCCTGGCCGCCGGTCGAGCCTGCGGGTGTGCGGGGCAGCCTGCCGTTTTTTACCGGCTCGGCCGAGATGCAGGTCTGGGTGCAGCAGCAGCGCGGCGAAACCACGCTGCGCACGCGCACCATCAACCGCGCGCGCAACGTGCGCACCTCGCTCACCCGGCAGTGGAGCCTGGTCACCTACAGCGGCGCACAGGCCCACTGCAGCTCCGGCATGCTCGACCTGGCTCCGCAGACCGCACCGTCCGGCAACGAGCCCGGGACCTCTGGCAAGCTGCAAGGGTTCCGGCTGGCGCTGCTCAAAGACGGCAGCCTGGCTGTGGGCAAGCGCACCCTCACTACCGGCAACAAGGGCTCGTACTTTTCGTGGGGCGGGCAGTCCTACGGTAGCTACGACGCGCCCGATGTGGAGACCTGGACCTGGTTCAAGCTGGCCCGCACCGCAGCGGGGGACAGCGAGCCGCCGGTCATCGACGCCTACGTGCCCGGGGCCACCTCGCCTTAGGCTTTTTGCTTGTAGAGCGGCGCGCGAAAAAGCCCGCGAACTTCCCCGTTTATCGCGCCACCGCCTGCGCCGCCTCCTCGGCACAGTGGCATCGGGGCTTGGTCCATGGTGGGGCAGGCCCGGTCGCCCGCCTCTTTTTGTCGTGGCTGGCGCCCATGTCATCGGCCAGCCCCTGCGGCGGCCGCCCACTGTTGCCGTTCAAGGAGAAAACCATGCCCGCTAGCGAAATTGAAATCCACGCGATCGTGCTGCGACTGCTGCGTGAAGGCTATACCGCACTGACCGCCGCCCAACGCCGGGTGGTGGACTCGCTGATGGCGGTGTGCTGACGCCCGTCTGCGGGCTGTTCAGAGGCGCCACGGTGCTGTTCACGACCCGTTTGAAGCCTTTGGGGCCAGATGCGCTAGTGCCCATTGCCTGAGGCGCTATTAAAAATGTAGTGATTGCAGCTCGGCCTGCATCGCCTGCGCAATCAGGCGCATGTCGTGGTCGCTGACGGCCAACAGCCCAAACCGGAACTTGCTGCCCCAGCGCTGGCGGTCGTCCACAAACTCCAGCGCGTCCAGCAGCGGCGCAATCGCCGCCTCACGTGCAGGCACATAGGCCACGTCCCGCCGCGACGGCACAAACCCGCCACCCATATCAAACGCATACGGCGACCCCGGCAACACGATGCCGATGGAGACAAAGGCCTGCAGCCGGTCCTTGCCGCCCATGGTCACCGTGGGCGCGTAGTACGCAACACGGTCGCCGGGCCGTATGCGCTGCAGCGGCGCCACCTTGCCATGGCACACCTGCATGTAGCCCGCGCCCGGCGTGGCGCAGCCCCGGCGGGCGTGCTGGGCGCAGGCCACGGCGATCCAGTTGCGGCGCGTGGCGGCTGCAGAGGTCGCTGCCGATACAGGTATGTCGTTGCGCGCAGGCTCGGCATCCGGCCAAAGGGGGTGTTGCAGCAGGGCGTCGGTCATGAAAAAGCTCCTGGTCAAAGAAGCCACCGATGGTGCGGGCCTGCTGCTGACACCGCAGTGTCAGTACCTTTGCAGCATCCCTGTGCGCAGCGCAACGCCTCAGACCAGCTGCCCCCACTGCCACAGCGCAAACCCGCCCAGCAGCAGGGCCGACGCCCGGTTGATGCGCAGGCGCCAGGCGGGCGTAAAGCGCTGCCGCTGGTAGGCAATCGCATTGGTCAGCAGCAGCCACCAGGCGGCAGAGCCCACCAGCACACCTGCCACCATCCACAGCGGCGACGGCAGGCTGGGCCGGCCGCCGCCCAGCGAGCCAAACACCGCAATGAACGACACGATGGTGGCCGGGTTGGCCAGCGTCAGCGCAAACGTGCCGGCCGCCAGGCCCAGCAGGCCGCGCGCGTCGCGTGCTGGTGCGGCGTTGTGGGCCACTGGCGCGTGCCAGGTGCGCCACGCCAGCACCAGCAGCAGTGCGCCACCGCCCAGCGCCAGCGGCGTCCTGGCCTGCGTCAGCCCGTCGATGAGCCAGCGCACGCTGAAGGCGCCCACGGCGCCATACACCGCATCGGCCATAGCGGCGCCCAGGCCCGTGGCCAGCCCGGCCGCCAGGCCGCGCTCCAGAGTGCGTTGCATTGTCAGCAAGCCAATGGGGCCCACAGGGGCCGCAATGAGCACGCCGATGACGGCGGCTTGCAGAAACACGGTGATTGAAGTGAAGTCCATGCACCGATGCTAGGGCGGCGTCTGGCGATGGAGAATGCAGAAAATTCGGCGAATCCAGAATAGGGTTTCGGTTTTTTCTGTGCCCATCGAGAAAGGCTTGTATGGAAGTCGATGACAAAGCCTGGCGCCTGATCAGCGCGCTGCAGGCCGATGGCCGCGCCTCGCTCAAGGAACTGGCCGAGGCCGTGGGCCTGTCGGTGCCCGCCACGCTGGAGCGCCTGAGGCGTTTGCAGGAAGCGGGCGTGGTGCGTGGCGTGCATGCCGACATCGACCCCACCAAAGTCGGCTACGGCGTACGCGCCGTGGTGGGCATCAACGTGCCGCAGCCCGGCAAGAAGGCGCTGATCGACAAGCTGCGCCAGTCGCCCCAGGTGCTCGAATGCCACCACGTCAGCGGCAACGACTCGTATGTGATGCAGGTCGTGGCGCGCGACCTGCCCGATCTGGAGCGCTTCTTGGGCGACATCAACGGCTATGGCGAAACGCGCACGTCCATCGTGTTCTCCACGCCCATCCCGCTGCGTGGACTGGCCCGGCCGGAGGCGGGCTGACCCACACTTCAGAACGTGATCTTCACCGACGCCGCACTGCGCTGCGCGTCGCCATGGAACACGGCCTCGATGTTGTTGCCGTCCGGGTCCAGCACAAACGCCGCGTAGTAGCCGGGGTGGTAAGCCCGCTCACCCGGTGCGCCGTTGTCGGTACCGCCATGGGCCACGGCCGCCTTGTAGAACGCATCCACCATCGCCCGGTCTTGCGCCTGAAAGGCCAGGTGGTGCCGGCCTGTCAGGTGCCCCTGCGCGGCCACGCTGTCGGCGGTGGAGACAAACAGCTCATCCGCCCAGAAGTAGTCCTCGGCCGTTCCGCCCATGGGCACGTTCAGTGCGTCGAACACGGCCGCGTAGAACCTGCGGCTGGCGGCGAGGTCGCGCACCACGAGCTGAAGGTGGTCGATCAGCCGGCCTCGGTGCAGTTCCTGTGCTTCCATGGGTGCTCCTTTTGGTGAGAGGGATCGGTTCCAGGTCTCAATCGGGCGCATGCAGCCCGACACGGTTGCCATCCAGGTCATGGATGTGCGCAAAGAAGCCCATGCCCGGTGGCAGTGCCTGGCGCGGCAACGCTATACGACCGCCTTGGGCCACCGCGCGCTCCAGCGCTGCGTCGAGCGAGGGCGAGGCGTCCAGGTACACCAGTGTGCCGCTGCCCGACACCTGGGGCGCCGTGGGGCCCATCATCAGCGCGCCGCCCGCGCCATCGGCCTCGGGGTCGTAGGCAAACACAGCGCCTTCGCTCGGGCCCATGTTCTCGCGGCGCATGGGCTGGCCCAGCACGGCCTCGTAAAAGGCCTGGGCGCGGTCCAGCTGGGTGGTGGGGATTTCAAACCAGGCGATGGCGTTTTTCATGGGGGCTCCTTGTGTGTGAAAGAACGAAAGTAAGAAGCCCCGATGGTGAGCTGGGGCTGCTGACAGCGGCGTGTCAGCAGCCTGTCACGCGGCATCACATCGCCTGTGCGGGCGCCGATGCCGCCACCTGCGCCCGAAACGCACGCGGCGACAGGCCCGCATCGCGCGTGAAGGCGCGGGTGAAGTACGCCGGGTCGGCATAGCCCAGCGCGTAGGCAATGGTGGCCACGCCCAGGTGGGTGTAGGCCAGGTTGCGCCGCGCCTCGCGCATCAGCCGCGCCTCAATCAGCCGCTGGGCCGACACGCCCGTGGCAGCCCGCGCCACGCGGCTCAGGTGCGTGGGCGACACGGCCAGCGCCCGCGCGTAGTCGGCCACCTGCCAGTGCTCCAGAAAATGCGCCTCGATCAGCGCCTCCAGCCGCTGTACCAGGCTGGACTCTGGCGCTGCCGCATCGCCCGGGCTGTGTTCTTCCATCGCACGCGCCACCCAGCCCAGCAGCGTGGCGCTCAGGCCCCGCAGCACCAGCGCGCGCGCCTTGGTGCGGCCCGAGAACTCCTGCCAGACCTGGCCCATAGCCTGGTGCAGCTGTGGCGGCGCGGGCGCCACGGCGGGCCGCGCCAGGTCGCGCCGCACATCGCCCACGCGCACAAAAATCTCGTCCATCAATTCATCCGCCAGCGTGGCCACCCAGCCCTGCGTGTGCTGCGTAAAGCGGAACGCGTGCACATGCCCTTGCGGCACGTTGATGAGCGCGCCGGCAAACAGCGGCACCCGCTCGCCATCCAGGTGCGCCACGCCCCCGCCCGACGTGATCAGCAGCACCTGGTGCAGCCGCGTGTGCCGGTGCGGTGCCAGCTCCCAGTCGTGCAGCGCCGAACGCTCGGCAATCGTCTCGCAGTGCAGCACATCGGGCAGGTGCTGCGACTCGCCAAACAGGCTGTAAGAGCGGATGCCATCGATGTTCGAAAAGTGCATGTTCTGGCTCCATCCGTCCATTCAACGCGGCGACTGTGCCACGTATCTTTGGGTGGTCCGTTTGACCCATGTCATGAACACACCAACCACTACTGGAGACGCTATGAAAACCCAGGTTTGCATCATCGGCGGAGGCCCCTCGGGCCTCATGCTCTCGCAGCTCTTGCACCTCAAGGGCATCGACACCATCGTGCTGGAGCGCCAAAGCCGCGAATATGTGCTGGGCCGCATCCGCGCCGGCGTGCTGGAGCACGGCTTTGCCGCGCTGATGCGCGAGGCCCAGTGCGGCGAGCGCATGGACAAGGAAGGCGAGATCCACGACGGCTTCATCATTGCCCACGACGGCAAGATGGACCGGGTCGATTTGCACAAGTACAGCGGCGGCAGTTCCGTGGTCGTCTACGGCCAGACAGAGCTGACGCGCGACCTGTACGAAGCGCGCGACCGCATGAACGGTATCGTCATCCACAACGCCGAAGACGTGCAGCCGCACGACCTGAAAAGCGCCAACCCGTACGTGACCTACCGCAACGGCGACGAGGTGGTGCGCATCGACTGCGACTTCGTCATCGGCGCCGACGGCTTCCACGGCGTGAGCCGCAAGTCCATCCCGCGCGACGTGCTCAAAGAGTATGAAAAGGTCTACCCCTTCGGCTGGCTGGGCGTGCTCTCGCGCACCAAGCCCGTCTCGCCCGAGCTGATCTACGCCAAGCACGAACGCGGCTTTGCGCTGTGCTCGCTGCGCTCGCAGGTGCTGAGCCGCTACTACATCCAGGTGCCGCTGACCGACACCGTAGAAGACTGGTCCGACGAAGCCTTCTGGGCCGAGCTGAAGCGCCGCCTGCCTGCCGAAGTGGCCGAGCAGCTCATCACCGGCGCATCCATTGAAAAGTCCATCGCCCCGCTGCGCTCCTTTGTGGCCGAGCCCATGCGCTACGGCAACCTGTTCCTGGCGGGCGATGCCGCCCACATCGTGCCGCCCACCGGCGCACGGGGCCTGAACAGCGCCGCATCCGACATCTACTACCTGTACCACGCCATGGTGGCGCACTACAAGAATGGCGACAGCACCGGCCTCGACAAATACTCGGAAAAGGCCCTTGCCCGCGTATGGAAGGCCCAGCGCTTCTCGTGGTGGATGACGACCATGCTGCACACCTTCCCCGAGTCGCTGGCGTATGACCAGAAGCTGCAGGACACGGACCTGGCGTACCTGTTCTCGTCCGAGAAGGCGCTGGGGTCGCTGGCGGAGAACTATGTGGGGTTGCCGTTTTGAGCACCCTGCGGTAGCGCTGCTACCCAGTTAAAGGCTTGCATGGGGTGTCTCCCTGCAAGCCTTTTTTTGCGCCCAGATCGGCGCTTAGTGCAGGCAGTCGCGTTGGGCAGCGGTCTCCATCTGCTACGCAAAATTTAGGCGGAACTGATGCTTACGCCCGCACAGTAGGCCCGATAGCATCGCACCAAGTTTTCAGATCATTTGCCCGTGGTGTCGATGTGCTATTCGACGATGGCTTGAACACGATGAAGCTGCTGACGCAGCGTTTTGAGGCAGTGCACTTCACATCCGATAGTTCCAATCAATAGCCAGGAAAATTTCCAAGATGGATTGGGTCCCGATAGTCTTCATTGTCTTCAAGGTGGCCGTGTTCGGCACCGGCATGTTCTTCGCCATCAAGTGGCATTACGACCAGGGTAAGAAGGTGAAAGAAGAAGCCAGCAGATCGCAATTGCCAGTGGTACGTACGCCTGGTGCGCCGGATTAGGCGACGGTCACCGCTGGTTGGCCTGCGGGGCATCAGGCTTCCACCTACCTGTGTCACGCCATGGCGGTCGGCCTCTAAAACGGCGACGGTACGAGTTTGGACGAGTACTTGTGGAAGGCCTTGGTTCGAATATCGAAGCGCAAGCGCTTCAGTTGTTGGGTGACCGAAGTAGCTGCGCTGGTACTGCTTGCAACGGAATGAGAACGCGCCTCTTGAATACCTCGGCTTGGGAGGGCGGTCGCGGGGGGGGGGCGTCCTCACAACTGGCGCCGAAATTCAATGCGCAATTGAGGTTTTCATAGTAGGCTAATTGCACTAAAACTGCTCTAGGGGAGACACGACCATGCGGCTGGGACGTGCGCGCGTACGCAACTATCGAAGCATCATCGATACCGGCGTCTTCGACGTTGAGAAGATGAAGACGATTCTGGTTGGAGCTAATGAGGCTGGCAAGACAGCAATACTTCAGGCTCTCCAGCAGATCAACAGGCCAGCAGAGGTTGAGGGCCTAGAGGCGCTTCGTGACTTCCCTCGATCCAAGTTTCATCAGATCCGGACTGGAGCGATAAATCCCGCAAAAGAGATCGTTGTTGAAGGCTGGTTCATTCTTGACGACGATGACAAGGCGCTATTGCCGTCTGACTATGCCGACGTTTTATATAGGCGGGGGCGATATGCGAATGACGAGGCGTTTCATTCAATCGAGGGCGGGCCTAGCATCCCGACCACTACGACAATTTCAAAAGATGTGACGAGGCTCGTTGCGCATCTTCGACGTTCTGACCCGCCGGAAGGCTCAAATGCAGGAGCTGAGGCCGCAGCCAAAGACATCGAGGATCTGGTTGGGACATGGGCTCCATCCGATCTCGTTTCTACCGCGCGCGGCGCCGCATTGGAGACGGCCCTTAAGGCTGCTCTTACGTTTATAGATGAAGCCTCGCAAGCAGAGGAAGAGCGCTATGACCGGTTGATGATCGCTTGTAATGCCGACAAGGTGCGATCGGAGGTTTACAAGTTGTTGTGGGCGCACACGCCGACATTTGTTCTGTTCAACAACTACCTTAGGGTCAAGCCAAGAATTCAGCTAAACCATTTAGCTGCGCGTGTTGAGCAGAATATTCTTGATGACAAGACCTACGATTACGGCAATCTTTGCCTATTGAAGCTCATTGGGTTCTCGCCACGCGAGCTATCAGACTTGGCGTCGAAGGAAGTCCCGGCGCAGAACAATCCTGAAGCAATCAAGGCCTACCAGAAGAGTTTGGATGAACGGCAGTATCAGTTAAATGCGGCCAGCGTCCGGTTGACGACTGAAGTTCGGTCGATCTGGGCCCCTGACGAGAGTCGGGGCGAAGCGGCGAAGGTGAGGATCGTTCCCGATGGCCAGTATTTAAAGCTGGTTGTCGAGGACTCGATAGGTGTGGAAGTTGAACTGGACCAACGGTCCGAAGGCTTTCAGTGGCTGGTGTCCTTCTTCGTAATCTTTTTTGCCGAAGCTGAAGGTAAGCACCGCAACGCCATCCTTTTGCTCGATGAGCCTGGCGTCAGTCTTCACGGTCTTAAGCAACGGGAATTTCGATCGACGCTGTCGAAGCTATCTGAACGCAACCAAACGATATACACGACGCACTCCCCCTTTTTAGTTGGTCCGGACGAACTGGACCTCGTGCGTGTGGTAGAGATGAAGGACCGTGCAACTGGCACTAAGGCGTCAACGACCGTTGCAGCTTCTGATTCGCCAGCACTGCTGCCACTGCAGGAAGCGCTTGGTTACGATCTGGCGCAAAGTCTTTTTGCGCAACAGAGAAACCTTGTTCTTGAAGGGCTTACCGACTATTGGTACGTCGATGCCACATCGAAGTTGTTTGACGATGCAGGCGAGAAGTCATTGGAAGAGAAGGTGGCGCTTGTGCCTGCTGGCAATGCCGGAAAAGTGGTCTATTTCGCGACCATCCTTCACGCACAGAAACTGAAGGTCGCAGCACTATTGGATTCGGACTCAGCTGGCGATCAAGCGGCCAAGCAAGACACTCTCACTCATACCCTTGGGCAGAAGGCAGTAATGCGCACTAAAGATTTTTACAAAGGTGCTGTTCACGGAGTGGAGGTGGAGGATCTTCTGCGAGATACGCTTATAGAGGTAGGCAAGGAAGAACTTGGCTGGGATGTTGCTGTGGAGGCAGCTGCTGAGCCGTCGCGTGGGATTGTTGATATCTTCCAGCGCGTTGTTACGGACTTCAGCAAATACAAGTTGGCAAAAGCGTACTTGCGGTGGACCCGGACCCATTCGCTAAGCGACCTGAAGGCGCAAGAGCGCGACGCATTTGCGGAGATGTTCGCCCATGCGAATAAGGTTCTCAAGTAGGTTGCCAGTGTGCCGTTTGGATCGCGCAGCAGTAAGCCCGCTTTTGAACTGGCGATACATATGCAACTACTCCACCTGCGCACGCCGTCCAACCTAGTTGATGAGCGATTGCTTTGAGGTGGCGAGTAACTCTTCGAGTTAACTATCCTGCAAAAATGAAACCCGGCACAAGCCCGGCTTCCCACTCTCAATACCTCTTCACTCGCAGCTAAAACTGCTCGCACTCTCCACTTCCCCGTCCCGTTGTACCGCGCCACATTCGGGCACACATAGCGTCGTGTCCGGTTGGCAAATCAGCTGGTGGGCAGCTTCTTGTTGACGACATTGGCCTCTGATCCGCGTACCTTCGCCGTCAAGCTGTCGAGTGCCTCGCTTTGCCCCACCGCGGCGACCATGGCGAGGTCTGCACCCATTTCTCCACCATCTGTCACAGCACCCTCACATCACACGTCTTGAGAGCAGGAGGTCGATATCGCCCTCTGCTCAACATTCAATGTGAAGGAACTGCTGTATGAATCGCGCTGTCTGGTTCAACGTATCGCCCGAGGGTGCCAAGGCTATCGGGACGCTGCACCACTTCGTCACCCAGGGCACGGGCCTGCCCAGCTTGCTGACGCACCTGGTCTTCCTGCGCGTGTCGCAGATCAACGGGTGCGCGCACTGCATCGACATCCACACGCGTGACCTGCTGGCCGAAGGCATGTCGGTGGAGAAGTTGGTGCTCGTCCCCGTGTGGCGTGAGGCGGCGTATCTGTTCTCCGAGCAGGAGCGCGCTGCGCTGGCCTGGGCCGAGGAGGTGACGCGCGTGAGCGAGACCCATGCCTCTGATGAGGCCTATGCGGCCGCGCTGGCCGTGTTTGGAGAGAAGGACCTGGTGGACCTGACGCTCACGATTGCCAGCATGAATGCCATCAACCGCATGGGCGTCAGCTTTCGCATGAAGCCTCGCGCCAAGGCGTAAAAGGAAAAGAAAAAGGGAAGCTCGGCTTGTGCCGTGCTTCCCGCTTTTCAAGCGCTGAACTGATTACTTGCAGCTGAAACTGCTCGCGCTCTCCACATCTCCCGTGCCGTTGTAGCGGGCGACCTTGGGGTACACGCACAGTGGCCGGGTGCGGTTGGCGGACCAGCTGGCGGGCAGCTCGGCGTTGACCACGTTGGCGCCTGCGCCGCGCACTTTCGCCGTCACACTGTCGGGTGCCTTGCCTTGTTCCACCCAGGCCACCAGTGGGGCCAGCATGTCGAACTGGTCGGTGGCGGGGCCGCCGGAGCAGTGGTTCATGCCGGGCACCAGGAACAGGCGTGCAAAGGCGTCGGCCTTGCCGCTGTGGTTGGCCTGCAGGCGGTCCATCCAGTTGGCGGTGTCCATGGGCGAGAACACGCCGTCGGCCACGCCGTGGAAGACGATCATCTTGGCGCCCCGGTTCTTCAGGGTGCTCAGGTCCGTCTCATTGGGTGGGGTCATGTACGACCAGGGCGACTCGGTGTATTGCGCCGTGGTGGCGAACATCTTGGGGTAGTCGGTCTCCATGCTGAAGTTCAGCGCGTACTGCATGCCGGGGATGGCGGTGAACGCGGCCACGCTGGATGGGGGCGAGGTGAAGATGAAGGCCACTGCACCGGCGTCACGCGTGGCGGGGGCGCCAAAATGCCACGATGCAAAGTTGGCGCCGGCAATGCCGGGGTCCCACCAGGTGCCAGCGTACTGCGCTTCGCCCTTGCTGTTCTTGGGGCCGGCAAAGATGCTGGCCAGCACGCCCTTTTGCTCGCTGGTGATGCAGCTGCCGTCGCGGGCGCCGGTGCAGGTGGGCACGTCGGTCTGCAGGTTGAAGGCGGCTTGGCAGGCGGCCACGTCGTTGACCTGGCCGTCGGTGGCGCCGTCCAGCGCGTCGCACTTGGCGACGATCTTGCTGCTGATGAGCTTGAACTCGGCCGGGCTCACGGCGGTGGTCAGGTCGGGCAGGCCGCTGGCGTCCTTGGTGGATACCTTGGCGTATTGCTGGGCCTTCCACAGCTGGGTGGTGGCGGCCTTGGGCAGGTGAAAGCCGGGGTTGCCCGCCAGGATGCCGTCGTACTGCTCGGCATAGCGCGATGCGCCCACCATGGCGTGGCGGCCGCCGTTGGAGCAGCCGGCCAGGTACGAGCGGTCGGGCGCCTTGCCGTAAGCGCTCTTAATCAGGTTCTTGGCCATGGGGGTGAGGGTGCCGACGGCCTGGTAGCCATAGTCCAGCCGGGCCTGTGGGTCCACGCCAAAGAAGGGCGTGGGCGCGCCGTGGCCTGCGTCAGAGCTGAGCACCGCAAAGCCTTGCACCAGGGCAGGCGCCACGGGGGCGCCACCGCTCACCGAACCTAGCGCGGTGACCACGCTGCCGTCCAGGCCGCCGTTGGCCTGGTGCAAAAAGCGGCCGTTCCACTCCACGGGCAGGCGCATCTCAAAGCCGATGGCGTAGCTGGCTCCGTCCACGGGGCCGGTGCGTTCTTTCATCTTGCCTTTGACGAGGCAGTGCGCAGGCGCTTGGGTGGTCACGCCCTGCACGGTGATGGGGCCTGCGGGCACTTGTTCGGCCGAGGTGATGCGCGTGTCGGGCAACGCCAAGCTGCTGGCCAGCGTGGCGCAGGACTGCAGGGTGGCCGGTGTGGCGGCGGAGAGCTGGGGCAGGGCGGCATCTGACGAGCCGCCACAGCCCATGAGCAAGGCAGCGGCTGCGGCCGAGAGCGCCAGGGGTTGGTGGGCACGCATCCGGTTTCTTCTCATCTTCAAGCGCATGGTGTTGTCTCCAGTGGTTTTTTTGAGGCGTTAGAACCTGTTCAAAACCTTTTCGGGGTCGCACAAGTACCTTGCCGGGATGGGATGCAAGGCGCGGTACGCAGTTGATAGCTCGGCTATCAACAAGCGCCGCAACGCCGCAGACCGCCCGGCAAGGCACTTGCCCGAAGGGTTGGAGTGAAATCGGGCGATTGGAAGCCCCGGCTGCTTGCATGGGCACGAGCCCATGCAGCGCATCCGAAGCATCCACTCATCCCGATTGCACTCCAATGCGATCCCCTAAAAGGTTCTGAACAGGTTCTCTAGAACCCGCAACGTGGCCTCAACACGCTGTGGGTGGGAGATGGGTGAAGCTTGTGTTTTGCTACTGAATCAGGAGCTGCTGGCGCATATGAATCATGCGCTTGCGGCCTCCTGCGGCCTGAATTCAAACGCCTGGGCAATGCGCTGGCGCAGGATGGTGGTGCGCAGGTCGAATTCGGGCAGCACCCACTGGGCGAAGGCCTGGGCGGGTGGGGTCCAGCGGTCTGTGGCAGCGGTGGACTGTTCCGCGCGGTGGGGGCGGGCGGCGCCGATCTGGGCCCAGGCCCATTCCAGCAGCACCAGCGCCACGGCGCGCAGGTAGTCGTCGGCCACCCAGTAGGGCAGTTCGGGGTCGGACTGGGCGGCAATCGCCAGGGTCTGCGTGATCTCCACCAGCGCATGGCGGCGCGCGCTGGCGGCGGCGCTGGGTGCTGCGCCGGGCAGTGTGGTCAGCAGCGTTGCCAGGCCTTGGCCGCCATCGGCCAGCACCTTGCGCACCAGCAGGTCGATGGCCTGGATCTCGTTGGTGCCCTCGTAGATCATGGCCACGCGCGCGTCGCGCACGATCTGCTCGATGCCCCATTCGCGTACATAGCCGTGGCCGCCAAACACCTGCAGGCAGGCGCTGGCGCCGTGAAAGGCCTGGTCGGTGAGCGCGGCCTTGAGCACGGGCGTGACCAGCGCGCACCAGCGCTGTGCGGCAGCGCGTTCGCCCGCGTCGGTGCTGTGTTTAGCCACATCCAGTTGCAGGGCGGTGTGGTAGGCCAGCACGCGGCCGCCGTCGATCCAGGCGCGCTGTGTGTGCAGGATGCGGCGGATGGCGGGGTGGTCTTGAATGAGGCTGGTGTCCTTGGCGCCGGGCGCGCGCATCTGGCGGCGCTCTGCGGCGTAGGCGCTGGCCTTTTGCCACGCGGCTTCCAGCAGGCCAATGCCTTGCAGGCCCACGTGCAGGCGGGCGGCGTTCATCATCACGAACATGGCGTTCAGGCCCTTGTTCGGCTCGCCCACCAGCCAGCCGGTGGCGTCGTCAAAGCGCATCACGCAGGTGGGGCTGCCGTGCAGGCCCATCTTTTCTTCGATGCGCTCGCAGACCACGGCGTTGCGGCTTCCATCCTGAAGCACCTTGGGCATCAGGAACAGCGACAGGCCCTTGGGCCCCGCCGGTGCGTCGGGCAGGCGCGCCAGCACCAGGTGCACGATGTTGTCGGTCAGGTCGTGTTCGCCGCCGGAGATAAAGATCTTGCTGCCGTTCACCCGCGCGCTGCCGTCGGGCTGGGGCACGCCGCGTGTGCGCACCATTCCCAGGTCGCTGCCTGCGTGGGCTTCGGTCAGGCACATGGTGGCCAGCCATTCGCCAGTGGCGACCTTCTCCAGGTACTGGGCCTTGAGTTCGTCGCTGGCGTGGTGCTTGATGCATTCGTACGCGCCGTGCAGCAGGCCGGGCGCCATGGTCCAGCCGTGGTTGGCACCGGCCAGCCATTCAAACAGCACACACTCCAGCACCGCAGGCAGGCCCTGGCCGCCATCGTCGGGTGCGCAAGACAGTGACGGCCAGCCGGCTTGCCAGAAGGCCTGGTACGCATCGCGAAAACCTGCGGGGGTGTGCACCTGCCCGCCGTCAAAGCGGCAGCCTTCTTCGTCGCCTCTGCGCTGCAGCGGGGCGATGGCGCTGTCCACAAACTTGGCCGCCTCGTCGAGCACCTGGGCCGCCAGGTCACCATCGGTATCCGCAAACGGCGCCAGGCCCTGCCAGCGCGTGGGCGCCTTCAGCACGGTGGTCAGCAGGTGCTGGATGTCGGCAAGGGTCTGGCGGGCTTGCATGAGTTGCTCTCTTATTAGTAGCTGTCTGCGCTTGATGGTTGGGCGCTAGCGGCTGTTTCTTCTATTTTTTGCCATGCGGCGGCCCGGACTGGGGTGCCAGTCCGGACCTGCGGCGCAGGGGAAATCAGGACTCTGCGGTGAAGCCGATCTTCTTGATCAGCGGGCCCCAGCTGTCGTACTCGGCCTTTTGCCAGCGGGCCTGTTCTTCAGGGGTGGAGCCGTGGGGCATCAGGCCCACGATGGCCAGGCTGTCAATGACCGACTTTTCCTTCAGCGCGGCGTTGATGGCGGCGTTGGCAGCAGCGATCACCGGCTTGGGCGTGGCGGCCGGGGCGTAGAAGCCGAACCATTCTTCGGTGGTCAGCTCAGGGAAGCCTTGCTCGGCAAACGTGGGCACGTCGGGCACGTACTGCGAGCGCTTGGGGCCCGAGGTGGCCAGGATGCGCAGCTTGCCTGCCTTGTAGTTGGCGATGAAGTCGCCGTGCGGCGTGACCATGGCAGCCACCTGGCCGCCCACCACGTCCGTCACGCCAGGGATGGAGCCACGGTAAGGCACGTGGCGCAGGTCCACACCGCTGTTGATGCCCAGCAGCGCACCCAGGAAGTGGGGCGTGGAGCCCGCGCCGGGCGAGCCGTAGCTGGCGTCCTTGGGGTTGGCCTTGGCCCAGGCCAGGAAGTCCTTCACGTTCTTCACGCTGGCGGGCACCATGGGGCCCACGGCCAGGCCGTGGTGCATGATGGCTGCGATCGACACGGGCGCGAAGTCCTTGTCGGTGTAGTTCATCTTGCTGTAGATGTGCGGGTAGTTGGCCAGGGCCGACACCTGTGCCACGGCCAGCACCGAGCCGTCTGCGGGCGCAGCTTTGAGCGTCTCCAGCGCAATGCGGCCGCCCGCGCCGGGCTTGTTTTCCACCACGCCAGGGTTCTTGCTGAACGCGCTGCCAGCCCACTTCTCGGCCACGCGGCGGGCCACGGTGTCGCCCGAGCTGCCGGCGGGGAAGCCGAAGTACACCTTCACCTGGTCCACCTGGGCATGGGCGGCAAAGGGGTGGAAGGCGCCCAGCGCGGCGCTGGCGCCAAGGGCCTGAACGAATTGACGGCGGGTGGTGGTCATGCTGATGTCTCCTGGTGTGTGTCTGACGGAAATCTCGGGGGTCAAGCTGGAGCGCTTTCGCGCCCTCTTGTTATTTACTGATGTGTGGCGCTGATCGTTTACCGGGGCGCCATGCGCAGGGCGCCATCCAGGCGAATGACTTCGCCGTTCAGGTGGCCGTTCGTCACGATATGGCAAGCCAGCTCGGCAAACTCTTCGGGTTTGCCCAGGCGTGGCGGGAAGGGGATGCTGGCCGCCAGCGACTGTTGCACGGCCTCGGGCAGCTCCTTCATCAGCGGCGTGGCAAACAGGCCGGGCGCCACGGTGCACACGCGGATGGCGTGTTGCGCCAGGTCGCGCGCCATGGGCAGCGTCATGCCGGCCAGGCCCGCCTTGGAGGCGCTGTAGGCCTGCTGGCCCACCTGGCCGTCAAAGGCGGCCACCGATGCGGTGAACATCATCACGCCGCGCTCGCCGTTGTCCAGCGTGGGCAGCTTGCTGCAGGCGGCGGCAAACAGGCGGCTCACGTTGTAGCTGCCGATGAGGTTGATGTTGATGACGCGCACGAAGTCTTCCAGCGGCGCGGCGCTGCCGTCGCGTTGCACCACGCGCTTGGCGCTGCCAATGCCGGCCACGTTCATGAGGATGCGGGCGGGGCCGTGGGCGGCAGCGGCCTTCTCCAGCGCGGCGGTCACGCTGGCGGCGTCGGTGATGTCGCAGGGGCAGGCAACGCCGCCAATGTCGGCGGCGACCTTTTCGGCCAGCTCGGCATTGCGGTCGAGCACGGCCACCTTGGCGCCCAGGCGGGCCAGTTCGCGTGCGGTGGCCTCGCCGAGGCCCGATGCGCCGCCGGTCACGAGGGCGGCTTGTCCTTGAATCTGCATGGTGGGTCTGTCCTGTTCGGGGTGGGGTTCAGGCGCCGGGCTTGAGGATGCCCGGTGCCGTGTCGTCGTGCAAGGCCGTGACGAGCGCATCGCGGTGCTTGAGCACGGCACGCTGGTTGACGGAGCCCTTGTCGGTGATCTCGCCCTTGTCGATGGAGGGTGGCTCGGCCATCAGCAGCGCACGGGCCACGCGGCTGGCGCTGCCCGTGGCTTCGCGGGCCAGCCCGTCCAGCACCGCCTCGATGCGCTGGCGCACGGCGGGGTGGGCCACTACGTCGGCCCAGGGGGCGTCCGGGCCCAGGCCGGCCACTTCGCGGCAGGCGGGGGAGGGGAACAGCAGGGCGCCCACTTCCTTCATGTTCAGGCCGGTGAGCACCACGTCCTGGATGTAGGGGGCGCCCGCCACGATGATCTTGGCGCGCATGGGGCCCACGCTCACGAAGGTGCCGGTGGAGAGCTTGAAGTCCTCGGCAATGCGGCCGTCAAACGCCAGGCCCCGGTGGATGTTGTTCTCGTCGATCCACTTCACGGCGTCGCCGGTGCACAGGTAGCCTTCGTCGTCAAACGCGTCGCGCGTGGCGGCGTCGGAGCGCCAGTAGCCGGGCGTGACGTTGGGGCCGCGGTAGCGCACCTCGGTCTTGCCGTCCACCTCCACCAGCTTGAGCACCATGCCGGGCACGGGCGCGCCGATGTGGCCGGAGCGCACGTCGGGGCTGTTGCAGAACATGGCCGAGGGGGCGGATTCCGTCATCCCCAGGCCCGTGCACATCACGATGCGCTCGCCAATGGCGGCCTCTTGCGTGGCGTGCAGGCTGTCCCACACGGGCTGGGCCAGGCCGGCGCCCGAGTAGAAGAACAGGCGCACGCGCGACAGCAGGTTGGCGCGCAGCTGGGCGTCGGTCTTCATGGCCTCGGCAATCATTTCAAAGCCGGTGGGCACGTTGAAGTACACCGTGGGTGCGATCTCGCGCAGGTTGCGCAGGGTCTCGCCAATCAGTGCGGCCGTCGGCTTGCCGTCGTCGATGTACAGCGTGCCGCCATGCATCATCGTGAGGCCGAAGTTGTGGTTGCTGCCGAAGGTGTGGTTCCACGGCAGCCAGTCCACCAGCACGGGCGATGCCTCGGCCAGCACCGGCAGCGACAGCGAGATCTGCTGCAGGTTGGCGCACCACATGCGCTGGGTGTTGATGACCGGCTTGGGCATCTTGGTGGAGCCGCTGGTGAACAGGAACTTCACGATGGTGCCGGGGCCGGTGGCGTGCATGGCCGCGTCCACCGCCGGGGTGGCGGTGGTGTGGCGCAGGCTCTGGAAGGTGCCGGCCTTGCGGCCCTCCAGCGCGCCCTGGGCCAGGATCACTTCGACATCGGCCGCCACGGTGGCTGCGATGGCCTTGCCGTAGCGTGCGCCGTCGGCGGCAAACACCAGGCCGGGGGTGAGGGTGTCGATGACGTGGCGCAGCTTGTCGTAGTCCTGGCTCACGGTGGCATAGGCGGGCGACACGGGGCAGTAGGGAACACCGGCGTAGATGCAACCCAGCGCCAGCAGGGCGTGCTCGACGGTGTTCTCGCTCAGCACCACCACCGGGCGCTCTGCGTTCAAGCCCCGGTCCAGCAGGGCCTGGCCGATGCTGCGCGCGGCGTCGAGCGCCTGGGCGTAGCTCACATGCTGCCAGTCACCCGTCTTGCCACCGGGCAGCTGTTCGCGGCGTGCCAGAAAGCTGTGGTCGGGCGTGGTCTCTGCCCAGTGCACCAGGTAGTCCGTCACGCGGCGCGCAAAGGCGCCCAGGGGCAGGTCCGCCTGCAGGTAACGCACGCCCGGTGCACCGTCACGCAGGCTGACGCGGGTCACGCCGAAGGTCACGGGGCGGTAGCGGGCCGGGGCGGTGGGGGTGGAGAGGTCGCTCATAGGGATTCCAGCAGGGGCAAGGGGTGACTGGGGGCGGGCTCAGTCCTTGCGGACCTTGGCGGCGCGGCCTTCCAGGAAGTCGGCGAGGCGGGACTTGGCTTCGGGCGCGCTCTGGGCGATGGCCGCCATCATGGCTTCGGTGAAGAAGCCCTGGTCGGCGGGCTGCTCGGAAATGCGGGGCAGGGCGTGCATCAGCGCGTAGTTGGTCAGCGGGGCGTTCTGCGCCACCCGCACGGCCAGCTCGAAGGCCTTGGCAAAGGCCTGGCCTTCGGGTACGAGGTACTGCGCAAAGCCGACCTTTTCGCCGTCCTGCGCGTTGTAGACGCGGCCGGTGAGCATCATGTCCGTCATGCGCGCAGCGCCGATGAGCTTGGGGATGCGCACCGCGCCGCCGCCGCCCACGAAGATGCCGCGCGAGCCTTCGGGCAGCGCGTAGAAGGTGGATTCGTCGGCCACGCGGATGTGGCAGGCGCTGGCCAGCTCCAGCCCGCCGCCCACCACGGCGCCGTGCAGCGCAGCGATGACCGGCACGGGGCCGTACTGCACACGCTCCAGCGCGGCGTGCCACATGCGCGAGTGGTGCAGGCCCTGGCCGGCGTCGCGCTCTTTGAGCTCCGACAGGTCCAGCCCGGCGCAGAAATGGGGGCCGTCGCCATCGATGACGGCCGCGCGCACGGTGCTGGGCATTTTCTCGAACAGGTCGCGCAGCGCGAGGATCAGGCCGTCGTTCAGCGCATTGCGCTTGGCCGCGCGGGTCAGGCGGATCACGGCCACTTCCTGGTGGTCGCCGCGCAGCTCGAAATGGATGTCTGGATGGGTCATAGAGGCTTTCGTGTTGGTTGAATTGTGGTTATAGTTCATAACCAATTCAAGCAAGCCAAGCCCGTTTTTTATTGGTGTTTACCCTTGATCTGCGTCACGCGCCGTGGCGCATGCTGGGGGTTTGACGCTGCACCGGCGGGCGCCAACCCAGGAGACACGCATGGACCACGCCAATCTGATCGCCATCGACATCCACACCCACGCCGAGGTGAGCTGCTGGAACCCGTTTGAGAACTACGGCGAGGAGTACGACCGCGCCGCCGACAAGTACTTCAAGAACGGCCGCCGCCCCACCATTGCCGAGACGGTGGCCTACTACCGCGAGCAGAAGATTGGCCTGGTGATGTTCACCGTGGACGCCGAGTCCAAGATGGGCCGCCGCCGCATCCCCAACGAAGAGATCGCCGAGGCCGCCAAGGCCAACAGCGACATGATGACGGCCTTCGCCAGCATCGACCCCCACAAGGGCAAGATGGGCGCGCGCGAGGCCCGCCGCCTGATCGAGGAGTTCGGCATCAAGGGCTTCAAGTTCCATCCCACGGTGCAGGCCTACCACCCCTACGACAAGATGGCCTGGCCTATCTATGAGGTGATCGCCGAATACGGCATGCCCGCCATCTTTCACACCGGCCACAGCGGCATTGGCAGCGGCATGCGCTGCGGCGGCGGCCTGCGGCTGGAGTACAGCAACCCCATGCACCTCGACGATGTGGCCATCGACTTCCCTGACATGCAGATCGTCATGGCCCACCCCAGCTTTCCGTGGCAGGACGAGGCGCTGTCGGTCGCCACGCACAAGCCCAATGTCTGGATCGACCTGTCGGGCTGGAGTCCCAAGTATTTTCCGAAGCAGCTGGTGCAGTACGCCAACACGCTGCTGAAGGACCGCGTGCTGTTCGGCAGCGACTACCCGCTGATCACCCCCGAGCGCTGGATGAAGGACTTCCAGGAAGCGGGCTTCAAGCCCGAGGTGATGCCCGGCATCCTGAAGGGCAACGCGGTGCGCTTGCTGGGGCTGGACAAGGCCCCGGCAGCGCCGGCCGCCTGATACGCATCCGGGCCTCTTGTGGCCGGCTGAGCGGCCGCTGGATCAGTCGTAGACTTTTTGCAGCAGCCGGATCAGCGTCTTGCGCTCGGCCGCCGTCAGGCGGTTGGTGGCGTCTTCTTCCAGTTGCGCGGCCGTCTGCTCGGCCTGCGCCGTCAGTTCCACCCCGGCGGGCGTCAGGTGCACGCCCATGGCGCGCCCATCGCTCGGGTGTGGGCGCCGCTCGATCAGGCCGCGCCGTTCCAGCGCCGCAATCAAGCCCACCATGTTGGGCGGCAGCACGCTGAGCGTGGCGCACAGCTGGCGCGAGGTGATGCCCGGGTTGTGCGCCACCAGCGACAGCACCGAGAAATCCACCACCTTCAGGTCGTACACGGCCATGCGTTCCATGAACACGGCAATGATGGACAGCGCCGCGCGCCGCGTGTTGTAGCCCACCAGCGTGCGCAAAAAGCCGGTGTCCACGGGCTCGTTGGCGGGGGCTGCGGTGTCTGTGGGGGCGGGGGCCGACGGGGATTTCTTGGGGGAGCGGACGCTGGACATGGGGGGAGATTGTGCCGGGCGCCCGGGCCCCTGCGGCCGGTGCGCAGCGCCCGCTGGGTGCTGCGCACCCTCTTTTTGATCAAAATCAGCCGCAGGCGCTGGTGATACATGCGCCAGGTGCTATCAATTTGATATCTGCCTCCGTCAAGGTGCTGATGTGTCTCAAGGGCCGCCAGCGTTACTCACACCGGGCTGCGCAGTACGCGGCGGTATTGCACGGCCTCGGCTACGTGGCTGACCTCGGTGGTGGGCGCGCCCGCGAGGTCGGCGATGGTGCGCGCCACCTTCAGCGCCCGGTGCGTGCTGCGGGCCGACCAGCCCAGGCGCGCGGCAGCGGTGTTGAGGAACTTGGCGGCCGCATCGTCCAGGTGCAGGTGGGCGTCGATGGCCTGCCCCTGCAGCGCCTGGTTGGTGCTGCCCTGGCGCGCCAGCGCCTTGGCGCGGGCCTGCTCCACCCGGGCGCGGATGCTGGCGGTGGACTCGCCCGCAGCCGCCTGCACCAGCTGCGCGGCGGGCAGGGCGGGCACCTCCACATGCAGGTCGATGCGGTCCAGCAGCGGGCCGCTGAGCTTGGCCTGGTAGCGGTGCACCTGGTCGGGCGTGCAGCGGCAGGCGCGCTGCGTGGAGCCCAGAAAGCCGCAGGGGCACGGATTCATCGCCGCGATCATCTGGAACCGGGCCGGAAACTCCGCGCGTTGCGCTGCCCGGGCGATGGTGATGTGGCCGGTCTCTAGCGGCTCGCGCAGAGCCTCTAGCGCAGCGCGGGGGAATTCCGGGAGTTCATCAAGGAAGAGCACGCCCTGGTGGGCCAGCGAGATCTCGCCCGGCCGGGGTGGCGAGCCACCGCCCACCAGCGCCACCGCGCTGGCCGTGTGGTGGGGCTGGCCGGTGGGGCGCACGCCAAAAGCCTCGGGCCGAAAGCGCCCAGCCAGGCTGGCAATGGCGGCGCTCTCCAGCGCTTCATCCACCGTCATCGCGGGCAGCAGCCCGGCAAAACGCTGCGCCAGCATCGACTTGCCCGAGCCAGGTGGCCCGGCCATCAGCAGGCTGTGGCCGCCAGCCGCTGCAATCTCCAGCGCGCGCTTGGCGCCCGCCTGGCCCTTCACGTCGGCCATGTCGGGCCCGGTGGTGCTGGCGGTGAGCGCGGTGGCCTGCAGGCGGGTCCAGCCGTCGTTGGCCACATCGGCATCGCCACCGGCCGTGCTGCCGGGTGGCAGGAACGCCCGCACCACATCCAGCAGGTGCCGCGCACGCACCACGCGCGCGGCGGGCACCAGGGCGGCCTCTTCGGCGCTGCCGGGCGGCAGCACCAGCTGAGCGTCAATCTGCTGGGTCTGCAGCGCCAGGCTGGTGGCCAGCGCACCGCGCACCGGGCGCAACTCGCCCGACAGTGACAGCTCGCCCGCAAACTCGTAGCCCGCCAGGCGGCTGGCGTCCACCTGCCCGCTGGCGGCGAGGATGCCCAGGGCGATGGGCAGGTCAAAGCGGCCCGAGTCCTTGGGCAAATCCGCAGGCGCGAGGTTGACGGTAATGCGCTTGTTGGTCGGGAACTCCAGCCCTGCGTTCTGCAGCGCCGAGCGCACGCGCTCGCGGGCTTCTTTCACCTCCACCTCGGCCAGCCCGACCAGCGTGAAGCTGGGCAAACCGTTGGCCAGATGCACTTCGACGGTGACTGCGGGCGCCTGCAGCCCCAGAAGGGCGCGGCTTTGCACCAAAGCAAGACTCATGAAGCGATTTCTCCCCAGATGGGTGCGTTTTGTGGTTTTTTAGCGCGACCCGTTGGGTGTCTGCACCAGTTGGGTGCAACATGCCGGACGCGGTCACCGCCACTGTACTGGGGATTGTTGTAACGCAACGCAACCGTGCAGCGCGCCGTGCACCTTGGTGTGGCACGGTCCGTGCTTAAAGCGCTTGTCCCTACTTTGTCCAACCGGAGGAAACATGACCCGCGCCATCATCAAGACCCTGGGCGTTGCCCTTGTTGCAACCCTTCCCATGCTGGCCAGCGCCCAGCTCACCGCCAACGTCAGCCTGACCACGAACTACAAGTTCCGTGGCCAGGACCAGGACACGTCCAAGGTCAAGGCCGTCAAGCCCGCACTGCAAGGCGGCTTTGACTACACCTTCGGCGAAACCGGCTTCTACGTGGGCAACTGGAACTCCAGCGTCAACTGGCTGTCCGGCAACTCGCTCGAATCCGACATCTACGGCGGCTACAAGTTCAAGGCCGGTGACGTGGACCTGGACGTGGGCCTGCTGACCTACATCTACCCCGGCAACAGCGCGGGCAACACCACCGAAGTCTATGGCGCTGCCACCTTCGGCCCCGTGACGGCCAAGTACTCGCACACCCTGTCCAAGGACTACTTTGCCTACGCAGGTCCTGGCATGAAGGGCCGCAACACCGGCTACCTGAACCTGGCGTTTGCCCAGGAAGTGGCCCCCAGCACCACGCTGAAGGCATCGGTCGGTTTCACCCGCTTTGGTGGTGACATCACCGCCCCCAACTTCATGGACTACAGCCTGGGCGGCTCGTACGACTTCGGCGGCGGCGTGTCCCTCGGCGCTGCCGTGGTCGGCGCCACCAAAAAGGCCTTCTACGGCCCGGTCAACAAGTCGCGCGTGATCGTCACGCTCACCAAAACCCTGTAAGTCTCAATGGGCGCCGGCGGCGCCCATTCCGGAGGAACTGAAAATGAAAATGGTGACAGCCATCATCAAGCCCTTCAAGCTCGACGAAGTGCGCGAAGCGCTCTCCGACATCGGCGTGCAAGGCATCACGGTGACCGAAGTCAAGGGCTTTGGCCGCCAAAAGGGCCACACCGAGCTGTACCGCGGTGCAGAGTACGTGGTGGACTTTCTTCCCAAGGTCAAGATCGAGGCCGCCGTGGCCGACGACCTGGTGGACCGCGTGATCGAGTCCATCGAGACCGCAGCGCGCACCGGCAAGATCGGTGACGGCAAGATTTTCGTGACCCACCTGGAGCAGGTGGTGCGCATCCGCACTGGCGAAACCGGCAAGGAAGCCCTGTAAGGGCGAGGCCGCATCCCATCCAAGAAGAGAAACGCCATGAAAAAACTGCTTGCTTCCTTCATTCTGGGGCTGAGTCTGCTATCCGGCGGATCGGCTGTCCTCGCCCAGGCGCCCGCCACGGCAGAGGCATCGGCACCCGCTGCGGCTGCACCAGCGGCTGAAGCCCCTGCCCCTGCCGCAGCGGCTGCACCGGCGGCTGCTGCCGCCGCTGCGCCTGCTGCGCCCGCCGCAGAAGCGCCTGCTCCTGTCCCCAACAAGGGTGACACCGCGTGGATGATGACCTCCACCATCCTCGTGATCCTGATGGTCCTGCCTGGCCTGGCGCTGTTCTACGGCGGCCTGGTGCGCAGCAAGAATATGCTGTCCGTGCTGATGCAGGTGATGGTCACGTTCTCGCTGATCGTGGTGCTGTGGTTCATCTACGGCTACAGCCTGGCCTTCACCGAAGGCGGTGCCTTCATCGGTGGTTTCGACCGGCTGTTCATGAAGGGCATCTGGGACAACGCCGCAGGCACGTTTGCCAACGCTGCCACGTTCAGCAAGGGTGTCGTGATTCCGGAAGTGGTGTTTGCCGCCTTCCAGGCCACGTTCGCCGGCATCACCTGCGCCCTGATCGTCGGTGCGTTCGCTGAGCGCATCAAGTTCAGCGCCGTCATGCTGTTCATGGTCCTGTGGTTCACGTTCAGCTACCTGCCGATCGCCCACATGGTGTGGTTCTGGATGGGTCCTGATGCCTACGCCTCCAAGGAAGTGGCCGACGCCATGACCAGCAAGGCCGGCCAGATCTGGCAGTGGGGTGCTCTGGACTTCGCTGGCGGTACCGTGGTGCACATCAACGCCGCTGTGGCGGGCCTGGTGGGTGCGTTCATGGTGGGCAAGCGCATTGGTTACGGCAAGGAAGCCATGGCGCCTCACAGCCTGACGCTGACCATGGTCGGTGCCTCGCTGCTGTGGGTGGGCTGGTTCGGCTTCAACGCCGGCTCTGCCCTGGAAGCCAACGGTTTTGCAGCCCTGGCCTTCATCAACACGCTGGTGGCTACCGCTGCTGCCGTGCTGGCATGGTGCATGGGTGAAGCGCTGATGCGCGGCAAGGCTTCGATGCTGGGTGCAGCGTCGGGTGCTGTGGCGGGCCTGGTGGCCATCACGCCGGCTGCCGGCAACGTCGGTATCGGCGGTGCGCTGGTCATCGGTCTGGTGGGTGGTTTTGCCTGCCTGTGGGGTGTCAACGGCCTCAAGAAGCTGCTGGGTGCAGACGACTCGCTCGATGTGTTCGGCGTGCACGGCATCGGCGGTATCGTGGGTGCGCTGCTGACCGGCGTTTTCAACGCCCCTGGTCTGGGTGGCCCCGGCTTCGTGGCGGACTGGGTGACGGCGACCGGCGTGACGGCTGCTGACTACTCCATCGCTGCCCAGGTGTGGACACAGGCCAAGGCCGTGCTGCTGACCATCGTGTGGTCGGGCGTGGTGTCCTTCGTGGCCTACAAGGTAGTTGACCTGACGGTGGGCCTGCGTGTCTCGGAAGAAGACGAACGCGAAGGTCTGGACATCACCTCGCACGGCGAAACGGCGTACAACCGCTGATCGCTCTGCGCCCTACGCGCCGCGGTGTCTGGTGGCACCGTGGCGTCGCAATAAGAACAAGCGAGTTACTCCTCTGGTTACTTCAGCCCGCCGACCACCGGCGGGCTTTTTTCGTACCGGTGGGTGACGCGTGTGGGACTGGCGCGCCAGGGGGCCAAAGGCCCTATGGCATCCGCCAGTCCTTTGCACGTCCGCTGTTCAAAAAATTCACGCCCCCTGCATGCCGTGCGGCGGACCGCTGCCGCTACGATGCACGGATGGACTTTTCCCTCGCCCCGATCACTGAGCGCGTGCGCGCTGCCGCTGCCGACCAGACCCCGTTGCGCATCCGTGGCGGGGGCACCAAGGACTTCCATGGCCTGGCGCTGCACGGCGAGGTGCTGGACACCCGGGTGCTGCGTGGCATCGTGAGCTACGAGCCCAGCGAGCTGGTCGTCACCGTGCGGGCCGGCACCCCGCTGGCCGAGCTGGAGGCCGCGCTCGCCGAGCAGGGCCAGTGCCTGCCTTTTGAACCCCCGCATTTCGCCAAGCCCCTTTCGGGCGCTGCCACCGTGGGCGGCATGGTGGCGGCCGGCCTGTCGGGCCCGGCGCGCGCCAGCGTGGGGGCGGTGCGTGACTACCTGCTGGGCGTGACCCTGCTCAACGGCAAGGCCGAGCTGCTCACCTTCGGCGGCCAGGTCATGAAGAACGTGGCGGGCTATGACGTGGCGCGCCTCATGGCCGGTGCCTGGGGCACGCTGGGCCTGCTGACCGAAGTGAGCCTCAAGGTGCTGCCCGTGGCGCCCGGCGAGGCCACGCTCCGGTTCGAGGGCATCAACCAGGCCGACGCCCTGCGCAAGCTGCACGCCTGGGGCGGCCAGCCGCTGCCCCTCAACGCCAGCTGCTGGGTGCAGGATCAGGGCGTGGGCACGCTCTATGTGCGCCTGCGCGGCGCCGTGGCGGCAGTGGAGGCCGCGTGCAAAACCATGGGTGGCACGTGCATGGACAACGCCACCGTGGCCGCTGACTGGACCGCCTGCCGCGAGCAGACCCTGCCGTGGTTCACCGACCGGGCCACGCGCCCTGACCACGCCCTATGGCGCCTGTCGGTGCCCGCCACCGCGCCGGTGCTGGCTTTGCCCGGCGGCGTGCAGCCCCTGGTGGAATGGCATGGGGCGTTGCGCTGGGTGCAGGCCCCCGAGTCCGCCGGCGACGCGCTGCGCGAAGCCGTCCGGGCAGTGGGTGGGAGTGCTTCTCTTTTTGTAGCTGCTGAGGCAAATAAATCCGGCGCCAGCGGTGCTTTTGACTTGCAATCCAAGGCGCTGGAGCAAATCCACGCCCGCCTCAAGCACAGCTTTGACCCTGCCGGCATCTTCAACCCCGGCCGCATGGCGCGGGCCTGGTAGGCAAGCCAACCCCCTCCTTTACAGCCACCACCGCCACCCTGGCCATGCGACGCCTTTTTCACCTCACCGGACACCACCGCACGGTTGCGAGCAACCAGGTGCTGGGCCTGCTGCTGGCGTTCAACGCCGGGGCGGTGAACGCCGGGGGGTTTCTGGTGGTGCACCTCTACACCTCGCACATGACGGGTTTCCTGTCGTCGCTGGCCGACAACCTGGTGCTGGGGCAGATGAAGCTGGTGCTGGGCGCCGTGGGCGCGCTCTGGGCCTTCATGTCGGGGGCGGGCACCACGGCCATCATGGTCAACTGGGCGCGCCAGCGCAGGCTGCGTAGCACCTACGCGCTGCCGCTGCTGCTGGAGTCCGTGCTCATGCTGCTGTTTGGCCTGGTGGGCGCCATCACCCTCAGCTGGCCCACGCCTTTTGCGGTGCCACTCACGGTGCTGCTGCTGTCCTTCATCATGGGCCTGCAGAACGCCACGGTGACCAAGATGTCCTCGTCCCAGATCCGCACCACCCACATGACGGGCGTGGTGACCGACCTGGGCATCGAGATGGGCAAGATGCTCTACTGGAACCGCACGGGCACTGCGCCCGAATCGCAGGTGCGTGCCAACCAGGCCCGGCTGCGGCTGTTTGCCGGGCTGGTGGGCATGTTTCTGGTGGGCGGCATTGCGGGGGCTGCGGGCTTCAAGCACGTGGGCTTTGTGTTTGTGGTGCCGCTGGCGCTGGTGCTGCTGGCCCTGTCGCTGCCACCGCTGTGGGCCGACCGCGCCAGGCTGCGCCGCCCCTTGCGCAAGCCCTCGGCGCCGGCCGCGCCGGGCGACCCCAGCCTGGCCCCGCCAGCGGACCCCCCGGCCGCGCGCTGACCAACCTCCGCCGAAATTTTTGTCTCTTCGCCCAGGCTGCACCCCATGCAAACCCAGCTCTCCCCCGAATACCGCGCCCGCGCCGATGGCCTGGAGGCCGAATCCATCCTGCGCAAATGTGTGCACTGCGGCTTTTGTACCGCCACCTGCCCCACCTACCAGCTGCTGGGTGACGAGCTGGATGGCCCGCGCGGCCGCATCTACCTCATCAAGCAGGTGCTCGAAGGCGCCGAGCCCACGCGCAAGACCCAGATGCACCTGGACCGGTGCCTCACCTGCCGCAACTGCGAAAGCACCTGCCCGAGCGGCGTGCAATACGGCCACCTGGTGGACATCGGTCGCAAGATCGTCGATGAAAAAGTGCCCCGCCCCGTGGGCGAAAAAGCCCTGCGTTGGGCGCTGAAGGAGGGCCTGCCTTCGCCGCTGTTCGCTCCTGCCATGAAGGCAGGACAAATGGTGCGCGGCCTGCTGCCCGAGGCGCTGAAGGCCAAGGTGCCCGCACTGCAGGCCGCTGGCGCCTGGCCCACGCGTGAGCATGCGCGCAAGGTGCTCATGCTGGCGGGCTGCGTGCAACCGGCCATGATGCCGAACATCAACACGGCCACCGCCCGCGTGCTCGACGCGGTAGGCATCCAGACCGTGATCGCATCCAAGGCGGGCTGCTGCGGCGCCGTCAAATTCCACCTCAACGACCAGGCTGGCGGCATGGCAGAGATGCGCGCCAACATCGACGCCTGGTGGCCGCTGGTGGACGCAGGTGGGGTCGAGGCCATCGTCATGAACGCCTCGGGCTGCGGCGTCACCGTCAAGGAATACGGCCACATCCTGAAGGACGATGCGGTATACGCGGCCAAGGCCGAGCGCATCAGCGCCCTAACGCGCGACCTGTCGGAGCTGCTGCCCGCCATGCTGCCCGAGCTGGCCACCAAACTGCAGGGCAGGGTCAACCAGCCTGACACCCTGTACGCCTACCACCCCCCTTGCACGCTGCAGCACGGCCAGAAGCTGCGCGGCGGGGTGGAGGCGCACCTGAACCAGCTGGGCTTCAAGCTGCGCACCGCACGCAACGATGCCCACCTGTGCTGTGGCTCGGCAGGCACCTATTCGGTGTTCAACCCCGACCTGTCCTACCAGCTGCGCGACCGCAAGCTGGGTGTGCTCGGCGAGGCCTTCGGCAACCAGCCGCCCGACATGATCCTGTCGGCCAACATCGGCTGCATCACCCATCTGCAAAGCGGCACGGAGACGCCTGTGCGGCACTGGGTGGAGGTGCTGGACGAGGCGCTATTGGGGCAGTGACCTCGCAGCCTCGGGGCTGGCCGTGTGACCAGCCGCTACCATGGCGCCCCAACCAGCCAAGAAAGGGGAGGCCATGCGCTTCGAGGGGACGCTGACGCGGTGGAACGATGACCGGGGTTTTGGCTTCATCACGCCTACCCCTGCGGGCCAGGATGTGTTTGTGCACATCTCTGCATTTGCGCGCGACGGCCTGCGGCCGCAACTGAATGAAGCGCTGAGTTTCGAGATCTCGCTGAACAAGGATGGCAAGAAGCAGGCGGTTCGGGTGCGCCGTGACCGGCCCGCCCTGGTTTCGCCTACCGCTGCCCCGCCCCGTGCGCGCCGCGACATCGACCGCGAGTCCCCTGAATCCAGAGGGCTGCCCACACGCATCGTTGTCTTTGTGGTGGCCTGCGCGCTTCTGGCTGGGGCCTACTGGCACTTTGACCGGCGTACGCAGCGAGCTGCTGTGGCCCGTTCAGAAGCGGCGGCGCAGGCTCTGGAGGCACCACAGCAGCGCGCCCCCGCCGCCCCGGCGCAAACATTGACCACCTTGTATCGCTGTGACGGTCGCCAATACTGCTCGCAGATGACATCTTGCTCCGAGGCCAAGTTCTTCCTGCAGAACTGCCCTGGGACCAAGATGGACGGGAACGGCGACGGCGTTCCCTGTGAGCAGCAGTGGTGCACCCATCCGCTTGCAAAGTAGCTCGCTTGCCAAGGCCGTTTGGCTGCTGTACCCCCAACACTGGCATGATCGAGGGCTTTGTCGTCTCTCATTTGCCCCCGAACTGCACCGCCATGACCGACTCCGTGTCCGCACAAGAACAACCCCAAACCGCACCCGTCGCGCCCGTAGCGCCTGCCGCTCCCCAGGCAGCGCCTGTGCCGACCGAGGCTGCTGCGGTCGCTGTGGCGGCCTCTGAACCTGCTGCGTTGGCCGAAGCCGGCGCGCCCCAGCGGCGCCAGGACGGCTCGCGCCGGGGTGGCCGCAACCGCCGCAAACCCGAAGGGCGCCAGGCGCCGCAGGGCCGTGCAAGCGCCGACGGTGCGGCAGACGCTGCAGCGCCCGCAGGTGGCCCGGGCGCAGGCACGCGCGCGCCGCAGCGCGTGCACCCCGCGCTGGAGCAGCTGGCAGGGCTCTACCCCCACCTGTTTGGCGCCGTGTTCCGTCCGCTCAAGCGCGGCATCTTCCAGGACATCCTGGCGGCCCACCCGGAGCTGTTCGAGCGCGAGGCGCTCAAGGTGGCGCTGGGCCTGCACACCCGCTCCACGCGCTATCTGCAAAGCGTGGCGGCAGGCGATAAGCGCCACGACCTGCAGGGCCAGCCTGTGGAAGACATGGCCCCCGAGCATGTGCACCATGCGCTGCTGGAGGTCTACCGCCGCAAGAAGGCGCGCGCCACCGAAGACCTGCTGCCCAAGCTGCGCAACCGCATGATGGCTGCGTTCGAGGCCTCGGGCCTCACGCGCGAGGCATATACCCAACTGGTGTTGAGCCGCGACGAAGCCGCCAACGCCATCCTCGAAGAAGCCTTTGCCGAATGGTCGGCCCGCAACGCCAAGGATGAAGCCTTGCTGCGCGCCTTTGAGGCCAGCGGCCAGACCCTGGACGCCTTTGCCGATATGTACGGCATGGTGCCCCGCACGGTGGGGCAGCAGCTGGAGCGCGCCCGCCGGCGGGCGGCTGCTGCAGCGGCTGCGGTATCTGCTGCTCCCGCCGTAGAGCCTGGCGACTCCGCCGCCGCAGCCTGACCGGCCCGTGCTGAGTGGGGGCGGCACAACGCTCCCTCTGCCCTCGCTTGTCATGGCGTGCTGGCAGCGGTTTCCGTCATCGGCTCGTCGGCCGAGATGGGGCCCTGCGGCGTGGCTCCGTCTGCGTCGGCGCGTGTCACGGCTTGTTGCAACGCTGCAGACACACTACTGACACCATGTTGTCAGCAGCCGGGCTGCACCATGCCGGGCCCGACACAGAGAGGAGCTTGACCATGACAGCAACCCCCACCCTGACCCCGGTTGCCGCGTTTCATGTCACTGGACTGACAGTACGCACCCGCAACCGCGACGAGATGGACCCCGCCACCGCCCGCATTGGAGGTCTCTGGGACCGCTTTTTCAGCCAGAGCTGGGAGCGCAACCTGCCCGGCCGTGGTGAGGATGGCCGCATCTTCGGCGTCTACAGCGGCTACGAATCCGACGAACATGGCGCCTTTGATGTCACCGCTGGTGTGGCCGTGCCACCGCCCGTCACCTCGGTGCCAGGGGCTGTGCAGATCGCGGTGCAGGCGGGCGACTATCTGGTGTTCCACGGCCACGGCACAATGCCGCAGATGGTGATCGATGCCTGGGGCGAGGTCTGGCGCTACTTTGCGGCCCATCCGCAAGTGCCACGGCGCTTTGGCACCGATTTCGAGCTGTATGAAGGCCCGGACCGCGTGGCCATCCATATCGGCATCGCCCCCAGTGCGCCCCGCGCATGACCTGAACGAACCAGGAGCCTCCATGAACACATCTTCTGCCGCCCTGACGTTCTACACCCATCCCATGTCCCGAGGCCGTACCGCGCGCTGGATGCTGGAAGAGTGTGGTGTGCCCTACGACACCGTGCTGCTTGAATACGGCACCACCATGAAGGCTCCCGACTACCTGGCCATCAACCCCATGGGCAAGGTGCCTGCACTGCGGCACGGACAGGTGGTGGTTACCGAGGTGGCGGCCATCTGCGCCTACCTGGCCGACCTGTTCCCCGACAAATCGTTGGCGCCCCCTGTGGGCACGCCTGCACGCGCTGCGTATTACCGCTGGCTGTTCTTTTGCGCCGGCCCGCTGGAGAGCGCCGCCACTGCCAAGGCGCTGAACCTGCTGGCACCCGCCGAACGGGCGGCCATGGTGGGCTACGGCAGCTACGCCGATGTGATGAACACCCTGGAGCAAGCCGTGAGCCAGGGGCCGTACCTCTGCGGCGACCATTTCACCGCAGTGGACCTGTACGTGGGCGCGCACCTGATCTGGGGCATGCAGTTCGGCACCATCGAACGCCGCCCCGCGTTCGAGCGGTATGCGCAGCCGTTCATGCAGCGCCCCGCGTTCGTGCGCGCTGCCCAGATCGACGATGCGCTGGTGCAGCAGAGCAAAGGCCATGGCTGAGTTTTGCGACCTGATACGGCCCAAGCGGTCGGCGGCAGCCCATCCCCTGGGCCATGGTCATGCGCCGCGCTGACCGCCTGTTCCAGATCGTCCAGCTCATCCGGGGGCGGCGCCTGTCCACCGCCGCCTTCCTGGCCGAGCGGCTCGAAGTCTCGGCCCGTACCATCTACCGCGACGTGGCGGACCTCCAGCACCAGGGCGTGCCCATTGAGGGCGAAGCCGGTGTCGGCTACCGCCTGGGCGCGGGCTTTGACCTGCCGCCGCTGATGTTCAGCCAGGGCGAAGCCAATGCCCTGGTGGCGGCGGCACGCCTGGCCCAGGCCTGGCTGGACGCCGGCCTGGCCCGCGAGGTGGAGATGGCGCTGGGCAAGATCCTGTCCGTGCTGCCCCCCGCCGCGCGCGTGGCTGCCGAGGCCCAGGCCCTGTATGCCCCGCCCGTCGGTTTGGACCCGCGCGCCCAGGCCACCCTGCAAGCCCTGCGCGAGGCAGTGCACAGCCGCCACGTGGTGCAGGTGGACTATGCCGACGTCAACGGCCGCCCCAGCCTGCGCCGCCTGCGCCCGCTGGGCTGCTTTTACTGGGGCAAGGTCTGGACACTGTCGGCCTGGTGCGAGCTGCGCAATGACTTTCGGGGTTTTCGCATCGACCGCATTTCTTCCATCACCGTGCTGGACGAGCAGTTCCGGCAGGAGCCCGGCAAGACCCTGGCGGACTTGCTGCGCAAGGTGGAGGGGGAGATGGAGGGGAGAGTGGTGGAGGGGGGTGATCCTCCAGCGGCGCCGTCGGCAATGGCCTGATGCCGTGCCTCCAATCGTTTTCGATGCCGAGCTCATCCTTGGCAGAAATGTCGTGGCAAAGCGCCTCGCGATGATCCTGATGGGCGGCCTGCTGCAAATGACATGAGCCTTGTTTCAAAAAGAGTTGGACAGGAGTTGTTCATTACCACAGGTGCCTTTGCCGATTTTCTTTCTGTTGCAAGATGTCTTGAAGATTCCTGATTGGTAACCGAAGTTACTTTTTGCGTTAATTTCGCCGTATTAACGGCGCCTTCTGTCAAAAGAAAATACCTGCCTGCAGCTATCATCCGCCGCACTTTGCACTCATCGGCCGGACAGTCTGCAGCACATGAAACGTCGCGTCACCATTCAAACGCCTCTGGGCGACCAGCTCAAATTCAGGCAACTCCAGGGTATCGAAGAGATCAGCCAACTCTTCACCCTGGACGTGGACTTGCTGAGTGAGAGCAAAAGTGTGGATCCCAAGGCGTTGTTAGGCAAAAACGCCACCATCGTTGTAGAAACGGAGGGCGGTGGCACCCGCCATATCGACGGCATCGTCACCCGGTTTGGCATGCAGGGGCAAGACCACCGCATGTACTCCTACCGGGCGCGGCTCAGCCCCTGGCTCTGGCTGGCAACCCGTAAAAGCGATTTCAAAATATTTCAGAACAAAACTGTTCCAGAAATCATTGAAGAAGTTCTGGGTAAATATGGTTATCCCCTCGATAAAAAGCTGACGCGTAGTTATCGTGCCTGGGATTATTGCGTTCAATACAACGAAACTGATTGCCAGTTTGTTTCTCGCCTCATGGAGCATGAGGGTATTTATTATTACCACCAGCATTCAGCAGGACAACACACGCTCACGCTGGCGGACGACATTGTGGCGTCGCACAACCCTTTGCCAGACGCAGCCTCAATCCCCTTTTATCCCCCTGAAAAAGCAGCCATCGCTGATCGCGAAAGCGTCTATGCGTGGGAGTTGGCGGAGGAAATCAAACCGGGTCGGCATTACAACGACGACTACGACTTCAAGAAGCCCAAGGCAGATTTGTCGAACATGCGCAAAGATCCCCCGGGCCACGCGCATGACAGCCACGAGATCTACGAGTGGCCCGGTGGCTATACCGAATATGGAGATGGCGAGGCGTATGTGAAGGTGCGCCTGCAGGAGAACCTGACTCGCCAAAGCGTCGTACAAGGTAAATCCAGCTGCCGCGCGCTCACCCCCGGCTACACCTTCAACCTGGAAAACTACCCGCGCGAAGACCAGAACCAGCAGTACCTCATCACCTCGGTGCAATACCATTTTCAGGAGAACCCTGAGGTCAGCAGCGTAGCCAAGCCCACGCCTAAAACCACCAAGGATGAGGTGGGGTCCATTCAACGGTTTGTACTGAAGGCGCAACCCACCAGTTTGCCGTTCACCCCACCCCGGGTCACGCCCAAGCCCCGCAGCCAGGGCCCCCAGACGGCCGTGGTGGTGGGCCCACCCGGTGAGGAAATCTGGACCGACAAATACGGACGTGTGAAGGTGCAGTTCCACTGGGACCGCGTTGGCTCCATGGACGAGAACTCCAGCTGCTGGATCCGTGTGTCGCACCCGTGGGCGGGCATGAAGTACGGCGGCATCTTCACGCCGCGCATCGGCCAGGAAGTCATCGTGGACTTCCTCAACGGCGACCCCGACTACCCCATCATCACTGGCCGCGTCTACAACGCAGACCAGATGCCACCGTGGGAGCTGCCCAAGCACAAGACGCAGTCCGGCTTCCAGACCAACTGGAGCAAAGGCGGCGGCGGCAAGCACATGCTGCGGTTTGAAGACCAAAAGGGCATCGAGCACATCGAGCTCTCCACCGACCATGGCAATACGCACCTGCACATGGGTTACCTGATGAACCAAAGCACCGAGGCCAAGCGCAGCTATGGCTTTGAGCTGCGCACCAATGAGTGGGGTGCCATCCGGGCGGACAAGGGGCTGCTGATCACGACGTATACGCAGGATTTCAAGCAGAAGCTGGCGCACGACAACCCGGACGGCTTCGACGGCCTGGGTGAAGGCCTGGCCAACACGGCTTCGCTGATGGAGGAAGCAGGCGAGGCCGTCGCCGCCATGAACGGTGCCATCGAAGCCATCAATGGCCTCAAGACATCGCACATGATGGAGCTGAGTTCGGGAATCGCCGCGATGACCGGTGGCAAGGCTGCCATGGCCACCTTGTCGAAAGCGGCAGCTGCCATTGCTGCGCTCGCCGGCGACGGAGGTGGGGTTGGTGCAGGGGCCGAAACGCTCATGCCCACGAATACCGACCCGGCGATGCCGCAGTCACAGGCGCTACGAGAGCTGTCCAAGGACATCAGCAAGCCGGTGGTTTCCATCGTGAGCCCCGAAGGGCATTCGATGATCAGCCCCAAGCCCATCGTGATCAGCTCCGGGCAGAGCGCCTCCATGCATGCCAAGCAGCACATCACGCTGTCCAGCGGCGCGCAACTCACCCAACTGGCCAAGAGCGGCATGCTGACCCACGTGTCCGAAGGTGGTCAGCGCAACACCGTGTCCAAGGGCGACATCGCTTCGGAAGCCCAGACTGGCAACATGAACCTCACCGCCCAGCAGAACATCACCCTGGCTTCCAAGCAGGACACCGCCACCGTCGTCGGTGACCAGAACGTGAACATCCAGGCCACGAAGGATTCCGTGCTGGTGAAGGCGGCCAAGCACATCAGGTTGCAGGCGGGCGAGAGCATTACGCTGACCATCGGCGAGGGAGAAGGCGTCGCTTCGCTCAAGCTCACCGACAAAGGCGAAGTCGTCATCAAGGGCAAGAACGGCCTGATCAAGCTGAGCGAGTTGCTGGACGTTCACGGGGCGCCTATCCAGCTCAACTGCTGAATCAACCCCCTGCGCAGCGGATTTTTTCGCCAGTACGACTGCCATCACCACCAAAGAACCTTCGCATGCAATTCCACCTCAACGAAGGCAGCTTCACGCTGCCCGACGGCCTTCGGGACAACAGCATGAACATGCTGCTGACGGGCCACAGTGGCCTCGATCTGAGCCTGATCATCACTCGGGACAGGCTGGAGCCTGGCGAATCCTTCGACGCCTTCGTCGACCGCCAGATCAAGGCGGTGACACTTCAGGTCAGCAAGTTTTCCATCCAGGAAAAACACGCGCAGAAGGCTCCCGACCGGGACGACACCATTGCCGTGGAACTTGCCCAGCAGTTCACGCAGAACGGTCAGGTCATCCACCAGCGGCAACGCACGTGGCTGCTGCCCGACGCCGCCAGCGTGCTGGTGCTCACGGCGGCGTCTGCCGCGCCCATCACCGACGCACAGAAGAAAGCCTGGCTGGCCATCTGTGCAAGCTTCCAGCCGCGCCACTGAACCTGGCAGCGCCGGGTTGCGAGCCCGCGTCCCGCGAGCCGCTCCGACGCACATCGACGGACATCGGCTCTCGTTGACGCCGCAGCACCCCATGGCGTAACCCGGCAGCCGCCCCCACCCCTCGTTCCACGACCTCCTTCGCCCATGAGTCAGTTTCCACCAGCGGCCCGACTGGGCGACCCCATTGCCCACAGCAACGCCAACGCACGCCTTCTGGCGAAGGTGGTGGGCATAGCCGCAGGTGCTGCCGCGCTCGGTGCGCTGTGTGCTGGCACCATCGCGGCGGGGGTGACAGCGGGTGTTGCGGCGGTCGGCACCGTGGTTACAGGCGGGCTGGCGGCGCCGATCCTCGCGGGAGCCGTCGTGCTGACCGGAGCGCTGGCCACCTTCGCTGTCAGCATGGCGGGGGGCGCCATTGGAGAAAAAATTGCCGATTGGCTGGTCCCGGAAACCTGGGATGTGACCGGGGCCATCACGTCCGGCTCACCCGATGTGTTCGTCAACGGCATTCCCGCTGCGCGGGCCACCAACGCGGTACCGCTGGACGAAGTGGTTTGCGGCAAGCACACCATCACGCCCGTCAACCTGATCGCACAGGGCGCGGCGGTCGGGCCCAAGCAGACCGTCATCAATGAAGCCCTGGCCGCCCGCAAAGGCGACAAGGTCGTGTGCGGGGCCACCATTCATGCAGGCTCGCCCAACGTCTTTATTGGCGGGGCTCCTGAGACGGTGCGTGACTACGACGACGAGGTCAATCCACTGCTGCGGGCGGCACTATTCATTGCGGAGGCGCGAAATCTCCTGAAGAACATCAAATGTCTCTGGAAGCTGGTCAAGGATCCGAAGGCGCTCGTCAAAAACGCGGAATGCATGTTGAAGGCTGCGCAAGCCGCAGGCTCAGCGGCCATGACCGTGCCGGCCATTCTGGGCAACCCTGTGCACATCGCCACGGGCGCCAAGCTCCTGGCCGATGGAAACGACCTGGACTTCGTGCTGCCGGGCGTACTGCCGGTGGCGTGGCAGCGCATCTACAACAGCCTGGACGAGCGCAGCGACGGCCCGCTGGGCCGCGGCTGGAGCACACCCTACACGGTTCAGCTGCATCTGGACCACGATCCGCAGGGCCGGCCCGCCGTCACCTACTACGACGCGGATGGGCGCGACATACAGTTCAATCGCCCGGCGCCGGGGCAGGGCTTGTTCAGCGTTGCCGAAGGAATCGGCGTGCTGTGCAGTGAAGGCGGCGACTACGTCGTCGTCACAGCCGAAGGCATGTACCAATGGTTCGGCCAGGCGCCCGCCGGGAGCGTGGGTGATGCTGCGGCGATGGGCGTATTGCACCTGCAGCGCATCGAGGACCGCAACGGCAACTACCACGCGCTGCGCTACGGTGACCACGGTGTGCTCACCCATGTGGCGGACAGCGCAGGCCGGCTCCTTGAGTTTCTGTATGTTCCGGGCACTGCCCGGCTTCAGCAGATTCATCTGCGCGTGGGCGCCGATGGCGAGGCTGCGCAGGCGCTGGTGAACTACTGCTACGACGCCGCAGGCCAACTGGCCGAAGTGAGAGACCGCGCAGGGCAGACGACGCGCAGGTTTACCTATGCAAATGGCCGCATGGCGAGCCACCAGCTGCCCGGTGGCTTGCTGTGCAGCTACGAATGGCAGGAGTTTACCCAAGGCATCGGCAATCGCCCTGGCCCCCATGCGCGCGTGGTGCGGCACTGGACGGACGACGGCGAAGCGTACGCCTTTGAATACGGCCTGCATGGCGACGGCAGCGGCAGCACCCAGGTCACCGACGGCCTGGGCCGCTGTCAGCAGTGGCACTGGAATACCGACCACGAAATCACCCGCCACACGGACGCTCTGGGCAACACCACCACGCAGGTGTGGGGCACCACCAAACAGCTGCTGTGCCATACGGATCCGCTGGGGCGATCCACCACGTACACCTACGACGACGCTGGCAACCTCACCGCAGAAACGGACGCCCTGGGACGCACGCACCGCCAGCGCTGGAGCCCCGGCCCGGCCAGCCTGCTGGTCGCGACGGAAGACCCCGGCGGCGGAACCTGGCGCTACCAGTACGACGACCACGGCAATCTGGTGGCAGAGACTGACCCTCTGGGCCAGGTGACCCGCTACGCGAACGACGACCGAGGCCTGCCCGTTCTGGTGACCGATGCCCACGGCGGGCGCAAGCAGCTGCGCTGGGATGCCAGGGGCCTGCTGACCGCCTACACCGATTGCAGCGGCAAGACCACCCGCTACATGTACGACGCGCAGGGCCACCTTCACCAGGAAATCGACGCCCTGGGCCAGTCCACCGTCTTCGAGCGCGACCCGGCGGGCCGGCTGTTGCAGCTGACCCTGCCGGACGGCGCGCAGCACCAGTACCGCTATGACGCGGCGGGCCAGTGCGTGATCGCGACCGACGCGCTGGGCCATACCACCAGCTACAGCTACAACCAGCGCGGCCAGTTGACTGGGCGGTCCAAAGCGGTTGGCGCACTCACCAGCAACATCCAGCTGGGGTATGACGCGGCACGGCGCTTGTCGGCGCTGGTCAATGAAAACCGCCAGGCGTACCGGTTCGCTTACGACGCGGTGGACCGCCTGGTGGCCGAGACCCGCATCGACGGCACCCGGCAAGTGCTGCACTACGATGCAGCCCACCAAGTCGTCGGCGTGACCGAACACCCCATGCCCCAGGGCCAGGGCGACGCCGTGCCGGGCCACGCCGAGGTGCAGCCCATCCACACCCAGTTGGTGCGCGATGCTGCTGGCCAGCTGGTTCAGAAGAACGTCTACACACCCGGTGCGGCCGCGCAGGCGGGCGCAGCCGCAACGCAGGCGCCGCCCGAGCTGCAAGCCCGGATCGACTATGTATACAGCCCCACCGGCGACTTGTTGACGGCGCAACACAGCACGCCTCTGGGCGAAGTCATTGCACAGCACACCTGGCAATACGACGCTTTGGGCCAGGTACTGCAGGAAACCGCCGGGCAGGCCGTGCAAGGTCAGCAGCGCAGCAGCGCGCTGCACCACCAATACGACGCATTGGGCAACCGCATCGGCACCAGGCTGCCGGACGGGCGCGCGCTGAACCACTTGTACTACGGCAGCGGCCACCTGCACCAGATCAACCTGGACGGCGCCGTCCTGGCCGACATCGAGCGCGACGACCTGCACCGCGAGGTGCTGCGCACGCAAGGCCGCCTGGCCAGCCGTTTTGCCTACGACCTCGTTGGTCGCAAAGCGGCGGCCTGGGTGCGGCCAGCCACGCTGCGGGTAGGGCGCGGCATCGGCACCGACCCAGGTGCCGATGGCCCGTGGAGCCCCTACAGCGCAGACTGGAGCCAGCGCTTGCAGCAGCGGCACAACGCCGAAGACGTGCTGCTCAAACGCTACAGCTACGACGGGAACGGAGAACTCACCAGCGTGGAGCACAGCCAGCAGGGGCATACCCTGCACCGCTACGACCAGGGCGGGCGCATCACGCAGACGCTGTCGAACCAGCCTGAGCGCAACGAACACTTCCACTACGACCTGGCAGGCAACCGCATCAGCGCGCTGGAGGAAAGCAGCCTCAGCAGCCAGGGCCGAGGCTGGGTGCAAAACGACCGCGTCAAGGTGTTCCAGGACAAGCGCTACGACTACGACGGCTTCGGTCGGCTGATCAGAAAACGCATCGGTAGCCACACGGAGCAGCACTACCGCTACGACCACCAGCACAGGCTGACCCAGGTGGCGGTGGTGCGGGCGGGCAAAGACGGCCAGCCACAAAGCCAGGTCTTCAGCTACCAGTACGACGCACTGGGCAGGCGCATCGCCAAGACCGACAGCTTTGGCACCACGCACTTCACCTGGGACGGAATGCGGCTGCTGCAGGAAAGCCGTGGCGCGCAGACGAGCACCTACGTCTACGAGCCGGGCAGCTACGTGCCACTGGCGCGCATTGACGGAAGTGGCGGCATAGAGCCACACGCTGCGGCGGCGCATGCGCTGGGCGGAGGATCAGACAATGCACAAGGCAAGCAAGCCAGCGTGCCCACGACCAACCCGGGCTGGAGCGACCGGTTCAACGTGGGGGCGGCGAACGATGGGCCCACCGATGGCTATGCCAACGCGGACGCAAAGACCACGGCCGCAACCGCAACTCCAACGGCGCAGGCAGCGCAGGTGTATTACTTCCACACCCAGCCCAACGGCCTGCCGGAAGAGCTGAGCGACAACAGCGGCCACTTGGTGTGGACAGCGCAGTACAGCACGTGGGGCAGTACGGTCAGGGAGGAATGGCAAAGCTACGACGAAGCGGGCAGGCCTGTTCAGCGGCCGCAACAGCAGTCAGCGAACCAGACAGTCCAGCTTCAGCAGAACCTGCGGATGCAGGGGCAGTACCTGGACAGGGAAACTGGGCTGCACTACAACACGTTCCGGTACTACGACGCGGATCTGGGGGCGTTTACGACGCCGGATCCGATTGGGCTGTCGGGCGGATTGAACCTGCACCAGTATGCGCCCAACCCTGTTGGGTGGATTGATCCTTGGGGGTGGGCGTCTAAGGGTTATGACGTGTCAGGGCAGACTGCCGGTCACGACACTGTTAGTAGAGGGGCGCACGTGAACGTTCACGGTCCCGGGCTGCCCAACGGCGGGGGCCATGTGGGCTTCGTCCCCAATCAGAAAGGTACTGGACTAACGATGACGCGAGAAGACGCAGCGACTCGAAATCTCAATGACAAACAGTGGGCTAAGGTCCAGGAAGCTGTCGGTAAGCATTTGGACAACCCCAAGGAAGTAGATCGCCTTTCAAAGATAGCACAGATGGGAGTTGATAATAATCCTAAAGGCAATCGTGCTAATGAGATGGCAAAGGTTAGAGATATAGCACGACAGCACCACACTGCGGGTACGAATCCATGTCGCTGAAAGAGAAAATGTTAGCGGTTGTAGAGGAAATTTCTAGTGAATACTCTTCTAAATTGTTTTTGCCAGGTGTGCAATGCCTGGATGTTGAAAATGAGTCATATATTATTTATACCGTCAAAAATGACGTTCGGCCGAGCTTGAGCCGATTCTCCGGGTCTCGGTTGGAAGTCATTTTTGATGTGCGGCGTGGTTTTGCGTTAAATGGCCATTTTCTAAAATTTCAAGGAGTACATACCAAAATCGGTTATCTCTTGAAAAGGCTGACGCTATCTTTAACGAAGTGCAATTTGTATTTTTCCGATGATTTCGAATATTTGTATGCTGTTGATGCCGCTTCGGATTTGGTTGTGGAGTTTCATTTTAGGGTGAGAAATTATTATGTTGGAGCCATTTCTTTGAAAACAAGGTTTGGTAATGAGGTGCAATCTTCACTAGTAAAATCACTTGAAGGCAAGTATTTGAGATTTGAAGATTTGACGAAGTACGCCTCAAAAAAACAGTTTGACGCGGTTTCTAAAATATTGGATGCAGTAAAGCGCAGCCGGAAGGCTGAGATATAGCATTGGCCTCCAAATGCAAATGACTCAGCAAAGATGCAGCTGCTGCAAAAGATTGACAGCAACGCAATTAAAGCGATAAAGCAAGAAGTGGAGCGACAACGACGCGAGCGGCGTGTGCAACTTAGCAACTAGATCGGACACATCGTTCTCAAGTGGTGAGGGATTTGGACGCCGCTTAGCACCAATTGGCTAGCTGTCACATCCCGAGCGCAACGAACACTTCCACTACGACCTGGCAGGCAACCGCATCAGCGCGCTGGAGGAAAGCAGCCTCAGCAGCCAGGGCCGAGGCTGGGTGCAAAACGACCGCGTCAAGGTGTTCCAGGACAAGC
>Ga0208124_100054_pt1 | contig 85007 bp, 86 predicted proteins | sample LakWasM104_HOW12_2_FD_183922 | JGI IMG/M metagenome (GOLD analysis project Ga0208124, IMG submission 183922) | Freshwater sediment methanotrophic microbial communities from Lake Washington under simulated oxygen tension - Sediment Metagenome... | ecosystem: Environmental > Aquatic > Freshwater >...
CTAGAGGCCAGTGAAATCAATGCGCTTGCTACTAGGCTGGATGGACAATTTACTGATGCTGTCGCCCTCATTCTACAATGCAAAGGTCGTGTTGTGGTGAGCGGCATGGGCAAATCTGGCCATATTGGCGGCAAAATTGCCTCGACCTTGGCAAGTACGGGGACGCCTGCATTTTTTATGCATCCTGCAGAAGCCAGCCATGGCGATTTAGGTATGATTACTGCGGGCGACATTGTGATTGCGCTTTCAAACTCTGGTGAAAGCGATGAAATTTTAGCCATCGTACCGCCGCTAAAAAGGCTGGGTGCAAGTATCATCGCCATTACAGGTAATGATGCCTCCACTTTAGCAAAAGCTGCCGACATTCATTTAAGCGCACATGTCGCCAAAGAAGCCTGTCCACTAGGCTTGGCGCCAACTTCTAGTACAACGGTTGCACTCGCTTTAGGCGATGCACTAGCTTTGTGTGTGCTGGATCAGCGTGACTTTACCGCTGAAGATTTCGCGCGCTCTCACCCAGGCGGAAGTCTAGGTCGACGCTTACTGATTCATGTAACCGACTTAATGCGCACTGGCGCACAGGTGCCGCAAGTCACGATCAATGCCACGCTATCTGAAGGCTTGCTAGAAATGACACGTAAAGGATTGGGGCTTACCGCCATTGTTGATAGCAACAACATTCCTATTGGTATTTTTACCGATGGCGATTTGCGCCGAGCATTTGAACAAAAAGTAGATGTTGCCACTTCTGGCATTAAAGACGTGATGCATCAAAATCCATCTACGATTCATCAAAGTAAACTAGCCATTGAAGCGGTTGAAATGATGGAACAACGTAAAATTAACGCACTCTTAGTCACTGATGATGCAGGTGTATTAGTAGGCGCATTAAACATGCATGATCTTTTATTAGCGAAAGTAGTTTAAGTTTGATGACCATAAAGACGTTAAATACTGAGCTATTGGCTCGTTTTAAAAATATTAAACTGTTAGTCCTTGATGTCGATGGCGTGATGACCAATGGCGGCCTCACAATAGGTGATGATGGTCAAGAATATAAGACTTTTCATGCGCATGATGGGTTAGGCATGAAGTTGCTCAAAGCCTCAGGTGTCGAAATGGCGATTATTACAGGGCGCACCTCCAACGTAGTTAAAAAACGTGCTGAAAGTACAGGCGTTGCACATTTCTACCAAGGCGCGGAAGATAAATTAGCGGCATTTAACGACTTAGTCAGTAAAAGCGGTTTGCAGGCAAGCCAATGCGCGTTCATGGGTGATGATGTGGTGGATTTACCACCCATGCTTAAATGCGGCCTTGCACTTGCAGTGCCAGACTCGCCAAGCTTAGTGTTGAAATATGCGCATTATGTCACCGCTAAATCAGGCGGCCACGGTGCGGTGCGTGAGGTTTGCGAGCTGATTATGCAGGCACAAGGTACATTTGATGCGCAAATGGCACAATTTTTAACGCAAGCAAGCATGTCTAATTAATGAGCTTGGGTAAACGCTCTGCAATTATTTTCCCGATAGTGATACTGTCGGTGCTTGCATTGCTTACGGCATGGATTAACCATATGGTACAACCACCGCAGGCTAAACCAGACGGCAGTAGTAGACATGACCCAGATTATATTATGAGTAATTTTGTGACTTCGCAAACAGATGCAAACGGCATCTTGCGCTATAAACTAGCGGCAGCGGAAATGAGACATTTTCCTGATGATGACTCGACAGATTTACAGCGCCCGCGTTACACGCAATTTAGTGTGGGCAAGCCTTATACTCAAGTGGAAGCATTAAGAGGTTATGTCTCGAGTGATGGTGAACAAGTGCAGCTAGTTGATAATGTAAAGATTACCCGCCAAGCATTTGCAGGTAAAGGTGAAATGACGGTGGAAACAGAGTATCTTAACATTTTGCCAAATCAAGATTTAGTACGCACCGATAGCCCAGTCGTGATTAAACAAGCGCCTAAAACTGTCATCTACGCCACAGGGATGGTGTATGAAAAGAATATACGCACGGTAACCCTATTACACAGAGTACGTGCACATTACGAGAAACCGACGACAGCAAGTCCGAATGCCGCTGTAGCAATCACACCTAAGATACCGCAAACTAAGGGCGCATCACCAAACAAAGAAGTTAAGAAAACGACTAAAGCAACTGAAACCGCCACGCAAAAAGCAGTTTCAATATTACAAAAATCTAATACGAATAATGTGCGCATTCGGAGAAGCCATGAGTAAGCAACCAACCAATATACAACATCACTTATTAATGAGTTATGTTTTTCTAAGCTTAGCAATGCTAGGCTATTCCAGCTTTGCGTTAGCTGAGGCGGCAGATAGAGATAAGCCGATTGATTTAGAAGCCGATTCTGTGAAAGTGGATGACGCCAAGCAAATCAGCACTTATTCAGGCAACGTGATATTGACGCAAGGTACTTTGATTATTCGTGCGGATAAACTGATCGTCCGTGAAGACAGCGCTGGCTTTCAGCATAGCACGTCTTTAGGCAACCCAACGACTTTTAAACAGAAGCGTGAAGGCAAAAACGAATACATGGAAGGTAGCGCACAACGCATAGAATACGATGGCCGTATGGATAAAGTGCAGCTATACACAAAAGCTTGGGTAAAACGTGGCGAAGATATTGTGCATGGCGATTACATCAGCTATGACGCGAACTCTGAATATGCCGAAGTCATAGGCGGTACAAAATCGGTGGATGGCGTAACAACCAATGGCAGAGTGCATGCCATCATTCAGCCAAAAAACAAAAAAGCGCCTGAACCGGCCAGTGATAGTGCCAAACCTGCGAATAAGCCTTCTAGTAGCAATCAAACTATTGGTAAAGATGTCCGTTTAAGCAGAACCTTAGAAGTTAGCCCAGACGCTCAATAAGTCATTGAGAACTATAAAAGATAGCTATTGTGAGTAAGCAAATGAGTGAACTGGTTGTAGAAAATTTACGTAAATCGTACAAGACGCGTACCGTGGTGCAGGATATTTCCTTAACAGTCAAAAGCGGCGAGGTCGTTGGTTTACTTGGTCCTAATGGGGCAGGTAAAACTACCAGCTTCTACATGATCGTTGGCTTAGTCGCACTTGATGAAGGCCGCATCATACTGGATGGTAAAGATTTAAGCCGCATGCCTATTCACTTGCGCGCAAGAATGGGCTTGTCCTATTTGCCGCAAGAGCCTTCTATTTTTCGTAAACTCACCGTATCTGAAAACATTCTTGCCGTGTTAGAACTGCAAGAAATGACCGAAGACGCCATGAACGAAAAGTTAGAATCGCTACTCGAAGAGCTGCATATTACGCATATTCGCGACAGTGCAGCTGTGAGCTTATCGGGTGGCGAACGACGCCGTGTTGAGATTGCCCGCTGCTTGGCGTCTAACCCGAGCTTTATTTTGCTAGACGAGCCATTTGCAGGGATAGACCCAATCGCTGTCATTGATATTCAGAAAATCATTCATTTTCTAACTGCGCGTAATATTGGCGTACTCATTACTGACCATAATGTACGTGAAACTTTAGGCATTTGCGACCGTGCTTATATTGTTAATCAAGGTCATGTATTCGCATCGGGCAACCCTAGCGAAATTGTAGAAAATGAAAGAGTACGTGAAGTGTATTTAGGTAAAGATTTCCGTCTATGAAACAAGGCTTACAACTTAGGTTTTCACAAAACCTATCGCTTACGCCGCAGTTGCAGCAAGCGATCAAGTTACTACAACTGTCAACGCTAGAGCTTAACCAAGAAATTGATTTGCTGATGCAAACCAACCCCTTGCTGGAAAGAGGCGATGACGGCGAAGATGAATATGGCAATGCTACAGATAACAGTGATGACGAGGTGACAGTCAACACCACGAGCAATGATGGCAATGTCACCGACACTACACAAGAGTATGAAGCCAATAGCGATGTTGATTTTGAAAAAACCAACACTGAGTTTACTGAAGGCAAGGCGGAGTTAAGTCAGACTGAGCCTACCGAGTTTGATGCTAGCACATCTGAATTCGAACAAAGCACCACGGACTTTTCTGCAGAATTCAATGATGATTACGACGAGTATTCCAATGGCAGTCTGTGGGATGAAAACAGCACACCAGCAGATGATGATAGCGATTACAAACAACAAGAGACGCTGCAAATCAGCTTACGTGAACATCTGCTTTCACAACTAAAACTCATGCAATTATCCGAGCGTGACCAAACGCTCACCATGCTGTTGGTGGATAGCATTAACGAAGATGGATATTTAGAAGCATCACTCGAAGAGATTGTCGAAGAGATGCCAGAAGAGCTGGAAATAGACGTATTAGAGCTACAAACGGCCCTACGTCATATTCAGAATCTTGACCCTGCTGGCGTAGGCGCGCGTAATTTAAGCGAATGCCTGCTACTTCAACTTGAGTTGCTGCCCAAATTTACACCGCACTTAGAATTAGCCAAATTGATGGCAAAACACTACTTGGTAGCTCTTGGTGCACGTGACTTTGGTAAATTGCGTAAAGAGCTAGGTTGCGATGAAGCCACGTTAAAATGTGTGCAACAAGTCATTACCAACTTAAACCCTCGACCAGGTAGCGCCTTCAGCATTATTGGTTCTGAACATTACATTCAGCACGAAGTGATTATCAAAAAAGTAAAAGGTATTTGGATCGCCAGCCTCAATGATGCGGTGATTCCTAAACTTAAAATCAACCAGCTTTACGCAGGCATTTTGAAACGTAACCGCGATAGTTCTAGCCAGTATTTACAAAGCCAGATGCAAGAAGCTAAATGGATGATTAAAAACATTCAGCAGCGTTTCTCAACTATTTTACGCGTATCGCAAGCCATTACTGACCGCCAACGCAACTTCTTGGAATATGGCGAAGTGGCGATGAAACCTTTAGTCTTACGTGAAATTGCCGAAGAGCTTGAGTTGCATGAATCGACCATCTCGCGCGTCACCAATAACAAATATATGCTGACGCCACGCGGCATTTTTGAGCTGAAATACTTTTTTGGTAGCTCAGTGGCAACTGACACTGGCGGCACCTGCTCTGCCACTGCAATTCGCGCATTGATTAAGCAATTGGTCGATCAAGAAAACCCTAAAAAGCCATACTCAGATAGTCAAATTACCGACTTACTTGCCAAGCAAGGTATTGTTGTTGCACGCCGCACCATTGCAAAATATCGCGAGTCACTCAACATTGCGCCAGCTAGCTTAAGAAAATCTCTTTAATAATTACGATAGTAGCTAACTGAAAGTATTCATCGCAATTCCAACAAAAGAAGCAGAAAAAATTCTCTATTCGCATGCCACAGAGGTGAATTAAAGTAGTAAACTGAAATTGTTCGAAAAGTTTTAAAGTCTTAAATCTAAGGTGTTAAATATTTTTCACACACAGTAGATTTTGGGAAATTCAAGCTTTGAGAATATCTTAAAAAGGAGCAAGTCATGAATTTACAATTAACTGGTCATCATTTAGAAGTAACTCCTGCATTACGCGATTATGTCACAAGCAAACTAGGACGAATTAGCAATCACTTTGATCATGTTATTGATGTCAAGGTGACCATGAGTGTAGAAAAACTTATCCAAAAGGTAGAGGCTACGCTGCATGTTCCTGGTAACGATTTACATGCTGCCTGTACAGACGACAATATGTACAGCGCAATTGATATGCTGACCGATAAACTCGATCGTCAAGTCGTAAAACATAAAGAAAAACATGCCGATCATCACAAAACGAATGGCGCAGTTAAGCACCAAAGTATTGAATAATTTCTGTAATTCATCTTGTAGCTTACTATGGCTCAAATAAATGTAGCTGAGCTATTCAAACAAACCCGCCTTAAGCTCAAACTTAATTGGATTGCTGGACTTAACGGCGGGTCTAACTCCCTCACTAGCGAAACTGTTTCAAAGCCTTCTTTGGCACTCATCGGTCATGTCAATTTTGTGCATCCTAACCGCGTACAAGTATTAGGTTGTGCTGAAATGGATTATTTGCGCAGCTTAAAAACAGCAGACGCAGATGGTGCAATTGCAAATTTATATTCAACTAACCTAGCCGCTGTGATTGTAGCCAACGGCGAAAAAGTACCAGAGTCGCTGATAGACGAAGCGAATAGTCGCAATACGCCACTCTTCACTTCAACCCTACGCAGCCCAGAGTTGATGGACATTCTGAACCATTTCTTAGCACAAGCGGTTGCAGAATCCGTCAGCGCGCATGGTGTATTTATGGAAGTGCAGGGCTTTGGCGCGCTCATTAAAGGTGAAGCTGCCATTGGTAAAAGCGAACTCGCTTTAGAGCTGATTTCACGTGGTCATCGATTGATTGCCGATGATATTGTTGATTTCTACCGAATTTCGCCAGAACGCATTGAAGGCCGCTGCCCGGCTTTATTACAAGATTTTTTAGAAGTGCGTGGCTTGGGTATTTTAAATATTCGCGCACTATTTGGTGATAACTCAGTCAAACCAACAAAGCCGCTAGATTTGATTATTCAGTTGGTGATGGCAGATAAACAATCGCCCGAACAACTGAACCGACTAAGCATCAAAAAACTGCATGAAGAAGTTCTAGGCGTGAAGATTGCTAAAGTGCAGATTCCTATCGCAGCCGGTCGTAATATCGCGGTATTAGTTGAGGTTGCAATACGCAACCACATGCTATTATTAAGAGGCATTAATGCGACTAAACAATTCACACAACGCCAGCAGCGTGAAATGAAAAAACAGCAATTAGTTAAATAACGCTATGAAACAACTCATCATCGTCACTGGGCTTTCAGGTTCAGGTAAAAGTATTGCGCTACATGCGCTTGAAGACAGCGGCTATTACTGCGTCGATAATTTACCTGCCACCATGCTGCCTCAGATTGCAGAGCATTTGCAGTCTGAAAACAATCGTCAAGATGATTCTAATACGACCAACTATGACCGCGTGGCCATTAGTATTGATAGCCGTAGCGTGGCCATTGAAACGCTACCCGCACATATTGAGCAATTAAAATCACAAGGCATTACGACTCAAGTGTTGTTTTTGGAATCAAATGTCGAAACCTTAGTAAAACGATTTAGCGAAACGAGACGTAAACACCCTCTGAGCAAAGACACCACCACACTTGCCGAAAGCATTGCTGTGGAACGCGAACTGTTGGGCGATTTAGGCAAGCTAGGCCATGTCATTGATACGAGCTACATTAGTGCCAATAAACTAAGAGCGTGGATAAAAGATGCAGTAGCCAATGAAAATTCTGGCTTAACGCTTCTATTCACCTCATTCGGTTTTAAACATGGTATTCCATTAGATGCCGATTTTGTATTTGATATCCGCTGCCTACCTAACCCGCATTACGACCCGAAACTACGTGATTTAACAGGCTTAGATGCTGAAGTGCAAACGTTTTTAGAAGGTCAGGCAAACGCGCAAGACATGTTGAATGACATCAAAAATTATATAGAAAAATGGCTGCCAAGTTTTATATCAGACAACCGCAGCTACTTAACCGTGGCGATAGGCTGTACTGGCGGACAACATCGCTCTGTTTACTTTGTAGAGCAACTGACTAAATATTTTGCGCCAAACCAGAAAGTCTTAACGCGACACCGCGAATTAAAATAAAAAACACGAAGCGCCTTTTAAGACGCCATTTTATAGAATGTAGTGATTGATTAAAATTATTTAACAAAGCTAGAAATTAGTATTGAATACTTAGGGTTGAGATAAACATGATTGGAATTTTAATTATCGCGCATGGAAGTTTAGGTGAAAGCCTAAAAGAGTGCGCCAAGCACGTGATAGGTAATGAGCCTAGGCAATTAGCTTTTTTAGCCGTCAATAACTCTGATGACCCAATTGCGTTGCTGCCAAAAGCGCAGGCGTTGGTCGCAGAACTGAATCATGGTGACGGCGTTTTAGTGCTGTCAGACATGTATGGCGCAACACCTTGCAATATCGTCAGCAAACTATTGGTTCCAGGTCAGGTTGAAGGCGTAGCCGGCGTCAATATGCCGATGATAGTGCGCACCATGACTTACCGACACGAGTCACTAATGGCATTAGTAGAAAAAGCCGTCAGTGGTGGGCGTGAAGGCGTGGTGCATTTTGATAAAGAACGTTGTGACAGGTTTATATCTTAAGCACTGAATCACAAGATTTATCATAAAACGACCTCACAAAAACAATAAAGAATAATATGACTGGGCTTATAAAGCATGATTAGCACTGAAGTAGAAATTATCAATAAATTAGGGCTGCACGCACGTGCTTCAACCAAACTAACGCAAACCGCGAGTAAATTTGCATCCGAAATCTGGATAACGCGTAATGGTCGCCGTGTAAATGCAAAAAGTATTATGGGTGTGATGATGTTAGCCGCCGCCAAAGGTTCTTTTGTAACACTAGAAGCCAATGGCGCCGATGAAAAGGACGCAATTAATGGTCTTACCGCCTTGATTGGTGACTATTTTGGCGAAGGCGAGTAATTTTCATGGGAATGCTAAAAGTGATTTCTCACGAAGAAAAAGTAGTGATTTCTGGCGGGGTAGACAAAATTGACTAGCTTTAGCATTCATGGCGTGGGGGTATCAAGCGGCATTGCGATTGGGCAAGCACACCTTATCTCTAACGCACTGTTAGAGGTGGTGCATTATCAACTACCTAAACACCTCATCAGCGAAGAAGTTAAGCGTTTTACGGACGCGATAGAGACCGTTAAGGCTGATTTAGAAGCTATTAACGGAAGTTTGCGTAAGAATGCACCCGCTGAGCTAAGTGCATTCATAGGTACGCATCTAATGATGCTGGCAGATAAGTCCTTATCCGAAGCGCCGATAAAAATTATCGAGAATGAACGTTGCAATGCCGAATGGGCAATCAAGCTGCAAATGGACGATATTGTTGAGCAGTTTGAGCAAATCGAAGATGAGTATCTGCGCGAACGTAAGCAAGATGTTATTCAAGTTGTAGAGCGTGTGATTAAAGTGCTACTTGGTCATCCCAGCCAACTAAGTACAGAGCAGAAAATCACGGCGGCTAGTCAGGAGCATAGGCTCATTTTAGTCGCGCACGACATTTCACCCGCTGATGCTATTCAATTCAAGCAGCACGAATTTGCCGCCTTTATTACCGATGTTGGCGGCGTGACATCGCACACGGCAATTTTAGCGCGCAGCCTGAACATACCGTCTATTGTCGCGTTACAAAGAGCCCACGATTTGATTCGCGATGGCGAGTTGATTATTGTAGACGGCAAACAAGGCGTGGTAATTGTTAACCCTGACGCCAGCATCTTAACTGAATACAAGCTGCGCCAAGAGCAGTGGGAACTTGAGCAACAGAAACTACAGCGCATTAAATCGACCAAAGCCGTGACCTTAGACGGCATGAATATTGATTTATTTGCCAATATTGAAGTACCAGAAGACGTGGTTGCAGTCGCAGCATCTGGCGCTACTGGCATAGGCTTATACCGAACCGAATTCTTATTTATGAATCGGCGCGAAATGCCGGATGAAGAAGAACAATTCAACGCCTACAAAACAGTTGCCGAAGCTATGAAAGGTGCAACTGTCATCATTCGCACCTTGGATCTAGGTGCAGATAAACAAATGAACCCAGATACGATAGTCACGTGCGCTAACCCAGCATTGGGTTTACGTGCCATTCGCTATTGCTTATCTGAACCGCAGATTTTTCATACGCAATTGCGCGCTTTATTGCGTGCCTCGCATTTTGGCAATATCAAAATATTAGTACCAATGCTGTGCACATTGTCAGAGCTGCGCCAAACCAAGCTATTATTAGAGCGCGCTAAAATCAGCTTGCTGAAACAAAACATTCCGTTCAATGAAAATATTGAATTAGGCGGCATGATAGAGATCCCTGCAGCTGCGATTAATGCTGAAGCTTTTGCCAGCGAGTTGGATTTCTTGTCTATCGGCACTAACGATTTGATTCAATATACGTTAGCTATCGACCGTACTGATGACGCCGTTGCGCATCTTTACAACCCATTGCATCCGTCGGTATTAAAATTGATCTCGATGACCATTAAAGCTGGTGAAAAATTAGGCAAATCGGTTTCAGTATGCGGCGAAATGGCTGGTGATGCAAAACTAACCAAGCTACTGATTGGCATGGGTTTACGCCAACTTTCCATGCACCCATCGCACATACTGAGCGTCAAACAACAAATATTGCACAGCCAACTCACCACGCTTAAATCGAATGCACGCAAAGTGCTCAATCTGACAGACTTAGAAAAAGTTGAACCACTAGTAGCTAAGCTGAATCGTAATTCAGATTTAGGTATGAATCTCAGCTCATAATAAGGCATTAGTAGCCCCATCTCCTATCGAAAGGACTTCAATGTCTACCGAAATCAATAATGAAGTAACTACTACCCAAATGGATACAATCAACATGGATAAAACCCCAAGCAATGACGATAAAAATATCGCCACCATTACGCACATAGGCGGCACAGTATTTTCATTTGTGCCAGCGCTGATTGTTTGGATTCTGAAAAAAGATGAAAACCAGTATATTGAAGATCAGGCAAAAGAAGCGCTGAACTTTCAAATTACCATGGTGCTAGCTTATATGCTCGCTGGTGTGCTTTCATGGATAGTTATCGGACTAATCTTTTTCCCGGTTATTTGGGTGTTGAATATTGTTTTCTGCATTATTGCCGCCATCTCTACTAGTAAGGGCGAAACTTATCGTTATCCGTTTTGCCTACGTCTAATAAATTAGGTTTAATTCACTAGAATTAAACTACTAGGCTTAATTAACTCATCTGTTTTAAGGAATACTCTGTGTCAAACCCATTGTTATACTTGGCTGGCTTACCTAAATTTAATGAAGTCAAACCTGAACATGTCAGTCCTGCCATTGACAGCCTGCTCACAGAAGGTCGTGCATTGGTTGAAAGCTTAGCTACTACAACTGAGGCGCCAACATGGGAGAACTTTGCACTTAAATTAGAAGACCATAGCGATAAAATCAGCCGTGCCTGGAGCCAAGTTGGCCACATGAATGCTGTGGTCAATAGCCCAGAATTGCGCGAAGCCTATAACGAAAACTTAGCTAAACTGACAGATTATGGCAGTGATATGTCGCAAGATGAGCGCCTGTACGCCAAGTATAAAGCCATTCAAGCTAGCGCTGCATTTGCAGGCTTGACATCTACCCAGCAAAAAATTATCAATAACGAAGTACGTGACTTCAAACTAGGCGGTGCTGAGTTGCCAGAAGCGCAAAAAGCGCGCTTTAAAGCGGTGAGCGAAGAGCTTTCTAAATTGGGTTCTAAATTTGAAGAAAACATTCTAGATAATACCAATGACTTTGCGCATTACGTTGAAGATATCGCCGATTTAGCTGGCATACCTGCCGATGCGATTGAAGCCGCCGCTGAAGCAGCAAAAGAAGCAGGTAAAACTGGTTATAAATTCAGCCTGCAATTCCCCTCTTACATGCCTGTTTTGCAATACGGTGAAAACCGCACGCTACGAGAAACCCTTTATCGCGCTTATGCCACTCGTGCGTCAGAATTTAGTAGGCCAGAATGGGACAACACAAACTTAATCAGCGACATTCTTAAATTGAAAAAAGAAGAAGCGCAAACCTTAGGCTTTAAAAACTACGCCGAACTCTCGCTCGCCACCAAAATGGCAGATACGCCTGCACAAGTCACCGAATTCTTAGATACGCTTGCCAAGCGCGCTAAACCTTATGCAGAACGCGATATGCAAGAACTCACCGCTTATGCCAAGAAGCTTGGTATTGAAGATATGCAATCATGGGATGTTGGCTATGTCAGCGAAAAACTACGTGAAGACAAATACGCGTTCTCAGACCAAGAAGTGAAACAATACTTCCCTGAAAGCAAAGTGCTGGAAGGTTTATTCAAAGTCACCGAAACCATATTCGGCGTACAAGTTAAAAAAGCCGAAGCACCGCTTTGGCATGCCGATGCGGCGTTTTACCAAATTAACGATGCCGCTGGCAAAGCAATCGCCTACTTCTATTTAGACCTCTACGCCCGCAACAACAAACGCGGCGGCGCATGGATGGATGAAGCCATTACGCGACGTAAAAAAGCTGGCGGCATTGAGTTACCAGTCGCATTTTTAACCTGTAACTTCTCAGCACCAGTTGGTGGCAAACCTGCATTATTTACGCATGATGAAGTCATCACCATGTTCCACGAATTTGGTCACGGCCTGCACCACATGCTCACCCAAGTTGATGAATATGGTGTTTCAGGCATCAAAGGCGTAGAGTGGGATGCGGTTGAGCTGCCAAGCCAATTTATGGAAAACTTCTGCTGGGAATGGGACGTGCTACGTCATATGACCGCCCACGTAGACACAGGCGCACAACTACCACGTGAACTGTTCGACAAAATGGTCGCCGCTAAAAACTTCCAAGCTGGCATGCAAACCATGCGCCAAATTGAATTTTCACTTTTCGATATGCGCCTACACGGGGAATTTGACCCAAATGGAAAGCAAACCGCACTAGATTTAATCGAACAAATTCGTGATGAAGTTGCTGTGGTAAGACCACCCAAATGGAACCGCTTCCCCAACAGCTTCAGCCACATTTTTGCAGGCGGCTACGCTGCAGGTTATTACAGCTACAAATGGGCAGAGGTACTTTCAGCCGATGCTTACAGTTTATTTGAAGAACTAGGTGTACTTTCAGCACAAGCAGGTAGCCGCTTTAAAGATGAAGTGCTAGCTAAAGGCGGTTCACGCCCAGCGATGGAATCATTTGTCGCGTTTAGGGGCAGGGAGCCAAGTATGGATGCGTTGTTGAGACATAATGGAATGGCGAGTTGATTGCTATATGACTAAACGCGTGGGTCACAAGTGACCCACGCTACAGGACTGTTTACGCTATTTTGCGTTAATATTCATTTAAACAACCAGCGCTAATAAAAGATTACTATCTGAAATCGGAGCTATTTTACGTTATGTGTAAAGGGAACTAATCAATGGATAATGAGCCAATTCCAGAAAATAAGGAGAAGAAACCGTCTAACCGCAATCAATATCTTAGTATTTTGATTTTTGGTTTTTTCTACAGCATGTTTCTAAACACTCTAATTCTTAGAAGGCCCCTAACCTCATACGAGGTTGCAGGCTACCTAGGATCAGCTAGTTTTATTCTCTTCATTGGTTTTTTATTTACACGCTGGGGAAACCGTTCCGCTGGCTGGGTTGCTGTTTTTGTCGTTTCATTTTTAATGTTTATGGGTTCATAGGCAGTGCGAAACAATACAAAGAACAAATCATTCATGGCCACCTCTTATTTAAGGCGTTATGTGTGAATGGGATGAAAGAGTCAAAATGAACGAACTGATTCATGATGTCGAGCTTTCATTCAAATTATTCGAATTTTCGGTTCGTACAATGTGTTTTGCAGAGTTAGGTGAGATAAATTCTGAAATATTTGGCCGGGAACTCCAGCTCAATTTTGAAGTTGAAAACTTCAGTTTTTCGGAAGGTCGATTTACAAAGCAAGAAGAAATTATTTGCGCTTCTCAAATGGCAGTTAGTGCTGCTTTTGCTGCAACAGCAACGTGTTTAGATTGTGCTTTAGAGAATCATGAGGCGAGTTCTTCAGAGTTAAAAATCTTAAAATCCCTAATTTCAGCTGTAAGAAATGCATTTGCACATGGTATAGCTGCACCAAGATGGTATATCAAAAAGCATAAATATGAGATCTTAAATCTGAACTTTATTCTCGGCCCAGAAATAAGCTTAGAATCACTTAATGGCGAACCTTTTGACTATTCTCAAATCGGTGGGCTGGCGCTTTGGTATCGTGTTAAAAATGAAGTTGTACATGCTTTATCAAATACATAACAAGCCAAGTAGGGTGGGTTCTTGAACCCATGCGTAGCGGCATTTGCAACACCCACCGCGTGGGCAACCAAGTTGCCCACCCTACAAATGGATAAATATGAAACACGAATTTTGGCATCAAAAATGGGAGAAAAACGAAATTGGCTTTCACTTACCTGATGCTAATCCTTTGTTGGTTAAGCACTTCCCTGCACTCAATTTAAAACCAGAATCTAGCCCAAAGATAAGTCCTCGTGTATTTTTACCATTGTGTGGTAAAACTTTGGATGTTGCATGGTTGCTGGCGCAGGGCTATCGCGTTGCGGGAGCTGAGTTAAGCAGCATTGCAATTGAGGATTTATTTAAAAGCCTGAACTTAACGCCCACTATCAAAACACTTGGTGAAGTAACGCATTACAGCGCACCTAATATTGATATATTTGTAGGGGATATTTTCAAAGTATCGCCCACGCTATTGGGCGCAGTGGATGCGGTGTACGACAGAGCGGCTTTAGTGGCCTTACCAGTAGATATTCGCAAGCTTTATACCGCGCATTTAATCACACTCACTAACCATGCACCACAACTGTTGATTTGCTTTGAATACGACCAAAGCTTGCATGCTGGCCCGCCTTTTTCTATTAGCGCTGATGAAGTTAAACAGCACTATCAAGCGAACTATGATTTAACTTTGCTGGGCAGTGCCGCCGTGATTGGTGGTTTAAAAGGGCTATGTCCTGCCACTGAGCACGTATGGTGGTTAAAGCCGCTGAAGTAGCACCCCATCAGATCAAATCAGCCTGCAAAGCAGTTATCGATACAAGGCATTAATCACGTCGGTTTGCGACAATATGCCTACCAAACGCTTTTCATCATCAACCACTGGAATGACATGCAGCGCATGCGTCGTAATCAGCGGAATAATGTGAACAATATGCGCATCATGCTGAATGGTCACCGCTGGGGTGCTCATGATTTGCCCAACCACTTCAGGTTGAGTGCTGTGGGTACGATGCGACCGACGGATAAGTTGTTTAAAGCGTGATTCCACATGCGCAAATGATTCGGGTTTAGCATGGCGCATAAAGTCATCATGGCTTAATAGACCAATCACGCGATTTGCTTTATTCACTACGGGGATTGCAGGATAAGGGCATAGCCGGAGCTTTTCCCAAGCGTCTTCTAACCGATGTCCATACTCTAGTGCAAAAGTCACTGGGCTCATGATTTTATAACACTGAATTTCGCCCAGCTTACGCTTATAGGCATTTAACTCGGTCTGCTCTAACAACTGCTTAAGGTTGTCGCGGTTAATGTCAATAATTTGATCAAACTGCTGTAACGCTGCATTAAGGTCTTCTTCACGAAATCCGAATTGATAATGCATTTGCGTAGGTGAAGCAGACTTTTCAGTAGCTGATGCAGGCGGATATGTGCGTCCAGTCAGATTGTTGTAAATCAACGCCATGCCTAATAATAAAAAGCTATTGATGGCAACTGGCCACAGTACAAAATTATATCCAAGCGCATGAATTGCTGGTCCGCCTAAAACGGCCGTTAGTGCAACAGCGCCACTGGGAGGATGCAAGCAACGCAGCGCAAACATAAAAATGATAGAAAACATGGCAGCTAAACCAGCGGCGAGCGACACATTATCTGGGAATAATAACGCGAAGCTCACACCCGTCAATGCTGCGATGATATTGCCACCAACAATAGACCATGGCTGCGCTAACGGGCTGCTGGGCAGCGCAAATAATAAAACTGATGAAGCACCCATCGGTGCAATCAAGAAGAAGGTCGCGACTGGGTCGTGGTTCACCGCATATTGTGCAATCAAACCAGTAAATAAAATACCACATAAGGCGCCTACAGCGGCGCGGTACTTTTCAGCCCAGCCGCCAGTCATCGCTTGTGGCCAAAAGCGCTGCAAATACTGAAACAGCCTAGTCTTCCAATCCATTAGCTTTCCAGTCCACTAGCTTCCAACGCATTCTTATTCCTTAAACTCAAATTCAACCAATCATTTAGGCTTTCAATCGTAAGATGGCTATTTTGCACTACAAATTCACTTGGTTGTTTTAAATCTGGCACAACCACTACCCTTAAACCTGCGGCAATGGCGGCGCGAGCACCTGTTTCGCTATCCTCAAAGGCGATGCACTCTTCTGCCTTTAAGCCCAGTTTCTTTACAGCTAGCAGGTAAATATCAGGGTTGGGCTTGCCGCGTGTAACCTCTTGTCCACTCGTGATATGGCTAAAGTAATCAAGCACGCCCACTTGGCTTAAACGGTGGCGAATGTGATGCGTGACCGATGACGAGGCCACGCTGCATATAATATTATGGTCTTGATAGTATTTAAGCAACTCACTAGCACCACGCTTTAGCGGGAATGTATTGTTGCGCTCTGCTAATAACGCATCTAGGCCTTTCATAACTAGGTTAAAGTTACTTACTCCGCCCAATTGCTCGACCATAATGCGTGTAGAGTCAGGCCCTGCCCGACCAATCAATTCAACATATTCGGCATGCGTGTAAGTGATACCCACTTGCTGGGCAGCGGTAATACAGGCTTGCATGATGATGCGTTCAGAATCAATCAGCAGGCCATCCATATCAAATATGGCGGCTTTGAGAGTTAATCCATTTACACCATCTTCCATGCTTTTCTCTATCAGTAGGTCTTAAAAAACGTGACTTTACCACAGTAGAATATTCAGCATTGGTCTTTTTAATATGGTCAATCCATGTGTACTGATTGCGGCGTTTAATTATAGTAAGTGTTTGAATATTTAACACTTAAATGCAAAAAACCTCAACACTATATTAGTTGAGGTTTTTATTAACGGTTAACCATCTTTAGCTAAACATGTTTAGCTAGACGATTTCACAAATATTATTTTTTAACGCATTTACCATGGTCGTCTTTATGCTCATCTGGGTGACAATCGTTCGCAAATGCGATGTTTGACATTAAAGCAGTTAAAATAAATAAAACTGATGCGATTTTTTTCATGATTTATTTCCTTTATGTAAAATTAATATTGTCATTTATAAATAGAGTGCAAACATCAAAGTAACGAATCTCTAGGGGATAGTTCATCAGATACTTAAAATACTTATCGTCTGTTCTTTATAGAACTTTAGCTTTTTGCGTAGTTTTATTCATAAATTGAGTGGGTGCTTAATTTTATAGTTCGGCTTACATGCTAAAATTTAAAGCATGAATAACAAATCTTTTAAATTAGCAACATGGAACGTCAATTCTTTAAATGTTCGTCTTCAACATGTGTTGGATTGGTTACGCGACAACCCGATTGACGTACTTTGCTTGCAAGAAACTAAGCAAGAAGATAGCAAGTTTCCTTATGCCGAGCTAAAGGAAGCTGGTTACAACGCCATTCATAGTGGGCAAAAAACATACAATGGTGTGGCTATTTTAAGCACACATGAAATGACAGAAGTAGAGCATGGTATTGCCGATTTTGAAGATGAGCAGAAGCGCGTGATTTCGGCCACTATTAACGGCGTACGTGTGGTGTGTGTGTACATTGTGAATGGTCAGGCAGTTGATTCTGAAAAGTATGAATACAAGATGCGTTGGTTAAATGCGCTCAATGCTTGGCTGGCTGGAGAGCTTAAGAAGTACCCAAAGTTAGTTGTATTAGGTGATTACAATATTGCACCTGAAGACCGTGATTGTCACGACCCTGCTGCTTGGATAGGACAAATATTAGTCAGCCCGCAAGAGCGCGAGCATTTCCAAAAACTGCTACAACTGGGCTTACATGATAGCTTTCGGCTGTTTGAACAGGCTGAGAAAAGCTTTAGCTGGTGGGATTACCGCATGATGGGTTTTAGACGTAACTTTGGCATGCGCATTGACCATATTTTAGTCAGCGATGCGCTTAAATCTGCTTGTATCGCCGCGGCTATCGACAAAACGCCACGCAAACTGGAAAGACCTTCAGACCATACGCCAGTGATTTTGGAATTAGGTCTTTAAGTCTACACGTTTAGAACTACTTAATCTTAATTCCGAGCTGCTTGAGTTTGCGATACAAATGCGTACGCTCTAAGCCTGCAATATCCGCTAATTTACTCATGTTATTCAATGCATCTTTCATGTGATGTTGAAAATACATACGTTCAAAATCATCGCGCGCTTCGCGCAAAGGTTGGTCTAGGAATGACAAGCTTCCATTAGCAGCGGTATTGGTTTCTTCAACTTGAACTGGCTTAGGCTTTTTGATTTCAGCTGTTTTCACCTGTACTTCAGGGTCATCAAATTGATGTAAAACACGCTTTACATCCTCTAAGGTAATTTTTTCACCCAGACTTGTATGTATCAAGTTTCTGATTGCCGCGTCTAATTGTGCCAAATCACCAGGCCAGTTGGCGTTACGCAAGCCGTTCAATGCCGCGACATCAAACTCTCGGTATTCCAGACCAGCTAGTTCCAATTGCAAATTGGCGATCGCCACCACTAAGTCAGGGATATCTTCTCGGTGTTCTTCCAAGGCTGGCACGCGCAAAGATACAGCTGACAAAGCCTGAAATAAATTATGGTCAAATAAAGATTCAGCTTGTAGCTTAGGTAAATTCTCGCTGGTGCCGCACACCACGCGCACATGGTATTTTTCTGACTTTGCAATCAACAGCAGCAAGCCTTTTTGCTCGGCTTTTTTAAGATCGGCAATTTCAGGAATGTACAACACGCCGCCACGAATTGTTTCAAGAATATCCAAAGGCGTATCAACAAGTTTGTTGAAGTCAGTCAGTTGCAACCAAGGGCTACCTGCATCTTGTAAATAACGTGCGCAAAGCTCCGCTCCACAACCTTTAGGACCAATCAACAAGACTGGTGTTGGGCTGACGCCAACGGCAATTTTATCTAGCCTATCTTTAAGCGCCGTCACAATCGGGCTTTTGCCCAAACTGGTAAGGTTCATTTCAGATTTAGGCAACTGCTCGCTGTGTTTTAATGCGGCACTGACGGTTTTTAATAGTTTTTGTAGTGCAATTGGCTTTTCTAAGAAATCAAAAGCGCCGATGCGCGTTGCTTCAACGGCAGTGTCAATCGTGCCATGACCAGACATCATCACCACAGGCATCGTCAGCAAGCTGCTATTCGCCCACTCTTTAAGCAGCGTAATGCCATCACAATCTGGCATCCAAATATCTAGCAACACAATATCAGGGCGCTCATGCAGGCGTGCTGCACGGGCAGCGGCGGCATTTTCAGCCAGCTGCACTTGGTAGCCTTCATCTTGCAAAATATCGCGCAAAAGCTCGCGTATACCGATTTCGTCGTCAACGACTAATATATGTTTTGATGCCATTTTCTATCTTCTTTATGATTCTGTATGACTAGATACGTCTATCAAGAGTGGAATTTTGATTGCTACAATTGCGCCTGTTGTTTGCATAGCCTTTGGTACATTTTCAATTTTAATATTGCCTTTATGTTCTTCAATAATCTTTTTCACGATAGCTAAACCTAAGCCCGTACCATGTGATTTGGTAGTCACATATGGCTCAAACACGCGTAATAACATGTCTTCAGGAAAACCTAGTCCATTATCAGTGACTGTTAGCGCTAGCATTTCGCCTTCAATTTTAGTTTGAACCGCTATCGTGGCATCGGCCTGATCTACAAGTGCATCTTGAGCATTTTGCAACAAATTATGGATCACTTGGCGTAACATCGTACTATCGCCTTTAATCTGACAAGGCTGCTTTTCTAGCACCAAACTTATCTTGCTGCCCGACTGATCATAAAGCGAGACCACTTCTTTAATGAGATTATTTAAGTCTAATTTTTGCAGTTGTGGTGCAGGTGAACGCGCATAATCACTAAACTCATTCACCATGCGTTTCATCGCATCGACTTGGTTAACGATAGTTTCTGTCGAGCGTTTTAACATCTCTGCATCAGCCGCATTGAGCTTACTGAGTAATTTATGCGACATGCGCTCTGCCGATAATTGAATCGGCGTAAGCGGATTCTTAATTTCATGCGCAAGTCGCCTTGCCACCTCGCCCCATGCCGCATCTCGCTGCGCCTGTATCATGGTTGTTGCATCATCAAACACCGCGACATAGCCACCGTCCGGCAAACGCGTTCCACGCACTGTGAGTATCTGTTTGCCATGTGGGCTCAGCAACTCCACTTGCGTTTGAGCATCCTCTTTATGTGTGCCCGCTTGCTCTACGTCATCTAAACTATTCATAGCTACTGTGAGTAAAAAGTTATCTAACCGTGGATGTTTAAGATTAATTTGATCCAGCTTTAAGCCCACGTAGCCTTCTAGTGGCACGCCCAATATATTCATGGCGGCTTCATTAAATGTGCGTAACTCACCGCGTTTATTGAGCGCCATCACGCCAGATGACAAATGCGCCAATATAGTTTCTAAGTAACCACGAGCGGCTTCTACGCGGGCTCGGTTGCTATCAGCGGCTTTAGTTGCATCATCTAATTGCTGCGTCATGCTATTAAAAGATTGAACCAACACGCCCAACTCATCTTTACCATGTGCAGGTAACATCGTGCTGTAGTCGCCGCTGGCAATAGCCTTAGTACCCTCCGCCAACACAGTTAAGGGTGCAGATAGCTTACGACTTAACACGAATGCCACAGCAACCGCACCTAACATCGCCAGCATCATCACCAAGGTCAGTGTGAGGGCGAATACTTCTCTTAATGAAGCACGGCTATATGAAAGCTGTTGGTAATCCTGATAGACATCCTGCACAGCTTCAGCAGTTGTAGCGAGCGGCTTAGGCACAGGCTGCAGAAGTTGCAAGATGCGCGTTTCACCCGTTAAATCTTGACCGTTGACTGGCGCTAGCACGCGTAGATACAAGCCTTTATTGCCAATCGGCTCAATACTTGCCAATATATGTTTACGTGCCTGCCTCAGCTGCGCCACACTTGGTAATTCAGGTAAAAAAGTACCTGAATCACTACTTGATACCTCTAAAATTCTGCCCTGCACTGTCAATAAAGTTAAATCTTGTATGCCACTTTTTTCGCGCAAGTCGTTCAATATTGAATGGGTATTTAAAGGCTGAAAAGAAAGCGTTGTCGCCATGCTCTCGCCCTTTTCCTTCACATCCGCCAACATAATATCTAAGGCGGTTCGTCCTAAATTCAGACCACCTTCAAGCGCAGCTTCTACCTTTACGTTAAACCATGACTCAATAGATCTTGTTAAAAAATTCACTGAAACTAGATAGACGATTAAACCAGGAATAATCGCCATCATCGCAAAGCTGCTTAATAGGCGTAGGGTAAAACGGCTACCCACAACGCCTTTACGAATTTGTCTATACAAACGCCAAATCTGATAACCAATCAACACAATCAGAAATGTCGCTAATACGCCATTGAGTGTGACTAATAAAGTGTAGTACTCACCAGAGGCAGCAGTATTGGCACTTGCATTTGAGAGCAAGTACAGTAAAAAGCCGCCTAAGGCAGCACTCACTAAAACGACATATTTCATTTGAGAAAATTGATCATTTAAACAAACTAGGCACCCACTCAAAACGCTGCGAACTCATTTTCCAGTCATCTGAGCCCATGGCATCGCCTTGTAATACTTTTGGTAGTTTTTTGGGGTCAAGTCGCATCAATACAGCGGCTTTATAATGCTCACCTTTTTCCACTTCAGATTTCTGAAATACTTTTAAGTCACTGATTTCAGATAAGTCATCAGTAGCTTCATCTAAACGCACGAAAGCTTTCTGCTGATCGCCACGAATCACTAAAAACTGTCTAGAAAGCGCATGGTAGCTTAAAGTCACATGGTGAGTTACCGTCACCACCTCATCGTCAAACCAATATTTACGAGGTTTTGCTAGCTGAAATTCAATCAAGAAATTAAGCTCAAAACCTTTGCTAATGGCCTCTTCCATCTTCTCGCTAAATTTCATGTCAACGTCGGCGTTCAGCGCGTAGGAATCATCGAGTGCAACTAGTGATGCGCTCCTGATACTCATACTGCTATTGCCCGCCAATGCCGATGTTGCAAACAACATAAGCAAGCAGATAGAGAGAAGTTGTTTAATTTTTTTGCAGCAACGCATAGAAAAAGCCATCGTGTGCATTTGTAGGGATAAGCTGACCATTGATTTGGGTGATTTCTGCTGCGGCATAATTGTCTGGCAACGCAAATGGCAATTGAGTTGCATCCGCATTATTTTGTAAGAAATTATCCACTTGTCCTTGATTTTCTTCATTAAAAACAGAGCACGTTACATAAAGTAATTTACCACCCTTTGCCAACATCTGCCATAAATTAGCCAGAATTTTAGCCTGTTGACGAGTAAAAGAAGCAATATCAGCCTCGCGTCGCAGCCATTTGATATCCACATGACGTCGCACGATGCCAGATGCACTACATGGAACATCTGCTAATATTCTGTCGAAAAGCTGCGACGCAGTTTTCTCTTCACTCCACCAATCAGTCATTGATGCATCGCCGACCAAAAGGTTCGCTTTTAACTTCATGCGACTCAAATTACTTTGCACGCGCTGTAAACGCGTTTCATCAGAATCTAAAGCCGTTAAAACTACATCTGCCAGCTCCAGAATATGCCCCGTTTTACCGCCTGGCGCGCAACAAGCATCCAGCACGTTCATGCCCGCTTTGGCTTCAAGCAAATATGCCGCCAACTGCGCACCTAAATCTTGCACAGAAACAATACCATCGCTAAAACCTGGGATTTTTTCTACAGGCACAGGATTGGTCAAAATCAAAGCCTGCGCACCGATGTGTTTGGCTTCAATGTCTTGGCGAGTCAGCAGTTGTAAATAATCCTGCATACTGATTTTTTGCGTATTTACTCGCAAAGTCATAGGCGGATGTTGATTACCCATTTCTAGCATGCTCTGCCATTGGCTTGGGTACTGAGTCTTAAGCTTGTTAACCCACCACTGAGGATAAGAATAAGCCGCCACTTCACTAGATTTGAGCTTTGCGGCGAGTTGGTCTTTTTGACGTAAAAAATTACGTAAAATCGCATTCACTAACCCCTTAGCCCAACTTTTAGGCGCAGGACGCTTTAACTGGCTCACCGCATGTACCGCTTGGTTTACCACCGTGAACGAGTCTGCTTTATCATGCAACAACTGATAAATCGCGACTAATAACAAGGCATTGATACGGTCGTCCGTTAACGGTTTTTCGAGCAATTGCACTAGGTAAGCATCAATCTCACCATAAAACCGCAAAGTACCGTAACTCAAATCCTGCGCTGCCCCACGCTGTTGCGGCGTAGCGCTTGGAAACATCGCCAAAGCCGCAGGCAAAGCCAAAGTAAGATTACGACCAGACAACACCTGATTCACAGCATTCGCAGCGATTTGTTGAGATATATACAAAGAAAACTTTCTTGATGTTAAAGCCAATTGATTAAGTCTTGATTTTACTTGATAACAGCGCGCTCGGGGCTATTCATACAGCGAAACATCGATGAAGTAGATTTTAAGTCTCTCCTGCTGCCGCGCCTGAGATTTGTATTAGTTTTGGAGGATTTCGACAAGCGGCTGTTTGAGCGTTAGCGAGTTTCCGCTTGTCGTCCAAAATTAATACAAATCTTAGGGATCAAGCGGCAGGGAGTCGCGTTTTCTTTGGTTACTTTCTTTTGGCTAAGCAAAAGAAAGTAACTCGCCAGTCGCGCGAAAGCGACCTATTACAATACTGCACAATGCCTTTATGTTATTGCAGCCTACTTGCTATTTGCATCCTAGTTGTTGACTTGATTTGACTATTAGTTCAAAGCGTTTTTTCGCCGTACCAGAAAACCACTTGGTTGCTTCTACAAAATTGACATCACTTCCCCTTGAAGGGTCGCGCAAGCCTTGCTGTATTGTAATCAAATCTTTACTCATCTGATTTACCTTTGATTTAACTAGAAAGCAGGTTGCTTCACCAGCCCTTTCATCGGTGGCGAGGTATCGTTTGTACAAAGTAATTAGCAACTCAGCCTCTTTTAGATTTGTATCAGAATCGTCCCATCGAGCTATCGCAGAGGTTAGCTTTTCATAAGCTGCTAGTTTATGTTTGTAATATAAACTAGCAGATAACCCGCCTGCAGCGAAAGAAAAAACTACCACCAAAAACAACACAATAAGGCGCTTTATATTCACAGTGTTAGCCTAAATCACCATCGCCATCAAACGAGCCACCCGTTCCTCAGTCTTAGGATGCGTACTAAACAAACTATCAAACGACACCCCCGCCAATGGATTAATAATCATCATCTGCCCCGTTTCTGGATGCGCTTCCGCCGTTGGATTATGAATTTGATGCGCATAGTCACTAATCTTCTGCAATGCACTCGCTAAGGCTTTGGGGTCACGGCTAATTTCTGCCCCCACTCTATCCGCTTCAAACTCACGCGAACGCGAAATAGCCATTTGAATTAATGAAGCTGCCATTGGCGCCAAAAACATCATCAACATTGCTACCACTGGACTCACGCTGCGCTCACCATCTTCATTCCGACCACCGCCAAACAACATACCGAATGTGCCGATAGATGAAATTGCACCTGCAATCGTCGCAGAGATAGTAGAAATTAGCGTATCACGATGTTTGACGTGAGCAAGTTCATGCGCCATTACGCCGCGTAATTCACGCTCGCTTAACACCTGCATAATGCCTGTAGTCGCGGCAACGGCAGCGTGCTCTGGGTTGCGTCCAGTGGCAAACGCATTCGGTTGCGCCTCATCCATCACATACACTTTTGGCATAGGCAATTGCGCATTCTCGGCAAGTTCTTTTACCAAGTTGTAGTAGTTGCGAAATCTTGAGTTGTCACCAAAATTGTTTTCTGGGCTGACTTCTTGTGCACCGTACATTTTGAGCACGGCTTTATCTGAAAACCAGTAGGCATAAACGTTCATGCAACCAGCCAATACCAGCGCTATCAACATGCCACCGCCTCCACCAAGTGCAGCACCGACAGCACCGAACAAAGCAACAATCGTCGCCATTAACACGGCAGTTTTTAACCAATTACCAAACATTGCGATCTCCTTTTCTTGCACACACTAATGTTTGTGTAAATGATGGCTGATGATAAAAATTCAAGTTCAGCAGTCGCTGTGATGTTAACTAAACAAATCGCCAACTTGTAAATTATGTCCTTGCACAAAAGCTTGCGCGCTAAGGCGTTTACCACCTGGCGCTTGCAACTCAGTAATTTGCAACAAGCCATCGCCACAGCCAACGGTGACGCCATCATGTATGCTAACGATTTCGCCTACTTTAGCTTTCCCCTCTTTTGCGGTGGCCATCCAAATACGACAAACATCACCCTTAAGTATGCCTTGCGCAACGGGGAAAGGGTTAAATGCTCGCACTTGGCGCGATAATTCAACCGCGCTTTTTTGCCAATCTATTGCCGCTTCAGACTTCTCTAATTTATGCGCATAGGTCACTAAAGATTCATCTTGAGGCGTAGCTGGCAGCGAACCTTTTTCCTCTAACTCAGCCATTGCTTGCACCATCAAATCAGCACCCGTTTTACTCAACGCGTCATGTAAAGTTTGGGTGGTATCGTTTTCAGTAATCGGCACAGCACCTTTGCTGACCATCGCTCCAGCATCCAAAGCCGGCACTACCTCCATAACAGTAACGCCAGTTTCTGTATCGCCTACTAATAAGGATCGATGGATGGGCGCAGCACCACGCCAGCGCGGCAGCAAAGAGGCATGGATGTTATAGCAGCCAAACTTCGGCATATTGAGAATAACTGTCGGGATGATTAAACCGTAAGCAGCGACTATCATCACATCGGCATGTACAGCTTCTATCTGCGCTTGTACAGCAGCATCTTTAAGTGTTTCCGGTTGAAATACAAGCAAACCATGCTGCTCAGCTAACACTTTAACTGGGCTCGCTTTAAGTTTCATGCCACGCCCTGCTGGACGATCTGGCTGCGTGAGCACCATGACAATCTGATGTCCCGCTTCAATCAATGCAGCTAAGGCTGGGACGGCGAATTCTGGCGTACCAGCAAATATAATTTTCAAAGTATTATCCTAAATAACTACTTGCTAAGTCACTACTTGTGACGTGTGAGTTTCAGCATTTTATTTTTAATGCGGCTACGTTTAAGTGGCGACAAGTACTCAACAAACACCTTACCAAGCAAATGATCCATTTCATGCTGTATACAGATGCTTAGCAAACCTTCCGCCTTCAATGTAAATGGTTTACCGTTGTAATCTAAAGCTTCAACTGTAACTCTTTCAGCACGAGTGACGGTTTCATAAACGCCAGGGACTGATAAGCAACCTTCTTCATAGTCTTGCTCACCACTTTTTTCAATGATCTTAGGATTAATAAATACCTGTAAATGGTCTTTAGTTTCGCTAGTATCAATAATTAAGAGCTGAATATGCTGATCCACCTGCGTAGCCGCCAAACCAATGCCAGGCGCGTCGTACATGGTTTCGCGCATGTCATCGATTAAACGACGAATGCTTGCATCCACCTCTTTTACTGGTTTAGCCACCTTATGTAGGCGCGGATCTGGATAATTGAGTATGTCTAAAATTGCCATATAAGCCTTGTTGCATCCTTAAAAGCTAAATTGTTACTATAAAAATAGTTGTTTTTCCATAAAAGCTTGATTGTTTAATGAATTACGTGATAAATTTAACGTAATTTCGCGGTTAAAGTAGTTAATTAATCCGCATATTTTATAATGCATTTTTGACCGAGGTCATCAATATATGTTTCGCCATATTATAACGCTGCTCATGTTTTGTTGCATAAGCTTCAATGTTAACGCGCAAGTTGTTGCACTAAAAAGCGACCATCCTGACCGACATGTTGTGGTGAAAGGCGATACTTTATGGGGAATTTCGGCCAAATTCCTAAAAGATCCATGGCAATGGCCTAGCATTTGGAAGCTAAACCGTGATCAAATTAAAAACCCTCACTGGATTTATCCTGGTGACGTTATCGTGTTAGATATGAGTAGCGGCACACCGCAATTGCGCTTGTTACGTGAAACCGTCACTCTACAGCCTGGTGCAGTTGAAGAACCCTTGAACAAAACAGCCATTTCTACCATTCAACTTAGTGTAATCGGACCATTCTTAAGTCAGCCACTGGTGATTGAAAAAGACCAATTAGCTAAGTCACCCAGAATTATTGCGAATCAGGATAACCGCGTAGTACTTAGCCCGGGCACACGTGTGTACATCAATAAAATAGAAGAAGGCGGCAACCTCAATTGGTATGTCTATCGCCCTGGTGACAACTTAGTAGATCCTGACACTAAAAAAGTGTTGGGTGTAGAAGCGACCTATTTAGGCGATGCCAAAATCACGAAATATGGCGAGCCTGCAAGTGCAGATATTACCAAAGCCAAAGAAGAGATTTTCACTAAAGACCGATTAGTGCCAACAGGCGATGAAGTAGTGACTAACTTTGTACCGCATGCACCAGAAACTGGAATCTCAGGTCGAATCATCAAGATTTACGGTGGCGTTGCTGAAGCTGGACCACAAAGCATCGTTTCTATTAGCCGTGGAACTAAAGACGGTGTAGAGGTTGGGCATGTACTCGCAGTGAGTCGCTATGGGGCCGTAATTAAAGACCCTGAGTATGTAAAAGAAAAAGATGCAAAAAACACCAAATCAACATCTGGGCTTGAACCTGGTATGGTTAAACTGCCTGATGAACGCATTGGCCTATTGATGGTATTCCGTGTATTTGAAAACGTGTCATATGCCTTAGTCATGCAAGCGTCACAACCCATCAACACGCTTGATGCGGTAACAACCCCTTAATATAAGCGCTTATGCAAGAAAACCGCAGTGATGACGCCTACAGCGAAGAACTTGTAGAAAAATCACTGTGGATAGCTTTAAGTAGCATTCACGGTATTGGCACTCAAACGTTTTGCCAACTACTTAAAACTTTCGGCAATCCAAGTAATATTTTCGATGCCAGTTATAGCCAATTAAAAGAAATTGTTTCAGATGCCATTGCAACGGAAATCACAAAAGGCGTTAATCATGATGCACTTTCTGACTCACTGCGCTGGCTAACTCAGCCTAATAATCACCTAGTCACGCTGGCGGACACACAATATCCCCAAGCATTGCTTGAAATTACTGATCCTCCACCCTTTTTATACGCAAAAGGCAATCTAGCATTATTAAACCAACCCAGCATCGCGATTGTTGGGAGCCGCAACGCCTCTGTACAAGGTGAAAAAAATGCTGAGGCGTTTGCGCAGGGCTTGTCTGAATATGGTTTATGTATCGTGAGTGGTTTGGCGCTTGGTATTGATGGCGCGGCGCACCGAGGCGCTTTAAAAGCTAAAGGTTCAACTATCGCAGTAGTAGGCACTGGCTTGGATATTGTCTACCCCGCCAAACATCGAGATTTAGCACATCAAATAGTCGAATGCGGACTGATTATTTCGGAGTTTGCTTTAAGCACACCCTCCAAACCACAAAATTTCCCGAAGCGTAATCGCATTATTAGCGGCTTAAGCTTAGGCTGCTTGGTCGTTGAAGCAAACTTGCAAAGTGGTTCGCAAATTACCGCACGCCTCTCCGCGGAGCAAGGTCGTGAGGTATTTGCGATACCCGGTTCAATTCATTCACCCATGTCGAAAGGCTGCCATCAACTGATTAAGCAAGGCGCTAAATTGGTCGATAGCCTGCAAGATATTGTCGAAGAGTTAGACTTAAGCAAGCAGGACTCAAATATCAGTGAGGCATCCAGTGACGAGGTTAAAACTAATCATGCCATGCTCACTCTAATGGGTTATGAACCGATTGCGTTAGAAAACTTAGTCAATTTAAGTGGCTTGACGGTGAGCGAAGTTTCATCCATGCTAATGCTATTGGAATTAGAAGGGAGTGTCGCTAGCCTAGCAGGCGGAAAATATCAAAAAATTGTGTAACTGATTCATCTATAAGTTTTAGAAACCCTAAATTATAGAAATTTGATTTATGCATAAACCATCACACTTTATTTAAGAATAACTCTAATTTAAGGATAAACATCATGTTTGAAGTATTGGTTTATATGTTTGAGAATTACATTGATACACACTTTAGACCTGACGAGAGCACGCTTTCAAGAGAGTTAAGTGCTGCAGGCTTTGATGAGCAAGATATTAACGGTGCATTTGATTGGTTTAATCAGCTAGAACTGATGGCCGACCAAGCTGATATATTTGAAACGCCTAATCACGTGAGTACACGGATATTTACTAGCGATGAACTTAAAAAAATCACAGGTGAAAGCTTAGGTTTTGTGCTGTTTCTAGTTCAAGCCAAAATCCTTAATACCGCACAGCGCGAACTGGTGCTAGAACTAGCCATGAACTTGCCGCAACCGCTCATCAGCATTGAAGAAATGCGCTGGATCGTGCTCATGACAACTTGGGGCGCAAGTAAATCTGGCCCAGATAAAACCAAAGAATACTTATTTATTGAAGATGCTCTGCTCAATAAACAAAAACCGACTTTGCATTAGCCTAGCCATTGTAATATCGTGTTGATAAGGACTACATAAATCAATTACAATGCCCCTTGGATCCAGTGATTCAAGGGGCATTTTCATGGCGGTAAAATCTTCTTCAGGATATCGGCTACCTCCGCCTTGCAACGGGTTGAACGTCAACTTTTGTAAAAACCCTAAATGCGCTAATTTCGGCGTTCCTGAAATACCTCACAGAAAAAATAGAAAAAAAGGCACTTTGGCTTTACCCGGCTTTTACAACGTAGATGGGTCAGGCAATAAGAACAAGCTGGGCGCAGATCCTCGTTTAAAATGCGGAATATGTGGAGACAAGCAGCCCCTGCGCAACAATGCGTCAATTATTGAGGATATTGAACGAATATCCGCATACCTAAAACCCGACCTTGAACCTTCGTGTCCGAATTCCTCATGTCCTATGCATGGTGTTCCACTGTCAAAAGGATCTACCGATTATTCTGCATTTGGAGTAACCGCAGCAGGAACACCCCGTTGGCGATGCAATATCTGCAAAAAGACCTTCACAGTTGGGGGTAAGTCCACCCGTAAACACAAAATCACTCATAAAAATCGTGACGTATTTATGCTCTTAATGAATAAGATGAGCGTGAATCGAATCGCTGAAGTGACCGGCCTAGATTACAAGTCAATTTATGGAAAGATTGATTTTATTCATCGTCAATGCATGCTGTTAGCGCAAAACCGTGAAAAGTTACTATTGGAGGGATTCCCGCTTCCAAAGATGTATTTGGCAGTAGATCGCCAAACGCACCTTGTTAATTGGAATAGCCGAAAAGACAGACGAAATATTAGATTCAACGCCATCGGAACCGCGGATCTAGCCACTGGCTATGTCTTCGGTATGCATGTCAATTTCGATAGCAGTATGACCCAAACCGAACTTGATAACCTAGCTCAACAAGCGGGTGACTATGTAACCCCTGAGCCTTACCGTAAGTATGCCCGATTTTGGTTAAAACCTGATTATGAGGATGCCATTGCTAAATCTTGGACTAAAATTCAAGGTAAAGTGAACAACGCTATGGCAATTGCACGGGGCGGCGACCCTCTAACTTCAAAAATACTCGGAGAGTATGCCGCAGCAAAAATTCGAGATGACATTGAAGGTAGTGAAGTGATGACGCCTGAAGTAATGTTGCCCATTAACGGTGTGTTGGTTCGAGAGCAGTACGCCATACAGTCGCACTTCATGCTGATGGCTAAACTGTTGGCTAATGCACCTAAGGTTCGTTACTACCTTGATCAAGATTCAGGATTTCGTGCTGCGTTTATGGCTGCCTTTCATGACAGAGTTAAAGCTCACACTGCCGATGCTTGGTATGTGAGAGTGCTCAAGGGTTTATCGATTGACGATAAAGACAAAGCTATCGCTGAAAGTCGGCGTAAATTCAAAAGAGCGCAAGCTGTCAATATTGGGCTAACTGACTACGAAGTTAAATTGTTCATGGTCAAAGGTGAAATGAAACTGGCAGTCACGCACGGATACCCTGACGACCAGTGGGTCACCCACCCTCTACCCAATAAAAGTGAACCGGGCAAACAAGTATGCTGGCTAACCAATCCTGGAGATTGGTCTGAAGACCATGCCGCTAGGCTGTACCTAAAAGCATCGCTACATCCCATTGATAGATTCTTCATGTTAGTACGCCGTAGACTTTCATTTGCTGAGCGAGCTTATGCCTCAGCCAGTCAGACTGGTAAAAAGTGGTATGGCTATAGCGCCTACCGACCAGATAACTTAGTCAAACTCCTTGAGATTTTTAGGGTGTTTTATAACTATTGTCTAGTTGGTGATGACAATCAAACGCCAGCCATGCGATTGGGTTTAGCGCGAGGCCCTGTGGCACCTGAAGATGTATTGTACTTTGAACCGCAGTTATCAGCTCGCAAGCCGAGAGTTAAGAGGCAACCAGTGACTAAGCTAAAACCAAAGCCAGTACCTACTCGCAAAGCATCTGTTGAAGACTGGCTTAATCAATCCAATCCGTCTGATTGGTCATTTTGATTACCTATTTCAAAATAATTTGAGGTATCTGAAATAGTGAGAGGGATGTACAGGGTTTATTAAGCATTCATTTTAGCGAAAGAACAGTTGCCATAGTACGGCGAGACAGGTGACGATTGCAATGCCGTAGAGGGTTTCCACTTTTTTAGAGATTGCCCCAACATCATTTTTAAGAGTCAGCATATCTGGGTTAGGTGGAGCTTCAGGTTGAGGTGATGATCGGCGCTGATGATCTTCCATGTCCTCTTTGTACGGATCATCAAGAAACCAGTTTGGATGTGCCTTATGTTGTTCAGTACATACAAAATGAAAACGAAGACTCTCGTCTCCTTCACCATCACCAAACTTACTACATGCTTCTCGTACAGCTTCACGAAGAGCCTCAGTCTTGCAGAGATTGGTATTTGAGCAGGCCCATTTCAGGAATTCATCCTTATCTTTTTCAGCCCCTAATTTTATATGCTCAGGTGTAAGCTCACCCCAAGCATATGCGGCACATCGGGTAGCCTGGTCGTCGGAAGCCATGACGTCTAAGACTGGTTTCTTAATGCCATAACTAAAATATAGTCTGCCGTAATAAGTGCGCAGATAATCACTGGGGTCTATGTGAAAAGAAGCCTCAGCTGGCTTTTCGAATAAAGGCGCGCGCCAGCGTGCCATCGTAGATTCGACGTCATCTAATGTTGTTTTGTAAGGCAAATAAGGCAGAGTTTTATCAAGTAGCCAAGCGAGAGTCGCAGCCCACTCTTTAGTGACAGCCACTTTAGCTGGTAAGGCATATATAGCGCTAAAAACAGAGTTATGCTGAAATTCACCGTAACCATCGGTATCATCCGAGTCATCATATTTCTCAGAAAGTCTGGGGTTGCCAACGGTTGCCGTAATTAATTGACGCCAACGATCATCTGTCAGCGCTTCAAATACACCTGTCTTTTGATAGAGTGCTTCGAAGAAGCCCAGTCTTGGATTCTGCCCTAAAGCCTGCAGCTCCTCATTGGAGGCGAGCTCAAGGAAAGAGGTGAAAACATCCAACCCGATTACAGATATAAGTCCAGACCCGCCCAAGAAAAAGGTGCCTCCTGCATTTTGATTAGAGAGTATCGCAAGTCTTAAAGCACTTGTGTGACCGGTGTACTTTTCAGGAGTTTTCTCTGTTGTCTCCCAAATCTGCTTAAGCATCTCAATATTTGTGCCGAATTGAGCTAAAGCTAAGTTGACCAAGGGGTCTCCTCGGTTGAGGAGGGTCATCTCAATTTCTTCATCATATGGTCTGAGTAGTGAGGCTAGCTCAGATCCAGAAGCGTTTGTAGTTTCCAACCATTTACTTACTGACTCAGGGTTACTGAGCATCAATTGATCTTCAAGAATGAGGTCTTTGGCTTTTCTATTCATTTAGTTTCCTTAATTTATGTAAGATAATCTATTGGTCTAAAGTATGATGAATTGATCAAGAAATCAACCTAAGATGTATCAATTAAGTGAAACTTATCTAAGGTGTTCGCAATACAAGAAACTGCACCAAAAGTATTGTAAGATACACTGTCGCGGCTAGTCCCAGAGCCATCAGCAATACTGCAACACCTTTGATAGCATTGCTCACAACAGGCTGTGGGTACATGTTTATATTTTGGGCTAAGCACTGCGCACTACGGACAGTCAGTAGTGTTGGCAGGTCTTGGTTCACAGCTAAAACCTCAACACCTAATATTTCATCTGGCGCAAGGCTGTCAAATATTAAAACATACCGACTATCCGGTTCAACATAACTGTCAAAATGACGCACAGGCCATAAATTAAGACACATAGGTTTCCAATTAAAAACCAATTCAACCTTATTTGCTGTCTCACGCCCGGCGTTTCTTATGATGAATGAGTTGGTTTTAACTGTTTGAGAGGATGCTACCTGGTTGCCTGTGGCATCCAAGAGGGGTTGTTGAACTAGGAAGGTAAATTGATGAGGCAAGGCTACTTGAAGTTTCGCTTTAGCTTTGAATATTACATTGAGTATCAACGTTACTACGGGAACGAGTAATGAAACTATCTCTTTGCCGTATGTCTGTATAAATATCATTTATCCAACCTTTCTGATCTGACTACGCATATTCCAATAGTACATTAATTCAGAATATAAGGATTGCGCTCACTAGATGAGATCACCTTAAATCATACTAGGCTTCGTAATCATGCTTAAGATTAATTAATCTGAGAATAGGCTATTTTGAACTTGAATCACAATTTAACTAATCATTGGGACGAGGGTAAGTTATAGCGAAAGAAAATCCACTAACCTTTCAGGGTTAGTGGATTGAATTGTAATGTTTAACTTAATTAGTATAGTGCAGTGAGACTACGATATTTCAATACGATGAGTTATCAATGCATTACTCAAATTCTCCAATGTCGAATGTATTTCCATATCAGTGTCATCAATCCGAGGCCCAATTCTGCGTTCAAGACATTCGGCATCAAATTGATTTTTTGTAAGATACATGAACTCTAGAGCCCATAAGTGTAAAACCTTCTCACCAATAAAAAATAGCTTCTCAGATAATGCCTTATTTTCGTGAATATGTGGAAAGTAAATATCTATAATTGACTTCAACTTAGTGACGTCATCCTGTGCAGTCATGTACAAAGACTTAAATTCTTCAGGAGATATTAATACATCCGTAAATCGAGCTCGATCAATTGCCAACCAAACAAAAGATCCTATCTTATTGATAAGAACTATGCACTCTTCCAGCTTTTGTCGTTTAAGATTTAAATGGACTTGCTCTGACTCCCATTGGCGAGAAGTTTGTTCCCTAATCTTTTGAAGGTCGTTGCTCGTGATGACACTTCGTTGGGCAGCCTTATGAGACAACCATAAGACCCCAAGTGTTGTCATTGTGCCAAGAACGCTAACCGTGACTGCACCAACTCCAGATAATACTGCTGAAAACATATCTGTATCTAGGGTTTGTGTTTCCGTTATTCTTTGAACATCTACTGCAATTTTTGATATAAACCAATCAAACATAATTACTCTCCTATAAAGTTTAAGTCCTAATAGGTATAGCAATATATTTGGCTGAATTGCATGGTATATAGCTATTTATAACGGCATTTGCCTTTCGGAAGCATAACGAACTTATTGGAAAGGAATCTACGAGAGCAGAACATGTAGTGGCTTGAGGATTCATAACGTATTAACTGTGATTGATGTAAAGTATGATCAATCTATCATTTTGATTCAATTGACTTTGGGATTAGAGATAAAATTGTTGGTTGCAAAGAACAACCTCAAGTTAGAGTTAATATTCCGTCAGGTCAGGGTAATCCTTATGGATTTCCTCCAAAAATAAATGTACCGCCCTAGCGTCATCCAATGCTCTATGGCGGGACTCTAACTGAAATCCATTCCGTTCAATGATACTGGCTAGACTGTGTGATCTGTGCTGACTATAAAGCTGGCGTGATAGCGCTAGCGTGCATAAAGTCCGTGATTCATATAGCACTCCTGCACGTGCAAATTCTTCAACAAGAAATCCATAATCAAACTTCGCGTTGTGAGCAATCACAACCTTACCCTCTACTCGCTTCAACACCTCCTGAGCGATAGTAGCAAAGGAAGGCGCCTTCTTTACTTTGTTATCATCGATACCCGTAAGACTCGTAATAAACGAAGATATAGGTACACCGGGATTAACTAACGTTGACCATTCTGTATTCACCTTGCCACTCAGATCAATTATCCCAATCTCGGTAATTCGATGGAGTTTAGGGCTTCTGCCGGTCGTCTCTAAGTCCAGAATGATATGTGGTTGTTTGAATCGAAGTCTCATTCCTTAACTATACCCGCCTCCTAATAAATGCAAAAGAAAAGGCCGCAAACTTTACAAGTTGCGGCCTGAATGTTTATACTGAACCTAGAGATAAGCAGATGAATTAGTGTACTTGTATATCAACACGATATTACAATGGCTAGTGCATTAGCAAGTCGGTTTTTTATTTTTAAAGCTTAGGAATAAGTGAAATCTATTTTTCGCTAATATTTTCAATAACTTTACTAATCATTGTAGAGCGATTTAGCGTATAAAAATGCAGGCTTGGCACACCCCAAGCTTGTAATGTCTCACATAGCTCACTGACGACATCTACGCCAAATGCGCGTAATGAATCTATATCTTCGCCATATTCTTCCAGACGCATTTTAAGCCAGCGTGGAATATCGGCACCACAAACGCTTGAAAATCGAGCCAATTGGGTGATGTTATAAATAGGCATAATGCCTGGCACGATAGGTACATTAATACCCGCAGCTTCGCACTGATCTACAAATCTAAAGTAGGCATCTGCGTTGTAAAAATACTGCGTTATGGCTGAGTCAGCACCCGCATCTACTTTACGTTTTAAATTCAGCAAATCCGCCTTTGGCGTTCTGGCTTCTGGATGAAATTCTGGATAAGCCGCTACTTCGATATGAAACTGATTACCAGTTTCGGCACGAATAAACTCCACTAGCTCGACTGCATATTTAAAATCACCCGCGCTCACTTCACCTGAAGGCACATCACCCCGCAATGCGACTAAACGCTTGATGCCACGCTCTTGATAGGTTTTTAGCAAATCACGGATTTCTTCCTTGCTGGCTGAAACACAAGAAATATGCGGCGCAGCTTGAAAGCCTTCCTGATGGATTTCCAGCACAGTATCCATGGTTCTATCGCGTGTAGAGCCGCCTGCACCAAACGTCACAGAAAAGAATTCAGGATTATATTGAGCTAATTTAGCACGATTCTCACGTAGCTTTTCTATGCCGTCCGCAGTTTTAGGCGGAAAGAACTCAAAACTAAAAGCAGTTTTTTTCATTTATTAATCTTTATTATCAGTCTTTTTTATTGTCAATTACAATGGCCGCAAACAGCCAAGACAACACGCTATACACCAAGGCACCGATAATGCCTGCCATTAAAGTTTTAACCTCAAAACCTTGCAGCCAATGACCAACGCCATAAAACAATAAGCCATTAATCACTAGAATAAAAAGTCCAAGTGTCAGAATAGTAATGGGCAAAGTAAGTATGACCAGAATTGGCTTAATCAACATGTTGACCAAGCCAATCACCAATGCTGCCAGTAACGCTGTTGTGAAATTAGCCACGTGAATATTTGGCACTAAATACGTGACCAATAATAAAGCCAATGCATTTAATACCCATACAAATAATAGTTTCACAGGCTAACTCCTTAATAAGCGTTAATGTTGTAGCTTAATAGCGGTAAGTATCTGGCTTGTAAGGGCCTTGTTTTTGCACGCCGATGTAAGCTGCTTGTTGATCAGTTAATACAGACAGTTGTGCATTGAGCTTTTTCAATTGCAATATCGCAACTTTTTCATCTAAATGCTTAGGCAGAGTATATACGCCAACTGGGTAATTAGCAGTTTGCGTAAATAACTCAATTTGTGCAATGGTTTGGTTCGCGAAAGATGAACTCATCACGTAGCTCGGGTGGCCTGTACCGCAACCTAGATTCACCAAACGACCTTTTGCTAACAAGATAATTTTTTTACCGTTCGGGAAAATCACATGATCAACTTGTGGCTTAATCTCATCCCACTCATATTTTTCAAGTGATGCAACATCAATCTCATTATCGAAGTGACCAATATTACACACAATGGCTTGGTCTTTCATTTTCGCCATATGGTCATGGGTAATCACGTGATAGTTACCTGTTGCTGTCACAAAAATATCGCCATGCTCACAAGCATAATCCATTGTCACAACGCGGTAGCCTTCCATCGCCGCTTGCAATGCGCAAATTGGGTCGATCTCCGTTACCCAAACTTGTGCTGAAAGTGCGCGTAAAGCTTGTGCAGAACCTTTACCCACATCGCCGTAACCAGCCACAATAGCCACTTTACCTGCAATCATCACATCAGTTGCGCGTTTGATCGCATCAACCAATGATTCACGGCAACCATAAAGGTTATCAAACTTAGACTTAGTGACTGAGTCATTGACGTTAATTGCTGGGAAAGCTAATTTGCCTTCTTTGTGCATCTGATACAAACGATGCACGCCAGTAGTAGTTTCTTCAGTCACGCCGATGATTTTAGCTAAGCGAGTTGAATACCATGTTGGATCGACTTTTAACTTTGCTTTAATCGCATCAAACAAGCAAATTTCTTCTTCAGAAGTAGGATTTGCAATCACTGACAAATCTTTTTCTGCGCGTGTACCAAGATGAAGCAACAATGTTGCATCGCCTCCGTCATCTAAAATCATGTTTGAGTAGCCACCATCGGTCCACTCAAAAATGCGGTGTGTGTAATCCCAGTATTCAGTCAGTGTTTCACCTTTAATGGCGAATACCGGTGTGCCACCTGCAGCAATTGCAGCAGCAGCATGATCTTGAGTAGAGTAGATATTACATGATGCCCAACGCACTTCAGCACCTAAGTCTTTTAACGTTTCAATCAGCACCGCTGTTTGAATTGTCATATGCAAAGACCCAGTAATGCGCGCGCCTTTGAGTGGTTGTACGATGGCAAATTCTTCGCGAATTGCCATCAAGCCTGGCATTTCTGTTTCAGCAATAGCAATTTCTTTACGGCCAAATACAGACAAACTAATGTCCGCAACGATGTAATCTTTAAACGTTTCTAAATTTTTTTGGGTCACAGTATTCATGTGTTTTTCCTTGAATGTGTGACCGGGGGGATGGGGAATAATATAGAGATGCTAACGCTTTTCTCACCCGTATCCCGTGCCCGGCACGGTTAATAATGGTGAGCGCCGTTAAAACATTTTCCGAGCCTGGGAAGCTGTATATTAACTACAACTCTCGCAGCGCTCCTCGGAATTTCTAAATTATACCCGATATTTTTTGGCTTACAAATAGTAAAGAAATCCTAAGTTGATCATTTTGTTACCAAATCTCACGCTAGCTCCATATTTCATGAATATCATGAATGCCCCAAAGAACAGGATCCTCATGTCCAACTATAGAGTCTTGTTCATGCGGTTTTGATAAATCAATCACCTCAACATTAATCCTCGATTTTGATTTTGTTGAAAAAAATACTTTAATCACTGGCGTTAACAAGGACTTAGAACTTTGATCAATCACAACTGCTAATCGCCCAGATTTAAGTTTGACCATAGAACCTATGGGATAAATCCCCACACTCTTAACAAAAGCTTTAAAAACCCTGTCATCAAAATGATCTTTCCATTGCGCCATACGCTGTAATGAAACACCAGGCTCCCAGCCATCTTTATACGGACGTGCAGAAGTGATGGCATCATAAACATCGCAAACCGCGCCCATTTTGGCAAAGATGCTAATTTCATCAGCCTTTAGCTTTTTAGGGTAACCAGTTCCATTTATTTTTTCATGATGATGCAAGCAGACATCCAGCGTCACTTCATCAGTAATATTCGCTAGCTGTAAAAGCGCTAACCCTCGCTCAGGATGAAGTTTTACTAAAGTGAACTCATCCTCCGTAAGAGCGCCTGGTTTATTAAGCACCTCCAAAGGAATGCCGGACTTACCAATATCATGCAATAAACCTGCTAGCCCAGCTTGTTTAGTTTCGGCTTCGGATAAACCTAACTCTTTAGACAAAGCAATCATCAATGCACAAACAGCCACCGAGTGCATATACGTATATTCATCTTTATTTTTCAAACGCACCAAACTAATAAGCGCACCTAGGTTCCTATCCACAGATGCCGTTATATCATCCACCATTTGCATTGCCGCTTCTGCGTTTACAGCCTTACCCATGCGCACATCATGAAACATGCTGGCAACTGCTTTTTTGGATGCATTTATGACTTTTTTAGCTTGTTTCTGTTCTGCTGCCGCTGAGATTTGTTTGGATTTTGGTGTAGGGTTTGACGCTGATTTAATTTCACTAGAAGTATCAACGACAGCTGGAGGTGCTATGCCTACCGCCTCATTGATTTCAACAACATCCAAGCCTTTGGATATATCAATGACAACTTCTTTAATGACGCTGGCTTGCAGCTTTTTTAAATCAGAGGGATCTTCTAATTTGAATGCTTTTTTCCAAAAAGGATGGTCTATCCAAGCACCTTTCAGCTCCTGGATAAACATGCCTAATCGAACTTGTTTTGTAGAAACAACTTTTAACATACACCACCACTAAAAATACACTAACAAACAGTTAGCATTATTTTAGCAATGACATAGTCAATCCAATTGTTCTAAATAGAAGCCTTTAATGCAGCTGCTTTATCAATCGCTTCCCAAGTGAATTCCGGTTCATCACGGCCAAAGTGACCGTAAGCGGCGGTTTTAGCATAAATTGGGCGTAGCAAATCTAGCATTTTTACAATGCCTTTTGGGCGTAAATCAAAATGCTCACGCACCAACGCAGTCAGCACTTCATTGCTGACCTTGCCTGTACCGTAAGTTTCCACCATCACGCTAGTTGGCTGTGCAACGCCAATCGCGTAAGAAACCTGCACCAAGCAACGTGATGCTAATCCTGCAGCGACGATGTTTTTAGCCACATAGCGGCCTGCATAGGCAGCGCTACGATCAACTTTTGATGGATCTTTACCAGAGAATGCACCACCACCGTGAGGAGCAGCACCACCGTATGTATCTACAATGATTTTACGACCCGTTAAACCGCAATCGCCTTGTGGGCCACCGATCACAAAGCGACCTGTAGGATTCACTAAATATTTAATTTCACCTTTGATGAGTTCTTTTGGCAACACTGGCTTGATAATTTCTTCAATCACCGCTTCGCGAATCGCTTCTAAAGTCATTTCAGGTGCATGCTGGGTTGAAACTACTACAGTGTCAATCGCACTTGGTTTGCCATCAACATACTTAATCGTGACTTGCGATTTAGCATCTGGACGCAACCATGGCAAACGGCCATCTTTACGCAATTGCGCTTGGCGCTCCATTAAACGGTGGCTCAACCAAATTGGTAATGGCATTAATTGTGGTGTTTCATCCACTGCATAACCAAACATCAAGCCTTGGTCACCTGCACCTTGGTCTAGCGGGTCATCATGTGCGCCATCCACACCTTGCGCGATGTCTGGCGATTGTTTGTCATACGCCACTAATACTGCACAACCTTTATAGTCGATACCGTATTCTGTATTGTCGTAGCCGATACGTTTAATCGCATCACGAGCGACTTTGATATAGTCAACATTCGCTGTTGTGGTAATTTCACCTGCTAATACAATCAAACCGGTATTGGCTAAGGTTTCAGCGGCTACACGAGCAGTTGGATCTTGGGTTAAAATAGCATCTAAAATGCTGTCTGATACTTGGTCTGCGAGTTTGTCTGGGTGACCTTCAGAAACAGATTCTGAGGTAAAAAGATATTCGTTCATTAATGTGCGCCTTGAAAACTAAAGATTTAAAAAAATGAAATGAAACTCATACTAAAGGCTGAAGCATGAATCACAGGTCAAAGACTAGGCGCTCATTGTACCTAACTATTTAAATAATATAATTAAAATAAGAAGAATAAATGACAGCCTATTCAATCAATCAATTTATAATATAACGATGAATTTACAATTTACAAAAATGCAAGGCGCGGGCAATGACTTTATCGTCATTAACGGCATTGATCAGCCATTTCAGCTCACAACAGAGCAAATCCAAACCTTGGCGCATCGCCAATTTGGCATTGGATTTGACCAACTTTTATTAGTCGAAACTTCTAAAGTTGCCGATTTCAAATATCGTATTTTTAATGCAGACGGCAGTGAAGTTGCACAATGTGGCAATGGTGCGCGCTGTTTTGTGCGCTTTGTTGTAGACCAAAAGTTAAGTAACAAGCATGAAATTAGCGTGGAAACCGCTAGCGGTATTATTACGCCAAAATTGGAAAATAATGGCTTAGTCACCGTGAATATGGGGGCGCCTAGATTGTTACCCAGCGAAGTACCTTTCATTGCTGATGTGGTTGCAAATAGCTATTTATTAGAAGTTGCAAATCAACAAATCACCATTTCCGCTGTCTCTATGGGCAATCCACATGCAGTACAAATAGTAGAAGATGTGGAGACCACGCCAGTGGTCGCCCTTGGCAGTCAAATTGAAGTGCATCCGCGTTTTCCTGAACGTGTGAACGCAGGTTTCATGCAAATTATTGATCAACACCATATCAAACTTAGAGTGTTTGAGCGTGGTAGCGGCGAAACCCTTGCTTGCGGAACGGGTGCTTGCGCAGCCGTGGTTGCTGGCATTCAATTGGGACAATTACAATCACCAGTCAAAGTCTCTGCCCGTGGCGGTGAACTTCACATTGCTTGGCAAGGTGGTAACTCGCCAGTGATGATGACAGGTCCTGCTGTAGCTGTATTCACTGGCAGCATCGAAATATAATCTAATAAAAACGCGCTCATTCATAAGGACGACCATGCAAGAAGATATTCAAAATACGATTTCAGTTGACGACGTGAAAAGTTATTTGCGCTCACATAAAAACTTCTTCGAGGAACATGCGGGCTTATTAACTGAAATCTTCTTACCTAGCCCGCATGGTAGCGGCGCAATTTCACTAGCTGAGCGCCAACAACTTGCGCAACGCGACAAAATTCGCGTGCAAGAAGTGATGCTGGCGCAATTGATTGAGTTTGGTGAACAAAATGACGTCACTAGCCACAAAGTACATAGTTTCAGCGTTAAATTACTCGAGAATAAAGACTTAAACGGGCTGCAACCGCTGATTGCTGAAAGTATGCAGCACGTGTTTGATGTCACAGAATCTCAAGTGCGCATTTGGTTAAAACCAAATGATGAAGCACTCGCGCAAGAAGTTGTTTTCGCGCCTGTTAGTGACACTTTTAGCGATTGGGTAGTTGCGCTAGAAGCCCCTCATTGCGGTACTAAACCTGAATCTGCAGAAGGTTTACTTGGTGAGAACCTTCAATCTTTTGCATTTATTCCACTTTACAAAAACGGCGATAAGAAACATGCATTTGGTGTACTGATACTGGGCTCTGAAGACCAAAAACGTTTCAAAGCCGACATGGGTTTAATGTATTTAAAGCGCATAGGCGATTTAGTGAGCGCTGCGTTCTCAGCTTATATTTAAGGATGTTACCAAGTTAGGCGATGAGTCATCTAAATGATTATCTTCAACATCTAACTTTCGAGCGTGGCCTTAGCGCGCTCACATTAAAAAACTATGCCAGAGACATCCAACTACTGGAATCTTTAGCTGACAACACTGCTTTAGATGCAGTGACTAATACGCAAATCAGACGCTATATCGGCACGCTACATGGGCGAGGTCTGAGTGGCAAAACCATTGCACGAGCACTTTCAGCTTGGCGTGGCTTCTACAACTACCTCACTCAGCATAAAGGTTATACGCAAAATCCAGTCATGGGATTGCGTGCGCCGAAATCAGCCAAAACTTTGCCACAAGCACTTTCTACCGATCAAGCCGTTAAGTTTGTAGATATTAAAGGTGATGGCCCGCTTGAAAGGCGCGACCACGCCATTTTGGAGCTATTTTATTCATCAGGTTTACGTTTGGCGGAACTGGTGAATTTAGATATCGGCATGCTGGATTTCTCGGAAGGCACCGTAACAGTCACAGGTAAAGGCAACAAAACCCGCATTGTGCCCATGGGTAGCCACGCCATGAATGCGATTCAAACTTGGCTACAAAGCCGTGCGCTGATTAAAATTGCAGACATCAACCCCAATGCGCTGTTTATCACGCAGCAAGGCAAACGCATTACACCGAGAGCTGTGCAATATCGCGTCAAAGAATGGTCTATTAAACAAGGCTTGAATATCAGTATGCACCCGCATTTGCTACGCCATAGCTTTGCAAGCCATGTGCTGCAATCTAGCCAAGATTTACGCGCGGTGCAAGAAATGTTAGGTCATGCGAATATCAGCACTACGCAAATCTATACACACCTTGATTTTCAGCATTTAGCCTCCATATACGATGCAGCTCACCCTAGAGCGAAAAAGAAATCCTAGCCTTACATCATTGAGTAAGGGAACTTTCTTATCCTCAACGTACAGAATCGACGAAGATTGAATCTACAGTACCGCGCTTAAGAATAGCCATATTTATCTCGCAACGCTAAGAGAGAAATATGGCAAAATAGTAATTCAAAAGATTTTTATAATACAAAGGAGCTTTTCTCATGGAACATACTTTACCTGCCCTACCATACGCAAAAACAGCTTTAGCACCTCACATTTCAGAAGAAACTTTAGAGTTTCATTACGGCAAACATCACCAAACTTACGTAACAAACTTGAACAACCTGATTAAAGGTACAGAGTTCGAAAACGCAAGCTTAGAAGAAATCATCAAAAAATCTTCAGGTGGCGTTTACAACAACTCAGCGCAAATTTGGAACCACACATTCTTTTGGAGCAGCATGAAGCCAAACGGCGGCGGCGCTCCTACAGGTGCTTTGGCTGATGCGATTAACGCAAAATGGGGTTCTTTTGATGACTTCAAAAAAGCATTCCAAGCTTCAGCGGTTGGTAACTTCGGTTCAGGCTGGACATGGTTAGTTAAAAAAGCAGACGGTTCAGTAGACATCGTTAATATGGGTGCAGCTGGCACACCACTGACAACTGGCGACAAAGCATTGTTGACCATTGACGTTTGGGAACATGCTTATTACATCGACTATCGCAACGCTCGCGCTAAATTCGTTGAAGTATTCTTAGCTTCATTAGCAAACTGGAATTTTGCTGCAGCTAACTTTGCTAGCTAAAACTGTAGCTATTCAATTAAATATTCCAAGTTTATGTCATTCCGTGCTTGACACGGAATCTAGTGACTTAAAGCCGCTTGATACCGACTTCCGTCGGTATGACGATTGTGAGTGCCGAGTGGAGTCATAGGGTTGTTTGGTGGAGTAGCTATAAGTAAGCGTTAGTTAAAACTGCATAAGTAATAATACAAAAGGCCGCAATTGCGGCCTTTTGTATTATTACTCTCTAAATCGAACTAGCCCAATAGCACTAGGCCCCACACCACCAACACTATCGCCAGCGCAAAAAAAACAGCGGCACTACCAATATCTTTAGCACGCTTTGCTAGCGCATGATGCTCTGTCGAAGTGTGATCAACCGCGGCTTCAACTGCTGAATTCAACAGCTCCACAATCATGACTAATAACACGCTAGCAATCATCAAGGCTTTCTCAATTGAGGTTTTACCCAAATAAAATGCTAATGGAATTAACACAATCGCTAAAAACACCTCTTGCCGAAATGCATCTTCATGCTTAAACGCCGCTTTAAAGCCTTCTACGGAATAACCAAATGCGTTAATCAAACGACGTAAACCAGTTTTGCCTTTAAATGGACTTTCCATACTAGATTTCATGTTTTTCTAGACTTTCTTCATTAAATAATCGCGCAATATTAGCATGCTTACTCGCAGCACTTAAAGCCTTGCGTTATCATAGTGCTTTTATTCAGTACATAAGGCATTAAAAATGGCACGCACAGTCAATTGTATTAAATTAGGTAAAGAAGCAGATGGCATGGACTTTCCTCCATACCCGGGTGAGCTTGGTAAACGCATTTATTTAAACGTAAGTAAAGAAGCATGGGCAGCATGGCTAAAACAACAAACCATGTTAGTAAATGAAAATCGCCTAAGTTTGGCAGATCCATCCGCACGTAAATATTTAACCGAGCAAACTGAAAAATACTTTTTTGGTGATGGCGCGGATACAGCTAGTGGGTATGTGCCTGAGAAAATCTAACTTTTGATTTTTATGGCTATCGAACCTTAACACGTATATAAAAAGGTTGTGAATCTGTGAATAAAGTTCTACTGATAATTACATTTTTTCTCACTATTCCATCACTATGCTTAGCAAAAGATGAATGTAAGTCTAATCAAGTTACCATTGATACTTGCAAAGCAGCTAGAGAATTTTCTGATGAACTCGCCACATCACTACCGATGCAAATGAGTCAAAACATCAGACTTGAAAAAGTTTTTGCAATTAAGAGCATGGTTAGCTTGCATGCTGTTTTAGGGTACACAAAACAACACCTTGAACAAGGGTCTTCCAAAGCTGGCGTAACTATGGAAGCTTTAGAAGAGCAAATGCGAAATGTCACAATTGCTAATATATGTCAGCCCAAATCGCCAGCCGCAACATTTATTAAGTTAGGCGGGAAAATTCAATATGTATATCAATTCTCTGATTACATGCCATACCTAAAAATTGATATAAAAAAATGTACTTAACAAACAAATAACTAAAGATACATCTGCTAACGCTGCGTAGCTGGCGTAGGGTGGGTTCTTGAACCCACGAGTAACTCACTTGGCAACATTGTAACGCGTGGGGTTAAACCCCACCCTACAAATACTAAGGCTACATAAAACAATGCCTCTGGAAGCCGCATGGATATTGGCTCGCAGAGGCATTTTTTAGCCTAAAAGGCTTAATTAATTGCAAATTTATTTCTTATAAGTTTTTACGCCATCTGCTGTTGCTAGCAACAACACATTCGCTGGGCGTGCTGCAAACAAGCCGTTTGTGACCACACCAACGATTTGGTTGATTTTTGCTTCCATCGCTACTGGATCTGTAATATTCAAACCGTGCACATCAATAATCACGTTGCCATTATCAGTGGTGAAGTTACGTAATGCAGGTTGACCACCCAATTTAACCAATTCACGCGCCACGTAGCTGCGTGCCATTGGCAATACTTCTACTGGTAGAGGAAATTTGCCTAATGTTGGCACGTATTTAGTTTCATCGCAGATACAAATGAATTGTCTAGCGACTGCTGCCACGATTTTCTCACGTGTCAACGCACCGCCGCCGCCTTTAAGCATGTGTAGGTGTTCGGTAATTTCATCTGCGCCATCTACGTAAATGTCCATGCCATCAATATTATTCAAATCAAACACTTCAATGCCGTGGCCGCGCAAGCGTTGAGCAGTTGCTTCACTACTTGCTACTGCACCTTCAATTTTGTGTTTTACTTTTGCTAACTCTTCAATAAAGAAGTTTGCAGTTGAGCCTGTGCCCACGCCGATGATGCCTTCTTTTACGTATTCAACCGCTGCTTTTGCGACTTGTTGTTTTAATTCGTCTTGTGTGTATGCCATTTTGCCTAATTCCTCTACAAATTCTTTATAATGTAACCAACTCAACATAATACACTGCACCAGTAAATTTAAAAAATATTGGGCACTTTTAAGATTCCAATTTAAGAATATTGCATGACAAAAACAACCATCAATTACCGCGAAAAAATAGAACACTCACACGTTTACGATGTGGCTAAAAAAACACCTTTAGAATTTCAAGCGAGCTTATCGGCGCGTATTGATAACCGCGTGTTGCTTAAACGCGAAGATATGCAGCCTGTATTTTCATTCAAAATCCGCGGCGCTTACAACAAAATGGCAAGCCTGCCTGCCGATGTGCTCAAACGCGGCGTGATTGCTGCCAGTGCGGGCAACCATGCTCAAGGCGTGGCGATGAGCGCTAAAAAGCTCGGCTGCCGTGCGGTCATCGTCATGCCGACTACTACACCTGCGATTAAAATTAATGCAGTACGTAGCTACGGTGCTGAGATTGTGTTGTTTGGCGACAGCTATTCAGATTCATACGTAAAAGCGCTTGAGCTAGAAAAAACAGAGCATCTCACCTTTGTACACCCTTACGACGACCCAGATGTCATCGCCGGGCAAGGTACGATAGCGCTAGAAATTTTAGAGAAAAACCCACAACCAATAGAGGCTATATTCTGCTGCGTGGGCGGTGGCGGTTTGCTGGCGGGTGTCGCAGCTTATGTGAAAGCATTGCGCCCAGAAATCAAAGTGATAGGCGTAGAAGCAAAAGATGCTGAGGCGATGACAGAATCACTTAAAAAAGGTGAACGTGTCATGCTAGACCAAGTCGGCTTGTTTGCTGATGGCGCAGCTGTTAAACAGGTAGGTGAGCATACGTTTGCACTCGCGCAACAATATGTAGACGAAATGATTGTGGTCGATAACGATGCAATTTGCGCCGCGATTAAAGATGTATTTGAAGATACGCGCAGCATTTTAGAGCCTGCTGGCGCGTTAGCAGTAGCTGGGCTAAAAGCTTATGCAAAGCGCGAGAACTTGCACGGCAAAACATTAATCGGTATTGCATCCGGCGCCAATATGAATTTTGACAGGCTACGTTTTGTCGCTGAACGCGCTGAAATCGGCGAAAAACGCGAAGCAGTATTAGCTGTAACGATTCCAGAAAAACCTGGTGCATTTAAGGCGTTCTGTAACTTGCTGGGTAACCGCAATATCACCGAGTTTAATTACCGTTATGCCGATGCTAAAGTCGCGCATATTTTCGTTGGTGTGGCGATTGCCGACCCTGCGGAATCTGCAAAGCTTGTGGCAGACCTGCAAGCGCAAGGTTTACCAGCATTAGATTTAACTGACAATGAAGTCGCCAAATTGCATTTGCGCCACTTAGTTGGCGGACATGCACCGCAAGCTGAGCATGAAGTGGTATTTAGATTCGAGTTTCCTGAAAAACCAGGCGCGCTCATGAAGTTTTTGGAAACCATGGGGCATGATTGGAACATCAGCCTATTCCATTATCGCAACCACGGCGCAGACTTTGGCCGCGTACTTGTCGGTATGCAAGTACCGCCTTCTGATAGCGCTGAATTTAATACTTTTTTAGATAATTTAGGTTATCCACATTGGGACGAAACACAAAACCCTGCGTATAAACTATTCTTGGGCTAAATAATTTCAATCAAACATTTTAATAAATTGGTTGTATGTAGCCGCATTGGTGGTTGCTTACAGCCAGATTATTTACCGCCAAATAGTTAAGCTATTGTTTTTTAAAAGTTAAACTTCTAGCGCGTTTCTTGCTTAATATGCATAGTCTGATTTTTCAAATCCACTAGCACGCATAGTAAATTGAACCTAAGTTCGTTTAGCATGCCCAAATGACAGCATTAATAAAGCAGCATCAAATAGTTTTCTAAGGAGAAATAAAGAATGAAATTATCGCATGTAGTAATTGCGGCAGCAGTCAGTATGAGTATTGGAATAAACGCCAACGCTGCAGATCGCGGCAAAGCCTATGTTTCGAATCAAGATGGCGGCGTATCAGTGATTGATTTGAATACACTGACTTCCACCACAACCATTGATGTTAAAGGTGAAGGCCCACGTGGTTTAGCAGTGAGTGATGACGGTAAGTTGTTGGTGGTTGCTACACGCGAGAATGGTAGTGTTTCAGTGATTGATACCGCAACAAACGAAGTGTTAAGCCAAATTAAAGTTGGTCAAAATCCAGAGTTTGTCCGCATTAAAGGCAACTTCGCATTCGTATCATACGAGCCAAGCGCTAAGGGTGGCCCTCCTCCTGCACCAGGTTCTGCTGAGGCAGCTGCGGCAGCAAAAGAAGATGACGATGATGACAAAGAACCTGCACGCATCGGCATTATTGATTTAAAACTAGGCAAAAAGATTCGTGAAATTACCGGCGGCCCTGAAACTGAAGGTGTTGAGTTTAGTAAAGATGGTAAGCAATTAGTGATTACCAACGAAGCTGACAATACCGTGACGGTGCACAGCATGAAAAGTGGCAAACTACTTAAAACTATTAAAACACATGAATACGGCGATAGGCCACGTGGCGTAAAAGTATCACCAGACGGTAAAACCTATTTAGTGACGCTAGAATACGGCAATAAATTTATGGTGATGGACAAGAACTTCAAAGTGCTACGCACAGTTGATACTGGCGCTACACCTTACGGCATCTCGTATGATCGCAAAGCCGAACGCATTTTTGTAGCGGCAAATAAAGCCAAAACATTAGAAGTTTATGATGCTAAGACTTATGAAAAAATTAAAGATATTCCTACAGGCAATCGTTGCTGGCATTTCACATTCACACCAGATGACAAAGAAGTTTTGTTAGCATGCGGTAAATCAGACGCAGTGTTTGTGATTGATGCTGAAAAACTAGAAGTGAAACAAAAAATTGAAGATAAAAAAATGCCTTGGGGCGTAGTGACTTACCCTAAAAGCATGGGTAGTTTAGATACTGCTATTAAATAAATTTGCTTTAGTTTTTTAGTTTAAAAGCCCCGAAGTTCGGGGCTTTTTTATTTGAGTACACTATTGATGAAATCCCACTCTTTAGGATCAACCGGCGTAATTGAAAGGCGATTGCCGCGCTGTAAAATCCGCATATTGCTTAACTCTGGGTATTCGCGTAACTCTTTTAAGCTCAACAAGCGCGTTTTACGCACAAGTTTCACATCTACATTCAGCCAGCGTGGATTTTCAGGTGTCGCTTTCTCATCGTAATATTTATGGCCTTTAATAAACTGCAAACGGTCTGGATACGCCAACTTGCTCACTTCTGCAATTCCCGCAATGCCTGGTACATCACAATTTGAATGGTAGAAAAACACGCCATCGCCCACCTTCATTTGGTCACGCATGAAATTACGTGCTTGGTAGTTACGAATACCGTACCAATCTACAGTTTGATTTGGAAAGCTTGCCAAATCATCGATTGAAACATCAGAAGGCTCAGATTTCATTAGCCAATAACGCATATTTTTTACCTTAATTAAATTCTAAATTTAGCGATATGATAATCTATAACTAAATTCAATTATCAATTTTAACTAGCGACCTAAACCTAGAAATTCAAACAGAGATCAACAATGGCAAAACCACAAGATAAAAACGTACTTGGCACAGCGCTTCAAGTTTGCAGCTTAGATCCATTAACAGGCTTTACCAGAACAGGCTGTTGCGAAACTGGCATGGATGATAGCGGTAGCCACACAGTGTGCGCTCAAATGACTGATGAGTTCTTAGCGTATTCAATCTCTCAAGGTAATGATTTAAGCACGCCCCGCCCTGAATATGGCTTTGAAGGATTAAAAGCAGGCGACCGTTGGTGTGTATGTGCTGCACGCTGGTTAGAAGCCTCTGAGGCTGGTTTCGCGCCACCAGTTATCTTAGAGGCGTGTCATGCTAAGTGTTTAGAAATTGTAAGCTTGGCGGATTTGAAATATCACGAATTGAGATAGCTATACAAGTTTACTTACGGCAAGTCGAAGCCAACAAAGTATCGTTTAAATTTGGAGTGAATGGGAGGAGTTCTCCACGGATTAGCCTAAGCCAGCATCCTGAACCAAAAAGGCTCAAGTGGTAACGGCCTAGAGCGCATTAGGTACACCCACCAAGAGGCTCTTAAAAGAACACTCAACTTAGGGCGCGCACACAACGCTCGAATGACCAAAACCGATGCTATAAACTAGTTCAAGGAATTATTAGCTTAAACCGCACCGCAGAGAACAAACTTTAAAACTGAGATTTTATTTTTGTTTCAGCTAAATAATCTACTGATTAAATACTAAAACCATTGAGGTAATTTTACTATTGTTAGATAGTAATTTTATGACAATTGGAATATTTATTTTGCAGCGCAGACTTTATCAATTTGATCTTGCATATTCGTGATTCTGCGTTTGAAATCGCCTACATCCACAGTACCACTTTTACTATTGAGCAACTCATGCGCCAAATTTAGCGCCGCCATCATCGCAATACGCTCTACACCGATAATTTTACCGCTATCGCGTATATCACGCATTTTTTTATCTAAAAAATTAACTGCGTTAATCAAACCCGGGCGTTCTTCATCGGTACACGATATCGTGAAATCGCGCCCCATAATATTGACATCTACGCCTTTTATATCACTCATTTTACTTACTCAAACCCGCGTTTAAGGCAGGCGCTCCATCAAAGCTTCGATGCGTTCGCTGGCTTGCGCCATATTTGCTTTTAACAACGCAGCATCATTTTGCGTTGCATTTAAATCAAGACGCAACTGCGCGTTTTCACTGCGTAAATCACTACACAATGAAATTAAGCCTGTTAATTTTTCTTCTAACGCTTTTAAGTCCGCATCCATACGACCACTATAATTGAAAAAATTGATTATAGTCAATAGTTAACGAGTAATTTTCAAAGTATTACAGTATGTGTAAATAATTGTTAATGAATTTTTTCATGCGAGCGAAGAAATTAGCGATATAATTCGCACTTGTTGTTAGGTGCCAAGTTTGTTTTCTACAAACAAGGTGAAACTGGGAAATAGGTGCATTACCGCTAAACGCGTTAATAATTCCTTCGCTGCCCCCGCAACGGTAAGTAAGTTTTTGATTCATTCAAATGATTTTGCAATATGCCACTGAGTTACCCCTTAGAAAAAGGTCAGACTTGGGAAGGTGCAAATCAGCTAGTTAAAAGAACTAAATATTAGTTTTCAATACCAGCGCTTATAAGCCCGGAGACCGGCCTAAAAACTACGCCTTATGTTAAGGCACGCTAGGCAATACCGCGGGGTGACGGTAAACAAAGGCTGCGCTATTTGTGTCGTTATTTCGTCCGCGCTCTCTTTTTTATACCCTCTTCTGTATTCCCTAGTTTTAAAGAATCCACATGCGGGGCCGCATGTAATTTAGGGAAAAAATAATGAAAAAATCTACCATTGCCAGCCTAGTTGCGCTGGCATTCTCACCTTCTGCCTTTGCAGCAGAAACTGCTATTCAAACTGATGATGTGGTGGTAACCGCTAGCCGTGTTGCCCAACCACGTGAAAATGTAATTGCAGATGTAACCGTAATTAATCGCGAAGAAATTGAACAGTCAGGTCAATCAACCATAGTTGACCTTTTACAGCAGCAATCTGGAATTGAGGTTAGTTCTAATGGTGGCCTAGGTAAAAGCGCATCAATCAGAATTCGTGGTGCGAACGATAACCATACGATTATTTTAGTGGATGGTTTACGTGTAAATTCAGCCACACTTGGCACCACCTCAATTCAGCATATTCCTTTAAATCAAGTCGAAAAAATTGAAATTCTTAGAGGCCCATCCTCCTCGTTATATGGATCAGAGGGCATAGGCGGCACGATTCAAATCTTTACTAGACAATCATCGGGCGAGCCGAGATTCAACATTTCTGTAGGTACTGGTAGTTACAATACGCAAGACTTATCTGCTGGAGTTAGTGGCAGAGTGAGTGACACCAGTTTTAGCCTGCAAGCTGGCTATATCAGGTCGGATGGGTTTTCTGCGACCAATAAAAAAGATAAGAATAACTACTTTAGTGATGAGGATGGCTATAAAAATAAAAATATTTCTGCAAAAATTGCACAACATTTTGGGGAAAACCACGAAGTTGGAATTACCCTTTTCCATACCGATGCGGATAATCAGTACGACTCATCTTTTTATGACAGTGGAACCAACACGCTTAAGTTTAAAGATTTCAATTTTCGTGAAAACCAAAAACTCACGGCAACGTCCATTTATAGCAAAAATCAATTCACTTCAAATTGGTTAAGTACTCTAAAAATTGGAGTTGGTATTGATAGTTTGAAATTTTACGATCCTAATGCCACAAATACTGCATCAGTGGAATCCAGCATTAAAACTAAGCAAAATGAGTATATGTGGCAAAACGACATTACTCTACCAGTAGGTAAATTAAGCCTTTCAGCAGAGAAATTGGAGCAGGAGGTTAGCGGCACTACCGACTACTCCAAAAAGAAACGTGATATCAACTCATTGCTAGCAGGTTGGGTTGCCAATTTCGATAAGCACGATGTCCAAGCTAATCTTCGTACTGACAATAATTCACAGTTTGGACATCACAACACTTGGTACGCTGGTTATGGTTATCAATTGGCTGAGAATTGGAAAGCGACAATTGGCCACGGAACCGCATTTAATGCGCCCACTTTTAATCAACTATACTACCCTTTGGATTCATCCGGCTCAGTTGGAAACCCTAACTTAAAGGCCGAAGAGTCTCGCAATACTGAGGCTAGCATACGCTTCAATAACTCTAACCGTGACGTCAAATTAACAGCCTACCATAACAAGGTAACTAATTTAATCGACTGGAAATTCAACACTGCTACCTTCCTGTATTCTCCTGTTAATATTGCAAATGCTACATTGAAAGGGCTAACCTTAAGCGGTAATGAGCGCCTTGGAAATCTTACAATTTCAGCGAACCTTGACGTACAAAGCGCTCGTGATGAAGCAACTGATGAATTTCTATCTCGCCGCGCACAACGCCATGGCCAAATTGGTGCTTATTACAAAATCAATAAATTTTTAATAGGTGCTAACGTTTTTGCAGAATCTCGAAGAGATGACAGTGGATTTAACGATAATAAAACAGCTGGTTACGGCATCCTAAACCTAACAGCTGCTTATGCACTCAATAGTGATTGGAGTGTTAAAGCAAACGTTAACAATATTCTTAACAAAGACTATGAGTTAGCTTATGGCTATAACACTGCTGGTACTAATGCGTTTGTTGGAGTAACTTACGCGCCTAGCAAATAACGATTAACCCTTATCAGGCAAAATCATCTGATAAGGGTTACAATATAGGCAAGTTTAAATTGGAGTTATTTATGTCTACATTCAACAACAAAAGTCTTTGGCAAGGCGCTATTTTAATTGGCCTAATCTTGCTTACCCGTATGAATCACTTTGGTGACAATGTATACCTGCCTGATGCAACCTTAGCAGCCTTATTTTTAGGCGGCTTGCTGATTACTCGTAGCAGCTGGTTGGTACTTGCCATCGTTGTTGCTTTTGGTATGGATTTTTATGCCATGGGTTGGAAAGGTGTTTCAGAATATTGCATGTCGCTCGGCTACTGGGGCTTGATTCCTACTTATGCTGCTGTATGGGGCGCTGGTCGTTGGTTAGCTAAACGTGAAAAGCCATTTGCCGCATTACCTTATGCCACTGTTGGCTGGGCGGCTGCAAGCGTGGCTTTTGTGCTGTCAAATGCGTTTTGGTATAGCTTTTCAGATAAAGTAGACACGTTGACCGTGATTGAATTTACACAACGCATAGCAAAATACTACACACCTTATGTAGGTTTTGCTTTGATGTATTTAGCTGCAGCTTGGCTAGTAGTGAAAGCCTTACCTAAACTGAATTTAGGTACAAACGCAACTTCTGCATAAAGCATTGCGATACCAATCAAACCGCGTTAGAACCTAATTCTAGCGCGGTTTTTTTATGAAAATTAGTCATGAACACACCTGAAAATAAGCTTAATCTAGCAAACGAACGGCATTTAGCGCGCATGCAGCGTAAAAAAGCCGTGGTGGATGCCAGCATTAACGCTGCACAAACTTCTCGCGGCTTGCTATTGATTAATACGGGGAATGGCAAAGGTAAATCTACCGCTGCCTTTGGTTTGCTTGCTCGCTCATTGGGGCACGGCATGAAGGCTGTCGTGGTTCAATTTATTAAAGGACGATCTGACACAGGCGAAGAGGCTTTTTTTCGCAACGCTGAGAATCTGACTTGGCACGTGATGGGCGATGGCTTTACTTGGGAAACGCAAGATGCAGAGCGTGATAAGCAATCAGCACGCGCAGCTTGGCAGTTGGTGTGCGATTACTTGCAAGATGAAACGATAGATTTAGTTATTTTAGATGAGTTTACTTACGCACTTAAATACAATTGGTTGACGATTGAAGAGGTGACAACCGCTTTAGAGTCGCGTCCTATCATGCAACATGTGGTAATCACGGGTCGTGCTGCGCCTGATGCTTTAATTGCCATTGCCGATACTGTGAGTGAAATCAATTTAGTGAAGCATGCGTTTAAGGATGGCGTGCAGGCCATGCCTGGCATTGAGTGGTAATAGCATGAATCAAATAAGCTGCCCTGCCATATTAGTTTCCGCCCCCGCTTCTGGGCAAGGAAAAACCTTGTCTACTGCCGCCTTAGCGCGTGCTTGGAAGAATCGCGGTCTGAATGTACGCGCCTTCAAATGCGGGCCTGACTTTCTTGACCCTATGGTATTAGAAACTGCGACGGGTCAACCCGTTTATAATTTAGATCTTGGTATGTGTGGTGAGCAAGATGGCTTGGTACGCTTATATCAAGCGGCACAAACAGCCGATGTGATTATTGTTGAAGGCGTGATGGGTTTGTACGATGGCACGCCATCATCCGCGGATATCGCCTTGCGCTACAGTCTGCCTGTGATGCTCACTATCGATGCAAGCGGCATGGCGCAAACCTTCGGTGCTTTAGCTTCTGGTTTGTTGGGCTACCAACCAGCATTAATTCCAGCTGGAGTACTTGCTAATAAAGTTGGCAGCACTGGGCATGCTGACATGCTAAAAGACAGTTTGCCAGCCCACTTAAATTGGTTAGGTGCATTGCCGCAAGATGAAGCGTATGCATTACCTGAACGGCATTTGGGCTTATTTAGAGCGCAAGAAATTACAGATTTAGACGCAAGAATTGAAGCGGCAGCCACGGCTTTAGCAGCTAGCAGCGCATTACCTTTGCCACCGATGGTGACTTTTATCGCGCCTGAAACAGCAACACCATCTGTGTCGCCTAAATTATTAGCAGGCAAAACCATTGCCATTGCGCGCGATGCCGCCTTTTGTTTTATTTACCACGCTAATATTGATTGCTTGCGGGAAATGGGTGCAACCGTTACATTCTTTTCGCCATTGCATGACAAAACTTTACCAGAAGCCGATGCCTACTGGTTACCGGGCGGTTATCCAGAGTTACATTTAAAAGAGATAAGCGAAAATAAAGGCATGCGCGATGCCCTATTAGCCGCGTTTAACGCGAACCAACCGATATTAGCTGAATGCGGCGGCATGATGGCATTGTCGGAATCCATTAACGGTGAACCTGTTTATAGTTTATTGGCTGGAAAAAGTCATATTGAAGCGCGCTTGCAAGGTTTAGGCACGCAACATACGGAGCTGAAAGAAAATATTGGTAGTATTGGTGCGCACACATTCCATTATGGAAAATTCGACACCGCTCTCTTACCTAAAGGTCAGGCAAATAGCCGATACGGTGCGGGTGAAAATATTTATCAGCATGGCAGCATCACGGCGACTTTTTTACATTTTTACTTTTCGTCTAACCCAGCACTTGCGGCGCGACTATTTTCTTATGCAAGAACATAAGTTTTCAGATATTGAGATTGCTGCAGTGTATCGCGCTATTGCGGAACGCCGTGATATGCGGCACTTTTTACCCACACCTGTTGCGCCTGAAATACTCACTAAAATTTTGCATGCTGCGCACCATGCCCCTAGTGTTGGCCTGATGCAGCCATGGCGATTCATTAGAATAACCGATGCAAACACACGCAAAGCTATTCATCAACTGGTGGATAAAGAGCGCGTTAAAACGGCGCAAGCAATTGGTGAGTATGAAAATACCGCACGCATGGCAGAGTTTCTACGCTTAAAAGTAGAAGGCATTTTAGAGTGTGGCGAATTACTCGTGGTGTCGCTATGCGATAAACGCGATGGTCATGTGTTTGGTCGCAGAACTTTGCCGGAAATGGATATTGCCTCAGTAAGTTGCGCCATACAAAACATGTGGTTAGCCGCCCGTGCTGAAGGCTTAGGCATGGGTTGGGTGTCAATTTTCGATCCAGCTGAATTAGGCGCATTACTCAATATGCCTACGGACGCTAAACCCATCGCCGTGCTGTGTTTAGGGCATGTGAATAGTTTTTACAAAGAACCCATGCTGGTAGAAACTGGCTGGGCAACCGCTAAACCGCTTGCCGATATGGTGATGGAAAACACTTGGGACGCCTCAAAGTAACTGCAGCAAAACAATCTACTTAAATAAACGCTTAAAGCCAAATACAAACAATAATGAGATACCCTAAACGCATCGTTTGCTTAACGACTGAACCTACCGAGGTACTTTATTTGCTCGGTGAGCAAGACCGTATCGTCGGCATTTCTGGCTATACCACGCATCCAGCCATTGCCAGAAAAGAAAAGCCGAAGGTTTCGGCGTTCACCAGCGCCAAAATTGATAAAATTTTAGAACTGCAACCTGATTTAGTGATTGGCTTTTCCAACTTGCAAGCAGATATTGCCGCCTCGCTTATCCGTGCGGGCGTTGAAGTGCATATTTTCAATCAACGTAGTGTTGCGCAAGTGTTGAATATGATTACCGTAACTGGTGCCTTGGTCGGCGCGACAGAAAAGGCGGCGCAACTGATTGCCTCGCTTGAAAAAATATTAGATGAAGCGCAGCAAACTGCCAGTAAATTCACGATTAAACCCAAAGTTTATTTTGAAGAATGGGATGACCCCATGATGTGTAGCATCCGTTGGGCGATGGAGTTGATTGAGCTCGCTGGCGGCGCCGATTGCTTTCCTGAACTATCCCACTTTCACAGTGCCAAAGACCGTATAGTCACCCCACAACAAGTGGTAGAACGTCAGCCTGATATTATTATCGGCTCATGGTGCGGTAAAAAATTCCAACCTGAGCAAGTGATGACACGCGAAGGCTGGGCAGACTTACCTGCAGTAAAGCATGGCTTCGTACGTGAAATAAAATCTGCTGATATTTTGCAACCTGGGCCATCATTGATTACGCATGGCTTAAAACAGATTCAAGCGATTATTCAAGAATGGCAATTGTCCCAAGCAGGGCTAGTTTAAGAGTTTAGGGCAGTTTTAAAGAATTAGGAGTAGCACAATGTCAGTACATTTAATTTTAGGTGGCGCACGCTCAGGCAAAAGCGCTTATGCAGAAAAGCTAGCACAAACCAGCGGCCTTGCTGTGACGTACATTGCCACCGCACAAATCTACGATGATGAATTTAAAACCCGCGTACAACATCACAAAAATCGTCGCCCGGCTGAATGGGCATTGGTTGAAGAGCCGCATTATCTCGCACAAACGCTACGCAATTTAGACGCGCCAAATCAATGCCTGATTGTAGACTGTTTAACGTTATGGCTAGCACAATGGATATGCCCAGATTGTAACCCACCGCAAAACTCAAGCTGGCAAGCCGAACGTGAATCCTTACTATCTATCCTGCCCACATTGCAAGGTACGGTTATTCTAGTCAGCAACGAAGTCGGCATGGGCATAGTGCCACTTGGTGAAATTAACCGTCAATTTCAAGATGAGCAAGGCCGGCTAAATCAAGCAGTCGCGAGTGTAGCGAATGAAGTGACATTTGTGGCGGCTGGGTTGCCTTTAAAGCTGAAATAAGTCAGCTTTAAAATCCAAAGCTCAACTTAAATATGTATTTCTTACATATATTTATTTAGCTTATCCCAGTCTAGATACTGCTCTAAACAATCCGCCAATCTTTCTAACCCTGCCTCACGTACTTGTTCATAATCAAATTGCAAATCTATCTGTTTTAAACCCGCCCAAGCCAGCCATGCCTCGCAGGCTTCTGCATGGTCAAACAAGCCATGCAGATAGGTGCCTGCTATTTGACTATCGTGTGAAATTGCGCCTTCTGGCTGCCCATTCAGTAATAATGCAGGGCGATTGAGGGCTATGCCTGTACTCACGCCCATGTGGATTTCATAGCCTGTGACATTGGCATCAGCGAAGCTTAGCTTTCCGCTGATTTGGGCTAGGCGCTTTTCTGGTGTGAGCGTGGTTTCCATCTCTAACCAGCCTAAGCCCGCGCTACTACCCGCAGCACCTTCTATGGCGTTAGGATCGTGCATGTGAGTGCCTAACATTTGGAAGCCTCCACAAATGCCGAGAATTTTACCGCCGTAGCGTAAGTGCTTAGTGAGCGCTTGCTCCCAGCCGTTGCTTCGCAGATGCTCAAGGTCGCCGCGCACATTTTTACTACCGGGCAGTATGATTAAATCGGCGGCAGGAATACTTTCATTGATTTTAACAAATTGGAAATCCACTTGAGGATGTAATCGCAATGCATCAAAATCAGTATGGTTGGAAATGTGTGGCAAAATTGGCACAATAATGCGCAACTTATTTTCTACACTTTTACCTTGTGACGATGCTGTACTAGGTACTGCATCCTCTGCCTCAATATGCAAATCATGCAAATACGGAATCACACCAATCACAGGCTTGCCTGTTTCCGCTTCCAGCCAATCCAGCCCAGATTGCAACAAGGCAATATCGCCCCGAAATCGGTTAATGACAAAACCTACTATACGCGCTCGTTCGCTTTCAGAAAGCAGTGCTAATGTTCCGACAATATGCGCAAACACGCCGCCTCTATCAATATCGGCAATTAAAATTACGGGGCAATCGACTGCTTCGGCAAAACCCATGTTGGCAATGTCGCCTTCACGCAGGTTAATTTCTGCGGGGCTTCCTGCGCCCTCCACGACAATGGCTTCATATTGATGACTCAAACGTGAGTATGAATCCAGCACCGCGCGCATGGCAGTGGGTTTGTAGGCGTGGTAACCCGTGGCTTCTAAATTGCATACTACTTTGCCTTGAATAATCACTTGGCAGCCTGTGTCAGAATTAGGCTTTAGTAAGACTGGGTTCATATCGGTATGTGGCATCAATCCACACGCCTGCGCTTGCACGGCTTGCGCACGGCCAATTTCACCGCCGTCCACCGTCACGGCAGAATTTAGCGCCATATTCTGAGGCTTAAATGGCGCGACTTTTACGCCCTTGCGATACAATACGCGACACAGCCCTGCCACCAGCGTACTTTTGCCAGCATCCGAGGTAGTGCCTTGAATCATTAATGTTTTCATTCTCTGATTATCTCATAATGCCCGCGATTGCCATGCCTATGGTTGCTATTGTAGCCGTGGCGCTAGATTTCGCTTTGGGCGAACCAAGGCGCTATCACCCTTTGGTGGGCTTTGGCTTCTTAGCACACAAGCTAGAAATGCGCTTTAATCCAGAAGCCAAGCAAGGCTCAACAACTCAACGCTTTATTGGTTTGATAGCATTATTAGTATTAATTTTGCCATTCATCATATTAGCGTACTGGCTTTGCAATCAATTCATCACCTTTTTTGTTGCCAACACCTTGTTGCTTTACTTTGCTATTGGTCATAAAAGCCTTCATCAACATGCCCGTGCAGTAAGTGCCGCGCTTAACAATAATGACGATGACTTAGCAAAAACTGCGGCTTCCTATATGGTGAGCCGCGACTCTTCTGCTATTGAGCCTGTTTCAGCCACGGTGGAGTCTGTATTAGAAAATGGTAATGATGGCGTGTTTGGTGCCTTATTTTGGTTTTTTATAGCGGGTGGTACAGGTGCGCTTTTGTTTCGTTTGGCCAACACAATGGATGCCATGTGGGGCTACAAGACACCACGATTTTTCTATTTCGGCTGGGCTGCCGCACGGTTTGATGACGCTCTAAATTACATACCAGCACGACTAACCGCCTTAACTTACGCGCTATTAGGCAATACCAAATTAGCGTTAAGTTGCTGGAAAAGCCAAGCACCAACTTGGGATAGCCCCAACGCTGGACCTGTTATGTCGGCAGGTGCAGGTGCGCTCAATGTAAAACTAGGCGGCGCAGCACGTTACTTTGGTGAGTGGCATGAACGCCCAGCATTAGGCGCTGGCAACCCACCTGTGCTCATTGACATAGAGCGCGCATTGGCACTCATTCGGCATGGCGTTTATATATGGCTGGTTATATTCTTAATCATCACTTTAATGATAGCGAGTATTGCGCATGCTTGAACATGGTGGAGATTTAGCAGCGGCTGCCAAACAATATGACATTCCGCTTGAGAACTGGCTGGACTTATCGACAGGTATTAATCCTGACGGCTATCCAATTGTTGATATTCCCGCCGCCGCTTGGCAAAAGCTCCCACTAGAAGATGACGGCTTAATTGAAGCGGCCTGTGCGTATTATGGCTGCCAGTTTGCATTACCCAGCGCTGGCTCGCAAGCCGCGCTGCAAGTATTGCCGCAATTACGTGCAGCTTCAAAAGTGGCTATGCCTAAATTCATGTATCAAGAGCATGCAAATGCGTGGCAAGCTAACGGTCATGAAGTCATCAAGTTTGATTTTTTTCCTGATGAAAAAATAGTTGAACAGGTTGACGTGTTATTGCTGTGCAACCCAAACAACCCAACTGCCACAAAATTCTCAGTGGCGGAATTACTGAGTTGGCATGTAGCGCTTGCTGCGCGCGGTGGTTGGTTAGTTGTGGATGAAGCATTTATGGATGCTACGCCTGAGCGCAGCATTGCCAAATATACGCATTTAGAAGGTCTATTTGCTCTGCGCTCACTGGGCAAGTTCTTTGGTTTAGCGGGGGCGAGAGTTGGCTTTTTATTAGCTGAAGAACACATGCTCAAGCAAATGCAAGAAGCCATTGGTCCATGGTCAATCACTGGGCCTAGCCGCCTGATTGCTAAACAAGCTTTGTTAGATAAAGGATGGCAAGAAAAGGCACGCATTCAATTAGCTGAAAATAGCCAGAAGCTAGCAAAACTACTCACTCAATATCATTTAACGCCTATGTCAGGCACGGCGTTATTTCAATTTGTACCCACAAGAAATGCGCAAGCTTTACAGCAACACCTCGCCCAGCAAGGTATTTGGATTCGGCTTTTTTCTGATGCACCAGGGTTATCTGCAGGAGCTGCAGTAAGGTTTGGTTTACCGCCAGAAGATGGCTGGGCAAGGCTGGAATCTGCGCTCAACCTTTGGCAGAATTGATTGATTGCTTAAGTCGAGTAATGTCTAAAGGTTCATTAAAAGCACTTTAGGCACTTCGCCTTTAAACTCCAACTGCGTCACGCTCGCATGATCTATGGTGAGCCTAAACAATCGTTTTAGTGGCATTTGCAGCACTTCGGCAATTAGCGCGCGAATGAAACCACCATGCGTCACTACAAGAATATGTTTACCTTGTGAGTGACTACTTACATCCTCTACAAAGCTTTTGGCACGAGCATGTAGCTCTGAGAATGTTTCGCCATTTGGTGGTGCCAAATTAGCATAATCATCTGCCCATACATCAAATTTCTCACGTGGAATGGCATCCCAAGGACTCATTTCCCAATCGCCAAAATGTAACTCTTTTAAACGCGCATCAAGTTTGATATTTTCACTCGTATGTCCAAAAAGCTCATCTGCACACAAGGCTTGCGCAAGCTGATGACAACGCTTTAATGGGCTGGCATAAATCGCATCGAACTCAAAAGCTGCTAGTTTCTTTTGCAATGCCATGCGTTCATTTTCAAAATTAGCCGACACAGCAACATCGCTTTGTCCATAGCAAATGCTAGGAGCAATATCTAAAGAGGTATGGCGAACTAAGGTCAGTTTCATCGATAACTATTTTATTAATTAGGGTTAGTCATTATGCCGCGGAAAATAAGGTAGTGCTGGCTAACACGCCAACATAAAAAGCAACTTCGGTAAGTTGCTGCATTGCGCCTAAACAATCTCCAGTATAACCACCTATACGAGATTTAATTTTCGCACTAAACCACAACCAAACGATTGCCACAGGCACTAGCGCAGCAAGAAATTTCATTTCTAAAAATGCCAACGGTGCTAAACCAAAAAAAGTTGCAATAATTAGCTCCGTGACAGTAGGCTGCGTTCCAAGTGGCTTAGATTTACCTTCAGCCTTCACGTAACTTTGCGTATACATCACTAATACTGCACACAGTCGGCTAAGCGCATGGCCAGCGATTAGTGTCGCTGGAATTAGCGCTGTCCACTGATAAGTAAGTGCCTGATATTTAGTTAGCAAGACTAAAAACAAACCTATTGCGCCATAACTACCAATGCGTGAATCCACCATAATAGCGAGTACTTGCTCTCGACTCCAGCCTCCGCCCAAGCCATCTACTGCATCTGCTAAGCCATCTTCATGAAATGCGCCTGTGAGCAAAATTGTCGATGCCATACTGAGCAAAAGCGCAATTTCTAAAGGCAATAAAATATCACTCAGCCAAAAAACCAAAGCGCCTACAGCACCCACTAAAATGCCGATTAAAGGGAAATATCTGGTTGCTTTATTCAAGTCAGCATTATCAAAACTGCTAAAATGCACTGGCACCCGCGTGAAAAACATCACTGCTGTTAAGAAATAGTGCCATTGATTTTGTAATGCAAATATCATATTTTTTGCGAAACACTTGCCGACTCAAACGAAGCCATTTGATTTAGAAAGTTAACTGAAGCCAGCACTAAAGGATAAGCCAGCGCAGCCCCCGTCCCTTCACCCAAGCGTAAATCAATCTTGAGTAGCGGCTTCACTTGTAGATAATCCAACATTTTTTTATGGCCAGACTCGTCTGAGCAATGTGTAAACACGCAGTAGTGCAAAATTTCAGGCTGTAATTTAGCCGCCACTAACAATGCCGCCGTAGTGATAAAACCATCAATCAATAAAGTGCATTGCTTAGCAGCAGCCTGCAACATAGCACCAACCATCATGGCGATTTCAAACCCGCCGAAAGTCGCCAATACCTGCATGGCATCACTGCTACTTAAATGATGATGTGCAAGCGCTTGCGCCAGAATACTCGTCTTATGCGCCAAACCCGCATCATCCAAACCCGTACCGCGGCCAACACATTCCTCAATGGGCAAACCACATAACATGCTCATCAAACAACTTGCAGATGAAGTGTTACCTATACCCATTTCACCAAAGCCAAATACATTACAACCTTCAGCCACTTTCGCATCCACAATATCTGCAGCACGAGTAAGCGCTTGCTCACATTGCGCTAACGTCATGGCAGGCTCACTCAAAAAATTGCGTGTTCCCATCGCCACTTTGGCATGAATTAAATCTAAACTGAGCAAAAATTCATAATTCACGCCACTATCAACCACACTCAAATGCATATTGTTTTGCTTGGTAAACACATTAATCGCCGCGCCACCTTGCAAAAAATTCAACACCATTTGCGCCGTCACCGCCTGCGGATAAGGGCTAACGCCAGCTTCAACAATGCCATGATCGCCAGCAAAAATCAGCATAGTGGCGTGACTCAGCTGAGGTGAAAGTGTTTGCTGGATCAAACCGACCTGCAACGCAACGGCTTCAAGCATGCCCAAAGCGCCTAAAGGCTTAGTTTTATGGTTAATCTTATGTTCAAGCTGACTTCTAAGCGCCTGATTAGGCTGTGTGATATTGAATTTCATCTGAGATACATCAAGTTTCTTGGCAAATATTTTCTGAGCTAAGATTTTACATGACTACCCAGCCTTAAACATAAGTCAGAATCAAGCTTTTAAATATAAGTTGAAAAATGTTTGAATTATTTTTTCCAACTCTTTGGAAGTTTGCTATAATGCGCGACTTGCAAACATTTACATGTATGCAAATGCACTAAGAAGTACGGCCGGGTAGCTCAGTTGGTAGAGCAGCGGATTGAAAATCCGCGTGTCACAGGTTCGATTCCCGTCCCGGCCACCAATAAAATTGCCCACCTGAGTGGGCTTTTTTACGTCTATTATTTTTGAAGTTACCTCTTCAGCCCCCGTCTCTAACACTCGCTTAAAGAGAGTAAATTAGAGATCTAATATTAGGGGCGCACAGCACCAACTACGCGATTGCGCCCTGTTTGCTTGGCTAGGTATAGTGCAGCATCGGCTCGAGGTAGAACAGCATCAACACTCTCACCAGTCATACGTTCAGCGACCCCTGCGCTAAACGTGATCAATACTCGCTCACTGTTATGCATAAAGAAGTTTTTAGTGAGGTCTCGTTGCACGCCTGCAATCACGTTAACCGCGTCGTCTTGCTTGGAGCCTGGAAGTAATATCACAAACTCTTCTCCTCCATAGCGCGCCAGCACATCCGTGCTACGCAATATGCTTTTTACCACTTTAGCTAAGTGCGCTAGTGCCACATCACCCGTGGAGTGCCCCATAGTGTCGTTAATCTTTTTGAAGTGATCTATATCTATCATTGCCAATGACAATGCCGTGCTGTGCCTATCTGCGCGTTCAAACTCGCGCTCTATTGCCTCATCCATACCACGTCTATTGAGTGCACCTGTTAAAAAGTCTTCATGTGCAACTTCGCTAATGTAATCTAGCTTAGTCGTCAGCTCGTTGATTTTCTTTTCAGCTTCCTCTACCTTCTTTTGCGTTTCTAAAAAGGCGGTTTGCGACTGCTGCGCATCGGCATTCATGGTGTGAATATCACCAACCAAACTTTTCAGTATATCGTTAAGCTGCGTAATGTCTTCGGTTTCGGAGATTTGCTTCTGATATTCGGCAATCTTAAGTTGATAAGTACCGGTACTCTCAGTAATGTCTGCCAAACCGCTTACAAAGGTGCTCATCATGCCTTTAAGCGTTTCTTTTGCCGCGATAAGCCCTGGTTTGAGGCTAGATTGCTTGAATATCAGCTCTTTTAGGCTACTTTCCGCACTATAAACACTGTCTAAATTAAGTGGTTTAGAAATAATTTCTTGAACTATAGCAATCTGTCCATGCAGCCATTTGTCCTCAACGGTTAACTCACTCATGCTGGAAACCAGTAGGCGCATCATTTGTATTAGCGCATCTTGCATACGGTGTTGTGAGTCCGTTTGCATTTCCGCTCTCAGCAAGGTCGATTTTAAAGACTCGCTGACATCATTCACTTCCTCAATCGTATTAGAGTTTTGAGCGCGTGCTATTAGCGCTTCTATCCTACTTATCGCGGCTGGAATTTCAGCAAACTGCGGAAGCACCACTAGCGAAATCGTTCTAATCAACAAGTCACGCCACGCTATAGCGACTTTGAGTTGCGCATCATCAGCCGTAGGCGCTGCGTGTTTTTCTAACGCGCGTTCTTGCGTTGCAGGTGGCTCTGTTTCAGCACTCGCTGGCTCAGCGGCGTTATCTTCATTCACAATCATAACTGCCTGACCATCACCCCAGGAAGTGACTAGCGCCTGAATTTTTTGCCCTAGCTGATTGGGATCATTGGCAAAATTAATCAGGACGCGACTCAACCCTTCTTTTTTTCGGCTAAGCGTGATGCCGTTATGATTTAAGTCTAGCTGCTTTAACAAATAACGTAATAGCGTAGACCAATTCACGCTATCGGCATCGCCAGCCGCGGTAGGAAGCAAGCTGCGTATCTGGTTTTCTAAATTGGCGGAATCGTTCTTTTTGACTAAAGTAGAAATTTTTTGTGCTGCGGCTAAATACTTAGGCTTATCTTTACCTAAGTCGTGCAACACTTTGTCTAGTGCTTTGCTGAGAACCGTACCATTATCTTCCGCCTCTAAACCTGCAATCTCGTTATAAACAAGACGATAGTTATCTGGAGTCGGAGGACTCTGGCTTTTTGAAAGCTGCATTAGTGTTTGGCGAGCCAACTCTAAAGGCGTCATTTATGGTTCCATTCGGTTAAAGACAATAAATTTCTCAGTCATACCCGCAAATACTAACTCAACACAGCAGTTTTATATATTTAAATAGCCATAAAATACCCATGCTGTTCATAGAATGGCATTTCAGCTAATTGATCGGCAATCATTTTATCTCTCTGCTGCGGCAAACCTTTGCTATACATAGTTAGTGCGGTCGCTCGTCAAAATTGTTATCATTTGTTTTGGTTAATTTAGGTGTAGGTTAATGAGCACATATAGTGAAATTCAAGCAAACGACTTATTCAACACCATGGCGACAGAGCCCGTGTTATTAGTTGACGTGCGTAATGATGATGAAGTTGCACGCGGCGTGATTGAAGGCGCAATACATATTCCTCTAGCGCTGTTGCCGCTAAAATATGAGTCGTTGCCCAAGTCAGAAAACATCGTGTTCTATTGCCACAGTGGCATTCGGTCGGCGCATGCTGCGGCCTTTGCTTCCAGCAAAGGTAGTAAAAATGTATATAACCTAGCGGGTGGTGTTTTGGCGTGGGCTAAAGCAGGCTATCCTTTTGTAGCAAAAGATGAAGGGAAAAAGAAATAATGGAATTCAATAAAGAAGTGGATGCCACAGGCCTAAACTGCCCATTACCTATTTTGCGCTGTAAAAAAGGTCTGAGTGAAGTTGAGCCAGCGCAAGTGTTGAAAGTCATTTCAACTGATCCTGGTTCAGTGAAAGACTTTAATGCCTTCTGCGTTCAAACTGGTCACGAACTTTTACAGCTTGATCAAGATGAAAGTACTTTCACTTTTTACATCAAAAAGCGTAGTGACTAATTTTCAATTAAAAAGGCGCTTTTCAGCGCCTTTTTAATTTCTTAGTTTACTTGCTCATTCAAAGCTGGCATTTAACCCAACTTAGCCAACTGACTTTGCAGTTTTTCTAAATTGGCACCAAACTCAGCTACCCGCGCTTTTTCTTGCTCAACGACAGCGGCAGGTGCGCGTGCTACAAAGCTTTCATTATTCAACTTGCCATTGGCTTTAGCGATTTCGCCTTCCAACCTTGCAATCTCTTTACCTAAACGCTCTTTTTCTACAGCAACGTCAATCTCAACTTTTAACATCAGTTTAAAATTGTCTACCAACATCACCGGTGCGTCAGCTTCTGGTAAATCAGCCACAATTGCCACATCTTCCAATTTGGCTAATGCTTTTAAATACGGTGCATACAAAGCTAACTTTTCAGCATCGCCTGTGGCAATCAATGGCACACGTGCTGCTGGTGAAATGTTCATTTCACCGCGCAAGCTGCGACATGCATCTACCATTTGCTTAAGCTGTGCAACCCAAGCTTCTGAAACATCATCCAGCTTATCTGGCTGAGGCTTTGGATAAGTTTCTAGCATAATGCTAGCACCGTGTTTCTCCGTCATAGGCGCGATAGTTTGCCAAATCTCTTCCGTGATAAACGGCATGATTGGATGTGCTAAGCGTAAAATGGTCTCTAGCACACGCAATAAGGTACGGCGTGTTGCACGTTTTTCAGCATCATCGCCATTTTGAATTTGCACTTTCGCCAGCTCTAAATACCAGTCGCAGTATTCATCCCAAACAAACTCATAAATCGCTTTTGCCGCTAAGTCAAAACGGTAATCTTCGAATGCTTTTTCAACTTCAGCTTCTGTGCGTTGCAAAATACTCACAATCCAGCGGTCGGCTTGGCTAAACTTACGTCCGCCTTCACCACAGCTTGCCGCGTCAAAGCCGTTATCTTGGCCTTCTGTATTCATCAACACAAAGCGCGTCGCATTCCACAATTTATTGCAGAAATTGCGGTAACCATCACAACGCTGCAAATCAAATTTAATGTCGCGACCAGGGCTAGCAAGCGCTGCAAACGTGAAACGCAACGCATCTGTACCATAAGCGGCAATGCCTTCTGGGAATTCTTTGCGTGTACGCTTCTCTATTTTTTCTGCGTCTCTAGGGTTCATCAAACCTGTAGTGCGTTTTTTAATCAGCTCATCTAAGCCAATGCCATCAATCAAATCAATCGGGTCTAATACATTGCCCTTAGATTTAGACATTTTTTGACCTTCAGCGTCACGAATCAAACCGTGCACATACACATGCTTGAAAGGAATTTTGCCGGTGATGTGTTTCGTCATCATCACCATACGCGCCACCCAGAAGAAGATAATGTCAAAACCAGTCACCAATACGCTAGAAGGCAAGTATTGTTGCAAAGCTTGGTTTTGCGCATCAATGGCTTCGTCGCCAGTCCAATCGAGCGTAGAGAACGGCCAAAGCGCTGATGAATACCAAGTATCGAGTACGTCATTATCGCGCACTAAATTACCTGTATAGCCGTCTTTGGAAGCTAATGCTTTGGCTTTGGCTTCATCTGTCGCCACATAAACTTTGCCATCGTCTGAATACCAAGCTGGGATTTGATGCCCCCACCACAATTGGCGGGAAATACACCAGTCTTGAATGTTATTCAGCCATTGGTTATAAGTGTTCACCCAGTTTTCAGGGTAAAACTTGATTTCGCCACTGGCGACAACATCAAGCGCTTTTTGCGTAATGGATTTACCATCAACAGCAGGTTTGCTCATGGCGACAAACCACTGGTCTGTCAGCATAGGCTCAATAATCACACCTGTACGGTCACCTCTAGGCACTTTAAGTTTGTGTTTATCGGTTTTAACTAAATAACCATTTGCTTCTAAATCAGCTACGACTAGTTTACGTGCAGCAATGGTAGTTAAGCCACGATATTTTTCTGGTGCATTTTCATTGACCAAACCAGCTAATGACAAAATCTCTATCATCGGCAACTTGTGACGCTGACCAACCGCATAGTCATTAAAGTCATGCGCTGGCGTTACTTTCACGACGCCAGTACCGAACTCTTTATCGACATAATCGTCTGCAATAATTGGAATTTCACGGTCGCAAAGTGGGAGTTTTACATTTTTACCGATGAGGTGCGCATAACGCTCGTCTTCTGGATGCACCATCACCGCCACGTCACCCAGCATGGTTTCTGGACGTGTTGTTGCTACAGTTAGGTTGCCTGAACCATCGGCAAGCGGATAGTTGATGTGCCACATAAAGCCATCTTCTTCTTCCTGCACCACTTCAAGATCTGAAACGGCTGTGCCTAGCTTCACATCCCAATTTACCAAGCGTTTACCGCGATAAATCAGACCTTCGTTATACAAACGAACGAAAGTTTCAGTCACGGTTTTATTCAAACCTTCATCCATGGTGAAGCGTTCACGTGACCAATCTGGTGACGTTCCAAGCCGACGCATCTGCTTAGTAATCGTACCGCCTGAGTACTCTTTCCATTCCCACACTTTTTCTAGGAACTTCTCACGGCCTAAGTCATGGCGCGACACACCTTGGGCATCCAACTGACGCTCTACCACTATCTGCGTGGCGATACCCGCATGGTCTGTACCTGGCTGCCATAGCGTGTTATCACCTTTCATGCGGTGATAACGCGTCAGTGCATCCATCAAAGTTTGGTTGAAGCCATGCCCCATGTGCAACGTGCCTGTGACATTTGGTGGGGGTAGTAAGATACAGAAGTTATCTTTGATTTCAGGGTTTAAGCCTGCTGCGTAATAGCCTTTGCTCTCCCAAAACTCATACCATTTGCTTTCTATGGTTTTAGGGTCAAAGGATTTTGCTAACTCTTGGTTGGGGGTTGGATTATTCATAGCCGACATTTTAACATAGGCAAGTGTTAATTTACTCCCCCGCCATACCAACGTATGGTGCGTTATAGCATGCAGAAATAATTACAGCTAAAGCTACTTAAAAGTCATGCAAGTTTGATATAAGCGACAAGCAATATTGTAAACATCAGTAAATGTACAATAGCCCACATTCGGTAACTTGCTGTTAATTCATGTGGGGCTTTAGCTGAAATTAAAAATAAATGATTATCGGTAGGTTTAACTAAAGTAAAACTACCTGTATGCGCTTTCATGGCGTATTTAGCATGCGCTTGTTTGATAGCATCTTGGCGAGCTAGCTCCCACTCTTCCATGTCAATTTCGCCATTTCGGTTATGGTCATAACGGTTTAACATCTGCTGCGGGCGTATTTTTAAATCTGTCAAAATGCCGCGTACTTCTTTGTTAATCACGTCACTATCAACTTGATCATGCCTTGTATCTAGCTGACCTAACACATACAAACGCTTACCCGCAGGTAAAAACTCTTCTACATAGCGATGCTCATTTTTAACAAATGTACGTTTTTCAAAAAAAATAATTTCCGCCCCATTGGGGTTGACCATACAAGTGCCAGATTCATCTTTTAATTGGAATAAAGTATCGCTTTCCGAATACTCCAAAAGCCGATTATCAACCACTTTTTTCGAATAAGGATTTTCAACGCGATTGGCATATACCGAGGCTCGATACCATACGCAAGGAATGCCGTGATAAGGCGTTTTGAAGGGTTTTAGCGTTGTTGCCGAACCTTGCAGCTCAATATAGCCTTGAGCCGCTGCAGCGATTGAAGATATTGGCGCCTCTGTAATTTTAAGTAATCGCCAATAATTAAAAATTGCAGCAAATATGCTAAAAGTAAGCACGATTGATAACAATACAAACCAAGTATGGCTATCGGTCTGACTCACATGCAATTTATAGGCGGCTAGCAAAATGCCACCAACTACCGCCAGCGTAATGAAGTTGACGCTGGCGCCATTTAATTTTCTAAACATAAAAAACTAACTAGCTTTTAAAGCGCGCGCTTACATCCACATCCTCTAATTCAGCACGTGAAAATTTCAACATTTCAGCACGTTCAAAATTAAACAACCCCGCCACAATGACATCTGGAAACTGCTTAATTCTGACGTTATTATTATTGACCGAATCGTTATAAAACTCGCGCCTATCAGCTATTTGATTTTCTAAGCCAGTAATACGTTGCTGCAGATTAATAAAGGTTTGATCGGCTTTCAAATCCGGATAATTTTCTGCCACAGCGAACAGCCCGCCCAAGCTGCTACTGAGTGCTGACTCCGCTTGGCTTAACCCTACCACATCGTGCATTTGGCGCGCTGCATCTATCCCCATGCGTGCTTGAATAACTTTCTCTAGCGTTTGTGCCTCGTGCGTCATGTAAGCCTTGCATGTATCAATCAGCTTTGGCAGCTCGTCATTACGCTGTTTAAGCAGCACATCAATATTCGCCCATGCTTTTTCTACATTACTTTTAATGCTAACTAAGCTGTTATAAGTCACCACGAAATACACAGCCACTACCGCTACGATTACCCAAAATATCATCAAGCTCCCCTTAATTTTATTAATATGATTTTATTGTTATCAATGCTTATCACTTACAGTACCACTTAACACCAAAGGCCCTACTTTTTCCCAATAACGAGAAAAGCGTCTTAAGCGCTTTTCACTAATTTCAACATTCACGAATTTAGCCACTGGCTGCCATTCTGGCACAAAAGGTGATAATAGCTCTTTCACTTTGAGATTTGGCGTATTTTGCGTAATTAGCTGCCCTATGCCTTTTTGCATCAAAATTTCATAAGTATCGCCCAGCCAAACCTCTACGCTCTCCATTTCGCTCAAACAATCTGCCACAAACTGCAAACGATTAAGCGACCAAGTGCCGTGTAAATGTGGATCGAATACAAAAATCTTTGGAAAAGGCTTTTGCAGCAAAGCATGCGCTGACGACAACATTTCATCATGAACAAATATCGCTTTGGCTGGGAAATGAGAAACTTTATTTCTTGGCGAAGGTGGCAGTGCATATTGTTTTGCAATGGGTATTAGCGTTTGATTAAACAATTTATCGTTCAAAGCTTCATAGCTGGCATCAAATGGGCATTGCACATGACAGTTTGCACAATACTTTCCGCCAGTGTAACGACTGAGGTTTTCTTTATTAAAGAAGTAAGGCTTGGAGCTAAACGTTGAGGCCACCCATTGCCATGAAAGGTGATTGCTTGCAATATCGCCATCAATTAGATGTGCTTCAAACCAATCAGCAGCAGGTCGCCAATCCACTTTTCTGTGATGCACAATATAGCTCGAAAGCCACATACGAGCATGATTATGCACATAGCCTGTGGCGAACAAATCTTCGTTGATAAAGCCATCCATACACGGCAAACCCGTTTTACCTTGGCGAATATCTTCGCTCAATGGCGCATGGCCAATCGCTACTTTAGGCGGCTCCATGTCACTATAGATGGCATTGCCTTCGCTAAACCACACCTGCCGCCAATAATCGCGCCAAGCAAGTTCATACACGAGTTTATCTGCGCTTGCATCGAATCGCCTTTTAATGAATTCATATGCCTCATTCAATGTTACACAGCCGTGCCGTAAATATGGCGATAAATGCGTCACTGAACCGTTTAAAAAATTACGGTTTCTATCATAAGCTACCGCATCAATACTATTGAGTTTTTTAAGCGCACCAAAACGACCACCCGCCCAATCGGCTTGCAAATCGGCACCTTTAGCCTCCGAAAATATTCGCTTAATATAATGTAAGCGCTCGTTTCGGTCTTGAGGAATGATCAATTTTTGTGCGGGTTTCATTGAATAATTTCCATCTAATTTATGTTAATGTACTATTTATGTAAACTCACCAAGGAAAATCAGCATGGACCCAATGTGGATGTGGGCTGCGATAGGAATCATACTACTTGCAGTTGAAATGGCAACAGGCACTTTTTATGTGCTGTGGTTTGGCGTAGCCGCCTTGTGCGTTGCGGTTATCATGTGGCTATTTCCTAACACGTCTGAAGCTATACAATATAGTGCTTTTGCGGCCTTATCTTTAAGCTCACTAGCCATCTGGCGCATCAATTACAAAAAAACTTCTACCAGCACTCGTGTTGGTCAGTCACAAGGTGACGAAATTGGACGAGTTGGCACTGTGATAGAAACAGCCAGCCTAAAACAAAATGGTAAAATTCGCTTCGCTCAAGGCTTAATGGGCAGCCGCGAGTGGACTGCGATTGCCGATGAAACAATTGAATCTGGCAGTGATGCAAGCGTAGTAGCCGTTGTTGGAAATGCATTAAAAATCTCAAAAAAGTAATTTCACTTCATCTTAATAAGATTAATCTTCAAACCCCGTGTTAGGAAAACACTATGACCACGTTTAGTTTTGTACTGATATTTCTAGTTATTGTCGCCATTATTAAGGGCGTACGGATTGTTCCTCAAGGTGAAGAATGGGTCGTAGAGCGCCTTGGTAAATTTGCTGGCGTGCTCAGCCCTGGCTTGCATGTGATTAACCCTATATTCACTAAAGTAAGTTATAAAGTCACCACCAAAGACATTATTTTAGATGTGCCTGAGCAAGAAGTGATTACACGCGACAACGCTGTGATTCTTGCTAATGCTATCGCCTTCATTCGCGTTTCTGACGTAGAGCGGGCGGTGTACGGCATTGAAAACTTTAGAGAAGCGATGCGCAATATGGTGCAAACCAGCTTGCGTTCAATCATTGGCGGCATGGATCTAAACCAAGCACTGACATCACGTGATCGTATTAAAGCTGAATTAAAAGAAGCAATTGCCGATGAAGCGCAAGATTGGGGCTTGACCGTTAAATCAGTTGAAATTCAAGACATTAAACCTTCACCTAACATGCAAGATGCCATGGAAAGACAAGCCGCTGCAGAGCGTGAACGTGTTGCTGTGGTAACAGAAGCTGAAGGTGCGAAACAATCGCTCATCTTAAATGCCGAAGCGCGTTTGGAAGCCGCTCGTAAAGATGCTGAAGCACAAATGGTGGCTGCAAAAGCCTCAGCGGAATCGATTAAATTTATTACTGAAGCCGTTAAAGAAAATAATGCATCAGCGATGTTTTTACTGGGTGACCGTTACATTACAGCCTTGCAAAAAATGTCGGCTTCTGAAAACAGTAAAATTATTGTGATGCCGGGTGATTTAGTTGGCGCAGTTAAAAGTTTGGTAGGCGGTAAATAATTTTAAGCTGAGCATACAATGCAAGCTGGGTCTTTACTCAGCTTGATTGTTCGCCACTCCATAGCAAGCGCATCTAACAGCAACAAACGGCCTTGCAAACTCTCACCAATCCCCATCAATAGCTTCAAAGCTTCAGCAGCTTGCGTGGTACCTATCATGCCCACTAGCGGCGCAAAAACACCATTTGTAGCACAACGTAAATCTGTATCTTCACCATTATCAGGGAATAAACAGTGGTAACACGGGCTGGTATCTGAGCGCATATCATAAACTGTGATTTGCCCCTCAAAACCAAGTGCAGCGCCTGAAACAAGCGGCTTCTTCAACTTCACGCAAAGCCTGTTTAACGTATAGCGTGTAGCAAAATTATCACTGCAATCTATGACCACGTCCGCTTGCGCAACCAATGCTGCAAAATCATCTTCAGTTGATTTCTGCTGTATGGTTTTAACAATCACCTCAGGATTAATTTCATAAATACTTTGCTGCGCAGAAACGGCTTTATTGATACCCACGCTTGGTGTGGTATGAATAATCTGACGCTGCAAATTAGTCAAATCCACCACATCAAAATCACAAATAGTGAGCGTGCCAACACCACTAGCAGCCAAGTACAAAGCCACTGGCGAACCCAAACCACCCGCACCGACAACCAGCGCATGGCTATGCACGAGCTTATCTTGCCCTTCATAACTTATTTGCGGTAAAAGTATGTGACGGCTGTAACGTAAAAGCTGGTTATCATTCATAAGTTTTAATGTAGCTGGCCAGCTTCAATCATGGCGTTGTAAAGCACGTATGGAGAAATCCAAACCATCATATCGTCAAATTCCTTTGATGTCGCAGCAGGTGTTGTAGCAGCAGTAGGGGCACGGCTATAAAAAGTAGTTGTAGATGAAAGAATGTTAGACTTTTCATCTAGCCCGTCAGTTTTACCGAAGTTTTCACCTGTTGAGTAAATAATTGCTACGGCATTATTTACTAAGTATGTTGTTGTAGAGCAATTGGTAGAGTCGTTACAAACCATTAAATTTGGATTTAACCCACCCGAAATACCAACCGTACTCATATCCCCACTTGTTGTAAAATCTGGCGTAGCAGCTCCTCCAACGCCAGTTTGAGTTATTGCATATCTAATTCGATTATTCCAAGCATCTAAAGCGAAACCACTTGAGTCAGTTGGTTGAATACCTAATGTTGCAGCTGGTAGAAATCCTGCAACTACGGTACATGTACCAGTGACGGGAAGCGGTGCTTCTAAACCTTTGCTTCCAGCATCTATGTTACTTAATGCTGTGGCTGGGCATGGTAACCGACCCTGTGACTGGGCATAACCTAATAAAGCTTTTTTAGCTATTTCTAATGTATTTTCAGTCTGTGATTTATGTAGCATTTGCCGTTGAGCTTGAATAGGCATAAGTACTGCTCCCAAAACAAAGCCTAGGATAATCAACACTACGGCCATTTCCAATAGAGAAAACCCGCCTTGCTTAATGTAATAACTCAATCTCATGGTGCAACTATATATGTTTGATCATTGTAATTGCTAGATTTTTGCTTATTTGTTGCATCAAAAACTGAATTTCCATCAGTGTTTACTGAACTATCAAGATAGTCATTCAAATTGGGGCTCGCATTAGTTGGTGGGCGACTTTGCGGACTACCTTTACTTGCATAAGGTGCACTTGTAATCACCTGCCCAGCACCTACCAACAATGCACCTAGTCCTGTTTTTGCACCAGCCTGCAAGCTGGAAGTTGGAGACAGCTCATAATAAAAATAATCTTGCCATAAGTTATCTGTAAACCATCTTGGTAAGGTTATAAGTTCGGGATTTGGCTGTATGCAATTATTAGTATGACTAACAAAATCACCTATCCCATTGCATGTCACAGAACCAGCAGCGCCTGTACACGCAGAATTTACCACCGTACTGTCAGGTATTTTAGGTGCGTAAGTAAATGTAAAACTACCGTCAGGACTCATACCCGTACTTGAGCAGCCACCGTTTGTTGCACAAATAAATGTTCTAGTAGGAGCTGTTGCTCTTTTGCATGAACCAGCACCTGAGCATGTACAAGAAACTGGCGTATTTTTCCGATAACATGCGCCTGTGGTAGATCCATATGGTTCTGCTGCCGTTAATGTAAACGTAACATTAGTCATAGGAAGATTCACTATACAGTCTGTAGCTGTTGTGCAATTTGCACTTGCAGGACTTACTGGCAAAAATCCTTTTAGGTTCCCTTGACTGCAAGCATTATTGCTATCACCAAGCACAGCAGCATAAGGATAAGCACTATTAACTAAACTATGATTTCTTAGTTGTGCTTTTGCTTCTTGAGCTGCTCGCCTTTCTAGTTCATCCATCAACTCATCAATCGTAATATAAACAAGTTTATCGTTAAAGTAATACGGCTCCACTGTTTGATTTTTATAAGTTGGATCATCTTTAGAAACCAAGCTCAAATCATCTCCAACAATAAACTCCTGCTTGAGCATGGGTATTGCAGAGTCATAATATGTATAGTTTTTATAAGTGGTTCCATTTGCCATTACGATTTTATCTAGATATTGATTTGCATCAGCTACTCCACTTGATCGGTCTTGATCACCCACAGCAGCACCCGGCGCAATTATTACTGCGGCAACACGATCTGAAAGAACCTTTCCACTCCTATCCACTACAACAAACCACCCATTAGTCGGTGTATTAACTATACTTGGGTTAATGATTGGCGATGTCCCAGCAGGGTCACCATTACTCTTATAATCATGTAACAAATTTTGGGAAACTTCGTACCAAAGCCTTTCGCCGCCGCCATCACGAAAATCACCAGCTATGCCTGATGTAACTGTACTTTGAGCGTTTACACAATTTGGGTCACTCTTAAATAATGGTAAACGCCCTATTGTGAAGGTTGGGGAAAAATTAATATTAGATGCGTAACAATCACTCGTATCGTCATAGTTAAGATCACCATTTCTATCAGGATAAGGCATTAAGCCAGGCGTATTTGGATGACTCACCGCCCAAGCAATCAGCGCAATTTTTGCATCATTTAACGCCTTATAAGTTTTCTCATCTTGCCTAGCCCTTGCTGCATCTGAGTTATATGTTTTTAGTACATAAACTGCCGCACCCAGTCCTAAAATAAACGCAATAAAAATTAGTGCAGCACCTTTTTGTTTAACCCACGTTTGGTTTAAGTAAAGCTTACGTGATTTTAATGAAGAGTTGGATTGATGAGACATTGCAATTAAGCACTATTCTGCGTTGCTATCTGAAATATTTTTGTTAGATGTATCTCTATCGTCTATCACACCGCTTTGCTCTAAATTCAATCTCTTCGCTTTTTCTACAACTTGCATTTCGTAAACTTTATTGCTTTCAGGCTCGTACATTTGACCGGCTTTTAGGCGTATTTGTTTGCCATTTGCGGGTATTTTTACATCGACACCTTCATTGCTTGCGCCTTTTTTCGAAAAGCCCTTTTGATTAAGTTTGCCAATTTTCACATGGTCTACACTGCTATTTTCTTGCACGGCTTGGCCGTTAATCCAGAGCGTATTTGCCGCGCCATCATTACGTTTAACATAACCTTGTAGCGTAATAGGGTCTGGCAGCTCAATTGGTACAGCTTCTGTTATCACGGCTGATTGTTGTGCGTCTGCTGGGGTTATAGTTTTTAGTTTTTGATTTTGCCTAATCACATTAAGATTGCTGCGTTCATTGGGTTTGCTAAACAATCTACCGAGTTGTTGGCTGTTTTCAATTGAAGTTTCAGCGTGTGATTGCAGCGACAACAAAGTGACACACAAGCTTACCAATAAGCTTGTGAATATTTTGTATGATGGCTGGTGAATGCGCATTAAGGTGTCGTCGTTTGAATGGGTGCAGGTTCGCGCAACGTGAGCCAATCTAACTCACATTTTGCATGCAGGTTAGCAACGAGTTGGTTGCTTAGCGCGCCGCCTGCATTTAATCGGGTAATTTCACAATCGCGCAGCATAAAAACCTCTTCATTCTTTTTACTTAACGCTTCTGTTAATTGCAGTATATCTTCCTCATGCAGCATATCAAGGTCTAGCGTCATGATAGATCGATTCAATACAAATCCGCCAAGGTTGCTTGCAAAGCTTGGTTTGTAGGGCTCTTGCAAGCCTATGCTGTATTTGATGCTAAATAATTTATTCAGTTGATGTTGCTTGCGTAGCTCATCCACCCACTCTAACCTGCGCTCTTCGCCAACCAAGCCCTTATTAATCAGCACCTGATATTGCGGCAAATATTCGGTCATTATTTGCTTTTCTATGCCCGATGACTGATAGCGTTGCCGGGCTGAATTGAGCAGATTTTGCTGTTGCTGCATGGCCTTTTCTTGTTCACTAGTAAACTTTTGCGCCAATGCAAATAACGCGATAACCGCAATCACCACCACCACTAGCAATGAAATAGTGACTTGCAACCTTTGCCAATCTTGCTTTTCTAGTTTCATGGCTTCTTCACCCTAACCACTTCTGCACCTTGGTTTGAAGCTGCTTCAGGCGCTTTTAATATCACTTTTAGCTTGAATAAAGCGGGTTGTGATTGTGCCGTTTGTTCATCGGTAGTGCTGCCTTGCAGGTTTACAAAAGAACTCACATTGACTGGCTCTTGTAGCACTTCTACCGCAGCTACGTTTTGGTCAAGATTGAGCTTTTCTACAAACTTGTTCACGCTGTTTAGTGCACTGCGATAATCTCCAGTAAACCCAGAAATTTCTGCAGTTACATAGGCAAGCTCATATAGTTTTGTTGCGTCTGCGGTAAATGCAGGGTTTGTAGGCGTATTAGAGGTTGGCACGCTGATGAGTTTATCGTCATCTTTAATATTCATATCGTTAGTAAGCGCCCAATGCAATCGGTCTAACTGCACTTCTGGTACTTGCTCTAGCGCCGTGCTAACCACTTGCATCATGCGCCTTGGTGATTTTGGATAAAGCGAGATAGTTTTATCTAACTCTACCGCAGCTTTTAAGTCCTCAGCGCCGATGGTGGTGACTGGGAAGTTTTTAGCAGCCTCATCATAACGGCGTTGTTGCAACACGGTATCTTGCGTTGCTTCCTTTAGGGCAGATTGATAGTTTAATCCCTGCATCAACATTCCACCTGCGGCAAAAACGCCCAACACTCCCAGCACCAACGCGGCTAACTTGATATTCTGCTTTAATTTACTTAAGTCATATTCTTTCGTTAGCGCTTCAGAGGCGAGATTGTCGACCACATGGCCACTAGCCAACAAATGCATGTGCAATAACTCTGGCATTTGCTCAATTAGCTTTGTAGGTAAATTTAAGCTTTTGGTGAATTGACTTAAATTAATATCAGAGCATTCAATACCCTGCTCTTGGCTAATGCCTTGACTGATATGTTGCGTAGAGCCATCTAAGCTTGCTAACACTAAATTTAATGGGGTTTCACGAGTAATAAATCGTTGGCTAATTAAATAAAGTCGCGTTTTTTCTGTCTCAACCAGATAGAAATAACCTAATTGATTTGCCGCAGTGGGTACATTGGGCACAAGCCGACTCATACGAAGTCGCCCATTATGCAAATAGGTTTGACGTAACCCTGAAGATAATTTTTCGCATAATAAAATATGCGGCGACATTAACTTTAACTGCCTCACTAACACTTGGCTAAGCATGGGCAACAAGTAAATACCCACCAGTTGCACTTTGGCCTCGTGAATGAGATTCACCCATCCCTGTAAGAAGTCAGCATTATTCAGCGCAACAAACAGATACTTATCGTCTTTACGTTTAATAGTTTCACGATTCACAAAGTGCGCAGTGCGATACTCTAAGCCGCGATAAAACTGGTTTAGCTTGCGATTCACCAGCTCCTTTTTTGCCGCACCCGTTGTATGCGGTACGCTTTCTAAACGGTAATCCTCTTCTACCGCGTCAGCCATTAAGTACATGGGAATGCTGATATATTGCTTTAGAAACTCAGCAAACGCTGCATGCCCCGCTTCATCATTGTTAAACGCTTGGCTACCCTGTAATTTGCCCGCACGCCATAGACCAGCTAGCAAGCTGTTAGATGTGGCACAGAGGACTAATTTATGGGGGCGATTATTCACCAATTGAAAGGCCTTTTAAGTCATCGCTATAAATGCAAATTTCTAAACCAAACAAGGCGCGCGCAAGAAATTGCGACGCCGCATATACCTGATATGTAAGGAGTAATTTTTTGTGCGTAACGCAGTGTGGTGACGAAAGTTGCATTTATATTTTTAGTTTGCTGAATGAATCGTAAACTGGGCCTAATACTGAATACATAATAAAGCCGAGTATCAAGCCCAAAAATACTGTGAGTGCTGGCTCTATCATTTTGAGCAGCTTATCCATAGAGTCATTCACATCGCGATCATAAAAATAACTGATGTTCAGTAATGATTTATCTAATGCACCCGTATTCTCACCCACTTTAATCATACGCACCACTAACTGCGGAAACAGCCCTGCATTGCGAAAGCTTTCAGACATAGATTCACCTGCGCTGATTTGTGCATGCACACGACTAAGTGCGTCGGCAATCACGCGGTTGCCTACAATTTTTTCACAAATTTTAATGGCGTCTAAAATTGGAATGCCTGTTTGATACATCAAAGCAAAATAGCGCGCGAATCGCGCCATGATAATTTTGTTTAAAATTGGTCCTGTATAAGGCAACTGCAGCTTGATCATATCAAACCGATAGCGCGCTATTGGATTAGTTTTAATGATGCTCGCCAAAGTAATCACAACCAATATTGGCAGCCCAATCATCAGCCACCAATAGTTCACGAAAGCGTCTGATAGCGCAATTAAAAACTTGGTATTCATGGGCAGCTCTTGCCCCATATTTTTTAGAAAAGACGCCATCTGTGGCACTAGGTAACTCATTAGAAAAGCTACTGCGCCAAACACCACAACTGCAACAAAAGCTGGGTAAGCTAATAATTTTTTGGTTTGCGACATCAGCTCATCTTGCCAGCGCAAAGTATTGAACAAGTTATTAAATACTACTGGTAACTGTCCTGTTTGCTCACCAGCACTCACTAGGCTGACAAATACCTCAGTAAATACATTTGGGTGCTCAGCCAAGGCTTGTGAAAGCATTTTCCCGCCTTCAACTTCCGCACTGATTGCACCTAGCATCTTTTGAAAATAAGGATTATTGCTGCTTTCTCGTAAATCAGTTAAACACTCTAACAGCGGCACACCTGCACTACTTAATTGCTCAATTTGAAAACAAAACATGACTAAATCTTGATTGCTGACTTTGCTGCTATTCAACAAACTTGTCGATTTTGCGACTGCGCGATAGGTGATTAAATCTAAACCCATGCGTTCAAGGCGAATTTCTAAATCCACCTCATTGAGCGCGTCGATCTGCCCCATCGCGGGACGACCTAACTGATCTATCGCTTTGTAATTAAATGACGGCATTAGAATTATGAATTTAAACGGTTGGTTAAATCAATCACTCGCATGACTTCAGCCAAGCTGGTGTAGCCTTCTATAATCCGGCGCACGCCATCTTCTGCCAAGGTGACAAAACCCTTATCCATCGCCATTTTTTGCAGCTCATCTAAATGCGCCCGACGTGAAATCAACGAATCCATATCACTATCGATACGCAATAACTCAATGATCGCCATACGTCCACGATAACCTGTTTGATTACATTGCTTGCAGCCTTTTGGCTTGAATATTTTTGGTTTGTCGCTTGGTTTTAGTCGCATAATTTTGCGTTGAAGGTCGTCCAGTTCATGCGGCTCTTTGCAATGCGGACAGAGCACGCGCACTAGCCGCTGTGCAACCACGCCGATAATATTACCTGCCATGATGTCAGGCAAAATGCCAATATCTGAAAGCCTTGGAAAAACACCTAATGCAGAATTGGTATGCAAAGTAGTAAACACTTGGTGACCAGTCATTGCTGCACGAAAAGCCATGGTTGCGGTGTCCTCATCACGCACCTCACCGACCAGAATAATGTCCGGGTCTTGGCGCATAATCGAGCGAATACCGTTAGCAAAATCGACTTTATTGACTTCAGCCACTGATGTTTGGCGCATCATAGAAACAGGATACTCTACGGGGTCTTCCAAGGTCATGATATTCACAGCTTCAGTATTGCGATATGACAGCAGCGAATAAAGCGTAGTCGTTTTACCGCTACCTGTAGGCCCTGTGACAATCACAATACCTTCTGGACGCGTCATCATAATGCGCAATTCTTCTAACGTATTGGGGCGCAAACCCATGCGCTCCATCGGAATGATAGATTTTTCTCTATCTAGCACGCGCAATACGATATTTTCACCGTTGATTGTAGGGTGACTAGACACCCGAAAATCAATCGGACGACCGCACAAATTCATACTCAAACGACCATCTTGTGGCGCACGTGTTTCTGCAATATCTAGGCCACTTAGCACTTTTAGCCGAACCACTACGCCGCCCCAATAGCTTTTATGCAAACTACGTACTTGATGCAGCACGCCGTCGATTCTGTAACGTATACGCAAAAATGCATATTCAGGTTCAAAGTGAATATCGGATGCGCCGCGCTTAACCGCATCCATCAACAATGCCCCAACTAAACGTACTACGGGCTGCGTATATTCATCGCCACCAGCACTTAGGCTATTGTAATCAATCTCGCCTGTTTCAATTTCATGCAAAATGCCATCGACAGATAATTCATAACCATAAAAATGGTCGATATACTCTTCAAGCTGCGCTTCAGCTGCGAGTAATGGGCGAATCTGAATGCGACCACCGAGCATGGCGCGGAGCTGGTCCAACGCCACCACGTTGAACATATCGGCCATGGCTACGACCAAAGTTTTAGTGGCGGCTTCATAAGCCACTGGAAGCAAATGATAACGGCGAGAAAAGTCTTGCGGGACTAAGTTCAGCGCATCGACATCTGCCACTATGGTAGACATATCGATACTCTCGAAACCAATAGTGTCAGCCACAACATCACGCACCATGATCTCTGTGACAAAACCTAATAGCACCAACTGCCGACCTAATGGCAAATCACTATGCTCTTGCTCAGTAAGCGCGATGCGCAGCTGATCAGGGCTGATCAACCCTTGCTGAACCATCAGCTCACCTAAGCGAGGTTTACGTCTTTGCTCAACCATTGTTTAAACCTGATGCCGTATATTTTAAGAATGCCATATTTGAAAGTATTTTCATTATTGAAGCTCGCGAATTCTCGCCTCTAGCTGCGCTCTATCTGGGCTGGTACCGCCAGATTTATTCAGTAAATCCAAAGCGCGTTGGTACTGTTTTAAAGCCAAACTAGACTTACCCATTTGGTCTAAGCTAATTGCTAAATTAAATGCATAATCAGCATTATTTGGCGCCAAACGGCTAGCATTAAAATAAGCTTCTTGCGCATAAGGCCACTGATTTTGCTCTGCGTATAAATTACCTAACGCTGCATGTAAATTTGCGCCTTCAGGTTGCTGCGCAATCATGCTCTTAATACGGCTTTCTGCGCCAACTGCGTCTGTATTTACTTGCGGGCTAACAATAGCCGTTTGCGCAATGCTGTTTCTAGGCTCTATTTCTAATACTTTTTGATACCAGCCTTGGGCATCCGCATCTCGTCCTTGTCGCTGAGCAATTGCTGCCATGCCAAGTAAAGCATCCACATTGCGCACATCACGTTGCAACACTTGTCGATATTGCTGCTGTGCGTTTGCATCTTCACCGCGTGTAAATGCTTGGTATGCAGCAAGTAGTGTTGGGTCTACGCCCTGAGATTGCACTTTGCTAATCAGTGTAAGTGACTTTTGTTTATTATTGATGACTGGCTCTGCGTAGCTAGTATCTGTAGCCTCAGAGATAGCTAAATTATTTTTATTAGCATTCTTAATAGATGGCTTTTTCGGTTCGGCATCAATAACATCCTCTTCAACATTAGGCTTTTCTAATGTTTTATTTCTAAATACTGCAGTACCTGCTTTGTTATCAAAACTATTAGATGCACTCTCTTGATTTACAGCTAGTTGCTGCTGGGCATAAGCCTCCGGAGCAGGCATTGGGGTATTCATTGGCGGCGTTGTTACCACTGCAATTTGTGGTTGCGGCGTGCTGGGTTTCAGCACTACAACGTCAGGTGTGGTTAGGCGTTTAAAGTAATCATACCCCTGCAAACCCAACAAAACCAGCAATGCACCCACTACCCCCAAACTTATTAATGCATACTTTGAGCTTGGTGATTTGACTTCTTTATTGGCAACAAACACCTTTGCAGCGGCTTTCTGATTCAACTCATCATTGACCATTTGCATTGCAGGTGTTGAATTTGCAGCCGTTGCCTTACTTTTAGCACGCGCTGGCG
>Ga0208124_100058_pt1 | contig 81287 bp, 63 predicted proteins | sample LakWasM104_HOW12_2_FD_183922 | JGI IMG/M metagenome (GOLD analysis project Ga0208124, IMG submission 183922) | Freshwater sediment methanotrophic microbial communities from Lake Washington under simulated oxygen tension - Sediment Metagenome... | ecosystem: Environmental > Aquatic > Freshwater >...
TTTCGATATGGAGATTACAATTAACGCCATTGCACCAAGCTCGCTTAGTTATCCGTCTCCTAACGTTTTTACTGTTGGAACCACTATCTCTAATCTTTTGCCTTCATTCAATGGAAGCGTAATTAGTTTTAGCATTGCTCCGAGTTTGCCGGCTGGTTTGAATTTCGATACCGCTACTGGTGAAATCTCTGGAACACCAACAGCAATTTCAAGTTCTGGTATTTATACTGTAACAGCTTTCAACTCTGGTGGTTCTGTATCTTTCGATATGGAAATTACAATTAACGCCATTGCACCAAGCTCGCTTAGCTATCCGTCTCCTAATGTGTTTACGGTTGGAACCACTATCTCTAATCTTTTGCCTTCATTCAATGGAAGCATAATTAGTTTTAGCATTGCTCCGAGTTTGCCTGCTGGTTTGAACTTCGATACCGCTACTGGTGAAATTTCTGGAACACCAACAGAGGTTTCAAGTTCTGGTATTTATACTGTAACGGCTTTTAATTCTGGTGGTTCTGTGTCTTTCGATATGGAAATAACCGTAGAAGATGTCCTAAATACGGATTCTTCTTCATTGTTGCAGTTGCTGGTATATCCGAATCCATTTATCGATAGAGTGGAAGTTAAAGGACTTCCAAATGGTGGAACTTATAAAGTTTATTCTATCGAAGGAAGATTAATTCAAAACGGCCCCGTTCAAAGTAACCAAATTGAATTGTCATCAATCCCAACCGGAGTGTATCTACTTCATTTGTATTCCGAGAATAAAGAGGGAATTTATAAAATAATCAAGCGATAAATTCAGAAATAAAAAAAGGAGGAAATTAGTTCCTCCTTTTTATTTTCTTAATAATGCTTCTTCCCAACTTTTAATCGATGTCTTAAATTCGGCTTTAATTTTTGTTTTATCTAAAACACTATATTTTGGGCGTTTTGCAGGAGTCGGATATTCTTCTGTCGTTATTGCACCTAAGGCAATCGCGACATTATTAATTTCAAAAATCTTCTTCGCAAAGTCAAACCAACTGGCACTTCCTTCGTTGCTGAAATGATAGATTCCGTAATTCTTACTATTACTTAAAATCACTTTTACGATTAATTGCGCCAAATCGATGGCATGCGTAGGTGTCCCTATTTGATCGCTGACAACATTTAATGATGATCTTTCCTTGGCCAATCGCAACATTGTTTTCATGAAATTATTTCCAAATTCTGAATACAACCAAGATGTTCTAATGATAAAATATGCAGTTGCTTTTCCTTCAATTTCCAACTCTCCTTCTCGTTTGGTCAATCCATAAACTCCTTGAGGATTCGTTGCGTCTTCTTCTGTATAGGGCGTGTTTTTAGTTCCATCAAATACAAAATCTGTAGAAACATGAATTAAAGTTGTAGCAAACTGATGGCAAGCTTCGGCTAAAATTTTTGGACCCGTTGCATTGATGGCTTTTGCATTTTCGATATCTGTTTCGGCTTTGTCTACTGCGGTATAAGCAGCAGCATTGACACAAAAACTTGGTTTTAGAATTTCAAAAGCAGTCGCAACAGCATCTTTATCAGTAATGTTTAACTGGTCAGAGCCATAAAAATGAAATTGGATTTCTGGATACTCTGGCGCAATAAAACGCAAGGCTTGACCCAATTGGCCATTGGCTCCTGTTACTAAAACTACCATGCTTTTTTGGCTTTGTCTAAAGTTGGTTGTACTTTGTCTTTTTCAGAAATTAAAAGATCTTTCTCTGAAAATCCCCAATCGATATTTAAGGTTGGGTCGTTATAAATGATACCGCCTTCCGATTCTTTATTGTAAAAATTATCACATTTATAAAAGAAAGTCGCCGTATCACTTAAAACTAAAAATCCATGCGCAAAGCCTCTTGGAATGAAAAGTTGTTTTTGATTTTCACCTGAAAGCACTATCGACACGTATTCTCCATATGTTTTTGAATTTGGCCGAATATCTACCGCTATATCCAAAACTTCTCCGGATAAGACCCGTATTAATTTCGCCTGAGCGTGTTCTCCGACCTGATAATGCAGTCCTCTTAAGACTCCTTTTGAAGAGAAAGATTGATTATCTTGTACGAAATGTGAGGAAGTACCTGTTCCTTTTTGGAAGGTATTTTCGTTGAAACTTTCCATAAAGTACCCGCGTTCATCCGCGAATACTTTGGGCTCAATAATGTAACACCCTTCTAATGCTGTGGCAATAAAATCCATAAATCTAAATAATGCTTAACAAATGGGTGCCATAACCGCTTTTGAGAAGTGGTTCGGCTAAAACTCTTAACTGTTCCGCATTGATAAAGCCCATTTTAAAAGCGGCTTCTTCAATAGATCCAATTTTTAATCCCTGTCGTTCTTCGATAACTTGAACAAACTGTCCGGCTTGCATTAAAGAATTAAAAGTACCCGTATCTAGCCACGCAGTACCTCTATCTAAGATGCTTACTTTCAATTTCCCTCTTTTTAAGTATTCTTTATTGACATCCGTAATTTCTAATTCGCCTCTATGACTTGGTTTGATGTTGGCCGCAATTTCTACCACATCGTTGTCATAAAAATAAATTCCAGGAACGGCGTAATTTGATTTTGGCTTTTCTGGCTTTTCTTCAATTGATAATACGTTTCCATTTTGGTCAAAATCTACCACTCCGTAACGTTCTGGGTCATGAACATGATAGGCGTAAATAATACCACCATCAGGATTATTATTGGCCAATAGCAAGTCGGATAAGCCTGTCCCGTAAAAGATATTATCTCCTAAGACTAAAGCTACTTTATCGTCTCCAATAAACTCTTTACCAATTATAAATGCTTCTGCAAGTCCGTTCGGATTTTGCTGAACGGCATATTCAAAACGGCATCCCAATTTTTTTCCATCGCCCAATAATTGTTCGAACAATGGTAAATCGTGTGGAGTCGATATGATTAAAATCTCATTAATTCCCGACCACAATAGCGTGGATAATGGATAGTAAATCATTGGTTTGTCGTAAATAGGCATCAACTGCTTACTAACGGCCAACGTCAATGGATGTAATCGGGTGCCAGAACCTCCGGCTAAAATAATTCCTTTCATTTGTCTGGGATTTTTACAGGGATTGTTTTTTTACTAATGCTTGTCTTTTATAGAAGCTTCCAAAAGAATGAATTAGAATGTAGATAAAAATAAATAAAAGGGGAAGCACTAATTTTAATTTTCCGTTTACTGATTCGTTATTTTCAGTGTTCAAAGTATAGCTGTTTTCTTTGATGATTTTATCCAATCCAACCATTTCTAGCCGCAAATTTCCTTGTTCTTGTACTAATTTGTTTTTGGTTACAATAACGTCGTTTAATTGGGTGTTTTCATTGTAATAAACCAACTTATCACTTTTGGCGTTTCCGTTAACGGTATTTGAAAAACTGTTTAAAAACCCATCGATTTGATTAATGGTAATCTCGTTTGATTTGATTTTCAACTGTTCGTTGTTGATATACTCTTTTTGAATTTTCTTGAAATACTCGCTTGAATTCAAATACTTTAAAATTGGTTCAACTGATTTTTTAGTCGTCGTTCTTTCTTTTGTTTTGAAAGAAATCATATGATACATATAGTTTTTACTCGTTGGTTTTTCTTCAACGATTTTTTTGATATCGCTATCTTCAGACATCAACTTCAACAATTCAAAATTTTGCTCACTTGTGTTGATAAATTTATAAACATCTACAATGGGTTTAATTTCAATCTTGCTCAATTTACTCGGTTCTAAAATCCCAATTGATTTTAAAAAAACGGTATCGTTCTCTTTAATTTTAGATTCTAACAAATCGATTTTTGCATACAAATAATCCGTACTTCCAAAATTGGGCTGCACAATAATTTCATGATCGTAGTTTTTATTGGTGGTGTCTAAGTAAACTCCTAATCCTACTCCAATAACGAACAAGGTTCCAATGATTACAATCTTTCTTAATACAAATTGAATGGCATTAAAAATGAAGCTGCTTATTCCTTGGAAAAAACCTCCAATCTTATTAGAAAGCATCGTCAAATCGATTTCCTGATTTTCTGAATCTTGTTTTGGGTTTGTACTCATTTTATTCTTTTACTTAATATTAAAAATTTGTTCTAAAATCTTGATGGTTATCAAATACGTCGGTTTTACACCTGTTGTTCCTAATCCGCCTGAAGCTAGTGTGCTACCCGTTTCTAATGGATTATCAGAGGCATAATAAGCATAGCGCACTTTCACGTCGGGATTGATACTTTTTCGAATTTTAGATGCTGATTGAATCGCTTTTTGATAATACGCCCCTTCCATTTCCAATCCGATTACACCCCAAGTAGAGTCGTGGAAGAACTTTAATAAGTCTTTATTTTGTAACGATGTTCCTAAAACGGTAACCATTGGTCCGGCAAAAACCGGAATACCATTGCCTTCTAGCATGGCAGCGGTTAATTCGTTTTCAAAGGGATAATTATCCCCGGTTCCTTCGTTAATATGCGCCGAAGGAATCATAATGTCGCCTTTTCCGCCTTGAAGAATTCCCGCTTTTCCCATTATGGAAACCGATTCTACATTCAAGAATACTTTCTTAAATTTCGTTTCTTGAAAGGGTTTCAACAGCTCGTCAATCGTTTCATAAGCTTGCTCTCCAAAAGCATAATCCATGACAATTATAACGGGTTTGTTATCGCCCACTTTGGCTGTTGGAAAAGCTGATTTTTTCCAATCTATTTTGGCAGTATCAAAAATTTGAACATCGATATTGGTTCCTGAAGCATCCGGAATCGAGATCATTCCGTGCTGCTCCGCAAAAGCGGTAACTTTATCTCTAACGTCATGAGCTCCTGATTTGCTTAATTCTTCATAAATAAAGAAATCGGTTTGGTCCTTGAATTTGGTTTTCAAAACATGAGTCGCAAAAATGGAATTCATAACACTGTGCATGTTGGCACTAATAATATGAATCGGTCGGTCTAAAAGGTTGTTTTGCTGCAACACTTCTTTGATGTTGGTTGCCCAAATCTCTCCGTGGATGTGATGCCCTAACCGTTCTCTCAATATCGGGCTGAATGTTATCGTTCTTTTGTTGTTCTCGATAACTTCTTCTAAAGCCAATTTTCCCAACCAATAAATTACATGTAAAAACCGATCTGGCTTTTCAGTAGTAGCAAACGCTTCGTATATGTCTAAAACTTCGGAAAAAGTTCTCCCTAAAATATTCGCTGTGTGCGAAATGGTTTTTTCTTTTTCGATTAAAGTGAGCTTCTTATTTTGCAAAACAGCTTGGGCCAATTTCTGCCAATCGCGAGTAACTTCGCCGCTTTCATCAATTAAAATACGATCTTTGATTTTGTGCGATTCGATAAAAATAAACGTCAAATGCGTCAAGATATCATAAATATCTGAGCGTCCACGGGTAATTTCGACATTCATTTGTTCGTCGTCAATGCGGTAACAATTTCGCTTTCTCTTAGGAGGTACAATCGCTTTAAAATGCGATTTCGAATAACCTTCGTCTGAGGTTAAATTGATAAATCGACATTCTTCAATTCCAACGGGTAGTCGTTCAATAACGTATAAAAGACCGCTTAATTCTACTTTCTCTTCGGCAATGGTCCCATAAATTTCGGGGCGTAAAGACAAAAGTGCTTCTCGTAAAGTTTCTCCTGAAACGCCCATAGGTTTGTAGAATCCTCTGTTAAATAAATGGCGCATGGTGATGTACAATTTTTCAACAGCACTCGATGATTCTTGAGCTCTGGATCGTACAATGTTTTTAATTTCTTTCATTTAGTGTTTTAAAATTTTTAATCTATAAATAAAATTTGCCTGATTTCCCTTCCGTACTATCGATTCTTTTTTAGGTGTATTTCATTTAGTTTTTGTTTACTAACCTGCAAATGTAAGGTTTTTATTTTTAGTTCGTAAGAATCAGGTTGATTGCGGGTTCATATATTCTAATTTTATTAGAACCGCTCCCTTTTTCTTCACTGATTTGCTTGTTCCATTTGCCTCCCGAAAAGGTGAAAAAGAAATCTCGCTCCACATTGTTGTACATCACAAAAGGGTAGTAACTTTTTTGAATTCGGGTCGAATTGGTGTTCGCATCCACTACTTCTTTTTCTTGTTTGTTCTTCTCTACTATTAATTTTTCAAACCCAACAAAAATCCCGTTCTTAGGCATGCGCAAATTGAATTTGGTTACATTAAATTTGGTTTCTTTCAATCCTCTATTCACCGAAACTACAAAGTCTTTGCTGAGCAGTTCCTCTCCAGGAAAACCATTGGGAGCCACTCCATAAAAATGTATTTTAAAAAACGCTTCGTCAATCCTAGAATCTGTAGCAATAACGACTTGTTTGATGTATTTTGTTCTTTTATACGAAGGCAAATAAGGAAAAAATTTCGTGTCAATTCGGGGGCCGTTATCAAACGCTTGAAAAATAGCACTCCCTGTGTCGCCAATTTCAACAGTTCTGGTTTCATATCGCTTTGAAATCACGATTTCATCCAATTGAAAAGCAATCGGTTTCAGAAAAACGCTTGCAGCTTTTGAAACGGAAATTCTTTTTTTTTCATAACCCAAAGCCGAAAAGACTAACTTTTTATTGGCCTCTTGGCTATGAATTGAAAATTCGCCGTTCTCTTCAGCTGTTGTTCCAATGTTTTCGTTCTCCACCCAAATGTTTACATACGGAATTGGTTTCCCCGAAATACTATCTTTTACAACCCCTTTGGTTTGCGCTACTGTCGCCAAACTTATTAAAAAAAGTACCACTAAAACCCGTTTATCTTTCTTCATTTTTTTATTCGATTGCTAACAAATCAACTATTTTTCTATCGTTGCTCAATCTCGGAATTTTATTTTGCCCGCCTAATTTTCCTATTGATTTCATGTAGTTTTGAAACCCGTTTTTGGCCACTTTAGTAACTACCAATCGCTGCAACACTTTGCCTGCAATCAAATCATCGTAGTAGCCGTTTTGCTGACGCATCGCTTGGTCTATTTTTTCTTCGAATTCAGTGAGATTCTTTGGTTCATTTTCAAACTCTACAAACCATTCATGATATGGCAATCCTGATTTGGGAGTAATTTGAGGTGCGACTGTAAATTCATTAATTCGAATTTCGGTTCCGAGTAAAGCTTCTTTTAACGCGCTTTCTACTTCTTTTCCAATCACGTGTTCCCCAAATGCTGAGATAAAATGCTTGATTCTCCCCGAAACAATTACCCGATACGGTGTCGTTGAAGTAAACTGAACAGTGTCGCCAATATTATAGCCCCAAAGTCCTGCGTTAGTAGAAATAATCAGCACGTAATTCACGCCAAGGGCTACTTCACCAATGGTATATCGCCTCGGATTTTCGGTAAAAAATTCGTCTGATTTTATAAATTCATAAAAAATACCCGCATTCAAAAGCAACAACATTCCCGTTTCCTTTTGCGAATCTTGATACGCGAAAAAACCTTCTGACGCGGGAAACAATTCAATACTGTCGACTTTCCTTCCGATAAGATTTTCAAATTTAGCGCGATAGGGCTCATAATTGACACCGCCATAAATGAATAAATTGAAGTTTTTAAAAAGTTCACCCACCGGTTTTCCAGCCTTTTGGTGGAGTTTCTCAAAGTACATTTGCACCCAGGACGGTATACCCGAAATCACAGTCATGTCTTGATCAAAAGTCTCTTTTACAATCGCATCTACTTTGGTTTCCCAGTCTTCAATGCAATTGGTTTCCCAAGAAGGCAAACGGTTTTTCTGCAAATATTTCGGAACAAAATGGGCAACAATTCCGGACAATCTTCCAAATTGAATTCCCTTTTTTTCTTCTAAAATCGGACTTCCTTGCAGGAAAATCATTTTGCCATTGACAAAATCTGCTTTGCCCGTTTCATGAATGTAATGCAAAATGGCGTTTCTAGCCGCTTCGATATGAAAAGGCATGGAATCTTTAGTCAGCGGAATGTATTTTGCACCCGATGTGGTTCCTGAAGTTTTGGCAAAATACAACGGTTTTCCCGGCCAAAGCACATTTTCTTCGCCACCAACAACGCGATCCACATACGTTTTTAAACCTTCATAATCCCGAATCGGAACTTGGCTGGAAAAATCAACATACGATTGTATTTTGCCAAATTGATGGTCTTTTCCAAACTGCGTGTTCTTCGCTTGATCAAGTAATGATTCAAAAACTTTTCGTTGCGTTTCAATGGGGTTTTTCGCCCAAAGTTGGGTTTGGTTGTAAATTCGTTTGGCGAATAGTTTGGCAGCAAAAATTTTTAAGGTGCTTCTCATTTATTCGAATTCTATGAATTGTGTCGGATCAATTGGATAGCCGTCTTTCCAAAGTTCAAAATGCAAATGCACACCAGTAGATTCTTGACCGGTAGAACCAGCCAAAGCAATCACTTCGCCCGTCTTCACCACATCGCCCTGAGATTTGGTTAAAGAAGCGGCGTGTTTGTAAACAGAAATGAAACCATTGTTGTGTCTGATAATGATGACGTTTCCGGTTGTGGGTGTCCAATCGGCAAAAATTACGGTTCCATTCAGCGTCGCTTTTATGGGGGTGTTTTTGGCTAAGGCAATATCCACTGCAAAATGCTTGTTTTTTAAATTGAAGGTTTCGGTTATCGATCCTTTTACAGGTGGAAAAAGCACGATACTGACTTTGGATTTGGCCTTCTCAAAAAGGTTGTATTTGTCTTCTTGCGTTACTTCTTCGCGCAATTGCAAATCGGCTTCCGAAGGTTTTAAATCCTCGCTTTTTGGGGTTTCCGTTATGGAAGCATAGATCGAATCTTTATTCAACTTGGCATAGTCCAAATCGCCGGTGAGTACTTTTTTTATAGAGCTAATGTAGGCTTCGTTTTTCTTTAAAGCGGTTGTTAGAGAATCCGATTTTAGTGCCAATTCGGTGGCATCTCGCTTTAATTTGTTCGAGGCATAGCCCGGGATGAATTCTCGTAAAGGTGTAAAAGCGATTAGGTAAGTGGTAATCGTGATGATCAAAATCGCGCCAATCGTTGCGACCACAAAGACATTCATTAAGGTTAATTTCAAAGAAAAGATTTCTTCAAAAGAATCTTCATTCAAAATTACCAGACGGTTTTTGGTGAATAATTTTTTCTTAATGAGTTGACGTTTGAGTCTTTTCTCCGACATGCTGTTGGTTTAGATTACAAATATAGAAATTAAAGTTACCAATGAGTCTTCGTTTAACGCTTCATATAATTTCCGATTTAGTAACGTAACGAAATCATAAATATTTGCTAACGAATGAAAACATTTACCACAATTTCTATTTATCTTTGTGGCGGTTTTTAGTACAAATATTGCTTCGGCAACAAATTATTACATCATGGGAAGATTAGGTATTACAGAAATCCTTATTATATTGTTGGTGGTGCTTTTACTTTTCGGAGGAAAAAAAATTCCGGAATTAATGAAAGGATTGGGTAGCGGAATTAAAGAATTCAAAAACGCTGCTAAAGACGACCAACCGACTGAAAAAAAATCAGACGAGGAAACAAAATAAAAAATGTCCCCAATTAGGGACATTTTTTTTATAATATCATTGACAGTTGAATGCGTTTTCGCTCTTCATCAACATCGGTTACTTTTACCTCAACATGCTGGTGTAATTTTACGACTTCATTGACATCGGAAACAAATCCAGCTTTCAATTGCGAGATGTGCACCAAGCCACTTTCCTTAATTCCAATATCTACAAAACAACCAAAATTCGTAATGTTGTTCACAATTCCTGGAACAATCATTCCGATTCTGACGTCTTTGATCGTTTTTACATTCGGATCAAATTCGAAAACTTTGGCTGATTTTCTAGGATCTAGCCCCGGTTTTTCCAATTCTTTCAGTATGTCTTTCAACCCCAAAACTCCGATTTCTTTGGTAATATAATTATCCGGAATAATCTGTGAAATTTTGGTTTTATTGCCTATTAATTCCTGCACGGAAATCTTCAAATCTTTCGCCATTTTTTCGACAACCGGATAGGCTTCTGGATGCACTGCGGAATTGTCTAACGGATTTTTAGCATTCGCAATTCGGATAAAAGCGGCGCCTTGTTGGTAGGCTTTCTCACCTAATCTTGGTACTTTCTTGAGTTGCTTGCGATCATCAAACGGACCGTTTTCTTGGCGGTACAGAACAATGTTCTCGGCCAACTTTTCTCCAATCCCACTCACATAACTCAACAAGGATTTGCTCGCGGTGTTGATGTTAATTCCAACCGAGTTCACGCATCGCATTACGGTAGTATCCAATTCTTCTTTTAATTTTGTTTGATCCACATCGTGTTGGTACTGCCCTACTCCTATCGCTTTGGGATCAATCTTCACCAATTCCGCTAACGGATCCGAAAGCCGTCTTCCAATAGAAACAGAACCACGCACCGTCACATCGTATTTCGGAAATTCTTCACGGGCAATTTTAGACGCCGAATATACCGAAGCGCCGGCTTCGCTCACTACAAAAACTTGAACCGGTTTGTCAAAGGCGATTTTTTTTATGAAAAACTCAGTTTCTCTCGAAGCGGTTCCGTTGCCAATAGCTATTGCATCAATTTTATAGGCATTGACCATCGATCGGATTTTTTTCATCGCGATGCCATCTTCGTGCTGTGGCGCATGCGGATAAATGGTTTCGTTGTATAACAAATCGCCTTTTTCATCCAAACAAACAATTTTGCAACCGCTGCGAAAACCTGGATCAATGGCCAAAATTCGCTTTTCTCCCAATGGCGGCGCCAGCAATAACTGACTTAAATTGTTCGCAAAAACTTGAATGGAATTGGCGTCTGCCTTGGCTTTGGCTTCTTGCAAGGTTTCGTTTGATATCGCGGGTGCTAACAACCTTTTGTAACTATCTTCCAGCGCTAATTGTAGATGCGGAGTCGTGTCATTGTTTCTCTTGATGATTGCGTCGTGCATCATTTCAAGAGCGTCTTCCGACTCAATTTCGACTTTTATCTTGACAAAACCTTCGTTTTCAGCACGAAGCATGGCTAGCAATCGGTGTGCTGGTGCTTTATGCAACACTTCGGACCAATCAAAATAATTGACAAACTTTTGAGCCTCTTCCTCCTCTTTTTTAGCTTTAGACACTTTTGTTGTGATGGTTGCTTTGCGTTGAAACAATCTTCGAATGCCTTTTCGAATGTAAAGATCTTCATTAATCCACTCAGCGATAATGTCTCGAGCGCCTTGCAATGCTTCGTCTTCATTGATAACCTTATCATTCAAGTATTTCGAAGCTATAAAATCTATGTCGTCGTTGTTTTGCGCCATGATAATTTTGGCCAAAGGCTCTAAACCATTTTCTCGGGCAACATCGGCTTTGGTTTTCTTTTTCTTTTTGTAGGGTAAATAAAAATCTTCCAATTCTTGCAAGTCGAAACTATCATGGATTTTCTTAGCTAATTCTGGAGTCAATGCTTGTTGTTCTTCAATTGATTTAAGAATGGCTTCTTTGCGTTTGACAATAACTTCGTACTCTTTTTGACCTTTGGCAATTTGTTCGATTACGACTTCATCAAGATTTCCGGTTTGGTCTTTTCGGTATCGGGAAATAAAAGGAATCGTGCAATCTTCTTGCAGTAATTTTACGGTATTTTGAATGTTGGTCACCGAGGTCGCGACACTTTTGGCAATAAATTGTATGTTATTCATATCGATGGAAAACGCATTTAATCTTGAACAATGTACTCTTTGGTACAGGTTTTTTCATATTCGGGTTGAATGGTGCTGTGATTGATGTGAAATTCGTCGCGCAAAACCGTTTCTATTTGGGTTACCAACAAATTAAAATCGGCGATAGCAATGTTTTCTTTGCAATCTAAGTGGGCTTCAAAATGCAAGTCGTGGTCGTTCAAATGCCACAAATGAATGTGGTGCAACTGATGAATTCCAGTTACTTTATGAATGCTGTTCACAATTTCGGCTATGTCAAGATTCTCTGGTGTAAAGAGCATCAACATTTTAGTGCTGGCTTTTATCAGATCAAAACTCATATAAATTAGATAGAGGGCGATCAACAATGTAATGATGCTATCAATCCAGAACCAATGAAAATAATGCATTAAAACTCCGCCCACTAAAACTGCAATCGAAGCGAGCATGTCGGTAAAAAGATGCAAATAAGCCGACTTCATATTTAGATTATTTTCGGCATCTTTTTTCAACAATAAAGCCGAGAATCCGTTGAAAGCAATTCCTAAAACAGAAAGCCAAATCACCAATTCCGATTGTACGATGACCGGATTGGAGAACCGAACAATGGCTTCATAAATTAAGAAAATAGCAACAATAACTAAAGCAGTGGCGTTAACAAAGGCAGCCACTACTTCGGCTCGTTTGTAACCAAAAGTATTTTTTGTTGTGGCTTGCTTTTTAGAATATCGATGTGCGATCCAGCTGAAAAGTAACGACAAGACATCGCTGAAGTTGTGTAGCGCATCGGAAAGCAACGACAAACTTCCAGATATAAAGCCTCCAATAATTTGCGCAACAGTAATCCCAACATTCAAAATAACCGCTGTAGAAAGATTTTTCCCAGTTACTTCATGATGATGATGGTGGTGATCGTGCGCCATATTATTGACACGCTATTTTTTGAACTCTGTTTGCATGACGTCCGCCTTCAAAAGGGGTATTTAAAAAAGTCTCAACCATTTCCACGGCTTGCGGAATTGAGGTGAACCGAGCTGGAATACTGATAATATTCGCATCATTGTGTTGGCGTGCTAGTCCGGCAATTTCTTTAGTCCAACACAAAGCGGCACGTACTTTTGGGTGTTTGTTAACGGTCATGGCAATTCCGTTACCGCTACCGCAAATCACAATACCAAAATCGACTTTAGCTTCTGAAACTGCTTCGGCAACGGGGTGACCAAAATCGGGATAATCCACACTATCTGTGGTGTCGGTTCCAAAATTTAGTACTTCGTATCCTTTGGCTTGAAGCATGGCCACAATGGCTTTTTTATAGTCGGGACCAGCGTGATCGTTGCCTATCGCTATTTTCATTTTTGTTTATTTTTTTAGTTGTGCTCGACAAATTTAATCAATCTGGTGTAGAATATACCGTTTCTTGAAAACGAATAGCTGGGTAGTGATTTTAAATTTAAGAAAACGCACTTTTTAACCATTGTTAATCCTTTTTTACAATGTGTTGATTTTCAGTTAACTTTAAATTAACACGAACTGTTTATAACTTAAGATAGAAAATTAGAACTTTTTCTTGTTGGTCTGATTAAAAATTGTAATCCAAAATTGACTTTGAAAAACCAAATATACTTGGCGGTATTTTTAGAAAAGTTATGACACTTTTTGGAAGGGTTATCAACACAAAAACTAGAAAAACTTATAGACAAAAGTTATTCGTTTTTTATTATCAACAGTTGTTAATTGTTTTTGAGATTGATTTAAAAATGAACGTTTTATAAGCCGATAAGTATGTTAACAAGTCGGTATAAAAAAGAGAAACTACAAAATCTTCTTTTTAAAATAAAAGTTATTGTAGCTATGAACACACTATAATAACCATCATAAAATAATTTAAATTTAAATTTTCTTTTTGTTGTTTTTAATAGGTGTTGAAAACTCTCAAACAATATTCAAATGATTTCCATTTAAATCTTCTAGAATGCTATTCACAGTTTCGAAATCGTTTGGATGCACTTTTAATTTAATTCCGCCTAAAGCAGTATTGTAAAATGGCACAATTCCTAAAGTTGCTTCGTTTTCGAAAAAGTACGGAATACTTTCTTGGTCCAATCGGTGTTTTAGAATGACAATTTCGTGAGTGTAGTTGAAAATAGCTATAGTTTCAAAGGCTTCCATTTAGTTTTTTTATAAAGATACTAAAGTTATTTTTTCTATAAATCTGAATTCTAGAATCGAGAATCTAAAATCTTCTTCGTAATTTTCAAACTTTAAGAACGATACTATGAGTAAGAAACCCAAAAAATTTCGTAAAAATGAGAAGACTTTCTCAGAAAGAATATTAAAGATTTTATCCCAAAACGCTAATAAACCCTTCAACTACAAACAAATAGCTGCTGTTTTAGAATTGGATGATACCAAAAGTAGAAATGAAATCATTAAAGATTTAAAAATTCTAGCAGCACAAAAAGTAATTATAGAATCCGAGCCTGGAAAATATTTAGTAAAAGCTGTCAGTCAAGATTATTACGAAGGAACGATCGACATGACTTCTAGAAAAACAGCCTATTTTATCTGTGAAGATTTCGAAGATGATGTTTTTATTCCGACCAACAATTTGAATCATGCTTTAGACAAAGACAAAGTTAAAGTCTATGTCTACAACCGAAGACGAGGAAAAAAACCAGAAGGCGAGGTAATTGAAATTTTAGAAAGAGCGAAATCAGAATTCGTTGGTGTGATTGACATTCAAAAGAATTTTGCTTTTGTCACTACCGCGAATGCCAAAATGTATACTGATATTTTTATTCCAAAAGATAAGATTGGTGATGCACAACAAGGCGATGTCGTGATTGCTAAAATTGAAGATTGGCCTAAGAAAGCCGATAGTCCGTTTGGAGCGATTATCAAAGTTTTAGGAAAGCCCGGCGAACACGATACCGAGATTCACGCTATTTTGGCAGAGTACGGTTTGCCTTACGATTTCCCGATTGAGGTAGAAGTTTATGCTCAAAAAATTGATACTTCCATTCAAGAAAGTGAAATCAAAAAGCGCCGAGATATGCGCGATACGCTAACTTTTACGATTGATCCTAAAGATGCTAAAGATTTTGATGATGCGTTGTCTTTCAAAAAACTCGACAATGGAAATTATGAAATTGGAATTCACATTGCTGATGTTTCTTACTATTTAGAAGAAGGAACCATTCTAGATGACGAAGCTTATAAAAGAGCCACTTCGGTGTATTTAGTCGATCGAGTCGTGCCAATGCTTCCTGAAGTATTGTCGAATTTTGCTTGTTCGCTTCGACCAAATGAAGAAAAATATACTTTCTCGGCAATTTTTGAAATCAATGAAAAAGCGCAAGTGATGAACCAATGGTTCGGAAGAACTGTTATTTTTTCCGATCAGCGTTTTGCTTATGAAGAAGCGCAATATATTATAGAAACTAAAGACAATACGATTCCAGAAGCAACTTCGATTACTGGAAAATCATATGTAGTTAAAGATGAAATTGTAGCCGCCACTTTAAAATTAGATGAATTGGCTAAGATTCTTCGTAGAAACCGAATGAACGAAGGCGCTATTTCGTTTGATAAAGTAGAAGTAAAGTTTAATTTGAACGATGCTGGGGAACCGGAAGGTGTTTATTTTAAAATCTCCAAAGATGCTAATCATTTGATTGAAGAATTCATGTTATTAGCCAATCGGAAAGTTGCGGAATTTATTGGAAAGCAAAAGAAAACCTTTGTTTACAGAATTCACGACGAACCTAATGAAGACAAGTTGATTAATTTGCAAACCATTATTTCTAAATTTGGTTACAGCATTAACTTTAAGTCGAAAGGGGATATTTCGAAATCATTGAATACTTTATTGAGCGATGTTGTTGGAAAAAAAGAACAAAATTTAGTAGATACGTTGACGATTCGAAGCATGAGTAAAGCGAAATATTCTACCGATAATATAGGCCATTACGGATTGGCATTTGATTACTATTCACACTTCACCTCACCTATTCGTCGTTACCCTGACGTTATGGTTCATCGTTTGTTGCAATATTATTTAGATGGAGGAAAATCAGTAGACGCAGATGTATATGAAGAAAAATGTGGACACACTTCAACTATGGAAGGATTAGCTACCAATGCAGAGCGCGATAGCATTAAATACATGCAAGTGAAATACATGCAAGATCACAAAGATCAAGAGTTTTTAGGCGTTATTTCTGGGGTGACCGAATGGGGAATTTATGTTGAAATTATAGAAAACAAATGCGAAGGCATGTGTAGAATTAGAGAAATTAAGGACGATTATTATACGTTTGATGATAAGCAGTATGCATTAGTGGGTGAGATTTCTAAAAATATTTTGCAATTGGGTGATGAAGTGATCGTAAAGGTGAAGAATGCCGATTTAGTAAAGAAACAATTGGACTTTCATTTCATCCGAAAAAACAACTAGCAAATGAAAAAAATAAGTTTGATTTTGCTGCTTTTCAGTACAAAAATACTTTTGGCCCAAGTTGAAAAACAAGTCGGCGATTTCAATAAAGTTACTGCTTTTGATCAAATTGATGTACAATTGATTCCGTCTCAAGAAACGAAAGTGATTTTGAACGGAACCAATTCGGAAATTGTAGAAGTAATCAATAAGAATGGGGAATTAAAACTGCGAATGCCTTTAACCAATTTATTAAATGGCGATGATGTTTCAGCAACAGTTTATTATAAAAACATCAACGCTGTGGAAGCTAATGAAGGTTCTAGAATTGCAGGTGAAAATGAGATTATAGCTGCTAATTTTGAAGTCATTGCTAAAGAAGGTTCTGAAGTTTTTTTGAAATTAAATACCAGTTCTTTAACTTTAAAATTGAATGATGGTTCCAAAGCAACGATACTTGGTACTGCTGCAAATCAAGATGTTTTGATTAATGCGGGAAGTATTTATACTGCTAAGGGTTTGAAAACTTCACGAACGGTTATTACTGCAAATGCCGGTGGACAAGCAGCCGTTTATGCTTCTGATTTTGTAGACGCTAAAGTAAGAGCAGGTGGAGAAATTTCAATTTATGGAAAACCCAAAAAAGTCACGAAAAAGACGATTGCTGGTGGAAAAATTTATGAAAAAGAGGAATAAAAAATAATATTGTTATTTTTACATAAAAACAGATTGATGATTGAAGATATTATTACAGGCATTCCATTAGGTATTTTTTTAAGTTTTTTAATTGGTCCTGTATTTTTTGTATTGTTAGAAACTAGTGCTGTGAAAGGCTTCAGAGCGGCGTTAGTATTTGATATTGGCGTAGTTTTAGCCGATATTCTTTTTATAGCGGTAGCCTATTTCAGTAGTTACCGACTCATTTTATCAATAAAAAACGACCCTGCCATTTTTATTTTTGGAGGTATTTCGATGCTAACTTATGGTATTATTTCATTCGTTAAATTGAAAAAAGTAAGTAAAAATGTAGATGAAATTGCCGTGGAGGAATTGATCAAGAAAGATTATCTCAGCTTGTTTATCAAAGGGTTTTTATTAAATTTTATCAATGTAGGCGTTTTGATGTTTTGGTTCATGATTTTGATTACCATTGGTCCAAAATTGGAATTAGAAACTTCTAGAATGGTTACATTTTTCTCCGCTGTTTTGTTGACTTATTTACTTGTTGATATTGGTAAAATACTTTTAGCAAAGCAATTAAGAAGTAAAATGACACCGTCGAATATTTTAAAAATAAAGAAAGTTATCAGCATTTTACTGGTAATTTTTGGTTTGACTTTGATGTTTCAAGGATGGTTTCCAAGCGATCAAAAACTGGTAAAAAAGGCTTTAGAAAAGATTGAATAATTTCAAACTTCTTCGAAAACTTACAAGCATCGCCCGGATTCGAGTTTCCTTTATCTAATTTTTTCTAAAAATTAAACACAAAAAAACCTCCAAATTTCTTTGAAGGTTTCTGAGGTATTGTTCGGATTCGAGTTTCCTTTTATCTAATTTTTCTTAAAAATTAAACACAAAAAAACCTCCAAATTTCTTTGAAGGCTTCTGAAACATCGTCCGGATTCGAGCTTCCTTTTATCTAATTTTTTCTAAAAATTAAACACAAAAAAAACCTCCAAATTTCTTTGAAGGTTTCTGAAACATCGTCCGGATTCGAGCTTCCTTTTATCTAATTTTTTCTAAAAATTAAACACAAAAAAAACCTCCAAATTTCTTTGAAGGTTTCTGAAACATCGTCCGGATTAGAGTTTCCTTTTATCTAATTTTTTCTAAAAATTAAACACAAAAAAACCTCCAAATTTCTTTGAAGGTTTCTGAGGCATCGCCCGGATTCGAGCTTCCTTTTATCTAATTTTTTCTAAAAATTAAACACAAAAAAACCTCCAAATTTCTTTGAAGGTTTCTGAAACATCGCCCGGATTCGAGCTTCCTTTTATCTAATTTTTTCTAAAAATTAAACACAAAAAAAACCTCCAAATTTCTTTGAAGGTTTCTGAGGCATCGTCCGGATTCGAACCGGAGTAGGAGCTTTTGCAGAGCCCAGCCTAGCCGCTCGGCCACGACGCCATGGTAATGGACGGCAAACTTAATAAATTATTTTGAATTTCAAATTTTATATTTTCAAATTCTTCAAAAATCGTAAAGCAATGACGTATGCATTAATTGCGATATTCTTCCATTTCTATCGTAACGGCTTCTACATCACCATCAATAGGTGGATTAATCTTGGATACTGCTAGAATAATTCTGGAAATGGAAGGAATTTCTTTAAATATCCGGGTAATAATTCGGTGCGCTACATGTTCTAACAACTTCGAACGAATAGCCATTTCTTCTACCACTATACGATTTAAAACAACATAATCAACAGTATCATTTAAGTCATCCGTAGTAGAAGATTTCCGTAAATCAGTCTTAACTTCCAGATTTACAGTATAGTCAGAGCCAATTTTACCTTCTTCAAGCAAACAACCGTGATACGAATAAGTTCGGATATTTTTTAGTTTGATAGTTCCCATGGTACTACTTTCGCGAATTTGATTAGACGTTTATTTGGTAAAAGTATGAAATATTTAGGAAGCGGTACGGCTTTAAATAACGAACAATTTTAATAACTTTGCGATTCAAAAATTGGACTATGTCAACCGAAGAAAAAGCATTAAATTTTATTGAACAAATCATAGAAGAAGATTTAAAAAGCGGACTGTCGCCAGACAAATTACGCTTTCGTTTTCCTCCGGAACCTAATGGTTATTTGCACATTGGTCATGCCAGTGCTATTGCCTTAAATTTTGGTTTAGGGATTGATTACCAAGCGCCAGTTAATTTGCGTTTCGATGATACTAATCCGGCTAAAGAGGAACAAGAGTTTGTAGACGCCATTAAACGCGATGTGCAATGGTTGGGCTATCAATGGGCGGAAGAGCGCTATGCTTCGGATTACTTCCAACAACTTTATGATTGGACTGTTGATTTTATAAAGAAAGGGAAAGCTTACGTTGATAGTCAAACATCGGAAGAAATGGCCATTCAAAAAGGAACGCCTTCTACACCTGGTGTTGATAGTCCGTATCGCAATCGCTCCATAGCTGAAAATTTAGATCTTTTTGAGCGCATGAAAAATGGAGAATTTCCAGAAGGCACTCATATTTTAAGAGCAAAGATCGATATGAAATCGACGAATATGTTGATGCGTGATCCAATTATGTACCGAATCTTACACAAACACCATCACCGAACGGGCGACACTTGGTGTATTTATCCAATGTACGATTGGGCTCATGGTGAAAGTGATTATATCGAACAAATATCGCATTCGTTTTGCACTTTAGAATTTTTGCCACATCGGGAATTATACGATTGGTTTTTAGATCAGATTTATGATTCAAATTTAATTCGGCCCAAACAACGTGAATTTGCAAGAAGAAATTTAAGTCATACCGTTGTTAGTAAAAGAAAGTTGCTGCAATTGGTAAAAGAAAATCATGTAACAGGATGGGACGATCCTAGAATGTCTACCATTTCTGGGTTGCGAAGAAGAGGGTATACGCCAGCATCGCTTAGAAATTTTGCCGGAATGATTGGAATTGCTAAGCGCGATAACTTGATTGATGTTTCGGTTTTGGAGTATTGCATTCGCGAAGATTTAAACAAAACAGCACCAAGAGTAATGGCAGTTATAGATCCAGTGAAGTTGGTACTTACCAATTATCCCGAAGGTCAAATCGAATGGTTAGAGGCAGAGAATAATCCCGAAGAGGAACAAGCAGGATTTCGTAAAATTCCATTTTCACGCGAATTATATATTGAAAGAGAAGATTTTTTAGAAGAAGCGCCCGCTAAATTTTTCCGTTTGAGTATTGGTAAAGAAGTTCGCTTGAAGAATGGTTATATCATTAAAGGAGAAAGTGTTATTAAAGATAACGATGGTGAAATTACCGAAATTCACGCGACATACGATACCGAAAGCTTGAGTGGAAGCGGAACAGAAGCAAGCCAACGCAAAGTGTCAGGAACCTTGCATTGGGTTTCTGTTGCACATGCTTTGGCAGCAGAAATCCGACTTTACGACCGTATGTTTGTGGATGAAGCACCCGATTCGCATAAAGAAAAAGATTTCTTAGAATTTGTGAATCCGGATTCGTTGAAAATTACTCGTGGATTTGTAGAACCAAGTTTGGCTACGGCACAAAATGAAGATAAGTTCCAATTTCAACGCTTGGGTTATTTTACTGTGGATAAAGATAGTACGCCGGAAAAATTGGTTTTCAATAAGACGGTTGGATTGAAAGATGCTTGGGAAGAAAAAGGAAAAAAAGAAGAGAATAGTATCAACAATTCGTTGAAAGAAATCAATAAGTATTTCAAAGTTGATACCCAAGAAGGGCGAACTCAAATCGAAAATACCATCAGCGAAAGCATTAAAGCAGTATCGAATTTTAGTTTGTTGCAAAATGCCTTTAAGAAAAATATCAACAACAACAAGAGTTCCTTATTGTTTGCTAATTTTTTAATGAAGCATTCGGATAAAATTAAACCTTCCGATTTTGATGAGGAAACATTGGTTAAGTTTTACGGGATGTCTTTGAAAAGCGAATCGGCTTTTGTTCGTTTGGAAGGAATTGCAAATGCTGTTAATGATTCGGTTACTTTTGAAAGTATCAAACCTCAATTAGAAGTTTTGAAAACCACTGAAAAAAATGAATTGGTTTTAGCAAAGTTGGCTTCGATTTAAAAACAGAAAAAAAATATAGCATCTAAAAAAAGCGCTTCTTACGAGGCGCTTTCTTTATATTGATAAAGACTATAGTATTTAAAAAAGACATTTAAAAAAGCTATTAAAACACGATCGCATAAATCATTTTTAAGCAATTTTTTATTTAAATACAACCAAATACATACCGTCTATAAAAATCATTAACAAAACACGCTTATTTGGATTAATAGTATTAGGCAAACACTATTTTGAGACTTATTAACCACAACATGTTAATAAAAGTTGTACCTTTAAGGTATTAAAATTTTAAAACACAAAGTCATGTCAAACAATAATGGAAATACAGTATTGGCACTTTTGGCCGGAGCGGCATTGGGTGCTATTGCGGGAATTTTATTTGCTCCTGATAAAGGGTCTAAAACCCGAGAAAAAATCAAAGATGGTATAGGTGATGCTAAAGACAATTTGAAAAATAAATTTGAAAATGCATCAGAAGACCTAAAAGATAAACTTTCTCATGCCAAATTTGATTTAGAAGAAACCTACGAAGATTTAGTTTCCAATATGAGTCACAAAACCGAGGATGTCATTTCTTTTTTGGAAACCAAGTTGGCCGATTTAAAAAAGCAAAATGCGAAACTTCAAAAGTAAATTTCGATTTCAACTCAGTTTCATCCAGTAAAAACAGTTCTATGGCATTTGAGGAATTAAAAGAACATACCGAAAATATTCAAGACCAAGCGCAAGCTTATATTGAAAGTAATGTGGCGTATTACAAGTTATGGGGATTTAAAGTCGCCATGAAATCTACCACGTTGATATTGAAATTCACTCTGATTTTGTTGTGTTTTAGTATGGTGCTTTTGTTTTGTTCGGTCGCAGGAGCTTTTGCTCTTGGCAGTTATCTGCAAAGTTACGCACTAGGCTTTTTAATTGTAGGAGGAATTTATTTAATCTTCACTGGGCTGCTGTTCTTGATTAAGGACAAAATCGTCGAAGGCTCCATTTTGGAGAAGTTTTCGGAAATATTTTTTAACGACTAGTCATGGAAACAAAACGATACTCATCTTATCAAGAAATCGAAAGAGATTTGGAAATCTTGAAATTAGAGAAAGAAATACAATACCAGAAATTGGTTCATAGTTTTGAAAAGACTAAGGAAAGCATCACGCCGCAAAATATAGTAAGTGGTTTTTTAGGATCCTACAAAACGTTGTTTGCCGGTTCCTATGGTACGATACTCAACATTGCACTTCCCTTAATAATTAAATGGATTTCAAAAAGGAAAGGAGGCTAGTAAGCCTCTTTTTTTATGTTTTTTTTACCACTTTTTATTTGTGCTATAATTTAGGCATAGATTAATCGTTTCTTTAAAAAAACCTATTATTTTAGCCATTCTAAATAACGCCAAATGAAAAACATACTAGTCGTATTAGCGATTGCAACATTCAGCATAACTGCCAAAGCACAATATGGGTATCGAGACGGTAACCGAATCGGAATCACGTTAGGAATCACGCAAATGTCATTGACCACTAATAATTTCAAAACTTCACCAGCTACGGGTTGGATAGGAGGTATGGCCGTTAGAGGAAATTACTACAACGACTTCAGTATGATTTTCGGAATGCAGTTTACCGAAAGTAATTTTTCTGTGGAAACCTACATGCCATTGTCTACTAAAAAACAAGATGTAAAATATACGTTGTCGGGTGCTCAAATCCGATTGCTGTTGAGTTACAACCTAGTAAAAGATCACGTGTCTTTAGATTTTGGACCGGTACTACAAGTAAACGGTAAACTTCGAATAGATCAAAAAAATATGGATAACATCATCACAGGAACGACATTAAAAGCAAATGACATTACTGACATCAATAAGATTAATGGCAATCTGTACATGGGACTGTCAGCAGGAAACAGAAGAGTAAGAGCGATTCTTTGCTACGAATATGGCTTTAATAACATATTAAACAATTTGAACAGTAAAGACGAAATAAAAGCTGCCAACTACAACAAAACGTTTACGGGTCATATGGGACTAGTGAGTGGACAGTTGTTGTTTAATTTATAAAAAAAGCTCCTGAATTCAGGAGCTTTTTTGTTTTTATAAAGTAGCAATGGCTTTTTCTAACCGTTTAATAGTTTCTGATTTTCCAAGCCACTCGACGATATCAAAAAGGTGTGGTCCTTTGAGAGCTCCTACCAAACTCAATCGGAAAGGTTGCATGATTTTCCCCATTCCAATATCGTTTTTAGTCATCCAATCTTTTACTACAGTTTCTATAGTTGAAGATGAAAAATCACCAATGTTTTCTAGTACCGAAATCAATTCTTGCATTAAGGCAGGAGTTTCTTCTTTCCAGTTTTTAGTTGCTTTTTCATCGTAGGTTGTTGGCGATTCAAAAAAGAAAGCACTCAAATCCCAAAAATCAGAGACGAAATTAGCTCTTTCCTTAATCAATCCTACCAAACTTTCGAGTTGATTCGTTGAAACAGAAATGCTTTTTTCAGCTAAAATTGGGGCAAATGAGGCTGCAAGAGAAGCGTTAGTTTGCAATTGTAAATAATGATGGTTGAACCATTTGTTTTTTTCAGGATCGAATTTCGCGCCTGATTTGTGAACCCGATTTAAATCAAAACTATTCACCAATTCTTCTAAAGAAAAAATTTCTTTTTCGGTACCGTCATTCCAACCCAATAAGGCCAAAAAGTTGATTACTGCTTCAGGATAATAACCTTTTTCTCGGTACCCTGAAGAAATACCTTCCTCAGTTTTCCATTCTAAAGGAAACACGGGAAATCCTAATTTATCGCCGTCACGTTTCGATAGTTTCCCATTGCCAATGGGTTTCAAAATCAACGGTAAGTGAGCAAATTCTGGAGCTTCCCAACCAAAAGCCCGATACAATAATACATGAAGTGGCATTGAGGGCAACCATTCTTCTCCGCGAATAACGTGAGAGGTTTCCATCAAATGATCGTCAACAATATTGGCTAAATGATATGTTGGCATACCGTCACTTTTAAACAGAACTTTATCGTCCAATAGGGAAGTTTCAAATTTCAAATCACCACGGATGATGTCGTTTAAGTGTAACGTTTCGTTTACGGGTGTTTTAAAACGAATTACAAATTCTTCGCCATTGGCAATTCGCTGGGCAGTTTCCTCTTTGGAAAGCACTAGTGAAGTGTCTAGTTTTTCTCGATTGTGCCAATTGTAAATAAACGTTTTCCCTTGTTCTTCGTGTTGTTTTCTATGTAAATCAAGGGCTTCAGCGCTATCGAAAGCGTAATATGCCCAGCCTGAATGAATTAGTTGGTCAGCATATTGTTGGTACAATGCTTTCCGTTCGCTTTGACGGTAGGGACCAAATTTTTCATTTTTTCCGATGGTTTCACTTGGTGCAATTCCGAGCCAATCCAGAGCATCAAAAATGTATTGTTCCGCTCCGGGTACAAAGCGATTTTGATCGGTATCTTCGATTCTAAGGAAGAAAACACCGTTATTTTTTTTTGCAAATAAATAATTAAATAATGCGGTACGAACACCGCCAATGTGTAAAGGTCCGGTTGGACTAGGTGCAAATCGCACTCGAATAGGTTTCGACATCTTAAAAAATTTGTGCAAAGATACAACTATGGCTTCATTTCCAAAGGAATTCTTTTATTCATAAGCGCAAACCAAAGGGGTGGAAAAAAAGCAAGAACCATACAGGTAGGGTAGCCAAATGGCAATTGTGGACTGGTATCGTGATTTTCTAGGACCTGATATTTCTTTTGAGATTTGAAATGATGATCGCTGTGTCGGGTTAATTCGTATAAGATAATTCGCCCAAGAATATGATTGGAATTCCATGAGTGTTTTTCAGAAACACGTTCTGGCCGACCAGAAATTAAGGAGTTTCTTCGTAAGCCGTAATGTTCAATATAATTAATGGTTTCTAATAGAAGGAAGCCCGTTATTCCAGCAAACAAAGCCAATAGCACCCCTAGTAATCCAAAGTATAGTTGAATTCCCATCAAATAACTCATTTGAATGACCGTAAACCAAAACATATCATTTTTCCAGGAAAGTATGGGGCGACTTTCAATGTCATTTAATTTTACTTGAATTTCCCAAGCTTTTTGATAGGTTCCAAAAACGGACTGAACCCAAAACGAAAATAGATTTTGATTGTATTTAGCTGTAGATGGATCGACAATCGTACCAACATTTAAATGATGGCCATGATTGTGTTCGATATAGAAATGGGTGTAATGACTTGGAATTAGCAGTATTTTTCCTAAAATGCGCTCCCACCAGTTTTTTCGATGTCCTAATTCGTGCGCTACATTAATTCCGTTAGCACCCAAAATGATTCCCAAACTTAGGGTCATTCCTATCATTTCATAAATGGGCAAGTTGTCGTGTGTGATTTTGTAAAGTGAAAATCCTAAAGCACCATAAACAATCGGGACATTGAGGTAGAGTAGTAGGTCGAAGAATTTATTTCTTAATCGTTTTTCAACTTGCGTTGGAGAATAATTACGGGTGTTTTTCGGCAAAAGCACTTCTAATATCGGAATTAAAACAAAGGCAAAAATTAAGGCAGAATAGCTCCAATAACCACCATAATAAATTCCTAAGACACCTACAATTGGAATACTATAGGCTAATAAATATTTCATAATCTAAAGAAATTTTTTTTAAAATTACAAAATCCTATTTCATTTTCCTATGGGCAAAGTTTGCAAAATTTTTAACGTTTTGCAATTCAGATAAAATCGTACTTTTAGCGGTTATTAAAAAACAAATTGTAACCATTGGAATCATCGAATATCATTTACCAGAAGCTTGAGGCTTTTATCAAAAAATACTATACAAATGAGTTGATCAAAGGAACGCTATTCTTTGTTGGATTGGGTTTGTTGTATTTTTTGTTTACGCTTTTTGTCGAGTATTTTCTTTGGTTAAAACCCAATGGTCGGGCATTTTTGTTTTGGGCCTTTGTTGCCGTAGAAGCATTTTTGTTCATTCGCTTTATGGCATTCCCTATTTTCAAACTTTTCAAATTACAAAAAGGAATTGATTACACGACCGCATCGGCTATTATAGGAAATCATTTTTCAGAAGTAAATGATAAATTGCTGAATTTTTTGCAACTGTCAGCTACGGGAGAATCTTCAGAACTCTTAATGGCTTCCATTGATCAAAAGGCGAATTCATTGCAGCCGATTCCCTTTGGCAACGCCATTAACTACAATAAGAACAAGCGATATTTGCCTTTGGCTTTGCTTCCGATTTTCTTTTTTGCATTTTTCTATTTGTCGGGAAATAGCAACATGATTTCACAAAGTTTGAATCGAGTCGTACATTTTAAAGATCAATTTACACCGCCTGCACCATTTGAATTTGTGCTGATTAACAAGGTTTTGCAAACAGAACAAAACCAGGACTTTGTTTTACAAATTCAAACGCAAGGCAAAATTGTACCTGAGAATGTAATGGTTTTTATGGAGGGAGAAAGTTACTTTATGGAGGCAATTCGGCCCGGTGTTTTTCGATACAAATTTGCAAAGCCAGTAGCGAATATTCCGTTTCATTTAGAAGCGAATTCAGTTACTTCAGCAGAATATGAGTTGAAGGTACTTACGGTTCCTGCTATTGCTAACTTTGAAATGCATTTGAATTTTCCAGCGTATTTGAATAAGAAAGCTGAAATTATCAAAGGAACTGGTAATGCTATTCTTCCCGAAGGAACAAAGGTTTCTTGGAGAATTTCTACTCAGGCAACGCAGAAAGTGGCTTGGGTTGATGTAAATACTGCGGCTTCTTTTCTAAAAAACGAATCGATGTTTACCTTTTCAAAGACTATTGTTCAGAACACAGCCTATCAAATCCAGACTTCCAACGCAAAAATTTTGAATTATGAGAAGCTGAATTATCAAATCTCGGTGATTAAGGATCAATTCCCAACCATTACAGTGAATGCAGCTCCTGATAGTCTAAAAGTGGAAAAGAAATATGTAATTGGACAAATATCGGATGATTATGGATTATCGAAATTGCAAGTTGTATACTACGTGAAAGACAAACCGCAAACTGCAAGAAGAGGTGTGATACCTGTGAAAAAAGATGTTTATGACCAATTTGTGTTTTCGTTTCCGAGTACACTTCCTGTTGAAGAAGGAGTTTCTTATGAGTATTATTTTGAGGTGTTCGACAATGATGCAATTCATAATTATAAAAGCACTAAATCACCTGTTTTTACTAACCGCATCGCTACAGAGTCGGAGAAGCAAAATGAAGTTTTGCAACAACAAAACAGTACGATTAGTGGGCTTGAAAAATCGTTAAAGAATCAAGACAAGCAAATTGCGGACCTTGAGAAACTTCAAAAATCGGGGAAAGAGAAAGATAATTTAGAATTTAAAGACCAACAGAAGGTAAACGATTTTATAAAACGTCAGCTAAAACAAGATGAGTTAATGAAAGAGTTCGCTGAAAAAATGAAGGATAATTTAGATAAGTTTATATCTGAAAAGAAAGATGAGTTCAAAGAAGAGCTTCAAAAAAGATTGGATAATGCAGAAAAGGATTTAGAAAAAAATCAAAAGTTATTAGATGAACTTAAAGCTCTAAACGATAAAATTAAGAGCGAAGAGTTGATGGAGAAGTTGGATAAATTTAAGCAAAATAGCAAGAATCAAACAAAGAATTTAGAACAGCTACTGGAATTGACCAAGAAGTATTATGTTGAAAAGAAAGCGGAGCAAATCGCGGATAAGTTAGATGCGCTATCTGAAAAGCAAGAAAAACTTGCTGAAGATTTGAAAGAAAATAATACTGAAAAGCAAAACGAAATCAACAAAGAATTTGATAAGATTCAAGAGGATTTAAAGGATCTGGAGAAAGAAAATAAGGAGTTGAAATCTCCTGTAGCCATTCCAAATGACCCAGAGAAGGAGAAAAGTATTGATGATGACTTAAAGAAAGCCACGGACGAGTTGCAAAAGGCAAAGCAAGATAAGGCAAAGCCTAAACAGAAAAGCGCGTCGAAGAAAATGAAAGAAATGTCAATGGACATGCAACAAAGTATGGATGGTGGCGAAATGGAACAAATGGAAGAGGATGTGAAAATGTTACGTCAAATTCTAGACAATTTATTGGCTTTTTCTTTTTCGCAAGAAGAAGTTATGGGTCAATTCAAGGGTTTAAAAAGAGGTTCGCCTTCGTTTAATAAGAATTTGAAAACGCAACAAGATCTAAAGCTGCAATTTCAACATGTGGATGATAGTTTGTTTGCTATGTCTTTGCGAAATCCTAAAATTGCGGAAGACATAACTAAAGAAATTGGGAATGTACATTATAATGTAGACAAGGCTTTAGAGAGTTTGGTTGATGCTCAAATCCCAAAAGGACTTTCTCATCAACAATATTCTATTGCTTCTGCTAATAAGTTGGCAGATTTTTTAAGTGAAATTCTAAATAGTATGCAGATGTCTTTATCTGCAATGGGAGCTGGAAAGCCAAAACCGGGTAAAGGGCAAGGACAAGGAATGCAGTTACCAGATATTATTAAGAAGCAAGAAGGTCTAGGAGAGAAAATGAAACAAGGAATGAAGCCTGGAGCAAAGCCTGGAGACGGAAAGAAACCTGGAGATGGAAAAAAGCCTGGGGAAGGGAGTAAACCGGGTCAAGGAAGTAAAGCAGGGGAAGGTGGAAATGGGAAGGATGGTAAAAACGGAAACGGAGATGCCCAAAATGGAGATAGCGATGAGGAAGGCGATGCTAAAGCGATTATGGAGATTTACAAAGAGCAGAAGGAGTTGCGTGATGCACTACAAAATGAATTGAATAAACAACAAGGAAGTGGTCTTGGTCAGAATGCTCTAGATCAGATGAAACAATTGGAAAAGCAATTATTAAATAAGGGATTTAATAATGAAACGCTGCAGAAGGCTTTAAATTTGAAGTACGAATTGTTGAAATTGGATAAGGCATTACAACAGCAAGGAGAAGACAAAAAGAGACAATCAGAAGTGAATAGAAAAGAATTCACGAACCCTTCCAGTATCTTACCTTCAAATTTACAGCAATATCTTAATAGCATAGAGATTTTAAACAGACAAAGCTTACCTTTGCGATCCAATTTTAATCAAAAAGTTCAAGAATACTTTAATAGCAATGATTAGTTTTAATTACGAATTTGAATTTATATTAGAAGAAGAGTCCACATTTGCAGATTGGTTAGGGAGGGTTATCGTTTCTGAAAATAAAATAGAAGGAGATCTTAATTATATATTTTGTGATGATGCTTATTTATTAGAATTAAACAAGGAATATTTAAACCATGACACCCTAACGGACATTATTAGTTTTGATTATTCTGTAGGAAACGAATTACACGGAGATGTTTTTATTTCTATTGAAAGAGTTCGAGAAAATGCTCTTGATTTCCAAGTTGCTTTTATGGAAGAGCTTAAGAGAGTCATGGTGCATGGAGTATTACACTATTGCGGCTACAAGGATAAGAAAGCAGAAGATGAATTATTGATGAGGGAAAAGGAAAATGAAAAAATCAAAATGTTTCACGTGGAACATAAATAATTCTAAATCCAGTTAAATGTTTCAAGAAGTTTATGATGTTATTGTGGTTGGCGCTGGACACGCAGGTTCTGAAGCTGCTGCTGCTGCTGCCAATATGGGTTGCTCGACTTTGTTGGTGACAATGAGTTTGCAAAATATTGCGCAAATGTCGTGTAATCCCGCTATGGGGGGAATTGCAAAGGGGCAAATTGTTAGGGAAATCGATGCGTTGGGTGGGTATTCTGGCATTGTTTCTGACAGAACGGCAATTCAGTTTAAAATGTTGAATAAATCTAAAGGTCCGGCAATGTGGTCGCCACGAGTGCAAAGCGACAGGATGCGGTTTGCCGAGGAATGGCGATTAATGTTGGAGCAAACTCCGAACCTTGATTTTTATCAGGAAATGGTGAAGGGGTTGATAATTGAAGGCAATATTGTTAAAGGAATCAAGACTTCTCTTGGAATTGAAATAAGAGGAAAGTCGGTGATTTTGACTAACGGGACTTTCTTAAATGGTTTAATTCACATAGGTGAAAAACAATTTGGAGGTGGTAGGGCCGGAGAGAGTGCGGCATATGGGATAACCGAAGATTTAATATACGCAGGATTTGAGTCGGGTAGAATGAAGACTGGAACACCTCCTAGAGTTGACGGACGTTCTTTAGATTATTCAAGAATGAATGAAGAAAAGGGAGATGAAGTGCCTAGTAAGTTTTCCTATTCAGACTATACTAAACCGCTGGTGCATCAGAAATCTTGTTACATGACTTATACCTCTTTGGATGTTCATGATATTCTCAGAGAAGGTTTTGATCGTTCTCCTATGTTTAATGGGAGAATTAAAAGTATTGGACCAAGATATTGTCCGTCTATAGAGGATAAAATTAATCGCTTTGCAGACAAGGAAAGGCACCAGTTGTTTGTAGAACCGGAAGGGTGGAATACGGTTGAGGTTTATGTAAACGGTTTTTCTACATCTTTGCCAGAAGACATTCAATTTAAAGCACTACGTTCTGTTGTTGGTTTTGAAAAGGTTAAGTTTTTCAGACCAGGATATGCTATAGAATATGATTATTTTCCTCCAACACAATTGAAGCACACATTAGAGACAAAACTTGTAGAAGGTTTGTATTTTGCTGGTCAAATTAATGGGACAACCGGATATGAAGAGGCGGCCTCTCAGGGCCTAATGGCAGGAATTAATGCAGCTTTAAAAGTAAAAGAAAAAGAACCTTTGATTTTGAAGAGAGACGAGGCTTATATTGGAGTCTTGATAGATGATTTAATAACGAAAGGAACTGAAGAGCCATACCGTATGTTTACTTCGCGTGCTGAGTTTCGGACGTTGTTGCGTCAAGATAACGCAGACTATAGATTAACTCCAATCTCAAATAGTATCGGACTGGCATCAGAGGAGCGTTTGAAAAGAATGGAGTATAAATTTAATGAATCAGACAAGATGGTTTCTTTCTTTAAGGAGACTAGTGTAAGTGTAGCAGAAGCCAATCCCATTTTAATGAATAAGGAAACGGCTGCAATTATTCAAGCAGATAAAATGTTCAAAGTTTTTTCTCGCCCTCAAATTGAATTAGAGGATATGATGAAATTTGATAAAGTCGCGGCTTATGTGGACGAAAACAAGTTAGATCAAGAGATTCTTGAACAGGCAGAAATACAAGTTAAGTATTCGGGATATATAGAAAAGGAACGAAATAATGCAAATAAGTTGACGCGCTTGGAAGATGTAAAAATCCCTGAGTTTTTTGATTACAGCAAAATTAAGTCCATGTCAATAGAAGCTAAGCAAAAGCTTAGTGCGATCCGACCAGTAACGATTTCTCAAGCCTCTAGAATAAGTGGTGTATCACCAAGTGACATTTCAGTGTTGCTTATTTATATGGGACGTTAAATGTTTCACGTGGAACTCAAACTAAAAACCCCCGTCAGTAAAAGAGTTGGGGTGTTTTTGCTTATGTTTTTTTTTGCTATTGGTTGTATCGGAGCAAGGCAAACATTTCAAATATCTGATTATATAGTATTGCCGAACGGAAAAGAAATTCTAGGACAAAAGAAATTAAGTGCTTTTATTTTTGAGAATAATGTTAAGAATTTACCAATCGAAAAATTTCTCTCAGAAAAATTCAAATCAGCAAATTATCTTGAAAAGGAATTTTGGATTACTATTGACAAATCAAAATACAAGATTATTTTATACGACTACGACGAATTTGAAAAATACTTTAACAGTTCCAATTTTGTAGTTACCAATCAAGAACCTGAAAACAGTAAGAACGGAAATCAAAGAAAATTTATAGCAATTTCAATGATAAATTCTTTTAATGAAGATTGTTTAGACGAACATTCTCTTTTTCAAAATATCGCAGTTAATTATCTAAAAGATTTAAAAGACGAATATTATAATAAGTAATGAATTTATCAAAACACCCACTTTTTTTGGAAGTTAAAGACCATTCTATTTCAAAAGAAAAGTTTCATTTGTATAGAGATGAATCGTTGGATTTGGTTTACACTTTTCCACAACCTAGTTCTGAAAAACTGCCAAAATATTATGAAAGTGAAGATTACATTTCACATACGGACGGCAAGCGTTCTCTTTTTGAAAAAATGTACCAGCTAATTAAGAATGTGGCACTCAAAAACAAATTAGATTTGATAAATTCATCTCAAAAAACAAAAGGGAGTTTGTTAGATATTGGAGCAGGAACTGGGGATTTTTTATCTGTTGCGAGAAAGCAAGGCTGGGAAACAACAGGATTCGAGCCCAATGAAAAGGCCAAAGAAATTGCAATATCTAAAGGCGTTTCACTTCTGGATAATACTGATATTGCGGAAGACCATAGTTTTGATGTTATTACAATGTGGCATGTTTTAGAACATGTCCCTAATATTGAAATACAAATTAAGGAATTAAAGCGTTTACTAAAACCAACAGGAACCTTGTTCGTAGCTGTTCCAAATTTTAATTCTTACGATGCAAAACATTACGGCAAATATTGGGCAGCTTATGACGTTCCCAGACATTTGTGGCATTTTTCTAAGAAAGCAATGAAAATACTTTTTGAAAGAGAAGCGCTACATTTAGAAAAGATCTTGCCAATGCATTTCGATGCTTTTTACGTAGCGTTACTTTCTGAAAAATACAAGTATGGGAAAATGAATTTTATTAAAGCTTTCATTATAGGTATAAAATCAAATTGGAAAGCGAAACAAACAAAAGAGTTCTCTTCACATATTTATGTCTTTAAAAACAGCAAATAAGCCAAATAAAGACCCTTAAGCAACGGTTGGCGCCGCCGCCGCATTCTGATTAAAAAACAAAAAACAACCTCTTAAAACGATTGTTTTTAAGTCAAAAACCATAGTTGATTCTTATATAAATTTCAAAATCGATAAGAATCAATGATAGCTCAAGATTCTAAATTAAATTCTTAAAAACGGGATTCACATTTTAATTTTATACTTTTGAATCCAAATCTAATAAAGCAAAATCAAAGCATGAAAAAAGCATTCCTAATTTCCGTATTAGCATTATCAATCGCCTCTTGTAACAACTCATCAGGAACCGCAGCGAAAGAAATTAAAACCGCGTATGTAGACACTTCTAAATTATTGGAAGATTATACAGAATCGAAAGATATCGAAGCAAAATACAAGGCCAAATCGGAAGAAATGGGAAAAGAACTTGAAGGAGAAGTAGCAAAATTTAAAGCAGAAGCTGCTAATTTTCAAAAGAATGCTCAAGCCAATGGACAAGCGTGGGCTCAGGAAAATGGGGCTAGGTTGCAAAAGAAAGAACAAGAATTAAGTTATGCCCAACAAGCGATGTTGCAACAATTGCAGCAGGAAAGCGGTGTTGAGATGGACACGCTTGTTAACAAAGTAAAAAAATTCATCAAAGTATACGGAAAAGAAAAGGGCTATGCCTATATCTACGGAACAGGAGAAGCAGCGTCCATCTTATATGCAGAAGAAAAATACGACATCACAAAAGATATTGTAAAACTGTTAAATGAAAAATACAGCGCTGCTGATAAAAAAGAAACCACCGATATCAAGGCTGAAGCTAAGAAAGAAATTGAAGCTTTAGAAAAGAAAAAGAAATAAATGCATTACGAATTACTAAGCCTTCATCAACTTCTGATCGAAGGCTTTTTTTAGCGATTCAAATTGATAAAAGAATTTTTAGTATTTTTAGTATTCTAATTTATACGCCAAATGGAAACTATATCGGAAGCAGCAAAGTATACTTTGCAATTTATCAATCAAACTCATTGTTCTGTTTTTTTAACAGGAAAAGCAGGAACCGGAAAAACGACACTGTTACGTGAAATTATTCAAACTACTCACAAGAATACGGTAGTAGTTGCTCCGACTGGAATTGCTGCTTTAAATGCTGCTGGAGTTACAATTCACTCCATGTTTCAATTACCATTTGGAGGTTTTATTCCCGAGAATAAGACACCACATTTTTCAGATACCGTCAAGTTTGAGTCGAAAAGCACTTTAGCTAGACACTTCAAAATGAGTAGTTTAAAAAAATCAGTAATTCGAAATATGGAATTATTGATAATTGATGAAGTCAGCATGCTACGAGCCGATTTGCTGGATGCCATTGATTTTATGCTGCAATCGGTTCGGAAGAAAAAAACTCCTTTTGGTGGAGTTCAAGTGCTATTTATTGGTGATTTATTGCAATTACCTCCTGTAATTCGAGATGAGGAATGGAAAGTTTTAAAGGAATATTACAAAGGAAAATTCTTCTTTCACTCGCATGTAATCCAACAAAATCCGCCATTATATATTGAACTTTCCAAAATTTTTAGGCAAACAGACGACGTATTTATTTCCATTTTGAACAATCTCAGAAACAATCAAATTTCGCAAGTAGACCTTCAAAATTTAAATCAATATGTCCAACCCAACTTTGATCTAAAATCTAACAGTGGCTATATTACTTTAACAACTCACAACGCCAAAGCAGATGCTATAAATACTCAGGCTCTTTCGGATTTGCATGGAGAGACGAAATTGTATCGCCCTGATATTGTTGGAGATTTCCCTGAAAAAATTTATCCGGTTGATGAGCAACTTCAATTAAAAGTAGGAGCACAGGTAATGTTTGTCAAGAACGATTTATCTTTTTCTAAACTCTATTTCAATGGAAAAATGGGTGTCGTTCAATCACTCTCTGATCAGGAGATTTTAGTGCATTTCCCAGAAGAAAATAAAACTATTGAAGTTGAAAAATATGAGTGGCAAAACATTCGATATACCGTCAATGAAATGACCAAGGAAATCGAGGAGGAGGTTTTGGGAACTTTTGTACAATATCCTATAAAATTAGCGTGGGCCATTACCGTTCACAAGAGTCAAGGTCTAACGTTTGACAAAGCAGCGCTCGATGTTTCGCAAGTTTTTCTTCCCGGGCAAGCATACGTGGCACTCTCGCGATTACGCTCTTTAAATGGCTTAATTCTATTGTCACCACTCCGAATGAACGGTATTTCTAACGATCAAGAAGTTATGGATTATGCTTTAAATAAAGCCAACGAAGAACTTTTAGCCAACGCACTGAAAAACGAAACGAAAAAATTTATTCAGGAATATCTAAAAAGCGCTTTTGATTGGAGCGATTTGGCCCAAGAATGGCGCAACCATCAATTTAGTTACAATGAAAAATCAGAAGTTTCTGAAAAAGCAAAACACGCTAGCTGGGCTAAGAAAAACGCTGAAATTATGGCGGAATTAATCGAACCTTCACGAAAATTCCTATCGCAAATAAACAAACTTTTTTCAGACGAATCGCTTGATATTATTTTTGTTACCGAAAGAATTCAAGCGGCTTATGATTATTTTTTTCTTCCCTTAGACAATCTAGTGTACGAAATCTACTGGAAATTGGAAGAAGTCCAACGCATTAAAAAAGTTAAAGCTTATTATGATGAACTTTTAGTGCTAGAGGACATACAAACCAAAGCCGTGTTACGTTTAATGAAGGCCAAATTACTAGTTCAAACCGTGGCATCTGGAAACGAAATTTCAAAGGAAAGTCTGAATTCACCTACTATTAAAAACTATAAAAGCTCCAAATTAGAAAGCATTCAATCCAAATTTAGAGAAGTGAATGTGACGTTGATAGACGATGAGGAGGACGTAATTCGCTATACTTCCCAAAAGAAATCCAAAACAAAAGAACCCAAAAAATCAACGTTTTTAACTACGTTTGAATTATGGCAAGAAAAAAACAGCATTCCCGAAATTGCCAACATTCGCAAACTAACCACACAAACAATTAGCTCGCACATTGCCAAACTGATAGAAATCAAAGCCATTACCATTTCTGAAGTGCTACCGGATGATAAATTACAGGAATTAGCCAAAGCTTTTGAAGGCTATGCAGAGGAATCGCTTAATCCGTTGAAAGAAAAATACGGCAATACTTTTACGTGGGATGAATTAAAATTGTTTAAAGCAAGTTTGCATTTAAAATAACACTTAACTCAACCAATAAACCACGGTAATCGCTGGCATAAAATAGATTACGATAGTTCTAGCGCCGTCATAATCTTTCGCTAGACGTTGCCCGAAAAGCAACATAATTAGAGTGATGCAAGAAAAGATTCCGCCATACAATCCGAAGGTTCGTTCGTTGTTGACGAGTAATTGAATACAGCCAACTACGCATAAAACTCCGGAAATTAGTTCCAAAACCAAGACATGAAACAACGCTAAAGGCACGTGGTTTTTCAGTTGTGTTTGAGCAAAATGTTCTTTCAACCAACTAACATTTCCTTTCCAATCCATTACTTTATCATAACCCGATTGGATAAAGGTTACAGCTAGAAAAACTAAAATCAATAGGGAAGCGATATTAAACATTGGTCTATTTTTTATGAATTAAACGAGTGAGTTTGATCGACAAATCGGTTAAAATTATTTTTGCGTTACCATTGCGCTCAATATGATACATCGCGTCGGAAAGCTCTTTAAAGATTTCGTGGATGTTGTTACCGTTAACAAAGGGTGCAAAATTCTCCAATTTAAACTTTTCAATTTTTGGTTCTAAATAAACCAAGCTAGTAGTTTGATAATTTAGCAATAACGCTTGCCGGAACATTTCAATACAAAAACCTAGAAATTTCTTTTGTGTTTCTCTTCCCAAACCAGCAATTTGCTCGCTCCACGCAATAAGGTCTTGGATGGCAGCTGCATTTCCCTTGGCACGGAAAGCAGCCCGAACCCAATCGACAAACCATTTTTCAAAAACAACATCTTCCCCTTTTTCATGAATAAGTTGCAAGGCTTTGTTGAAATTTCCTTGGGCTTGATGCGCCAATTTAGAAGCCGATCTCAAATCAATATTTTCCCTTGCAACCAAAGCGTCCGCAATTACTTTTTCGGGTAAGGCGTTGAAATGCAAGACTTGACAGCGAGACCGAATGGTTTGAATTATGTCTTCTTCGTTTTCTGCAATTAAGATGAAAAGTGTCTTATCCGTTGGTTCTTCCAACAATTTTAGCAATTTGTTAGCCGCCGCCGTATTCATTTTTTCAGCCATCCAAACAATCATAATTTTATAACCGCCTTCGTAGGATTTTAAGGCTAAGGATTTTAAAATTTCTTGAGCATCTTCGACCCGAATTTCGCCTTGTTTGTTTTGAACACCTAATACCTGATACCAATCAAACAAGCTGCCATAGGGATTTTCTAAAATAAACTGTCGCCAATCGATAAGAAAATCGAGACTCTTAGGCTTCGTTTTTACATCTTCTGTGGTGACAGTTGGGTAAATAAAATGCAAATCGGGATGGGAAATATTCTGAAATTTCAAGTTGCAAGCCTCATTCCCACCAGTATTTTCTTGGTTTAAATTGCCGCACAATAAAAACTGAGCATAAGCAATCGCTATGGGTAATGCGCCACAGCCTTCCGGTCCAACAAACAATTGTGCATGCGGAATTCGTCCCAAAGCAGCACTGGTTGTCAAATGATTCTTGATGTATTCTTGTCCTAAAATTTCTGAAAATAGCATAAGCAAATATACTAGAAAGTTGGGAAGTCGCAATCACATTTTTGCGGAAGGTGAAGGTTTTGAAAGGTTCGGGTTTCCTTCAAAAAATATTAATTGTATATTTGCACCAACATAAACGAATCTTAAAAAAGACATGAAAACGCTACAAGACTTCAATTTTAAAAATAAAAAAGCATTAATCCGTGTTGACTTTAATGTTCCGTTGGATGAAAATTTCAATGTTACCGATGCAACTAGAATTGAAGCAGCTAAGCCAACGATTGACAAGATTTTAGCCGATGGTGGTAGTGTGATTCTAATGTCGCATTTAGGACGACCGAAAGGAGTTGAAGCGAAATATTCGTTAAAGCATATTTTGAAAACCGCCTCAACAGTATTGGGAGTTTCTGTTTTGTTTACGGATAATTGTATTGGTTCGGCTGCCAAAACGGCTGCAGAAAACCTAAAACCGGGAGAAGTATTGTTGCTTGAAAATTTAAGATTTTATAATGAAGAAGAAGCGGGAGACGTAGCTTTTTCAAAAGAATTGGCTTCTTTGGGCGATATTTATGTGAATGATGCTTTTGGAACTGCTCACAGAGCTCATGCTTCAACAACTATAATTGCACAATTTTTTCCCGACAATAAATGTTTTGGAATGTTGCTAGCTAAAGAAATTGAAAGTTTAAATAGAGTTTTAAAAAACAGTGAAAAACCAGTTACCGCGGTACTTGGAGGTTCTAAAGTTTCCTCGAAAATTACTGTCATTGAAAATATTTTAGATAAAGTAGATCACATGATAATTGGAGGCGGAATGACCTTCACTTTCGTAAAAGCTTTGGGAGGCGCTATTGGCGATTCCATTTGTGAAGACGACAAACAAGAATTGGCATTAGAAATTTTAAGATTGGCCAAAGAAAAAGGAGTTCAAATTCACATTCCAGTGGATGTTGTGGCTGCCGATGCTTTTTCAAACGATGCCAACACGCAAATTGTAGATGTCAATGCTATTCCAGAGGGATGGCAAGGGTTGGATGCCGGACCAAAGTCGTTAGAAAACTTTAAGAAAGTAATCTTAGCGTCGAAAACTATTTTGTGGAACGGGCCTTTAGGCGTTTTTGAAATGCCTTCGTTCGCCAACGGAACAATCACTTTAGGAAATTATATCGCCGAAGCTACTGAAAAAGGTGCCTTTTCTTTAGTAGGCGGTGGAGATTCGGTTTCAGCAGTGAAGCAATTTGGGTTGGAAGAAAAAATGAGTTATGTATCCACTGGAGGTGGCGCTATGCTAGAAATGCTCGAAGGAAGAACGCTTCCCGGAATAGCCGCAATTCTCGACTAAACTCACAATTAACACGTCGAAAAGCAATAATTTACAATATTTAGGACAAGTTTAAGTTATTAGAGTAGTTATATTTGTTATAAGATTCCTATTTTTGCCGAACATAATGGTTTGAAAAATAACAACTTGTAGTGCAAGTTATAGTAAAATCGAAATCACATTAAGAATTTAATTATTGAAATCACATTGTTTTCTACCTACAGAACGCAATTAAAATATACTGTATGAATTTAAAGAAAATCACATTAACCGTTTTGCTATTTATAGCCGGACATTCCTTTGCTCAGGAAATTTTCAATAGGCCTCAAACGAACGCTTCCTACTTAGATTCCATCAAAAAAACATTCATCAAAGACAACATTGCGTCTTGCGTTGATAGTTTGTGGATGAAAGAATTAACCAATTTAGATTTGTACAATGATTTAGAAAATGATATCAAAAATATCAATCTAGATGAAAAAGTAGATTACGAATTACCAACCGAGTTGTTGAAAAAGCGCTTGAAGGAAATGGATTCTAAATCGCCTTTCAACATTGAATACAATCAAGGTTTGGAAAACATCATCAAATCGTTCTTAAAAAATAGAAAAAAATCATTTGAACGTTTGATGGCTATTTCGGAATATTATTTCCCACTTTTCGAAGATGCTTTATCCAAACAAAATGTTCCCCTAGAAATTAAATATTTAGCTGTTGTAGAATCGGCTTTGAATCCGAAAGCTGTTTCTAGAGTTGGTGCTACTGGTCTTTGGCAGTTCATGTATCAAACAGGAAAACAATACAATTTGAATATCGATTCTTATGTTGATGACCGTAGCGACCCATTAAAAGCAAGTGCTGCTGCTGCGCAATACATGACCAATATGTATAAAATCTTCGGCGATTGGGATTTGGTTTTGGCTTCTTATAATTCAGGACCAGGAAATGTTGCCAAAGCGATTCGTCGTTCTGGAGGCCAACAAAGTTTCTGGAATATTAGAAAATACCTTCCGCAAGAAACTCAAGGATATGTGCCTGCTTTTTTAGCAACCATGTACATCTACGAATACCACAAAGAACACGGAATTCGCCCAGACCGAGCTATTGTAAAGCATTTTGCTACCGATACGATTATGATCAAAAAGCAAATGACTTTCAGACAAATATCAGATTTGTTAGATATTCCTGTTGCTCAATTACAATTGTTGAATCCGCAATTTAAATTGAATGTAATTCCTGCTTATTTTGATTCGAAGCATTACTTGAGATTGCCGTCTGAAAAAATTGCTGTTTTCACTTCTAATGAAGATAAAATTTACGCTTACGTTCAACACGAATTAGACCAAAGAGAGCGACCGTTTTCACGTTACCAACAAGCTTACGCATCTCGAGATTCTTTGCGAAATGTAGACAGTGTGATGGTGCAAAAGGTAAAATTCCACAAAGTGAGGCGAGGTGATGATTTGGCGGAAATAGCCGATCGCTATGATGTGTCAGTTTCGGATATCAAGAAATGGAACAAGCTTAAGAAAAACAAAGCACCACTGGGGAAAAATCTAAAAATCGTTACAACGGAACGCGTTGCTTCGAGAGTGAAGAAAGCGAAAGTGGATTCAACAGCTGTTGCATCAACTTCAAAAGTATTGGTTCCAAACACAAATACCATTGCGCAGGTTGCTGCTAAAGAGCCTAAAGTTTATAAAGAAGAAAAAGTGGTTTCTTTTCAAGATGTCACTAAATTTTATAAAGTTAAAAAAGGCGACAACTTGGGAGAAATTTCAGAAAAGTATGATGTTGCCATCGCAGACCTAAAAAAATGGAACAAATTAAAAAACAACAATGTTCCGCTTGGTAGAAAATTGAAAATTATCACCAACGAAAGAGTGGTAACTACCGTTAAGAAATTAGTAAAATCAGAAAGCATTGCAGTGGTTGATAAACCTAAAAAAGAAGCGGCTACAAATTCTGAAAAAGCGGATGATTTTTATGTAGTTCAAAATGGTGATAACTTGAGCACCGTTGCCCGAAAATATAATGTGTCTGTTGAAGATTTGAAAAAATGGAACAACCTTCAAGACAACACTATTCAATTGGAGAGCAAATTAAAAGTGGCCGACATTACCATCGATAAGGAAGATAAAGAAGAAAGCGCTCCTAAAACAGAAATCAAAAACATTGAATATACTGTTCAAAAAGGAGATAACATTGCTAGTATAGCGAGAAAAAATGGTGTTTCGGTTTCGGATATTAAAACTTGGAATGATTTATCAGACGACACGATTCAGTACGGAGCTAAGCTAGTAGTTGCTAAGAAACTAGTAGTGGATAATAGCCAAGCCGTAGCAGAGAAAAACACGAAAAAGGAAAAGATTTCTAAAAACGAAAGAGACGACCACTATTATGTTCAAAAAGGCGATTCTCTTTTTAGTATTGCCAAAAAGTATCCTGGAGTTTCGGTTTCCGACATCAAGAAATGGAATGGCATAAACGGGAATAGTTTAAAACCGGGAATGAAATTGAAAATAAACGGATAATACCAAAAAATCTGTATAAATTTAGGGCTTATTTCATAGAAGAAAAATTATGAAAAAAGCCCTTTTTTTTGTGCTTTCAATTTCGCTATTATTCGGCTCCTGTTTCAAAAAGCACGATAACAAAACGGAAAAGACCTCCGGAAAAATCAATACGATTTCGGTAATTATTGACGACCAACTTTGGAATGGCGAAGTAGGCGATAGCATTCGAAATAAATTTGCTTCTCCAGTAATTGGTTTGCCACAAGAAGAACCCTTATTTACCATCAATCAATACCCAATTAAATTACTAGAAGGTTTTATGACCAATTCTAGAAACATTATCGTGGTTAAGAAAGAAGCGCAAAACAAATTTGAAATTATTGAAAACGAATATGCGAGTCCACAAAATGTAATTCATATTTCCGGAAAAACGACAGCCAGCATTTTAGAGTTAATTGAAGCCAATGCTGCGACAATGATTACCAAAATGCGCCAAACTGAAATTGAAGAGAATCAAAGAATACTAGACACTTCCAAAATTAATATTCAAAAAATAAAAAGAAAATTCAATATCGAATTGTCAGTTCCCAAAGGCTACAACTATGTGTTGACAAGAAAAAAATTCATTTGGCTAAAAAAAGAAATTACAAGTGGGAATACTAGTATTTTGATTTACCAGATTCCAATGAGTTCTTTGAAAAAGTCAATGCAACCCACTAACAGTATTATTAAAGTGAGAGATTCTATAGGAAGTTTATACATTCACGGTAGAACACCCAATACTCAAATGGTAACGGAAGATTCGTATTCACCCTATTTGTTTCACATTAACATCAAAGGGAAAGAGGCTTATGAAACAAAAGGCACCTGGGAATTAAGAAACGATTTTATGTCAGGACCTTTCATCAATTACAGCATAATCGACCGAACTAACAAAAGGATTCTGGTATTGGAAGGTTTTTGTTACGACCCTTCCAAGGAAAAAAGAGACTTAATGTTCGAATTGGAAGCCATCATTAAATCGGTTGAATTTCTAAAACCAAAAACCAATAAATAGCCATGGAATTAAAATGGAAAATAAAGCGATTTGACGCACTTTCTCTAGAAGAACTATACAAACTGCTGCAACTTCGAAGTGAAGTCTTTGTGGTGGAGCAAAATTGCGTATATCAAGACATCGACGGGAAAGATCAAAAAGCATTACACCTATTAGGCGAATATGATGGCGCTATAGTAGCGTATGCACGCTTATTTAAGCCATCTGATTATTTTGAAGAAGCGTCCATCGGTAGAGTTGTCATCCACCCAACCTTTCGCGATAAAAAATGGGGGCATGATCTCATGAAGCAAGCCATTCAAGGGATTGAGACTCATTTTAAAGAAGTAAAAATTACCATTTCGGCACAATTGTATCTTCAAAAATTCTATGAAAATAATGGATTTGTAGTCACAAGCGAAACGTACCTAGAAGACGATATTCCGCATATTCAAATGAAAAGAGCGTAAGCTAGTTTTTGGTAATTACCAATTCTACACGACGGTCATACTCCGAGCCTTTTCCCAAAGGAACAGTGTTTCCATAACCTTTGAATGTCATTCGGTTTTTTGGAATTTTCTTAAAAACCAAGTATTTGTATACTGACTCTGCTCGGTTTTGAGAAAGATTTCGTTTTCGAGTTTCCAAATCAATGGCTTCTTTTTGATAAGGCGGTGTGCAGCAAACATGCCCTTGAATCTCAAATTCGAGTTTCTTATATTTGAACAATAGCTTTGACAGTTTATCCAATTGGGTTTTGGCTTCATAAGTTAATTTACTACTGCCGCGTTCAAACAATAAATTTTCGAGATAAATGTGATCTCCAACAATGTGATTCTTTTGAATTGTAGTATAAAAACCGGGAATTTCAATTTTGGGCAATTCTTTTAAATTGATGACCACATCCACCCGACGGTTTTTGGATCTTTTTTCAGGAAGGTTCTCTACCACATCATCGTCAATCAAGATGCGACCTTTGCCTTCAATGGTAACAATGATTTTGTTTTTAATACCACTTCCGATTAACTTTTCTTTTATGGTATTGGCTCGATTGGTCGACAACTTGAAATTATAGGCTTCTTTCCCAACATCATCGGTATATCCAAAAATCTGAATGGATTCAATTCGGGTAGAATCGGTATTTTTTATAAAGTCGATGACCGCATTGCCTTGCTTTTCATCTAAGTGAAATTTGTCAAAATCAAAGTATACTGATTGAACTACTTCTTCTTGTGCAAACAAAAACCCACTAAACAATAAGGGCAAAAATTTAAAAAATCGAATCATTATAGTTTTAATATTTTGTTGTACTCAGGCGTGTTGCTCAAAATAGAAACGGCTTTTTTGACTTCAACATTGTTTTTTATATAATATTGATACAAACCCTCTTTGTATTGGTAGCGTTTGATAATTTCATCTAAAATTAGATTCTTAATTTCCTTTTGATTTTGATTCAGTTGATTTTCTTCGCTTTTTTGAATTGCCGATAACAATTGTTGGTATTCTGTTGCAATACTTTCGTCAATTTTATCTTTTTTGGCTGCATTTAAAGTCGTTTTCAACGCCAACTCCGTTTCCGTATCAAAATTAAAATGTTGTTTTTTCAAGTATTCTTTGAAAGCCAAAAAATCTGCATCAGAAATTGTTGGAATGGTTGTTCCTAAATTCGGGTTCTTATAATAATACTCGGTTACGTAGTTAAAAATCCCGTCATTTTTGACCAAGGCTTCAGAGATATTGCTCAATTTGGTTTCCGACATCACGATATCGGGCAAAATTCCACCGCCATCATAAACCGTTCTTCCTTTTTTGGTTTTGAATGCGTTGTAATTCTCAGAAGCTGTTCGAATGGCCTTGCCGTCTTTATCTTTATGAGAGTAATCCAACGCTTGAATGCATCTTCCAGACGGTGTATAATAACGCGAAATTGTAATTTTGATTTGTGTTCCATAAGTTAAATCGACTGGTCTTTGCACCAATCCTTTACCAAAACTCCGACTGCCAATAATGACTGCTCGATCTAAATCTTGCAAAGCACCAGAAACAATTTCAGAGGCCGAAGCGCTCTTTCCATCTACAATAATTGCTAACGGAATCTCAGTATCTATAGGCTCTCGAGTGGTTTTGTAGGTGTTGTTGTGTTTTTCAATTTTCGATTTAGTCGTAACGATAATTTCATTTTTTGGAACAAATAAATTGCAAATATTGACCGCTTCATTTAGCAAACCACCTGGATTGCCACGCAAATCTAAAATAATTCTCTCGGCGCCTTCTTTTTTTAATTGTTCAAGCGCTTCTTTGGTTTCTAAACTTGCTTTCTTGTTGAATTGCGAAAGCACGATATAACCGGTTTTATCATCTACTTTTCCAAAGAAGGGAACTGCTTTAATTTCGACTTCGTCTAAGACTAATTGTGTCGTTAATGTTTTTCCTTGTCGGATGTATTTGATTTCTACTTTAGTATTTTTAGCACCTTTTAGCAATTGCGAAGCATCGTCTTTAAAATCAGCTAAATTGACATCACCAATTTGAATAATCTCGTCGCCCGCTTTTAAACCTGCTTTGTCGGCAGGGAAGTTTTTGTAGGGTTCTTTGATGATTAGTTTGCCTTCTTTGCGGGTAATCATAGCGCCAATTCCAGTGTATTCTCCGGTGTTATTGATTTTGAATTTAACAACATCTTGTTCGTTGAAATAGTTGGTATACGGATCCAAATCGGCCAACATGCTTTTAATAGCTTTGTCCATTAATTCCCCGGGATTGGTTTCGTCAACATAGTTGGCATTCACCGCTTTAAATAAAGTCGTGAAAATTTCAATTTGTTTGGCAACTTCAAAGAAATCTTCATTAAAACTGACGCCAACAAACAAAAATACGCTTGCAATTGCAGGAATAATGTATCTTTTTTTAAGGAAAGAATAGGAAAGAATAGGTTTCAATTTTTTTAAATTTAGGAAAATTAAAATGCAATTAGCTTCAAATATAAAATTTTAAGGTTTAAAAACAATAATTATTAGGAAATCCTTACGTAATGCCAAGTTATGTAGGTTCTAAGAATTAAATATCCGCCTGAATTTGCGTGACAAATTTTTGAAATAAAAGTACTGTCTTTTCATTGATTTCGGCATAAGACAAACGGTCTTTGCTTTGATAAAAGAACATAAAAGCGTAAGGTTTTTCGATAGAATTCAATAGTAGTTCCTTGTTTAACCTGTAGGTTTCTCGTAAAACGCGTTTAAAGTAATTTCGATCTACCGCTTTTTTAAAGTGTTTTTTTGAAACAGAAACACCGAACTTGATTTTTTCAGGACTTTCCAATTCTATCGGAATATAAACCAAACGCAATGGATACTTTGAAACCGATTTTCCTTCAGAAAAAAGAGTATCAATTGTGGTCTTGCTTTTTAGTTTTTCTGATTTGGAGTAGGTCGCCTTCATTTGTTTTTTTTGGAATCGAGACAAAGGTACAAAGACCATCGTAAAATTAAACACATCGCACAAAAAGCCTGACGGAACAAATTTAGTTGGTTGATGAAATATCAATACTAGGATTTCTAAAATAGTGTGAAAGTGTTAATCTTACAACTCTACTATTGATTCTTGTAAAAGTTAATTATCTAAATGGTAGTAATTTTACTAAATAAAAGAAGCACTTTCCGTAGGTTGAAGAAACAACTGCTAAACTAAAACGGATAACCATCGAGAAGCGTACAGCCGTCGGCATTCTAAAATTTAAAAAACCCTTACAAAATCTAGTCTGTAAGGGTTTTTTATTTAGAGTGAAGCACTACTTTTTAATTTCTGCAGGATAGCTATTGTTATCTTTTTTAACATCGGCCATCAAACCGCTTTCGTCAATCGTTATTTTTTGAATCGTATTTTTAGGTTTCAAAATAGTAAAGTCATAAGTTGGATAGGCCCATGCCCAATCTTTTAAAACGGTTCTGGTTGTTGATGGATTTGGGTTGGCTTTGATAAAACTCATCATGCGCAAGGGAACATAAAAACTTTCCGAAGTCCCGTCTACATATGTAACCGTAAGGTCAAGAGGCATTGGCATTCTACCCAAGCGTTCCAAAGTCACGGTTGTTGTGGCGCCGTTTTCGGATACGTTTTTGATGCCGTAATCAATTGTGTTGGTGGTTTCTGTCCAATCCGTCAAATACCAATCCAAATTAGCGCCTGAAACGCGCTCTGCTGTTCTCTTGATGTCGTTTGGCGTAGGATGTTTGAATTTAAAATCAGCGTAGTATTTTTTTAGAGTTTTAGCTAAATTTTCTTTTCCGATAAGGTAACCTAATTGCGACAAGAAAATTTCCCCTTTACTATAGGAAGTGATGCTGTACATTTGGTTGAAATCATACCGATCAGAATGGGTAGTTTGAGGTTGTTCTTTACCAGAATTCACCATGAAATAGTAGCCTCTGTAGGAACCTTCGTGAGGATTGGCCGCTTTCTTTTCGGCAATTTCGTTGGTGCCCAAATCTTCTAGATAAGAAGTGAATCCTTCGTCCATCCAACCGTGTTTGCTTTCATTGGAAGCTAAGACATGTTGGAACCACGAATGCGCCATTTCATGAGCAATAACACCGATTAATCCGTCATAAGTGCCTTCGCCTAAAATTAGGGTGCACATGGCGTATTCCATTCCGCCATCGCCACCCTGAATCACAGAGTATTGATCGTAAGGATATTTTCCAACGGTTTGATTGTAAAACTGCATCAAACGCGCGGTTTCGGGTTCTGCTTTTTTCCAGTTGGCAATAATTTTCGGATTGTTTTTGTAGAGAAAATGAAGAGTAGCTCCATTTGGAATTGGAACGATATCGTGCAAGTAATTTTTATCAGCTGCCCAAGTAAAATCGTGTACGTTTGGAGCTATAAAATGCCAAGTTAAGGTTTTGGTTTTCTTTGGATAAACGACTTTTACACCAATGTCTTCATAACCGTGACCGATTTCATTTTTGTTTTGCAAATAGCCACTACCGCCTAAAACATAGTCTTTATCCATGGTGATATTCACATCAAAATTGCCCCAAACCCCATGGAATTCTCGAGCAATGTAGGGATCGGCGTGCCAGCCTTCGAAATCAAATTCAGCAATTTTTGGGTACCATTGCGACATTGAAAACTCAACACCTTCAACGTTGTTTCTTCCTGAACGACGAATTTGCACAGGGACTTGCCCTTCAAAATTCAAAGTAAATGTTGTTTTAGAATTCGGAAGAATTGGTTTTGCCAATGTAACCTCTAGGATAGTTCCTACTTCTTTTGCTTCAGCGGCAATTCCATCTTGTTTAAAATTGGAAATTCTTAGGTAACCAATTTCATTTGGAAGCAGTGCTGCAATTCGACTGGATTTAATTTCTTTTCCATCCACTTTAGTCTTGGTAACCATTCGAGCATCAGGATCGGCAATCGACTTTACCCGAGCATCCATTTCGCTTCCCGGTTGAAAAGCATTTGGATATAAATGGTAATACACTCGTTTTAGAGTATCAGTAGAATTATTGGTGTAGACCAATTCTTGTTGGCCCTTGTATTGGTAGTTTTTGGCATCCATCACGACGTCCATCTTGTAATCAACATGTTGTTGCCAATACGAGCTAGTTTGTGCAGACAGTGCTAATGTTGAAAAGACAACTAGAGCGACAATTGAAATTTTTTTCATGAATTGAAATTTGAAATAAATAGAAACTAAAATAGGCTTATCAGAAATCAAAATAATTTCCAACAAGCCTATGATATTTTACGAAAGTAGCAATTAACCTTTAACTTTTTTATGTTTAATTTTCTTAGACATTTGTTCTGCCATTGCAATAGCGTTGTAAGCATTTACAATTTTACCAGTTTTAGAAATTGCATCTAATTTTCTTTTGTCTGAAGGATTTCCGCCGACAATAACGTCGTTTGGAATCGAAGTACCAGAATTTAGAATAATGTATTTTACTTGTTTTGCTGTTAATTTTGGATAATAAGAACGAACTAAAGCTGCAACACCAGCAACATTTGGAGAAGCCATTGAAGTTCCTTGTTCGTATCGGTAGGTATTGTTGGGCGTACTAGCGTAAATTTGCATTCCCGGCGCAAAAACATCCACATTCATTTTACCATAGTTTGAAAATGGAGCGACGATTGCTTCTCCGTATTCATAATTTAAAGCTCCAACAGTTATTACATTATCTGCAAACTCAGTTTTTTTATCATCGGAATCATTTGGAAAATTGTTTTCGACATCAATGTCTTTGGCATCATTACCTGCGGCATGAACGATCAAAACGTCTTTACTTTCCGCATATTTAATGGCATCATAAACCCACTGTTTGTGGGGCGAGTAGTTTTTACCAAAACTTCCATTAATTACTTTTGCGCCATTGTCAACCGCATAACGGATCGCAAGCGCGATGTCTTTGTCGTATTCGTCGCCATTTGGAACAGCTCTAACAGCCATTATCGCTACATTATCTGCAATACCATCACCACCGATATTATTATTTCTCATTTGACCGATGATTCCGGCTACGTGTGTTCCGTGAAGCGCATCTTTTTTATCGGGTCCGTATACGATATTATTCCCATATGATTTTGTGGAAAAATCATCAGCATTATCGCCCAAGACTTTTCTTCCGTCAAAATCTTTATTCAAGTTAAAATTCAGCATGTCATACACTTGATCTTTGTAGTCATTAAGCGCTTCATTAAAGTCGGGACCCGCTTGTGTGATAATACTAGACATCACTTGTTTGCTTTTAGTAACGTTAGGATCGGTTGAAACGATTGCTTTTACTTCTTCAAGAGTATAATTATCTTTCTTTAAAAAATCTTTAATGGTTTGGTTGGCTTTAAAAATGAAGTCAACTTGCTGTTTACCTTGCATATTTTGTTCTAACATTTTGTCGTATTCGGCTTTGGCCGCTTTGTAGGCTTCAGAACCATCGTCCGCTTTTTTCAAAACACGAGTCATTTCTAAGTTTTCATTTCCTGAATTTCCTAAAAAATTCCAACCATGTACATCATCAATATAACCGTTTTTGTCATCGTCAATTCCGTTGCCGGCAATTTCTTTTGGATTGGTCCAAATAACCGATTTCAAGTCTTCGTGATCAATATCAACTCCTGAATCGACAACACCAACGATAACTTTTTTGCTTTTCTTGTTTTTTAGCAATTCTGAATAGACTCGGTCAACACTCATTCCCGGAACGCTGTCTTTGACTAAGTCAAGATGGCTCCATCTTTTTAATTGGTTTTCAGAAAGGGTTCCTTTTTTTGCAGTAAAAGATGCTGAATTTTGAGCACTTCCAGAAAAGGTAAAAAACAATCCTAGTAAAAGTGTAAAACAAGTTGATTTGATAACTTTCATTTTTTTAGTTTTAGAGAATTCAAAAATAGTTAGGTTTTGCAATAGTAAAGAGTATTGTTAACATTATTTTAGGACGTAGCGTAGCATAAAATAAGGTCAATTGGCAATTTTAATATATCAAAAAATAGTTGATTAAAACGGAAAGTATGCTACAGATTCTCCAAAAGTGAAAAAATAAAAATCACGGAATAAATAACTAATAGCGAAATGGTGCAGACAACTTGTAACATAACTTTGGGTTTAAATTTGACAATTAGCGATAATTTTTTTCAAGGTTGTATTAAGGTTTTCGAGTTCTTCAAGTTGAATACCTGCTTGTGCAGTTTTTCTATTTTGCAGTACCAATTCTTGAACCTTATGAATAATTGCTTCTCCAGAATCGGTGACACTTAAAATAGATTTTCGGCGATCTTTGCTATTTACTTTTCGATTCAAGTATTTCGATTTTACCAACAAATCAATTATTCGTGTTACTGAAGCATTGTCTTTGAAGGCTCGTTCTGCTATTTCTTGTTGCGAAATCCCGGGGTTTTCTAACAACACTTTTATGATTAGCCATTGATCTACGGTAATTTTATACCCGTTTTCACGAAGTTTTTTTTGGGAATACATTCTGTAAGTCCGAATGGCTTTGTCTAACAAATAGAAATTAATACTTTCTAAAGTTTCCATGAATTAAATTTTACACAAACATAGGTTTGTTTTATCAATAATTGATATGTCAATTACAATTTAACAAAATTTTATAAAAAGGTATGTATCTATTTATTAGCTTATTAAAACCATCTAAAAGACCTCGTCGCAGGAATGAGCACTTTTTAGACGAACTCCCTTTTCTGTTTTTTCAACAGTTATTATTTCGTTGTGTGCATCGTGTTCAAGAAATAAGTAGTAGTTGTTTTCTGCAGCGAGCGTCAGGAATTTTTCCTTCTCGGGTAGTGTTAATAATGGTCTTGTGTCATACCCCATTACATAAGGCAATGGAAGATGACCCGCGGTCGGAATCAAATCTGCCATAAAACAAATGGTTTTGTCTTGATACTGAATTTGAGGAAGCATCATTTTTTCGGTATGGCCGTCAACAAAGAAAATACCAAAGCTCAATTCGGATTGCTGGAGGAAATCGCTATCCGGTTTTTTAATAAAATTTAGTTGACCGCTTTCTTGCATTGGAATAATATTTTCAGTGAGAAAAGAAGCTTTTTCTCTAGCGTTGGGTTTAGTGGCCCAATTCCAATGATTTTCATTGGTCCAAAATTTAGCATTTTTGAAAGCGACTTCATAGCCAGTTTTATTCGAATTCCACTGAACACTTCCACCGCAATGATCAAAGTGCAAGTGTGTCATAAAAACGTCGGTTATATCATCCCTATGAAAACCAAACTTTGCTAAGGATGTATCCATAGAATGGGTTCCCCAAAGCGAGTAATATCCAAAAAACTTCTCGGATTGTTTGTTTCCCATTCCGGTATCAATCAGAATCAATCTTTTTCCATCCTCGATCAACAAGCAACGCGCAGCAATATCAATCAAATTGTTGTTATCAGCTGGATTGGTTTTGCTCCAGATTGTTTTTGGTACTACACCAAACATAGCGCCACCATCTAATTTAAAATTGCCACTTTCTATTGGATATAATTTCATACGAAATGATTCTAAAGTTAAAGCCGCAAATTAGTAAAAACCTATTGTTTAACGGAGGCAAATCGTTTTTTTCTATGTTAATATTTGTTATAAAAATGAAAGCCTTTGTGGCGAAAAGTTTATTTTAGTATATCTTTGTCGTTAATTTAGACAAAATCTATATAAGCTATGATACAAGTATCAGATACGGCAAGTAAAAAAATCGTCGAGATGATGAAAGACGACGGTTTCGATGCTTCCAAAGATTATGTTCGAGTAGGCGTGAAAAGCGGTGGATGTTCCGGCTTGTCGTACGAATTAAAATTTGACAAAGAAATTGGAGAAACCGACAAAGTTTTCGAGGTCAATCAAGTTAAAATTGCTGTCGAGAAGAAATCATTTTTGTATTTGGCAGGAACCATTTTAGAATTTTCGGGTGGATTAAATGGAAAAGGATTTGTTTTTAATAATCCAAATGCCAGCAGAACTTGTGGATGCGGAGAATCATTCTCGCTATAACATCAAAATAAATTATGTCAAAATATACTGAAGACGATTTAAAAATTGAACTCGAAAACAAAGAGTACGAGTACGGTTTTTATACCGATATTGAATCGGACACTTTTCCGATAGGTTTAAGCGAAGACATCGTTCGCGCTATTTCCCATAGAAAAGAGGAACCACAGTGGATGACTGATTGGAGGATTGAAGCCTTTCGCGCTTGGGAACAAATGAAAGAACCCGAATGGGCTAACGTGCATTATGAAAAACCTGACTTCCAGAGTATTTCCTATTATTCAGCCCCAAAAAGCAAAAGCAAATACGCTAGTTTAGACGAAGTCGATCCAGAACTTTTGGAGACTTTCAAAAAATTAGGAATTTCCATTGACGAACAAAAAATGCTATCTGGCGTTGCTATGGATATTGTAGTCGATTCCGTTTCTGTAGCCACAACATTCAAGAAAACACTGGGAGAAAAAGGAATTATCTTCTGCTCTATTTCAGAAGCAATTCGCGAATATCCCGAGTTGGTAAAGAAACATTTAGGAACCGTTGTGCCTCAAAAAGATAATTTTTATGCAGCACTAAATTCGGCTGTTTTTTCAGACGGATCGTTTTGCTACATTCCGAAAGGAGTTCGATGTCCTATGGAACTCTCCACCTATTTCCGAATCAACCAAGCCGGAACAGGCCAGTTCGAAAGAACTCTGGTAATTGCAGACGAAGGCAGTTATGTTTCTTATCTCGAGGGCTGCACCGCACCAAGTCGCGATGAAAACCAATTGCATGCTGCTGTAGTAGAATTAATTGCTCTTGACGATGCCGAAATAAAATACTCAACAGTACAAAACTGGTATCCTGGAAACAAAGAAGGGAAAGGCGGTGTTTTTAATTTTGTAACCAAAAGAGGGTTGTGCGAAAAAAATGCTAAGATTTCTTGGACACAAGTTGAAACTGGTTCAGCTGTGACATGGAAATACCCATCCTGTGTTTTAAAAGGCGATAATTCTGTTGGAGAATTTTACTCTATTGCGGTGACCAATAATTTTCAGCAAGCCGATACCGGAACGAAAATGATTCACTTAGGAAAAAATACCAAGTCAACCATAATATCTAAAGGAATTTCTGCAGGGAAATCACAAAATAGTTACAGAGGCTTAGTTCAAATTAGCGCCCGTGCAGAAAATGCTAGAAATTTTTCCCAATGCGATTCACTTTTAATGGGAAATAACTGTGGCGCGCACACTTTTCCTTACATCGAAAGTAAAAATCCAACTGCTAAAATTGAACACGAGGCGACCACTTCAAAAATTGGGGAAGACCAAGTTTTTTATTGCAATCAACGGGGTATTCCAACCGAAAAGGCGATTGCGCTAATTGTTAACGGTTTTAGTAAAGACGTCTTAAATAAATTACCCATGGAGTTTGCCGTTGAAGCTCAGAAATTGCTCGAAATTTCGCTTGAAGGCAGCGTTGGTTAAAAATCCTATTCAAAAATAAATTACATTCCAAAAATGTTAGAAATAAAAAATTTACACGCTTCAGTAGAAGACAAAGAAATATTAAAAGGCATCAATCTTAAAGTAAATGCAGGCGAAGTGCACGCGATTATGGGTCCAAACGGATCTGGAAAAAGTACTCTTTCTGCTGTAATTGCAGGCAATGAAAATTACGAGGTCACTGACGGAACGGTCTTTTTAAATGGAGACGATTTATCCGATTTGGCTCCTGAAGAACGCGCACACAAAGGTGTTTTTCTTTCTTTTCAATATCCGGTAGAAATTCCAGGAGTTTCGGTAACCAATTTCATGAGAACCGCCATCAATGAAACTCGCAAAGCCCAAGGCTTAGAAGAAATGCCTGCCAATGAAATGCTTAAAACGATCCGTCAAAAATCAGAATTGCTGGAAATAGACCGCAAGTTCTTATCTCGTTCGCTTAACGAAGGCTTTTCAGGTGGAGAGAAAAAACGGAATGAAATTTTTCAAATGGCCATGCTAGAGCCTAAATTAGCGATTCTAGACGAAACCGATTCAGGATTAGATATCGACGCTTTAAGAATTGTAGCAAACGGAGTCAACAAACTAAAAAGTAAAGACAATGCTATTATCGTAATCACGCATTATCAAAGATTGTTAGATTACATTGTCCCTGATTTTGTTCACGTTTTATACAACGGAAAGATAGTAAAATCAGGAGGTAAGGAATTGGCTTACGAATTAGAAGAAAAAGGATACGACTGGATTAAAGCGGAGAACTAAAATGGAATTAAAAGAAAAATTATTATCCTCTTTTATGGCTTTTGAAGAGCAAGTTGATGTAAACGCCGATTTACACGATCTGCGAACTTCCGCCATAAAAAACTTCGAAACCAAAGGTTTTCCTACCAAAAAAGAAGAAGCTTGGAAATACACCTCACTGAATGCCATTCTAAAAAATGATTTCTCGGTATTTCCAAAAAATGAAAATGCAGTAGAGTTTGCCGATGTAAAAAAATATTTTCTGCACGAAATCGACACCTACAAAGTAGTCTTTATCGACGGGGTTTTTAGCTCATTTCTATCATCAACCACACACGATGGAATCGACGTTTGTTTGATGTCGTCCGCCCTAAACAAACCCAAATATAAAATGGTGATTGATAATTTTTTCAATAAAATCGCCAGCAAAGATGAGAGCTTAACTTCTTTAAATACCGCTTTTGCTAATGAAGGGGCTTACATCAACATCCCAAAAAGTAAGGTCGTTGACAAGCCAATTGAAATCATGTATTTCTCAACAGGCACCGAAGCAGCACTTTTAGTACAACCTAGAAATCTAATTATCGTAGGGGAGAACTCCCATGTGCAAATCATCGAACGGCATCAAAGTTTAAACGAAAATGCGGTCTTGACCAATTCAGTTACCGAAATTTTTGCCCAAAAAAGAGCCATCGTCGATTGCTATAAAATTCAAAATGACAACCACGCGGCTTCTTTAATCGACAATACTTACGTTTCGCAACAACTGGAAAGTCACGTACATGTGAATACTTTTAGTTTTGGAGGAAACCTTACCAGAAACAACCTGAATTTCTACCACTTCGGAGAACGAATTGAAAGCCACTTGAACGGAATTACTATTATCGGCGAGAAACAACACGTCGATCATTATACTTTAGTGCATCACGCACAGCCAAATTGTGAGAGTTTTCAAGATTATAAGGGCATTTTTTCAGACCAAGCTACCGGCGTTTTCAATGGTAAAATCTATGTAGAAAAAGAAGCTCAAAAAACCAATGCTTTTCAAAAAAGCAATAACATTTTATTAAGCGACAAAGCCACCATTAACGCTAAACCGCAACTTGAAATTTTTGCCGACGATGTGAAATGTTCTCACGGTTGTACGATTGGTCAATTAGATGAAACCGCCATGTTTTACATGCAATCGCGAGGTATTCCAAAGAAAGAAGCCAAAGCATTATTGATGTACGCTTTCTCCAATGCAGTCATTGAAAGCATTAAAATCCCAGAATTAAAACAAAGAATCACCAAAATTATCGCCACGAAATTAGGCGTTAAAATGGGTTTCGATTTGTAGTTTTTTAGAAGCGATTTCCTGCTATCCGCTGCAATTCCTGTTTTTAGAAAAACAGATTTGGCAATCTGCTTTTCTAAAAACAGGAGATTTACGCTGCTATCAGGGCTAGGGATTCGGTGCTCAAAAGAAAGTTACCCCAACACTTTGCACCGTTGAACATTGGCCAGCTTATTTTTTCAAACTGCGCACGACTTCCTTTAAAAACAAATTGAAGTCAAATTTTGGATCTTCATTCAATCCCAAACGAACAATTACTAAGTCCAAAGAAGGAATAATCGCCACCATTTGTCCCTGAAAACCACTGCAGTAAAAAAGATTTCTTGGAGCATCTGGAAATCGACCTCCAGCATTCAACCAAAAATGAGCTCCATAGGCGCCGTTGGAAGTATTGGTTGGCGTTGCTGTATATTTTACCCAAGCGGGATCTAATATTTGTTCACCATTCCAATTGCCTTGGTGCAAATACAACAATCCAAATTTAGCCCAATCTCTTGCTGTGGCCCAACTGTATGAGGAACCCACGAAATTCCCAGCCATATCCGTTTCAACAACCATCGAATGCATCCCAATTTTATCAATCAAAGCCGAATACCAAAAATCCAAATAGTCTTGATGGGTTTTAAATTGTTTTCGCAAAAGCCCCGACAACAAATTACTCGTACCGGAAGAATAATTCCAATGGGTATTGGGTTGAAATTGCAACGGTTTTTCAAGCTGTGAACGCGACATGTCTTTTGCTAAAAAGAGCATTTTGGTGGCGTCGCAAATTTTGGTGTAATCTTCTTCCCATTCCAATCCAGAGTTCATGTGAAGTAAGTCACTGATGGTGATTTTTGCCCTAGAATCGTTAGCCCATTCGGCAATAGGAGCTGGTTTGTAAATGTCAATTTTCCCTTGTTTTTGCAAAATACCAAACAAGGCGCTCGTAATACTTTTAGTCATCGACCAACCCAAAAGTTTGCTGTTTTTGGAAAAACCAGGAGCATATTTTTCACCAATAATTTGGTCTTTATACACCACTAAAACGGCGCGACTTCTTTTCTTCTTTTCACCAATCGCATCAAAGGCGTTATTGATGGCGGCTTGTAAATTTGGATAATCTATGTTTGAAAAAAGGGTATCTTTTGCTGGCATATCGCCATAAGGAAAAGAAAAATTGCCTTTTGTTTGAATTCTTCTAGGAACTTCATAAGGTTTCGAAATATCAAAAGCAGCATCAATTAAAGTCGCACCCAAACCTTCCCGATAAATGGCTTTCCGTTCTTTCAATCCAAAAACGGAAGCGGTAGCATATCTACTGTTTTCGTCGATTTTATTCTTAGCCAAACCAATCAACGGAATGTCGTTGTCTCCTTTTTCAATTACCTCTTGCGGTCGAGCATCAATAAAATGCGCCGAGGCCATACTTTTTGCCGAAAAGCCAGAAATCAAATCCAATTTTGGGTAAGTTGTAATGCCCAAATAGACTAATAATAGTAAGAAAGCGAATGCAGCGAATTTAAAAAATTTTTTCATCGGAATGTTTTTGAAATGAATTTGAGTAAAAGTAAAAATAAACGAACTATTAACAACCGTTACCCCAAAAATGTAATAGAAAATACTACTTTTGTATTTAGAAAAATTCTAAATAGACCCATGTTTGACATTCAAAAAATCAGAGCCGATTTCCCAATTCTTACTCAAAAAGTAAATGGAAAACCGTTAGTGTATTTTGATAATGGAGCCACCTCTCAAAAACCACAAGTCGTAATTGACGCCACCTCGAAATACTATCAAGAAATTAACGCCAACATTCACCGAGGGGTGCATACTTTAAGCCAATTGGCTACAGATGCCTACGAAGTTTCGCGAAAAACAATTCAAGAACACATCCATGCAGCGCACCTGCACGAAGTTATCTTTACTTCAGGAACCACACACGGAATCAATTTAGTGGCCAATGGATTTGCTGCTTTTTTGAAACCAGGCGATGAGGTTTTGGTTTCGGCTTTAGAACATCACAGTAACATTGTTCCTTGGCAAATGCTGTGCGAACGAACTGGAGCTACCTTAAAAGTAATTCCGATGAACGAGGCGGGCGAATTAATTCAATCGGAATACGAAAAACTGTTGTCGGAGAAAACGAAAATCGTCACTGTAAATCAGATTTCGAATGCGCTTGGTACGATCAATCCGGTGAAGCAAATGATTGCTAAAGCTCATGAATGTGGAGCCGCTGTTTTAATTGATGGCGCACAAGCCGTACCGCATTTAAGACCCGATGTTCAAGATTTGGACTGTGATTTTTATGTCTTTTCTGGACATAAATTATGTGGACCAACAGGAATAGGAGTTTTATACGGCAAAGAAGCTTGGTTAAACAAATTGCCACCATATCAAGGCGGAGGCGAAATGATTGCCACGGTAACGTTCGAAAAAACAACGTATGCCGCATTGCCTCATAAATTTGAAGCGGGAACGCCAAATATTGCCGGAGGAATTGTCCTCGGAACTGCGATTGATTACTTGAACGAAATTGGTTTCGAAAACATCGCGGCATACGAAACGGAATTATTAGTGTACGCTACTCAAAAACTTGAAGCTATTCCAGGGTTGAAAATTTTTGGAACCGCAAAAGAAAAAACTTCCGTAATTTCGTTTAACGTTGAAGGCATTCACCCCTATGATATTGGAACGATTATCGACAAAAAAGGAATCGCCGTCAGAACTGGGCATCATTGTGCGCAACCGATTATGGATTACTATAAAATACCAGGAACCATACGCGCTTCATTTGCCTTTTACAATACCAAAGAAGAAATAAACGTTATGGTGGAAGCCCTACAAAAAGCAATACAAATGTTATCTTAAATTAAAAAAATGAAAGTACTTTCCTTATTATTTTTGACTTTTTTTCTAGGAAAAAGTTGTGACACTGAAAACAAGCAAGATATAGAAACTGCGGTAATAGAATACGTGGCCAACACTCGCGGATTTTATCAAAAAATAACAGTTCAAAAACAAATGTATGCCGTTTCTAAAGATCGAAATAGCAAGGAAACAGGAATTCCAAAAAAGATTAGCGACGCTCAATGGAAAAAAATAATTGCGGCCTTCCAAGAAGTGTCTTTAGAGGAGTTGCCCAACTTAAAATCACCGACAGAAAAACGGTTTTATGACGGTGCCGCGGTAGCCAATTTGAAAATTACTTTTAAAGGGAAGACTTACGAAAGTGTCGCATTTGACCATGGAAATCCGCCAGTAGAAATTGAAAAATTAGTAACAATAGTAACGGATTTGGCCAAAGAATAACGATGACGATCAAAGCAATACAAGAAGAAATTGTTGATGAATTCTCCCTTTTTGATGATTGGGACGAGCGATTTCAATATGTAATCGATTTAGGGAAAAGCCTTCCATTGATTGCGGAAGAATTTAAGACCGATGAAAACACTATCAAGGGATGTCAATCAAAAGTCTGGTTGCACGGAAAAGTTGAAAACGGCAACGTTGTTTTTACTGCCGATAGCGATGCCATCATTACTAAAGGAATTATTGCCATTTTGATTCGGGTTTTTTCCAATCAAAAAGCGGCTGATATTTTGACTGCCGATACCAAATTTATAGACGAAATTGGTTTGAAAGAACAATTATCTCCCACACGAGCGAACGGATTGGTTTCGATGATTAAACAAATAAAAATGTATGCATTAGCATTCGAATCACAAAAATAAGAACTATGGAAACAGCAATAGACACCAACTTATTAGGGGAAGAAATCGTAAGAAAACTCAAGACCATTTACGACCCAGAAATTCCAGTAGATATCTACGAATTAGGATTAATTTATGATGTAATGGTGAATGAAGATTACGAAGTAAAAATCTTAATGACCCTAACCTCACCAAATTGTCCAGTTGCGGAAACATTACCCAGAGAAGTGGAAGAAAAAGTAAAAGCGATTGAAAACGTAAAAGGTGCTGAAGTAGAAATCACCTTTGATCCGCCGTGGAGCAAAGACTTGATGAGTGAAGAAGCAAAATTAGAATTAGGAATGCTTTAAAATGGCAGAAGAAATTATCAATAGAGTCGCCAATTCTGTATTGGAAGTTTTCGATTTAGAAGATCATTACACAAAAGGCATTCGTACATCAATCGATCTTTCACAATGGCTTTTTGAAGGCCTTCTTTTGAAGGAAAAGGATTTTCGAGCCCATTTAAAAAATCATGATTGGTCGCAATATCAAGATCATTACGTTGCGATTTATTGCAGTACTGATGCCATAGTCCCTGCATGGGCGTCGCTTCTGGTTACATTAGCTGTGGCACCTTTCGCCAAAAAAGTTGTAGTCGGTTCTTTAGAAGATTTAGAAACGGCTTTGTTCCAAGAAATTTTGCCAAAGATTGATTACAAAATCTACGAAAACAAACCAGTCATTCTCAAAGGCTGCTCCAAAAAACCGGTGCCAACTAGTGCTTATGTTTTGGCGATTCAAATGCTGCAACCGATTGCCAAAAGCATTATGTATGGCGAAGCTTGTTCGGCAGTTCCTTTATTTAAAGCGGCAAAAAAGTAATCCTTTTTATATCTTTGTGTGGTAAACCAAATACACAAACTGATGAAAAAAAGGCTCATGTTCGTAGCATTTCTTATAAATGCCATGGTGCTTCAAGCACAAACCGCGGAAAAGGAATTAATTTCCAATACGGAAAAAGCAGTAAAAATACTAACCGATACCATTAAGCCAGGCTGGAAAACAAAAGGAAATTTGATTTTTCTTTTCAATCAATCCAACTTCAACAATTGGTTAGCGGGTGGCGAAAACAATCTTTCTGGAAATTTAGGAATCAATTACGATTTCAATTATAAAAAACAAGAATGGACTTGGGACAACAAAGTAATTGCTTCCTACGGTTTGCTTCAAACCAAGAATTCTGATTTCGAGAAAAAAACAGACGATCGCTTTGAGTACAATTCCGTTTTAGGAAAAAAAGCATTTGGGGAATGGTATTACTCTTTCTTTCTAAATTTCAGAACTCAATTTACAAAAGGGTATGTATACTCAAAAGACTCGAACGGCAAGGAAATTAGAACCGAAAACACCAATTTGTTTTCGCCTGCGTATTTGACTTTTGGACCTGGAATGTTTTGGAAGAAAAGCGATAATCTAAAAGTCAATTTGGCGCCTTTAACTTCTAAAGTAACGTATGTAGATCGTAATTTTACTTTAGCGGATGACAAATATTTTGGGGTGAAAGAAGGAAGAAGCTACCGTTACGAGTTAGGATTTTACGCTTCGGGATATTATAAATTTAATTTGATGACCAATGTTTCTATGGAGAACACCTTGAATTTGTATTCCAATTATATGAAAGATCCTCAAAACGTTGACGTTGATTATACCTTGGCGGTGGTGATGCGTGTTAATCGCTATCTAACTTCAAATCTGGTATTTCAATCCATATATGATGACAATGCTTTCCGAGGATTTCAAACCCGACAAATTTTTGGATTGGGCGTGAATTACGGATTCTAGAGGCAAATAACAGAAATAAAAAAAGACCTTTCTAAAGTACAGAAAGGTCTTTTTTTTATTCTTCTTTTTCGATGGCATCTTTATAATCGGGATACAAAAACTTGTTGTAAGGAAAACGAGTAATGTGAATTTCTCTCACGGCTTCATAGACTCGCGCTCTAAATTCCTCTAAATTTTCTTTGTTAATGGCCGAAATGAAAAGCGCATTTTTTTCACCTACATCGCTCATCCAGGTTTGTTTCCATTCCTCAAGGGTATAATGTCTTTTCGTTTTTTCGGTAATTAAATCATCTTCATCTATAGTGAGATGTTTGTAGGCATCGATTTTATTAAAGACCAAAAGTGTTGGTTTGTTGTTGCTTTTAATATCCAATAAGGTTTGATTCACCGATTCAATATGGTCTTCAAAATCAGGATGAGAAATATCAACGACATGCAATAAAAGATCGGCTTCCCGAACTTCGTCAAGTGTGCTTTTGAATGAATCTACTAATTGTGTAGGCAATTTTCTAATAAAACCAACAGTATCGGAAAGCAGGAACGGCAAATTTTTGATGACCACTTTTCGAACAGTAGTGTCTAAAGTGGCAAACAGTTTATTTTCCACAAACACGTCACTTTTACTAATGACGTTCATCAAGGTAGATTTTCCAACATTGGTATACCCTACCAAAGCTACTCGAACCATAGCGCCGCGATTGCTTCGTTGCACCGACATTTGCTTGTCGATGACCTTAATTTTCTCTTTTAATAAGGCAATTCGGTCTCGAACAATTCGACGGTCGGTTTCAATTTCGGTTTCCCCTGGACCACGCATTCCAATTCCACCTTTTTGTCGTTCCAAGTGTGTCCACATACCCGAAAGGCGGGGCAACAAATATTGACATTGCGCCAGTTCCACTTGTGTTCTAGCATAGGAAGTTTCAGCACGTTGCGCAAAAATATCCAGAATCAAATTGGTCCGGTCGAGTACTTTACAATTCAGAATTTTGGTAATGTTTTTTTGTTGGGAAGGCGATAATTCGTCATCGAAAATTACGGTAGAAATCGAATGTTCTTTTACGTACAAATTTATTTCCTCCATTTTCCCGGTTCCTAAAAACGTTTTCGGATTGGGGCGATCCATTTTTTGAAAAAAGCGCTTGACCACTTCTCCACCGGCCGTAAACGTCAAAAAGTCAAGTTCATCCAAATATTCCGTCAGTTTTTCTTCGGATTGATTTTGAGTAACAATACCAACGATTACCGTTTTTTCAAAGTTTATATTTTCTTTTTCTAACATACTATATTTTCTAGTGCAAAGCTAAGGAATTCGACTTCATATTTTTTGAATAATCTGCTTTATATCGACACATATAAGGTATTAATTCGTTAAAAAACAAATTTATCTTAATGCTTTCATAATTTTTGTTAAATTTGGAGCTCAAAAAAATTACAAAACGATACTCAACCACTAAAATTTTCATTTTATGAAAAAATTTATTTTAATCTTTTTTATTGCTTTTTCCAATTTTGTTGGATACTCTCAATTAAACGAAGGGTTTGAAGGAGCAACATTTCCTCCAACGGGCTGGTTGGTCAAAGACAATAGAACAGATTCAGCTCCAAATTGGGGTTTTAATGTGAATCCGTATTTACCGAATACAGGGACACATGCTGCTTTTATCAATCGTGAAAATACAGGGGCGGGAGTGCTCTCTGAAGAATGGTTAATCACGAGTCAGGTAACTTTAGCAGCAAACAGCCAATTGCGATTTTTCACCAGACAAACTTTGGCGGGAGATACAGGCACATTATACCAAGTTCGAGTATCTAGTTCTGCCAATCAAAGTGATTTAGCATCATACAGCACGATTTTAGCGGAATATACAGAAACAGAGTTAAGTACAATTACTGCCGATCAATTGGATTATGAAGAAAAAGTAATTAATTTAAGCTTTACTGGGCCAAGATATTTTGCTTTCGTAAAAGTATTTACACAGCCAGGTGCAGCAACCAGCGGTGATCGTTGGTTGATTGATGATGTGAAGACCGTAGTTCGTTGTACAAATCCATCGAATTTAGGAGCTACTAACATCAATGCTACGAATGCTACATTAACATGGACAGGTGCTTCTCCACAATACAATATTATCTGGGGAGAATCAGGCTTTGATCCATTAATTTCTGGAACTACAGTTACAGGTTTGACTGCCGCGACCTATACTTTTCCAAGTGGAACTTTAAATCCGTCTACAGCTTATCAATATTATGTAACAGGTGTTTGCCCTGATTCTAATAGTGATTTGATAGGACCATTTAATTTTAATACAAGAGCGCTAGGATCTACTTGTGCTTCTGCTATTCCGGTTACTTCTTTGCCTTACTCGAATGCTAGTAACACCACTATCTACGGAAATAATATTACAGCAGCAACACCAGGGAATACCGGTTGCGGAACAACAGGAGCATATCTTGGTGGGAATGATGTAGTTTATTCTTATACCGCAACAGCAGACGGATTCATAACAATTTCTATGAATCCTAATGGAGCAACCAATACGGGTATGTTTGTGTACAGTAGTTGTCCAAGTATTGGCGTTAGTTGTCTTGCAGGTGTTGGAAATACCAACTCGAATATTAGAACCATACAAACGTTACAAGTTACCAGCGGATTAACGTATTATATAGTGTTATCCTCAACAACGGCGACACCAACTTACGATTACAATTTAATTATTCAAAATGTAACTTGCGCAGCACCAGTTACGCTTTCTGCAAGTGCTTTTGGAACTTCAAGCGGGACATTTTCATGGGTGAATGGCGCTACTAGCACAGCCACTTCATGGGAAGTTGCGATTCAGCCAGCGGGATCTACAATTCCAACCGGTGCTGGCGTTCAAACTAATACCAATACGAATTATCCGGTTTCGGGATTAACACCAGGAACTGCCTACCAATATTGGGTAAGAGCTGATTGTACAGGTGGACTTTTTAGTCCTTGGTCTGGACCGTTTTTATTCAACACTTCTCTTTGTGAATTAGTAGATCAATGTAATTATACTTTTACATTGAGCGATACCGGAGGAAATGGTTGGGAAAATGGTAGAATGCAAGTAAAACAAAACGGGGTAGTTATTGTCACGCTTGGAGCAACCATCACCACAGGTGGGCCTACTGCAGTTACGGTTCCTATGTGTAACAACCAACCTTTCGAATTGTTTTGGAGTGTTGCCGGAACAACACCATCAGAAATAAGAGTTTCTATAAAAAATAGTTTCAGCCAAACGGTTTATGCCTTAACTACGGCAAGTCCTGGTTTAGCGGGAACTTCTTTGTATACAGGAACTGTGGATTGCCTTAATGCCAATTGTTTGGCACCAACCGCAGTAAACGCCAATACCATTACAACTAATGGCGCAACGGTTACTTGGACTACTTCAGGCGTTCCTACTATTGGTTGGGGAATTTATGTTGTTCCAGTGGGCGATCCTGCACCAACGCCAAGTACGCCGCCAACTTATACCACACCAACGGCACCACCTTATTTACTTACAGGTTTACAACCGGATACAGCGTACAATATATACGTACAATCCATTTGTTCTGTGAATGGACCAAGTGGTTATGCCGGACCAAAAAACATTAGAACTTTACCAACTTGTCCTAAACCAACGGCTTTAACGGCAACTTTGATAACGCCATTTACTGCGCAATTGGGTTGGACCAGTACAGCTGCGTCTACTTCTTGGTTAGTGATAGCTGTTCCAGCAGGTTCACCTATTCCTTTACCAACAGATCCAGCTTGGATTCCTGCTCCAACAAATCCATTTGTGTATCCTGGTTTAACTCCAGAGACAGCATATGAGTATTATGTAAGAGGAGATTGTGGTGCCAATGGAATTAGTACCATTTCAGGACCTAAAGCCTTCACTACGTTACCAACATGTCCTAAACCAACTGCTTTAACAGCAACTTTAATTGGACCACATCAGGCGCAATTAGGATGGACTAGCACTGCAGCTTCAACTTCTTGGTTGGTGATTGCAGTTCCAACAGGTTCACCAGTTCCTTTACCATCAGACCCTAACTGGGTTCCTGCACCAACAAATCCATTTGTACTAACAGGATTAACTGCAGAAACTGCCTATGATTATTATGTAAGAGGAGATTGCGGACCTGTAAATGGACTCAGTTCTATTTCAGGACCAAAAGCTTTTACGACAACACCAACTTGTTTCAAACCAACAGCTTTAACGGTAACTACTATAACTGATGTTTCTGCTCAATTGGGTTGGACGAATGTGGGTAACACTTCTTGGCAGGTACTAGTATTGCCAGCAGGTTCACCAGCACCAACGGCTTCAAGTACAGGATGGGTGGCTACTACAAACAATCCGTATATTGCATTAGGATTAACTCCAGCAACGTGTTATGATTATTATGTGAGAACTGATTGTGGTGCTACTGATGGATTAAGTACCTGGTCAGGTCCTAAAAATTTCTGTACTACAATTTGCAACCCTGTAAGCCAATGTAATTATACCTTTTCATTAACAGATTCTTTCGGAGACGGATGGAATGGTGCTACTATGCAAGTAAGACAAAACGGAATTGTTGTAGCTACTATCGGATCAACCTTTACAGCAGGTGCCGGACCAATTAACATTACGGTTCCTTTGTGTACCGGTGTTCCATTTGATTTGTTTTGGAATACACCTGGAACATTCCCTACAGAAGTGCGTGTATCGATTACCAATTCTTTTTCTCAGGTATTGTTTAACATGAATACCGCAAGTGCGGCATTAGCGGGTACAGTTATCTATACTGATTCGGCTGCAGATTGTCAATTTCCAAAATGTTTACCGCCTTCAGGATTAACAGCAACCCCAAGTATTTTCTCATCACTTTTAGATTGGACTCCAGCAGGAAACAATACAACGTGGGATGTGTATGTATTACCAACAGGGTCACCTGCGCCTACAGCACTTTCAACACCTACTTATCCAGGAGTAACCACTCATCCATTTAATGCAACTGGATTAAATCCGAGTACTACTTATCAATATTATATTAGAGCTTTATGTGATGTTGGAAATCCAGGAGACATTGTTGGACCGTTTGAATTTACAACCTTACCAACTTGTCCGCAACCCATCAATTTGAATTATGTAGCTACGAATACCAACTCTGCCGATTTAATTTGGACAGAACTTGGGCCAGCAACTTCTTGGCAAATTGTAGTGCAACCATCTGGAGGAACTGCTCCAGGAGCAACTTCAGGACAAGTGGTTTCAACATTGCCAACAACCACAACGCCATACAATACCTTGGCTCAATTTGGTGCATTAACACCAGGATTTTATGAATTTTATGTGAGAAGTAATTGTACTTCAAGTGATCAAAGCTTATGGTCAGGACCATTTAATTTCTATATTACCGTAGCGAGCCCAGTATGTGCTAGTGTTGATGTAACAGTAGCCACTACAAGCCCTGGTCAAATAGATTTGTGCCCAGGAAACAACTGTGTAGATCTTTCGGCTTCTTTCACCGATTCAGGAGACACTACAACTTATAATGTTTTACCCGTTGCTTTTGCACCGCCATTCCCATTTACCGGAGGAACTCAATTGCCAATTAATACGGATGATATTTGGTCGGCACCATTTACGCTACCTTTTAACTTCTGTTTCTTTGGGGTCAATTATCCTTCTATTAACGTAGGATCAAACGGAGTATTGACATTTACTCCTCAGGTAGCGAACTCCAACTGTCCTTGGTCGTATACACAATCGTTGCCAGATCCGACATTACCAATTACAAATGCTATTTATGGTGTTTATCAAGATATTAATCCGGCTGTTAGTACCGATCCAATCGTTCACAGCATCAATTATCAAGTATTAGGAACGGCTCCTTGTAGAGCTTTCGTTGTGAACTATTACAATGTAGGACAGTTTAGTTGTGGTACTTCAGTTGGATTGCAAACGAGTCAAATAGTATTGTATGAAACGTCTAACGTAATCGAAGTTTACGTTCAAGACAGAACAACCTGTGCCGGATGGAATGGAGGAAGAGGTCTTATTGGAATCCAAAATACCGCTGGTACTCAAGCACATTTCCCACCAGATAGAAATACAGGACAATGGGAAGCTCATAATGAGGCTTGGAGATTTACTCCAGCAGGTGCTTCAAATGTGGCTTTCTCTTGGTTAAAAGATGGAGTATTCTACAGCAATAGCCCAACCATCAACGTTTGTGTTTCTGAAACTACCAACATGACGGCTCAAGCAATCTATACTGGATGTGGAGGTCAAACTACTACAAAAACAGACGATGTATTATTGCACATTGCTCCATTAGTAATTCCACCAATGGCGAATGTAAACGCCTGTACAACTTATACTTTACCAGTATTGACTGTTGGAAATTACTTCTCTCAACCAGGTGGAGTAGGACCAATCGATCCATTAACTCCGATTACTGCTTTAGGAACAACAACAATCTATGTTTATGCTACTTCTGGAACCGCTCCAGTTTGTACTGCCGAAATCAGCTTTACAGTAACGATTGGAGAGTTAGTTGCTCCAACACCTGTTGATGTGACTTCTTGTTTAACATATACATTGCCGCCTTTAGACCAACCATTTAATTATTACACGCTTCCAAACGGAGGAGGTACAATGCACACTGGTGCTGGCGGAGATGTGATTACAAGCTCGCAAACATTATATATCTATGGACAATCAGGAGTGTGTACTGCACAAAGTTCTTTTGTAATTACGATTGATTCGGTTACCCTAGCAACTCAAGCGAATGTCTCTGACTGTAGCGGATTTACGTTACCAACTTTGCCGGCTAATAATACTTATTATACGCAAACAGGAGGACCTAACGGAACTGGAACAGTAATAGCTGCAGGAACATTAATAAATACTACTCAAACGATTTACATTTTTGCTCAGTCAGGAACATGTTCGGATCAAAGTAGCTTTACAGTTACAGTCAACGGAGTCGATGCCCCAACGTTAGCAATCACACAAGCAACTTGTGCTGTTACAACAGGATCTGCGACAGTAACCGCTCCAGTAGGTGGAAGTGGAGGCACTTTGCCAACCAACCTATTTATTTCTGAAGTGACGGATGAAGATGTAGGTTCATTAACTTATATCGAATTGTTCAACGGAACAGGAGCTCCTATTGACTTGAGTAATTATAAAATAAAGATTTATAACAACGGAAATGCAACTACTTCTTGTGATTTAGCATTATCCGGAACAATAGCTAACAACGCGACTAACGTAATTAAAGTTAGTTCTAATGCCGATCAAGGTGGCGTTGTTGCTAATCAAGCGTTCCCTTCATGCGGTGGTGTTAACACTAATGATAATATTAGATTGACAACTAGTAGTGATGTTGAAATAGATATCTGGGGAAGAACGGACGGTGTAGATTTTACGCCAAACAATCAAACAGGATATACTTATAGAAGATTAACTACTGCGGTTGCCCCAAGTACTACTTGGAATGATACGGAATGGACTGCAATTGATCCGCAGGATTATACTGATGTTGGACATTATCCAGCGATTGTTACTACTTCAAATTATGAATACAATATTGATAACGGTACTTGGCAATCTAGCACTCAGTTTAATACAATAGCTATTGGAACTCACACAATTTGTGTTCGTGATATTGCGACAACTTGTGTAGCTTGTACTACATTTGAAATTGCACCGACAACCACAAACGTGCCGGTTACAGGATTTACTTACACGACACCAGTTTGTCCAAACAATCCTAATCTATTGCCAACAACAGCTACTGGGTTTGCAACTGGAGGAACTTATTCCTCAACTTCGGGATTGTCAATTAGTGCTACTACTGGTGAAATCAATGTGATTGCCTCTACTCCGGGAACATACAATGTTACTTATAGTGTAGCACAAGATTTAGCGAATTGTATGCAAGCAGGAAGCACTACTTTTGCGGTAACAATTAATCCTGGTTTAACTCCGGACTTCGCTCCTATCGCAGCATTCTGCGCCGGAACTGTGGCGCCAGTATTGGGAACAACCTCCCCAAATGGAATCCCAGGTACTTGGTCACCATCTACGATTGATAATGGAACAAGCGGATGTTATGTATTTACACCCGATCCAAATTTATGTGCTGCCACGCAAACACTTTGTGTGACCGTAAACGCATCTATAACACCTGATTTTGCTGCGATTGCTCCAATCTGTCAAGGATTAACAGCACCAGCATTGGGAGCAACGTCGCCTAATGGAATATCAGGTACTTGGTCACCGGCAACGATACAAACTACAACAGTTGGATTCTCAGATTATGTCTTTACTCCTAATGTGGCCACGGTACCAAGTCCAAACTTGTTAGTGAATGGTGATTTCTCTGCAGGAAATACAGGATTTACATCGGACTATCAATTCTTAACAGTCACTATTCCAGTAGGTCAGCAAAAAACTTACGGTGTTGTTTCCAACCCGAATGGTTGGTTCCCAGGTTTTGCAGCTTGTCCAGATCATACTTCAGGTACTGGAAACATGATGGTCGCTGACGGTTCTACTTCAAACGGAGGAAATGATAGCTTGTGGAGTCAAACAATTCCAGTAACTCCAGGTGAAGATTATACTTTCAGTTATTATTTAGAATCTGTAGTGGCACAAAATCCAGCTCAAATTGATGTGGTTATTAACGGAACAGTTGTAGGTTCTGCCACTGCTGGAGCGACTGCTTGTACTTGGGTTCAATACAGTTATGTATGGAATTCGGGAGCTAATAGTTCGGCTCAGATAAGTTTATATGATAGAAATCTGTTAAGCGCTGGAAATGATTTCGCAATTGATGATTTATCGTTCAATAAAAACGGTAATCTTTGTGCGGTTCCTCAAACGTTAACGGTTGAGATTACGGCTCCTAATATTGATCCAGGCTTTGCTGCCATTTCTCCAATTTGTTCTGGAACGGCTGTGCCAAGCTTGAGCACGACTTCTCCAGCAAGCATTACAGGATCTTGGTCACCAGCAACGATTAGCAACACGCAAAGTGGAAGCTATGTATTTACTCCAGATCCAGGACAATGTGCTACCACACAAACGTTGAACATTGTGATTTCAGCTCCAAGCATTGATCCAGGTTTTGCCGCCATCGGACCAATTTGTTCAGGAACAGCAGTGCCAACTTTGAGCACTACTTCTCCAGCACCTGCTAGTATTACAGGATCTTGGTCACCAGCAACAATTAGCAATACGCAAAGCGGAAACTACGTGTTTACTCCAGATCCTGGACAATGTGCTACCACACAAACGTTGAACATTGTGATTTCAGCTCCAAGTATTGATCCAGGCTTCGCCAACATTGCTCCAATTTGTGCCGGTGGAAGTGTGCCAACATTGAACACGACATCGCCAAGTCCGGCTAGTATTACTGGAACATGGTCGCCAGCAACAATTAGCAATTCCGAAAATGGTAGTTATGTCTTTACCCCTGATCCAGGGCAATGTGCTACAACACAAACTTTATCGGTAACAATCACTCCTAATCCAGTGTTTGCGATTAATGGTGGTTGTAAGAACGGAAGTTATGTTTTGGAAGTTGCGCCTACAGGTTTTGATGTAGAAACGACCACTTTTATATGGAGAGACAGTGCGGGAACAATTGTAGGGGAAAATGCTCCGCAATTAATTGTAACTTCGGCTGGAGCTTATACTTGTGAAATTATAGATCAAGGTTGTTCTTCTATTGAACCGTTTACAGCGACTACGATTTCATGTACCATTCAAAAAGGGATTTCTCCAAAAGGAGTTGGTCCTGGAGACAACTTAAATGACTACTTTGATTTGGAAGGGTTGAATGTTAAGAAATTAGAAATATTCAATCGTTACGGTACGAAAGTTTATACTAAAGCGAACTATTCTAAAGAATGGTATGGTCAGTCTGATAAAGGAGATGAATTGCCAGATGGTACATATTACTATGTTATCGAAAGAAACAACGTCCCTAATAAAACAGGTTGGATATATATTAACCGTGAGCAATAACAGTCTATAAAGCAGAAAAATTTGCTGTTTGTAATTCGCAAACAGCAAATTTTAACCATACAAAACACAATCAAATGAAGAAAATATTTTTTACAACGCTACTAATGGTCTTAGCATTCTTTGATGCCAATGCTCAACAAGACCCACATTATACACAATACATGTATAATATGAACGTGATAAATCCAGCGTATGCAGGGTCAAAAGAAAATCTGTCTTTCGGATTATTGTACCGAAAACAATGGGTAGATATTGAAGATGCACCTTCTACGTTTTCCTTCTCAGGATCATTACCAGTAGGTAAAAATGTAGGTGTCGGGCTTTCTATAATTTCCGATAAAATTGGACCTGTTGAAGAGAACAATGTTTATGGCGACTTTTCGTATACCTTAAACTTAGGCGGAGAACACCGTTTGGCTTTTGGTATGAAAGCGGGAGCTACGTTTCAAAAAGTAGGTTTGTTTAGCGATATTGGAAACGGAAACGTTCCCGATTTGAATGACCCTGCGTTTTCAGAAAATTCTAGCAATACATTTTTGAATATTGGTGCGGGTTTATTTTACTACACTAACAAATACTATTTAGCGTTCTCAGTGCCAAACATGCTTAAAGCAACACACTTAGATTACAACGGCAGAAAATTCGGAACCGAAACTTCTCATTATTTCTTAACGGGTGGTTATGTATTCGATTTGAATCCCAATTTGAAATTCAAGCCATTTGCTATGGTGAAGTCGGCTTTTGGTGCGCCAGTATCGTTTGATGTTTCTACCAATTTCTTATTTAATGAGAAATTTGAAATAGGTGCCACTTACCGTTACCAAGACAGTTTTGGAGCAATGGTGAATTATGCGATTAGCCCAAATGTTAGAATAGGCTATGCTTACGACCACATCATTTCTGATTTGAAAGTAACTACACCTTCCTCACACGAAGTCATCTTGTTATTCGATTTGAACTTCCCGAAAAAAGTATCACAATCACCTAGATATTTCTAATCTAAAAGAACCTTAAAAATGAAAAATCTCTATATAGCATTAAGTTTTGTGATAGCAAGTGGAAGTGTAATCGCACAAAACAAAGACACACAAAAGGCAGATAAATTATTCAACCGATATGAATATGTGACTGCTGCTCAAGAATATCTAAAGTTGGTAGATAAGGGAAAATCGGACGCATACGTATACAAGCAATTGGCCGATACCTATTTCAACATGTTCAATACAACAGAAGCTGTTAAATGGTACGCTAGAGCTACAGAAAGTACGCAAGATGCCGAAACGTATTACCGTTACGCACAAATGTTGAAAGCCAATGGCAAATATGAAGAGGCTAACAAACAAATGCAGAAGTTCGCTAATTTGGTGCCTAACGATCAAAGAGCTAAAACGTTCAAAGAAAACCCGAATTACGTTCCAAGATTGTTAGACAAACAAAAACTTTACGACGTAAAGACCTTAGAAATCAATAGTGATAAATCTGATTTTGGAGCGGTTTTATACGATAGTGAACTTTACTTTACTAGCGCGAGAAATGCGTCAAGAAGAGATTACGGTTGGAACAAAGAACCGTTCTTGGATTTGTATAAAGCAGATTATAACATCGACGGAACCATCACGAATGCAAGAACCATTTCGGAATTGAATTCGAAATACCACGATGGCCCTATTACAATTAGTGCTGACGGTAATACTGCCTACTATGCTAGTGATAGTTTCAGAGAATCTTCTTTTGAAAAAGACAAAAAGAACAAACTAAAATTAGGCAGAAATAATTTGTTTGTGGTGACCAAGGAAAATGGAAAATGGGCCAAAAGCATTTCTTTGCCGTTTAATAGCAAAGAGTATTCTACCAGCAACCCAAGTTTGAGTCGCGACGGCAAAACCTTATATTTCTCTTCAGATATGCCAGGAAGTATTGGCGGAGTTGATATCTGGAAAGTAGCAGTTAATGCGGATGGTAGTGTTGGAACACCCGTTAACTTAGGTAGTAAAGTGAATACCGAAGGCAACGAAAGTTTCCCTTTTATAGCCGATGATAACAGTACATTGTTTTTTGCTTCAAGTGGAAAACCTGGATTGGGTGGATTGGACGTGTTTCAAATCGACTTAAACAAAGGGACAGAAGCAACGAATTTAGGGAAACCAGTGAATACTGAAAAAGATGATTTCGCCTTTACATTCAACAAAGCGAAAAACTTAGGATTTCTTTCTAGTAATAGAAGTGGAAATGACGATATCTACGGAGCAACACCTGTTTGCGGATTAGATGTTCTTACCGTAGTAACCGATGCCAAAACCGGAGCTATTTTAGCTAATGCCAAAGTATCTATTGTTGATGACAAGAAAAACGTAATTGCAACTGAATCTAGTAATGAAAAAGGAGAAGTTTCGTACCGAGTAGAATGTGAAAAAGCATACAGTGTGCAGGCTTCTAAAGACGGATATGAAAGCAACACTTTCGCCGTGGCTAAAAGCAAAGGAGGGCAAACCAAAGTGGATGCTGCCTTACAACCAATTGATGTTATCGTAACAGAAACAGAAATTGTTTTGAATCCGATTTTCTTTGAATTCAACAAAAGCAACATTACTCAAGAAGGGGCATTTGAGTTAGACAAATTGGTTCAGGTTATGAAAAGCAATGATAAGTTAGTGATTTTGGCAAAATCGCATACAGACAACAGAGGAAGTGATAGCTATAACTTAAGTTTGTCTGACCGAAGAGCGAAAGCAACCGTTCAGTATGTAATTTCAAAAGGAATTGCCGCTAACAGAATATCTGGAAAAGGATTTGGAGAAACCGAACCTAAAGTGGATTGCAAAGAAAACTGTACCGAAGAGCAATTTGCACAAAACAGAAGATCAGAGTTCTTAATTGTGAAATAAGAGTCTAGCACTAAATAAAAAAAACCGAGCTGAAAAGACTCGGTTTTTTTATGCCTTTTTCGCAACAGGCACACATTTGTTGCAAGAATGCTAAAAGACGCTTAGAAAGCGTAAAAACGACTACTGGAGCGTCGTTTGTTTCCCACCAAGGTAGAGGTTTCTTAAATTTTAAAATAATAACAAAAGTACGGTGTTTAAATCACGATGCTTTTGTTGAAAAAAGCTTTTAGAATGCTGCGTTTAATCGATTGAATTATGTGGTGTTTTCTTTTAGCCCCGATTGCAACAGAAATCCTTATTGTTTGTTCTTTACAAACAATAAGATTGTCGTGTAAAGCGGGAAAAAGCTCCTGATAAGTATTGTTTAAGGATATTGAAATTCAGGAAAAACGTGTTTGATTAATGTTGATGGATGAGTTGCACAAATGTCTTTTTATTGGGCTTTTTTAGCTTTTTGAAGGGTAGTTTCTTTCATAAAAAAAGCTACTCGGTTAGGAGTAGCTTTTTTGTAGTATTATGAAAGGAATTCTTAGTTTCCTGAAACCTTCACGTTGTCTAACTCCCATGTAGAAGCAGCTGTTGTGTTTGAAGTATATTTAAACGCTATATATACTGCACTGTTTCCAGCACCAGTAAAAGCAGTAATATCTAGATTCCCTGAATTTACCCAAGCGTAGTTTCCGGCAGATAGGTTAAATCCAGTAAGTGTAGTCCAAACCACACCAGGAGCTGTTGGGCTACCAGTTCCAGAATAATTATTTGAAATTAACGCTACAATTGGGTCTCCAGTATATTTATAAGCATTGTCAAAAGACAAAGTAGCTGTAGTTAAAGAAGATAAATTTTGAGCAGGAGAAATCAACCAGTCTTCGTTGTTTTGGTTTCCACCAGCATAGCCTGACATTTTAGCACAAGCACCAGGATTTCCGAAAGTAGCGCTGTAAGCCCATACTTCGTTACCTGTTACGCTGAAAGCATTCCAAGAACCGATGCCTCCAGAGAACGATTCGTTTAACAATGGTGTAAATCTAGCACCAGTAAAGTCAACGTCGTTTTCAGAACGAACTAAAAATTGGTAATCTGTATTGTACTTTGTCATAATCCCTCTTACTTTTCCACTTCCTGTAGCGACAGGTCTAGCAGCGAAATTAGCGTAAGAGCTTGTTCTAAAAATTAAAGAGCTTCCTTGAACGTCAATTAAGTTATAATTGGTAGCACCACCTAAATCATTGTTAAGGTTATAATAAGTAGAAGTAATTGCAGCAGGCTCAAACTCTACATTATCCAATTCGATTAATTTGTTTAAGTAAGCGTCTGACTTGGCTTGGTCAATCGTTACCGTTTGCACTAATTGGTCTTCGTTTACTACAGTACAAGATCTTTTTACGGATTTATTGAAATCAGCTTCTGATAATCTTCCTACTTCTGCACCACCAGAGGAGTTTGCGTATAAACCACCAATTCGCATCCCGCCATATTTTACATCGGTATATAAATCGTCCATTTTGATTAACACTTTTCTTCCTGGTTCAAATTTTACAAAGGTGTTAGAAGCATCTACAGGAATCGAAAAAGCTTTGGATCCGTCTAAAGTTTGGAAAGAAATCGATTTAAAGAAGTTTCCGCCAATGTCACTAGATACAACATAAGCTTCAATAACATCGGACTCTTGAGTTACTTGGTCAATGTTTACGTGTTGAGCAACCACCGTACCGGCTAAAATTTGAGATACTTCTCTATTTTTTACAAGAGTTGTTTCGGTACAAGCCACTAAAGTTGGCGTCCCGTAATTATCGTCTTTCACACAACTGCTAAGCATTCCAGCAGAAAGAGCAACAAAAAAAGCAGATTTTAAAATATTTGTTTTCATATAGTATTTTTTTATGTATTAGAAATTAAGGTAAAGGCTTAAGAAATAAGTTCTTCCGTAGCCATAGAAATATTTTGGAGCAAAAGCAGGAGTACCACTAGATACATCTTGATTTAATTCTCGGTAATTAGAGTTTCTAGCTTGTTCGAATCCCCCTGTTTTGTAGGTTACATCCAAAACATTATTGATGCTTGCGAAAAACCCAAAGGTATTGCTTTTTATTTTCCAAGATTTTCCTCCCGTTAAATTTAACAAATAAAAGGCATCAAATTTTTCTTGTTTCAACAATTGATCTCCTCTTTGTTGCGTAGCCTCTGGAAAAACAGTTCCTGTTAAAGGATTCGTGTAAAAACGATCTGTTCTGGTGATAGGAGCAATATCAATATAATTGTTGGCTAAGTAGTTGATGTTTGCCTCTACATACCAGAATTTAGGGTCTCTGTATTCTAAACCAAAAGAAGCTGCGGTTTGCGGTGTGCCAGATTGTTTGTAGTTTTTCAAATGAGAAACACCATAATTTGCTATAGGATTAGTATTCGTAGCATCTGCAAAACGGTCAACACTTACCGTTACGTTAGGGTTGTTTGCATAAACAAATTGACCATAGGCAGCACTAGCACTAGCTTTTAAAGTAGAAGTTATTGGATACTCAGCGCCAAACTCTAGTCCCATATTTCTTTTTGCAAGACCAGAAACGGTTTCAGCAACGAAAGCATTGCTCTCATTTAAAGAGGTGGTTGGATCATCAATACCTGCACCATCACCAAAGAAGAAAGAAGTTTCGGTTTGATTTTCGATTTTTGAAAAATAAGCAGTTATTCTCGTTTTCAATTTTGGAGCGTTGATAATGTAACTGGCATCGGCACTAGTAACGGTTTCAGGAGTTACTCCGGTAGTAACGTTGTTGTTTACCCGAGCATTGCTAAACACATTTCTTAAACTAGGGGCTTTGGTCATAAATGTTCCATTAAAGCTTAAAAATTGTCTTCCTGTAATTTTATAAGTCAATCCTCCTTTGAAACCAAAGGTGTTGTATTGTACTTTATCTCCATAACCGAATGAGTTGGTTGGGTAATACCCGTTTTTATACAAACCTTCTCTTTGGTATTCTACATGAGAAAATGATTGTCCTACGTAAAAATCAACTTTTTTGTAAGTGAATTTAAATTGAGTAAATCCGTTGTAAGAGGTTGTGAACAAATTGTAGTTGTATCCGAAGGTATCGCCTTTAACAACGTGTCTTTCTGGATTATTTAAGTCAACCTGTTGTTGTGTTCCTTGTCCGAATAAGGTTACATCTCTAAAATAATCACCACCTAGTAAATCCAACAGATTTTTAAAGTTGTGTGATTTTAATTTCAGAAAATTACCACCAGCATTTAAAACGATATTATCTGCCAACTGAGAACTTAAGACGGCATTAGCAGTCCATTGTCTGTCATCAGTACGATCTTCATATAGAATGTATTTAGACCCTTCACCAATTTTAGTAGCCTTAGTGTTTACATCATAAAGGTTGTACCAGTTGATTTGTTTGTTGGTCAAGAATGGAGCTGTAGCAGAGCCAGTATCTCCTTCTGAAATCCCACCCAATCCTCCAGGTAAATACACTGATGGGTCTGTTAACAATACGGTTGCAGGATCGTTTTCATATTGCGAAGTAAAAAAGCTAGGCAAGTTTCTGTAATAGGTCGGGTCTGGATTATTAACACCTTGGTAATCCAAACGGCTGTTTCCTATTTGACCAAATTGATAAGCAAAGTTCAAATTCAAATTGGTTTTTTTAGTTATTTTCCAGTAATCACTCAAGATAAACAAAGGTTCTTCTATCGTTTTTACTCGGGAGTTTCTTTTATTGTCACCTTGCCAACCCCAGTAAGAGTTGTATTTTACACCTTCTAAATCCGTAACTTCTTGAGTGTTTGGAGAAGTTTTCCCTCTTCTATTTTGACCGTATATAGCCGTAAAGTTCAAAGAGTTTTTCTCGCTCAGTTTTCGTTCAACACTCGCAAATAAAGAATTGGCATTGTATGTTGTTCCATCAAAAAAGCCTTCTTGAGCAAAACGTCTTGAAGCCGAAATGGTATAAGCCCAACCGTCATTACGCATTCCGGTTGCAGAAGTGGCCATGATTCTTCCTGTATAATTAGTATTAGTACCGGCTACTGAAATACGAGATCCTTTTCTATAAATAGAAGCTCTTGTATTGATTTCTTGCGTTCCTAAAATACCACCAAAAGTGTAATCCGACGGAGCAGAACCGTTAGTAAACTCTTGGTTACGAGTCGCATCATTCAATCCGCCCCAGTTACCAAATTGTGGACGTCCGTCGTAGATCTTGTTCATCGTAATACCATTAATCATGGTAGTACCATATTCACTATCTAATCCACGCATTCTAAAACGCGCTTGTCCCCAATTGAAGGCAGCCGATTGTTGAAATTCATCTCTACTAGCTTGCAATAATCCAGAAGTGCTTTCCGAACCACTGTTGTCGTCACCAAGATCATTTTCAGTAATCGTAATTAAACTCAATTGCTGTTCTTGTGTGATGTCTTCGTCAGCAACTACAACACCTAAGTCTACCACTTGCCCTTTTACAACTACTACTTGTAGTAATTGATCTTTGTAGCCTTGTGTTTTAATTTGCAACAATTGATTTCCCTGTGGCACGTCGCTAAACGTAAATTTCCCAGCAGCGTCAGTAAGTTGGGTAAAATTAGTATTCAGAAGCGATGCAACAACGTTTTGTAATGGTTTTTGAGTTTTTGCATCTACAACTTTCCCAGTGATACCGGTAGTTGTTTGTGCAAAAGCAAAAAACACTTGCATTACAAATAGCGTACTAATAACAAGTTTTTTCATAAATAAAATTAAATTAATTCGTCTTTTTTTAAGAATAATCATTTCTTAACGGATGCAAATGTACCTATTAAATTAATATTAATTACTTTTACAGCCAAGTTTGTGTTAAACTTGATATTAAATTAATACAATCATTATATGAGAATTAAAAATTTTATTGCGCTTTTCATTGTAATATTCGCAATGGGCACCGCCAAATCACAACAAAAAAAGTTTATTGTGCATACGGTTGCTTTTTACAATTTGGAGAATCTTTTCGACACCATTAACAATCCAAATAACGATGAAGAATGGACACCTAAAGGCGCTCAAAATTGGACTTCAAAAAAATACCACCAAAAACTAGAAAACTTAGCCCGAGTATTGTCAGAAATAGGAACAGGCGAAAACCCAAACCTACCCACATTAATAGGTGGATCCGAAATTGAAAACCGAGGCGTTCTTGAAGATTTAATCAAACAACCCAAATTGATTCCGGGTGATTATGGCATCGTTCATTTTGACTCTCCAGATAGAAGAGGAATTGATGTGGCCTTGTTGTATCAAAAGAAACATTTCAAACCTACGAGCTACATCAACATTCCGTTGTTGATTTATAAAAAAGAGTCCAAAGAAAAAGCCAAAGACGACAAAGAAACCGCCGAAGAAAAAGCCGAAAGCGATAAACTAGAAGTCGATAAAGGAGAAAGAGTTTACACCAGAGACATTCTATTGGTTACCGGTTTCTTAGATGGAGACGAAATAAACGTCATAGTAAACCACTGGCCTTCACGTTCTGGTGGAGAAAAGAAAAGTAGCCCCTTTAGAGAAGCTGCCGGAAGAATGGATCGCAAAATCATGGATTCCATTTACAAAGTAAATCCGAATGCCAAAATCATTAACATGGGCGATTTGAACGATGGAACCTACAACAAAAGCGTAAAAGAAGGTGTTGGCGCCAAGCTGAAAAAAGAACAAGTAAAAGAATTCGGAGTATACAACCCATTCGAACAAATGGCCAAAGACGGAAATGCTTCCTTATTCTACCGCGATGCAGGTGATATCTTCGACCAAATTATGGTGTCTGAAACGCTAATCAAGACGGACTATTCGTCTTTCCGCTATTGGAAAGCAGGCATCTACAACAAGCCTTTCATGATTCAAACGACAGGTCAATACAAAGGCTATCCGCTCCGACATCAAGCCACCGAAGTTGGATTTAGCGATCACTTTCCAGTCTACATCTATTTAATCAAAGAAGTAAAATAAAATTAAAAGGTTAGGTAACACTAACCTTTTTTTATTTCCCTAAATTAGCACTGTAATTCGTAAAACTATGGCCACTTTAAAACCCTTCAACCTCAACAAATGGATTGATGAAAACCGTCACTTACTAAAACCACCAGTCGGTAATAAAAGTGTTTATGTCGATTCAGAAGATTATATTGTGATGATTGTCGCCGGACCCAATGCCCGAAAGGACTACCACTACAACGAAACCGAAGAATTGTTCTACCAATTGGAAGGCCATATTAAAGTCATCTTACAAGAAGACGGACAACGAAAAGAAATGGAGCTGCACGCAGGGGACATGTATTTGCATCCCGCAAAAATACCTCATTCACCGGTGCGTTCCGAAAACTCCATTGGACTAGTCATCGAACGCAAACGCGCTGGGAAAGGATTCACCGACGGCCTGCTTTGGCACTGTGAAAACTGCAACCATAAACTCTATGAAGTCTATTTCGAATTGCATGATATTGAAAAGGATTTCCTTCCGCATTACGAACATTTCTACAATTCAGTAGCACTGCGAACCTGCAACTCTTGCGGTACCATCATGGAAACCGACCCACGGTATACCGTAAAAAGATAAAGTTCTTTTTAAGAAGTTATACAATCAGGAGCTATTCCCGCTATCCGTTCCCAATCTTTTGCGCCAAACCCTGGCACAAAAGGATTTCCACTGCTATCGGGGCTAGGGCTTTCAGTTCTAATGTAGTATTCTTTGGTCAACAGGCCACCTTCAAATCAAGGAATTGTTAACTATGCAGTACTATTAATGAATTAATAATTACTTTTGCCCCGCAAACGATATAATTCAATAAAATAAAAATAATAATGACAACAATAGCAGACCAATTCGGAATGAAAGAAGCCTTAGCACAATTGGGCGTGAAAGCCATCAACGAAGGAACTTCCACAGGACAAAATAATTTTTCTAACGGACCAATACTAGAAAGTTTTTCTCCAGTAGACGGCCAATTAATCGGGCAAGTAAAAACGTCTACGGCAGCCGATTACGAAAAAGTAATGCATACCGCTACCGAAGCATTCAAAACCTTTCGATTGATGCCAGCACCACAACGCGGTGAAATCGTCCGTCAGTTTGGAGAAAAATTGCGCAAAAACAAAGAAGCCTTAGGGAAACTAGTTTCCTACGAAATGGGAAAATCGTTGCAAGAAGGATATGGTGAAGTACAAGAAATGATTGACATCTGTGATTTCGCAGTAGGATTGTCACGTCAATTGCACGGCTTAACCATGCACTCCGAAAGACCAGGACATAGAATGTATGAACAATACCACCCGATGGGCGTAGTCGGAATTATCTCAGCGTTCAACTTTCCAGTGGCCGTTTGGGCATGGAATACGTCACTGGCTTGGATTTGCGGCGACGTTT